>JGI12316J15310_10000036_pt9 | contig 117435 bp, 112 predicted proteins | sample MarCyaLeptolynsp_FD_15310 | JGI IMG/M metagenome (IMG submission 15310) | reverse complement strand
CGCGCAACAGGACCGCGCCGCCGTCGGAGCTGATCGCGCCGCCATCGAAGCGCGCGCTGACCCGCCGCCGGAAATGCTTGCTGAACTCGAAGCTTCCTTGTTTACACTGTGTATCGACGGGCTGGTTGCTCTTCGTGGCCATAACGCTTTGTGGTGAAGACGTTTATGCCACAGTCGACCGCCCGTCGTCTGCTCTTGGTGAGATATCCGGGCTAATCTGGAGACTGTGACGCGCCGCCATCTGCTCGCTTTGGCCGCCTCCCAAGGACTTGCCGCGGGTCGCGAAACCGCACTCGAAGAGCTCGAACTAGTCGACGAGATCGCCATCCAAGCCGAGCTCGACCATGTCCAGGGCATCGACGTACGAGGCCGGGATCTGTGGATCAGCTCGGTCGAGCGCGGCGCCCGCAAGGGCCGGCTGCACCGCATCGCGCTGCCCTCGGGCGAAGCGGTGCGCGAGGCGGAAGTGCAACAGGGTGAACGATTTCACCCCGGCGGCATCGCGCTCGACGGCGATTCGATCTGGGTTCCAGTCGCCGAATACAAGCCGCTCAGCTCAGCGGTCATGCAGCACCGCGCCGCCGACACGCTCGAACTCCGGTCGTCGTTCTCCGTCGCCGACCACATCGGCTGCGTCGCCGCCGACGGCGACCGGCTCATCGGCGGCAACTGGGACAGCGAACTGCTCTATGAGTGGGATCGCCAGGGGCGCGAAATTTCGCGCAAGACGCGCCGCACCGAGACGCATTATCAAGACCTGAAGTGCAGCGGCGGACTGCTCGTCGCCTCGGGCAACATGGGACCCGGACGCGGCTCGATCGACTGGCTCTCGCCGCTGACCTACACCCTGCGCCGGCGCATACTGGCCGGCGAGACCGACCGCGGCGTGCGCTTCACCAACGAGGGCATGGCGGTCGGCGACGGCAAGCTCTATCTGCTGCCGGAGGATGGACCTAGCCGGCTGTTCGTGTTTCGTCTGCCGGAAGGGTTTTGAGGGGGCCGTACCGCAAGCCTACTCCGGCAGGGAATTCACAGCGCAACGGATGCCAATCCAGGGGTTCACCGCGGCCGGGTGGAAATGGTTGCGGTCGCTCGAGCGCAGGGCGCGGGCCGGGTTGTCCCAGGCGCCGCCGCGGAGAACGCGATCGGTTCCGCTCGCCGGGCCGGTCGGGTCTTGCGCCGGACCGCCCTTGTACGCGTCCGAAGCGTAGGCGTCCGCGGTCCATTCCCATAAGTTGCCCGCCATGTCATGCAGACCGAAACCGTTGGCCGGAAAACTCGCCGCCGGCGCGGTGTTGACCCATTTGTCCGCGCCTTCGGCCGCCCCGGAGCCGCCGTTGTCGGCCCCAAAATTCGCCTGGTCGCGGCTGATGTTCGAGCCCCAGGGATAGGGCTCGCCGTCCCGGCCGCCGCGCGCCGCGTACTCCCACTCGGCCTCGGTGGGCAGGCGTCCGCCTGCGGCTTCACAGTAGGCCTTGGCCTCGTTCCAGCTCACGTTGGTGATGGGGTGATCTTCGAGCTTCCAACCCAGGTTGAAGCCCGGCGCCACCGGCGGCAGCAGAGGCAGCAGCGGCGCGATGTAGCCGGGAAACGGCGGCATTTGGAGCTTATTCCTGTCGGCGTAGGCCTTGTAGCGGGCGACGGTCGTTTCGGTCTTCGCCAGCCAGAAGCCGCGCGTGATCTCGACTTCGCGGCGCGGCAGCTCATCGTCCTTGCAGGCGCTGTCGCCCTCCACGCAACCTTGGGTGAACGAGCCGGCCGAAATCCAGACGTAGTCGGCGCCGTCGGCCGGGTTCACACGGACTTCCGCGGCGGAGGGCGCAGGCTCGCCGTCCAGCCGCTCCAGCTTCAGCCGGGCCAACTCGGCAAACGTCCCGTCAGGGTAGCGCCGCAGATAGGACTCATATCCCTCGCGACTGTCGTCTTGCTGGATGGACTGCCAATAGGCCAGCTCGATCGAGGCGTCATCCACGGGCAGAGGCGCAGTCGCCGCAGCGCTCTCATCGAAATAGAAACGGCCCAGCACGCTCGAAATCGTCCACGGGACCTGCCGACCTTCCGACTTGGCCGAAACCTGCTCGCGCACTTGTCGAAACACGTCGGTGAGTTCCAGTCCCGGCTGCTCGAGCGTTTCCAGCAGCACGCCGGTGAACAGGCCGTTGCGTCCCGACGGGTTGTCGTCGGCCGTCTTGCCGGGCCCGGTGGCGAAAGCGATGAAGCTGCCGTGGGCGGGATTCATCGGCGCCAGGCCTCCGGCGCTGCGCGAGCCGCCAAAGCCGTTGTTGCGGCAGGCGTCGAGAAACACCAAGCTCAGCTGCGCGCCGGCTTCGTCGAGTCGGTCTTGCAGCTTCGAGGCCGAGTAGGCGTCGTAGCGCAGGCTGGCGCGGTCGCGCAGCTCGAAACTGGTGGGGATCAGGTAGTTTTCCTGGTCAGCCTGCACGCCATGGCCGGAGAAGTGGAACAGCGCCACATCACCCGGGCGGATCGAGGAGATGAAGCCGTCGATCGCCTGCTCCATCGCGCGCAGATCGACGTCGGTGGCGACGACGGTCTCAAAGCCCAGGGTCTCGAGCTTGGCGGTCAGGTCGCGCGCGTCGTTGACGGCGTTCCGCAGCGGCGAGACGTGCTGGTAAGCGTCGTTGCCAATCACCAGCGCGCGCCGCGCCGGGCCGGCGACGGTGAGATCGCGCTGGCCTGTCTGGGCCGAACACAAGCTCGTGCACAACCATGCCGCCAGCAGGATTCCTGTCGCTCGAATCATGCTTTCCCCCAAACACTGTACGCGACAAAACCGGCGGCGCTCCTTCGCTGCTAGAATCGTGCCTCTATGCGCCGGACGATCCTCGCTCTGCTCCCTCTGTTGGCCCTGGGCTGCGGCGACCCCGCAACCGTCGCCGACACGCTCACCGACGCGCGTTCAGCCGACGGCCGGTATATTTCTTGGAAAGAGCACCTGATCGACGACGAAGGCGTCAACGGCGGCGTGCCGATCCGCGGCGGCGACGGCCTGCAGATGGCCGATCTGGACAAGGACGGTTTTGAAGACATCGTCTCGGTCCACGAAGACAACCACCACGTGCGGCTGGCCTTCGGAACCGGCGACCCGGACAAGTGGGTGCTGGCCACGCTCGCCGAGGGCGCCGAAGCGATGGCCGCCGAGGACGTCTCGATCGCCGACGCCAACGGAGACGGCTGGCTCGATCTGGTGGTGGCGAGCGAGCTGGCGCATCTGATCTATTTCCAAAACCCCGCGGACGTCCAAAAAATCCGCTCCGGCGACTGGCCGCGCACCATTCCCCGCAAGACGCAGCTGCGCGGCTCCTGGATCCGCGTCTTCTTCGCCGACTACGACGGCGACGGCCGCCCCGAGGTGTCCGCGCCGAACAAGGGCGACCAGTTGGGCTACAAAGGCAGCCGTCCGGAGGGTTTTGAGGACAAGGCGGTGTCGTGGTTCGACCTGCCGGCCGACCCGCTCGAGGGCGACCAGTGGCAGGAGCACGTGCTGCATGAGATCAAACTTCCGATCAACGCCGAGCCGGTGGATCTGGACGGCGACGGCGATCTCGACATCATGAGCGGCAGCCGCTTTGAGATGCGGCCCTTCTGGTTCGAAAACCAAGGCGGCTCGCCGCCCGAGTTCGTCTACCACGCCATCGAGGTCACCGGCCGCAACCAGGAGCAGCCCGCAGAATTTGCCGGCAAGTGGCTGACGGCCATGAACGTGGTCTTCGAAGACCTCAACCGCGACGGACGGCTCGACATCATCCTGCAGGAGACGCCGCTGATTGTCTCGTGGCTCGAGCAGCCGGAGTCGTTCGATCAGCCCTGGGCGCTGCACAAGATCGGCGACCTCGCGCCGGACACCTCCACCGGCCTGGCGCTGGCGGACATCAACGGCGACGGCCGGCTGGACCTGATGACCGGCGGCTACAGCGGCGGCTTGCGCGAAGCCGACGACGAGGCGATGACGGCCGAGAAGCGGCTGGGACGTCTGGCGTGGTGGGAGCAGCCCGAAGACCCGACGCAGGAGTGGACGCTGCACAACATCAGCCGCCGCAGACGAGGCATGTACGATGCGTTCATCGCGCGCGACATGGACGGAGACGGCGACGTGGACTTCGTGACCACGCGCGGCAACAGCGCCGAGTTCGACGGGGTGCTCTGGCTGGAGCAGGTGCGCACGGCCGAACCGGTCAAGAACTTCCAGCCGGCGCGGGAGCAGGAAAGCCGGCACATGCCGATGCCGTAACACGTCGGTGGGACGAACATTCCTGTTCGTCCGCGCCGGCCGGAGCGCGGCGCATCAGTCCTTGCGTGCATGCAGCCGCACGAGGCGGGTTTTGAACAGGCCCCAGTCGGCTATACCGCGCCGGTCCTGATACTCGATCACCCGCAGGCCGGAGAACAGCTCGAGCAACTCGTTGTCGTCGAACGTCACGCCGGGCGACGGGCCGGGCGGACGGTCCAGCGCCGCGTCGGCGTGGTAGGCCTCCACCACGATGGAGCCGCCGGGCCGCAGGCTCCTCAGCAGCGGCTCGAGCGACTGCCGCAGGAAAGGGAAGTAGGCGACCACGATCAGGTCCCAGCGCTCCTCTCCCCAGTCGAACTCGGCCGAACCTTCGACGACCGCCGTCAACTCCAGTCCCTCGGCCTTCGCCGCTGCGCGCGCCTGCTCGACACCGGCCGGGGAAACGTCGAACCCGGTGACCCGCCAACCCTTGCGCGCCAAATGGAGAGCGTTCCTTCCCTGCCCCATGCCCACATCAAGCGCCGCTCCGGGCTCGAGTTCGGCGGCGACTTCCACCAGAAAATGGTTCGGGTCCTGCCGGAACGAAGGATTCGCAGAGAGGTAGGCGGCGTCCCAGGAGTTCGACGGCTGAGCGGGAGCCGCAACGGCCGCGACCAGAGCGGAAAACACCGCAAGCAGGCGAGTCATGACCAGACCATACCCGAGCCGGCCGGCCGCGCCTAGACCTGATCGAGAACAGTTTCGCAACGCGAAAACGCACTCGCGCATCGAGGCTCGTTTATAGTCCTGCTGGACCTTTTGGCCTACTCCCCCCTGGGCGGAGTCCCGGTTTCGGCCCGCCGCTTTCGTGTGACATACTGGGGCTCTTTTCAGCCGATAAGGCTCTTACCGGATCGTGATGTCGCAGCCTCAGCCCCTTGTTGAAGAATCGTTTCAGCTTCCGCCGCTGATTCTGCACCCGTTCACTGAATCCGCCGCCACCGTCCGGGTGCTGGAAAGCGCGCGCGCCACGCTGACTTTGCTGCGCGAAGGAGGCGCCGAAGACGCGGCGCTCGAACAGCAGGTGCTCGAAGGCCGCTTCACCGAACTGCGCATGGTCTTCTACGTGGGCAAGGATGTGCGGCGCTGGCTGGACCAATGCGTCGATTACTGCGGCCGTCAGCCGCAGCTCGCCGCCAAGCGCATTCCGCGGCAGAGCTTCGCCAAGCTGCTGATCGAGCATACGCCCCCGGATGTCGCCGAGAAGCTGCGCAGTTGGGGCGTCGTCGAGTTTTCGCGGATCTTTTCGCGCTCGATCGGCATCTACAACCAGTTCCGCGAACCACCCAACATCGAGAACCTCCAAGCCGATTACCTGCGCTACTACTACCGCTACGCCGACTACGCGTATGCGGCGTGGCAGGACATGCGCAAGGCGGTGGAGCTCGACGCCGACCGTTTCTTGTTCACGCTCTACGCTTCGGGCGAGTACGCGCGCCTGCTCGAAGACCAGTGGAACGAAGCCGAAGCGTAGAGCGCAGCGCTCAGGGCCAGCCGAAAGTCGAAGCCGCAAACAGCAGCCCGACCACCCAGATCGCCGTCGTCACCCAGTCGTCGGCTTGCTCCCAGCGGTCAATCCTCGTCCTCATCCCGCTCCTCCTCGGGGCGCGGATCACACTCGCTCTCGGTGAGCGGCCCCCGAAAAAATTCGAAGTTCGCGGCGCTGTCGGAGACCAGCGCCACCAGGCGCAGATACTGCTGCTCGGTCAGCGTGATCGACACCTGTCCAAGTTGCAGGTGGATACAGCCGTGGTCGCACTGCGTGATCGAGCCGAAGCGCCCGGCGTTGGCCAGGGTTAGGACTTCAGGCTGCACGGCGCGCCTCCGTGCACTCCTCGATCGAAGCATCCTTCTGCAAATGAATAGCCGTATAGCGGCGAGCGCGACAGATGGCTCGCGCCAACAAACCGGCGTCTTCGAGAGTAATGCGGCGACGGAACCGGTCGCCCAGTAGCCAGATAGCGCCCGTGGCGTCTGATTCTAAACGAAGTTGTGTTGCACATGGATCAGTCATGTCGAGTTTCCCGGGGATGGTGGACGACACTCTCACCGGCCGGCCCTGCGGCGGCGGCGGGCCAGTCAAGCGACTTACCCGCAGAAAGAAGCGTCAAAAGGGCAACTTGCGCCAACAGCGAGCCGATCAGAGCCGCCAAGTAGCGCAAGCGTCGACGGGATCGCTGACGACCCGCCATCGGGCGGGAACGCAAGCAGATTGCGGTAGGGTGCGCCTGCCAAGCCATCGACTTGGAGACAGGCTATCATTTGTGCAACTCAATTGCAAACAAGAAATTGCGAGCAGAGAATGAGAGCTGCTAGCGCAGCCGGATGCGGACGGTGTTGGCCGCTTGGTCGCCGACGAAGACGACCACGTCGACCTCGCCCCGTCCGGCCAGACTCGCCGGAACCGACAGGTTGATCTGGTCCACGCCGACGAACTCCGGCTGAGCGCCGGCGAAGAGCACATCGACATCTTCGCCGCCGATGCGAGCCGTCACCGGCGCGTCGCCTCGGAAGCGAACGCCGGAGCCGAACAGCGTCAGGAAGACCTGCTCGCCTTCGACGCCGAGGTCGATTTCCGCGGTGACGAACTCGCCGCGCTCGGCGTCGAACCTTGCCGTAGGAGTCGTGGACTGCGATCCGTCCGCCGCTATGCGTAGAGCCAGCGCCGCCGCCGGACCGACGCCGCTCGAGTTCGCGGTGAACAGCGCCGGCGCAACCGGAGCGATCTGCAGCGACCCCGTAGCCGCCGGGACGCCGTCGACAAACACGGTGGCCGTCGCTTCACCCAAGGCCGAGCCGGCCGGCGTCTGGTAGTTGATCTGCCCGGGGGAGACGAAAAACAGCGGCGCGGCGCGCTCCACGCCCAGGCTGTCGCGGACGCTCACGCTCACGCCCGCCAACGTGGTCGGCAGCGGCAGGGCGGTGGCGACTTCGGTCGCGGCGGAGAGCCCCGCGCCGAAGCCGCTGACGATCGATTCCGGCGCCACCAGCCCCAGCCGCAAGCTGGCAGCGGAGACGGTGGAGAGGATCGTCAGCGCGGGGGCCGTCTCCGCCGGGGCGAACAACGTCATGCGGAACGCCGGACTCGTCTGCACGTCCCCGCCCTCCCGGACGTACCAGCGGCCGAACAGCGTCACGCCTTCCAGCCCCGGGTCCGCCGGAATCGCCAAGCTAACGGAGCCGTAGCCGGTCCCGTCGGGCGCCCCTTCGAGGCGGATCGAGCGGCGCGCGAAAGATCCCTCGGCCGGAATCGCTTCCCTGCCCGGGTCCGACCTGTCGATCACCAGCACGGCTTCGACGCCGGGCGCGCCGCCGCTGACGCCGACGGTAAAGCTGGGGTTGCCCAACATCGGCGGCTCGAGCGCCACGACCTCGAGCGGACTATCCTCGGAGAGCGTTTGCGGGGCCCGCGCCGATTCGGAGTACAGCAGCGGACGATCGAACAGCGGCGCCGCCTCTTGGGCGACCCGCGAATCGGTCAGAGCATGCAGAAAAGTGACGAAGGCGGCGCGCTCCTGGTCGGTCAATCCCAGGGGGCGGACGAAGTTGCGGTCTTTGTTGGGCGAATCGAAGTCGCCGCCTCGGTTGTAGAAGTCGACCACCTCTTCGAGGGTGTTCCTGCTGCCGTTGTGGAAATAGGGCGCGCGCAGGGCGACGTTGCGCAGCCCGGCCGTGCGGAAGCGGCCTCGGTCGAGCGCCCGGCCGGTCACCTCGGCGCGGCCGATGTCCTCGCTGTCGGGCCGCACGCCGACGAACCGGAAGCGGTTGTCTCCAAACAGGCCGCCGCGGTGGCACTGGTCGCAAAACTTGGTTCTGAAAAGCTCGCGCGCCTGCGTGATCGGCGCCGGCTCGGGGAGGATTTCCGAGGTAAAGAGGTCGATCCGCGATTGGTCGGAAAAAAGCGTGCGCTCGTAGCTGGCGATGGCCATGGCGATGCGCACCGGCGTCACCTCGGGCGTCCCGAAGGCTTCTTCGAAAAGCGCGGGGTAGCCGCGGCCGTCGATCCAGCGGCGGAGGGCGGGCGGCATCGACGGCGCCAGCGCCAGCGGCTGTGACGCGGCCACGCGGTTCGCGACGGAGTGAAGGTCGCCGTCCACACTGCCCATCTCGACCGTACTCACCAGCGGCATCAGCGCTTGAACTTCGAGAGCCTGACTCTCGAACGGCGCGGCGTCTTCAAACACCGGCTCGCCTGTTTCGGGGTCCACAAAGAGATCCTCGGCCCGGCCGTCCCAAAAAAGGCCCTCGTCGGTATAGGCGGCGTCGATGGCGGAAGGCGCCTTGCGCGGCGTCACCTGGGGCTTGAGGCCAAAATGCTCGGCCCAGACATAGCTGCCGTCGCTGCGGTTCTGAGGCACGCCTTGGGAGCCGACAATATCGTCGTCGGTGCCAAAAACTTCATCGAAGCCAGGGTGCGTATTGGCGCGTCCGCCGGCTGCCGAGCGCGGATCGGCCGTTCCGGTGTGCGGAATGTGGCAAGTTCCGCAAGCCGTCGTGCGCGTGGAGGAGAGCTGCTCGTCCCAAAACAGCGCTTTTCCGAGGTAGACCTTGGCGCCGGTGACGGGATTGCCCAGCGGCTCCGGCGGCGGCTCGAGCGGCGTGAAAGGCCCGAAGGCGGAAGTCTTGCCGACGGCCTTGAAGCCGGCGTCGGGCGAGCTCAGCGGCGAGACTCTGTCGCCGTTTTCGGCCCGCACCCAGTAGTAGACCGTGGCGCCGGCGAGCGCCCCGCGGTCATAGAACAGGATCGACGGGGTGGATCCGATCTCAAGCGCCGCGGCGGGGTCGTCGGTATCACCGCGGAAGATGCGGTAGAGCTTGGCGTTGCGCACATGCTCCCACGCCAGTCCGACCTTGGTGGAATACATGCCGTCGGAGGCGACCAGCCCGGTCGGCGGCGCGAGCGTCTGCGCAAGCGCAGCCGCCGGCAGCAGAAGAGAGAGGAATAAGCGCGACCACCCCATCAGCAACGTAGCTCGATCCCCTATGATCGCAAACGGCCGGGGCGGTCACGCAAAACCTAGCATCAAGGCCAGATACCTCGATGCCTGCGAACGTCCGTCCACTGAGTGGGCTATCGGTCTGAAGCTTGAGGTCGCTGAAAGCCGCCGCCTGAAGCTGCCCCGCTCAGGTTCGACGGCTAGAACCGGAACGCCAGTCCGGCCGTCGCCGCCCAGCGCGTGCCAGGCTCATCCAGCGTCAGGCCCGGGATCACGGTATCCTTGCCGCCGGCGGTCAGCCCGCGCACCTCGCCGCGGATGCCGAAATGCCTACCCAGCATCACGTCCACGCCGCCGCCCATGCTCACGCCCCAAGTCCCTTCATCCTCGAGCGTGATCCGCGCCGTCGGCAGCGAGCCGCTCACCGCTGTCGGAGTCAATCGCGCTATGCGCGCATAGCCGACGCCGCCAAAAACATACGGTTGCAGGAAAAACGGCTCGAACAGACGGATCATCACGCCCGGGGTGATAAAGGCGGACATCCGGCTGGTATCGATGTTTCTCTGGTCGAAGCGGCTCTCCTCCGGCAGCTGGTCCTCGAAGGCGAACAGCGGCAGGTGGAAGTGCAGCGAAGCCCCATTGCCGCCCAGCACTTTGCGGTTGTAGACGATGCCGCCCGCCAGGCCGTTCTCTTCTTCGAAGGCCTCGCCCGGCAGACCGGAGAAATCGATGCGGCGGCCTTCAAAAACCGTCCGTCCCACTTGCAACGCGATCTCGTTGGATTGGGCCGCCAGGGGGGAGGCGGCGCACAGCAGGGCGCCGAACCACAGCGCCAAAGTTTGAATTCTCATACCGAAAGCTCTCAGAAAAACTCCACCACCAACCGGGGGCGCTCTAGCTATCTTCGCTGTTCGGCGCACCCGGAGTCGACCGGCAAGTGCAAGTCCGAACCCGGGCTGTAGCCGATCCGTTATGATTGACCCTCGAATCATGCGCACCTGGATCTTGCCCCTCTTCCTGCTGCCCTGTCTGGCCTTTGCGGCCGATCCCGGACCGCATTCCGTGGAGGTGGAACGCGGCGTTCGAGCGGCCATGCGCGACGGCGTGGAACTGGTCGCCGACATCTACCGCCCGGCCGACGGCGGTCCGTACCCCGTACTGCTCACCCGTACGCCCTACAACCGCGCCGGCGGCGAGGGGCAGGCGCGCCACATCGCCTCCTACGGCTATATCACGGTCGTGCAGGACACCCGCGGGCGCTATGACTCCGAAGGCGAGTTCTACCCCTTCCGCCATGAGCGCGAGGACGGTTACGACAGCGTCGAATGGGCCGCCAAACTCGAGGGCTCGACCGGCAAGGTCGGCATGTACGGCGGCTCCTACGTCGGCGCCACGCAGATGCTCGCCGCGATGGCGCAGCCGCCGTCCCTGGTCTCGATCACTCCGCGTGTGACGTCCTCGGGGTACTACGACAGCTGGACCTACCAGAGCGGCGCGCTGATGCAGTGGTTCGCGAGTTCGTGGACCACCGGCCTCATCCAGGACACTCTGCGCCGCAAGGCCGCCGCGCTGGCCCGCCCGCGCGAATGGGCCTGGCAGTTGCCGGTGGACGACTACCGGCTCATCGAGGCGCCTTCTCCCGACGATCTCGCCCCCTACTACGACGACTGGGTCGAGCACGAAACCGAGGACTCCTACTGGAAGCGCTGGAAGATCTCGGACCACTACGCCGACATCCGCGTGAAGGCGCTGCACGTGCCGGGACTGCATGACATCTTCCTGAAGGGCTCGATCAACAATTACGTCGGGCTGAGCACGAAGGCCAAAGATCGCTCGACGCGCCAGGGCCAGCGGTTGCTGCTGGGCCCCTGGGCGCACGCCGCCACCTCCGACGAGGGCAAAATCGGGGACGTCGTTTTCGGCAAGCAGGCCGTGCTCGATGATCCCGACACCATTCGCCGCTTCGCCGACTGGGCGCTCAAGGACATCCAGAATGAATACGCCGACGACACGCCGGTACGGCTGTTCGTGCTCGGCGAGAACGTCTGGCGCGACGAAAAGGAGTTTCCGCTCGAGCGCCAGAAACTCACCCGCTACCACCTGCGCGCCAACGGCGGGCTGGCAACCGCCAAGCCGGGAGCCGAGAAGCCGGACGAATACACCTACGATCCCGCCAACCCGACGCCGACCATCGGCGGCCGGCTGTGCTGCGGCGCCGCCATCCCGCCCGGCCCGCACGACCAGAGCCCGAACGCATCCCGGGATGACGTGCTGGTCTTCTCCACCCCGCCGTTGACCGAGGGCGTGGAGGTGACCGGCGAGATTTCGCTCGAGCTGTTCGCCGCGAGCAGCGCCGTCGACACCGACTTCACCGCGATCTTGATCGACGAGGACCCCGACGGCTACCAGCGCTTCCTGACCGACGGCGTCGTGCGGGCCCGCTACCGGAATTCGACCGAAAAGGCCGAGTTGATCACGCCGGGCAAGGTCTACGAGTACGCGATCGACTTGTGGACGACGAGCAACTACTTCAAGCCCGGCCACCGGATCGTCGTGCAGGTTTCGAGCAGCAATTTTCCGCGCTTCAACCGCAATTTGAATACGGGCGAGCCCACGGCGGGAGCGACGGGCATGACCAAGGCCGACCAGACGATCTACCACGACGCCGAGCATCCGTCGGCGCTGGTGCTGCCGGTGATCCCGAGGTAGGAGTCAGCGCAGGATGCCGAAGCCGCTGGGACCGGCAAACGCGGCGGGAAAACTCCAGACCGGCAGCGGGTTGCTCGCGGTCTCGGCCGCAGGCTGGGCTCCCTTTTTGGGAAAGAGCTGCCAATGGAGCGCGCCGGGCTTCTTCCAGCCGGCCACGTCGGCCCAGCTCAGCAGCACGTCGCCGGCGTCGTTGATGGCGATGTCGGGATACTTGCGGCGCTCGCCTTCGCCGCCGGCCGCGGCCACGGGCTGGATTGCAGCGTTCGGATCGCGGCTCAGACGAGCCCAGTAAACCTGGCCCTCAGTCTCCCAGGCCGCAGCCACCATGCCGCCGTTCTCGGCGAACGACATCGAGCTCATCGGACAGGCCGAAATCTCCCACTCGTGAATTTTTTTGCTCTGGAAAGTCCGGCCGCGGTCGGTGGAGACGAGGAGCTCCATATCGCGATGCACGACGTCGGTCGCCGTGCGGTAGAGGCCGTAGAGGGTTCCGTCGGACGCGGCGAAAAGCTTCATGCCGCAGCAGCCGCAGGCGCCGGTCGCTACGGGCGAGATGGCCGTCTCGCGCTCGAACGTCGAGCCGTCATCGAGCGAGCGCGTGCGATAAACGCGCCTCCCGCCCTCTCCTTCGGCTGCGCCGTCGGCCTTGCCGTGCCAAGCCACGAAGACCCCGCCCTGGTCATCGGCGGCAACGGTTCCGCCGCCGTCGAGCGCGAAGGTGTGCTGCATCAGGTTGCGCTGGGGCTCGAAAGCGTCTCCGGCGGCGTTGAGGCGGGTGTAGAGCAGCGGCAGCCCGCTGTGGGGGCTGTCGGGGGGCGCCTCCGGGTTCGGCGGCCCCTTGGGACGGGCAGTCGTGGAGCCGTTCCACACTACGTGCACGCGGCCGGCCTTACCGAGCGCGATCTGGGCGCCGCGGATCGCGCCGGCCGCCACCGCGCTGCCGGGCTGGGAGTTGACCGCCAGCGGCGCGCTGAAGCTTTGGCCGCCGTCGGACGAACGGACATAGAACAAGTCGCCGGCGGTATCGGCGCCGTGGAAGTAGACGACGTGCAGGACGCCGGCTTCATCGACCGCAACGCGCGGCTGGACGCCCCCGTCGGGAAGGTCGAGGATCCTTGGTTCGCCCGCCGATAGGACGGCGCAGAACAGACCGATCAGGCAAAGAGTGCGGGAGCGCATGTGTCGACCTGCATTCAATCATAAGCGCCGGTCACATACCAGGCGCCGGTCTGGCGATCCAGACAGGCGCGGTAGAGCCGATCCTGCACCTCGATGTCCCACTCCTCGTACTGAAAGCCCTCGGGCGTCCACCATTCGCCCGAAACGCGCCACGGGCCTGCCCTTTGGGTCACCGGCCCCGCCACGTCAAGCGCCTCCAGGTGCGCCGGCCGCGCCTGCTGCAACTCGACGCGCGCCGGCCAGGGCGGCCGGAAGGTGCGGAACGCCAAGCCCCCGCGCGCGGGTCGTTCGACCGGCTCCGGCGCCTGCGTCTTCAGCGTCGGCGCAAACGCAGCCACCGCCGCCGCTCCGGGGCGGTAGGCGTCCACGACCACCGGCGCGCCGACGCGGTCCTCGCCGGTCAGCGCCGTCAGCCGCGCCAAAGTCACCGCCAGCTTCTCCGGCGCGGGCAAATCCGGGGCAAACAGCGAATACTGCGTCCGGCGGCGGTCGGTCGGCGTGGCGCTGACCCGTATGCCTACGATCGCATCGCCCGGCGGATGCGCCGCCAAATCGATGCGCGCCAGTTCGAGCAGCGTACGCGGATCGCTCAACGGCTGCGGAAAGGAGAGTTCGCGCTCGAAAACCCGTCCGCCCGCCAGCTTCAGCCGGGTATGCAGCCGCGCGGCGGCCAGATTGTGGCTCTGCAGCCGCAGGCAGAGCTTTTCGAGCATGCCGGAGAGCACGAACGCCAGCGGCTCCAGGTCGCCGAGTTCCCAGTCGAGGTCCTGGGAAATCTCAAGCTGCGGCGGCTCCTCCCAGGCCTCCAGCACGCCCGCCTCCTCGCCGCGCGCCCAGCGAGCCATGCGCGCGCCGCGCTCGCCAAAACGTTCGGTGAGGTCGTTCTCCTGCAGATGCGCCAACTCGCCCACCATGCGTACGCCCCAACGCTCGAGCGTACGGCGCTCCTTTTCACTCAACGGCAGGATTTCAAGCCCCTGCACTTCCAAAAAGCCGGCCTCTTCGCCCGGGTAGATGTGCGTCACTCCCGGCTGCGTGCGGGCGGCGCAGAGCGCCACGAAGCGGTTGCGCGCCACGCCGATCTGCGCCCGCAGACCGAGTTCGGCGGCGCCGCGAGCCAGCATCTCGACGGAGGCGTGAGGGGTTCGCAGCCCGCGCAGATCGAGCGTCAGCAGTCCCGGCGCGGAGTCTTCGAATCGCGGCGTGACGGTCTGCGCCAGCCGCAAAAGGGCCTGCTGGGCTTGACGTTCGGCTTGCTCGTCGCGCTCGAGGATGCGCAGCTCCTCCCCCGCCCCCTGGTAGGAGAACCGCGCCGTAGCCGAGGCCAGCGGCATGCCGTCTTCCACGCCGCCGGCGCGGGCGTCCTCATCGGCGCCGCAGACGAACTGGTTGGGAGGCTCGCCCTCGACCACGGCGGTCGGCGACGGCGCCGCCTCACCGCGCGTGAGCGCGGCCACGCGAAAATCGGGGACGAACAGAGCCGCAAAAAGAGCCGCGAGCTTCATGCCGCCCTCCAGCCGCGGGCGTCCTGCTCCCTCCCCCCGAGCTTGCACTTCAGCACCTGCGCTTCAGCCTCGATGCCGTCGAGCAGGACGCCGCCGCGCCACTCCACGCCGCGACGCTCGAGCCGCGTCACCACGCCCGCCGCCGAGCCGGCCACATGCGCTTCGGCCAGCACCACCAGCGCCGTCGCCGTATTCTCGAGCGTCTGTTGCAGGCGCACCCACGGCCGCCGCTGCCAGGACTGCAGCCGGCGGCGCGAGAGTCCGCCCAGATCCACCACGATCAGCCCAAAGCCGCCCGCCGCCGCGATCAGGTTCGCCGCCTGCCAAGCCTGCTCGGGACGCTGCTGCCGCTCATAGCGCGACGGCTCGCGCGGATCGCAACGCACCCACAGCAACTGCTCGAGGACCACGCCCGCCGCCACAGCCGAGCGCGGGTCCAGCGCATCGCCGGCGTCCACGTAGGCCGTCGCCGCGCCCGCCGCCGTCTCGCGCGCCAGCAGAGAGAACGTCAGCCCGGTCCGCCCTGACGACTCCGGGCCGGTGATCGCGCTGATCGCCCCACGCGGCAGGCCGCCGCCCAGCCGCACATCGAGCTCGGCCCAGCCGGTCGAGGCGGGCGGATAGCTGGGCTTCTCCTGCTGGGGCAAAGCTTTCCCCAGACCGCGCTCGCGCAGCAGTCCTTCGAGCCGTTGCCGTGAGGAGAATGCTTCCATATTCGCTTTTTGTTCGCCATCACAGAATGCCATGGAAGCGCCGTGAATGCAACGACGCAAACGTTCGGGAATGTTTTTTGGGTGATCCCGCAATTCAGTTCGTACCAGCCCTATAGTCCGAAGGTCCTACCGCCGATTTGAACCCAACGATGCATTGTCGGCCGTCGCCCGGAGCGGCAGAATCTAGATAGGGGAAACACCCGATGACGAGACAAACCAAAGACCTACTCCTCCTAGGGTTTGCGCTGAGCTTCGCAGCCGCGTCGGCCCCAGCCGGGGAGATCACCATCCACGGCGCTTCTTGGGGACAGGCCGCAGCCGCGCCCGCGTCCGCCACGCCGACCCGGCAACCCGCCGCCTCCGACGTCAGTTTCCAGCCGCGGCCGGCCGAGTACGGACGCAACATCGCCTATGGCCGCAAGATCCGCTATGCCGGCAGCTTCCGCTGGGAGAACACCAAGCGGGATCAGCGCCCCTACCGCATACAGAACAACATCCAGTACAGCGAAAAGATCGAACGCACCCACAGCTTCTACGAACCCGCCGGACGCTTCCGCCCCTCCCACCGCGGCAGATACGGCAACCGCATTCGCTACGGACACAGGCAGGGCTACAGCCTCGGCCGCCGTCGATAGCCGCCGCTCCGGGTGCTAGAATGCAGCGGCCATGCGTACGCCGCTCCTCTTCCTTCTCGCCGCCCTGCCCTTGTTCGGCCAGGCGGAACAGGCCCCTCCCCTAAAAACCCCTGACGACGCCGACCGCGTCGAGATCTACCGCAGCGTGGACGGCTACGACCTGCGCCTGTGGATCTACGAGCCCGCGGGCCACAGCGCCGGAGCCAAGACTCCCGCCGTCGTCTTCTTCTTCGGCGGCGGTTGGCGCGGCGGATCTCCCACGCAGTTCGCCCCGCATTCCCGCTACCTGGCTTCGCGTGGCATGGTGGCGATGGTCGCCGACTATCGCGTGAAGAGCCGTCACGACACGCCGGCCAAGGAGTGCGTGATCGACGCCAAGGCGGCGATGCGCTGGATCCGTTCGCACGCACGGGAGTTGGGCGTCGACCCGGACCGTCTGGCGGCCGGCGGAGGTTCCGCCGGCGGACACCTGGCCGCGGCTCTGGCCACCCTGCCCGACCACGATGCGCCCGACGCCGACCGCTCCATCAGCCATCGGCCGGCGGCGCTCGCGTTGTTCAATCCGGCTCTCATCATGGCGTCGGCGCCAGGCTTCGAGGCCTATGAGAAGCGCCGCGCGGAGTACGAGGAGCGCATCGGCGCGCCCGTGGAGTCTTTCTCGCCGTATCACCACATGACGAAGGATCTGCCGCCGACCATCATCTTCCATGGCAAGGAAGACATCACCGTCCGTTACAGCACGGCGGAAGGCTACTGCGACAAGGCGAACGAGTTGGGGGCGCGCTGCGAGCTGGTCGGCTACGACGACGCCGGGCACGGTTTCTTCAGCCAAGGCCGGGGCGACGGCTCCCACTACATCGATACCGTCGGCCGCATGGACTCCTTTTTCGCTTTGCTGGGCTGGCTGAGCGGACCGCCGACCGTCGCACCAACGGAGTAGGGTCCACGGAGTAGCGTCACGAAGAACTGTCTGGAATGCGATCGCTGGGCTGGGCGATCTCGGTGATGCGAACTCCGTAGTTGCCGTCCACCACGACGACCTCACCGCGGGCGATCACGCTGTCGTTGACGAGCAGTTCGACCGGATCGGAGACCGAGCGGTTCAGCTCGACAATGGCGCCGGAGGAGAGCTTCATCGCTTGTTCGAGCGTCATGGTCGTCTGGCCGAAGCTGACGGCGAGGTCGAGCTCGACCTTCCTGAGCAGCCGCAGGCTGTCGTCGGCAGGCGGCGACTGCCGCACGAGCGCCTGCGAGGCGGAGTCCGACTCCGGAGTCTTAGCCGCGGGTTGCCCTTCTGCGGTCTTCTTCTCGTCGAAGAGCGCTTCAGCCAGAGGAGCGGTCAGGCCCAGGGCGAAAACCAACGTTCCGGACGGCCCCTCGAAATGGATCTCCAGCGCCGGCATGTCCGCCGCCAGGGGCTCGCTTTCCAGCGCCGGCGCGATGCGCACGGTTCGCCCCGTCTGCTGGCCCAACTGTGCGGCGACCGAGGTGGCGGACTGGCTGAGCAGTTCGCGAAACGTCTCGAGCACCGTGGTGAGGTCATCGTCCGGCGCGACCTCCTCGCCGGAGATCAGCTTCCACAGCGCCGCCAGCGTCTGGTGCGGCGCGCCGACGCGCAAAGCCGCGCCGGGGACCAGGTCACAGTTTTGCTGATGCCAGACCGCTCCCTCCCAGGCTGCCCAGGCGTCCCGGTCGGGCGTGTCGGCCGAGGCTTGCAGGGCGGCGCTGGAACCGCTGGTGTCGAAGCTTTGCAGCACCTCCTCGACCGAGTGCACCCAGGTCTCGGGCAACCAGTGGCTGGCGATCGCCGACTGCCAACTCATGCGGTCCGCTCCTGGAGGGGCTCTTCGACCTCGCCGATCTCAATGCCCCGCCGGCCGACGACGCTGACCACCTCGCCGGTAAACTTCTCCAGCCCGTTGACGAGGATCCGCGCCGGCCGGTCCACGGGAACGTCGAGCGACACCACGTCGCCGACCTGCAAAGCCATCAGGTCGCTCAGCGGGATGTGCGAGAGCGGCGCCCGCGCCTCGAGCCGGACGGGCACCTTGCGGATGAGCCGCTGCATCAGCCGCCTCTCTCTCTCGCTGGCCGTGCGCTTCCGGATCGACCACTGCTGCTCGAAGCGCTGGCCCATCATCTTCACCATGATCGACGGCACCCCGAAGTTGACCATGCCGCGCGCCTCTCCGAGCGTCACCTCAAAGCCGATCGCCACGATCGCCTCGTTGGCGGAGAGAATCTGCATCAGCTGCGGCTGCGTCTCCATCGCCTCGACCTGGAAATCGATCTCCACCACCGGCGCCCAGGTTTCGCGCAGGTCGTGCAGGATTACCTTCAACACGCCTTCGGCGATGCTCTGCTCGATCTCGGTGAGTTCGCGCGTCTCGCCGCCGACCATCTCGCCGGATCCGCCGAGCAGGATGTCGATCATCGGGATCACCAGCGACGGATTGATCTCGAGCACCGAGTTGCCGTCCAGCGGGCTCATGCTGATGCTCGAGATGCAGGTCGGCGTGGGCAGATATTGCAGGAACTCGCCGAACGACAGCTGCTCGACCGACACCAGGCTGACCGAGACGTAGGCGCGCAGGTAAGCTCCCAGCGACGACGCCAGGTTGCGCGCCAGAAAGTCGTGCATCAGGTGAATGGCGCGCAGTTGCTCTTTCGGAATGCGGTCCGGGCGCCGGAAGTCATACGGCGTCGCGGTGAGCTTGCCCGCCCCGGTCGCGCCCTTGTTTTCTCCCGCTTGCTCTTGAAAGAGCCGATCAATTTCTTGTTGTGAGAGTTGCGTAGGTCACCTCCGCGGCTCGGACTGCCCCGGCCAACGCGCTCGCATCGAAGCGCGCATGCGCAGGATGGCCTGCGACTTCAGCTGCGAAACCCGCGTTTCATGCAGATCGACAACGCTGGCGATCTGCCGCAAGGTCAGCTCGCGGCGGTAGTACAGCGTCACGATCGTCCGTTCCACCTCCGGCAGACGCTCGATCGTCTCCACCAGCAGGCGGCGCAGCTCGGAACGCTCGAGCTGCTGCAAGGGCCACTCTTCGCTCTCGTCGGAGATGAAGCGCAACACATCGGAGCCTTCGCCCTGGCTGTTGGGGCCTTGTTCGAGCGGCGCCAGGTTCAGCCCGCGCGTCTCCACCAGCCAGCGGCGGTACTCCTCGAGCGACAGCCCCAGCTTCTCGGCCACTTCGAGTTCTTCGGGTGCGCGCTGCAAACTCTTTTCGAGTTCGACGATCGCGGCCTCGATCTGTTTGGCCTTGCGGCGCTTGTTACGCGGCGCCCAGTCGATGCTGCGCAGGCTGTCGAGAATGGCGCCGCGGATTTTGTGCTCGGCGTAAGTCTTCAGCTTGACGTCGAGGTTGGGGTTGAACTGGTCGACGGCGTTGATCAATCCAAGCGTGCCGGCGCTGATGAGATCGTCCACCGAGACGCTGTCGGGCACCTTCTCGGCGATCCGCGCGGCGATGAGCTTCACCTGCGGCAGATGCTCGAGAATGCGCTTCTCCCTCAAGCTGCGCGCCTCGGGAGAGCCGTCCTGTATGGCAAGCTTCGAGTACATGGGCGTCGCTTCAGCGGCTGAAGAGCAAGTTCGTCAGGCGGCCGGCATTGGCCGCGCGCAGATCCTCCGGCGTTTTCGGCCCGGTTCCCAGAAAAGAGATCGGCAGACCGGTGCGTGAGCTTTCGTTCCAAATCAGACCCGGCTGCGCGGCCAGATCCAGGTGCGTGAACAGCAGCTTGTGCGGTGAGAACAACGCCGCGGCTTCCGACGCCCGGCGCATCTCGCTCTCGCCGACCGCCGCGTTGAGCGTCAGGTGGACTTCGACCCCGCCGACCTCTTCGAGCGCCGCCGCCAAATCCTCGGCGCGGTCCTTCTCGCTCGGCGCGTAGCCGGGCGTGTCGATCAAGATCAAACCGTCGGCAGGCGTTTCTTCGCGTATGCTCTCCAGGCGTCGTCCCAGATCCTCGGGTCCGCGCGCCACCGTCAGCATCGCGCCGGCCGACTCGGCCTGCGCTCCCAGCGCTTCGGCCGACCCCCAACGCAGCGGATCGGCCAACACCAGGTGTACGGTGCGCCGGCGACGCAGGCCGCGCTGCACGGCCAGTTTGAGCAGCGCCGAGGTCTTGCCGGCCCCTCCAGGGCCGACCAGCGCCGCCAGCGTCGGCCCGTCTTCCCCTTCGGCCAACTGCGGGGCGACCTTCCAGCCGGCGGCCACCTGCGAGCGCAACCACGAGGCCAGCTCGAACGCACTGCGGCCCTTTCGCGCCTCCGCCTCGAGCCGCTCGCGCACACCAGGGAAAGTGTCGAGATCGAGCCCGGCCTGCTCGAGCGTCTCCAGCGCCTGCGCGGCCGGCGAGGACGACGGCGCAGGCTCCGGCTCGGAGCGCGGGCCGCGGCGCAGCGACTCCACCGCCGACTGCAAGGCGCGCAGCTGAATCAGGATCGCCTTCAGGCTCGGGTCGGGCGTGGACGGCGTCTCGGCGGCCGGGGGCGGCTCGGGCCGATGATCTTCGACGGCGGAGCTGATCTCAGCGGCCACCTGCTCGAGCGCCTGCGCCGGCGCCGCGGCGCTGCCGGCGCCGTCGGCCGCCACCCCCCGGCGGGGTTTGAGTTCGACCACGTTCGAGACCTCCGAAGGGCGGATCTCCGGAGGCACGAAGCTGCGCCAGTGGCGGCCGTCGGGCATGCGGTTGTCGCCCAGACGTCCCGCCCCCTCCAAGCCGACCGCAAACGTCGCCTCGAAACGCGGCGAATCGCCGGCCGAGTTCTCCTTGGAATCCACCAGCGTGGCGTCAGCCCCCAACTCGATGCGCGCCAGCCGCAGCGCGGCGCGCAGACTGTCGGCGGTGTATTTTTTCAGTTTCATCGGATCAGCTCACTATCCCCAACGACTGCACTCGAACCATGGGGGGAATCTCCGCGTGCGAAATCGTGGCCAGCAAAGGCAGCTCGCTCTCCAGCAGTTGCCGCAGCGCGAACCGCGTCGACGCGCTCGACAGCATCGCCGTCGGCCCCTGCAGCACGCCCACCGTCGCTTTGACCCGCTCGATCACCCGCGCGATGGAATCCGGCGGCAGCACCAGCCGCGAGCCCAACTCGTTGTGCTCGACGCCGCCCTGCACCAACTTCTCCAGATCCGGACCAAGCACGTAGGCCGGCAACTCGCCCTTCTCGTTGAGATAGGGCTGCACCAGAGAGCGCGACAGCGACTGCCGCACGAACTCAGTCAACAGCGTCGGATTCTTGGTCGAAGCCCCCGCTTCGGCCAGCGCCTCGAGGATCGTCACCGCATCGCGCACCGACACCCGCTCGCGCAGCAGGTTCTGCAGCACGCGCTGCACCAGCGACAATGGCAGCAGCTTCGGTACGAGGTCCTCGACGAGTTTGGGGTTCTGCTCCTTGACGCGTTCGAGATAACCGTCGGCATCCTGGCGCGTAAACAACTCGTGCGCATACGTGCGCATCAGCTCGGTGAGGTGTGTGGCGATGATGTTTTCCGCGTCGACGGCGGTGTAGCCCATCAGCCGCGCACGGTCGGCCTCGCCGGCCGGTATCCAGGTGGCCGGCAACCCGAATGCGGGCTCGCGGCACTGCGCTCCGTCGAGCGTCCCCTGCGCCGAACCGGGATCAATGGCCAGCACCGCCCCCTGTTGCAACTCAAAGCGCGCCGCCTCGGCGCCTTTGAGGTGGACGACGTATTCGTTAGCCCGCAGGCCGAGGTTGTCGGTGACGCGCACCGGCGGCAGCACGAAGCCCAACTCGGAGGCCAGCGTCCGCCGCACGCCGGCGATCTTGCGGATCAGCACGCCGCCCTGTTCGCTGTCGACCATGCGCACCAGCCCGAGGCCGACCTCGAGTCCCAACGGCTCGACGCGCAACAGGCTTTCCACACTCTCTTCCTGAGCGGCCTTCGGCTTCGGCGCGGCCAGCTGCTTGCGGGCCTCCTGCCCTTCGGCGCCGCGCAGCCGCCAGCCGATTGCGCCCACGCCCGAGCCGAGCAACAGAAACGGCAGGGTCGGCAGTCCGGGTACGATCGCCATCGCGCCCAACACGCTGGCCGCGATCAGCAAAGGCTCCGGCCGTCCGAAAACCTGTTTGGTGAAATCCACGCCGAGGCTCTTGTCGCCGGCGGCGCGCGTGGTGATCACGCCGCCCGACACCGAGATCAACAGCGACGGGATGATCGTCACCAAGCCGTCGCCGACGGTCAGCACTGTGTAATTCTCGAGCGCCTCGGCCAGGGACATGTCGTGCTTCAGCGCTCCGATCAGCAAGCCGGCGACAATATTGACGGCGGTGATGAGGATGCTGGCGATGGCGTCGCGCTGCGTGAAACGGACGGCGCCGTCCATCGCGCCGTAGAACTCCGCCTCGCGGCCGACGTCGCTGCGGCGCTGGCGGGCCTCGTTCTCGTCAATCAGACCGGCGTTGAGGTCGGAATCGATCGACATCTGCTTGCCGGGCAGTGCGTCCAGGGTGAAGCGTGCGGTGACCTCGGAGATGCGCACCGCGCCGTGGTTGATGACCACGTACTGGATGGCAATGAGCAGCACAAAGATGACGACGCCGATCACGAAGTTGCCGCCGACGACGAAGTTTCCGAAGGCCTCAATGACGGTTCCGGCCGCCTGCGTGCCTTCATGGCCGCTGATCAGGATCAAACGGGTCGATGAGATATTGAGCGAGAGGCGCAGCAGCGTCAGCAGTAACAGCAGCGACGGATAGACGCTGAGTTCGACCGGCCGATTGATGTACATCGTCGTCACCAGCGTGACGACCGAAAGCGTGATGTTGACGCTGATGAGCAGATCCAGCAGCAGCGGCGGGATCGGCAACACCATCATCAACACCACGCCCATCAGGACGAGCGGGACGACTGCGTTGAGGCGCGTGGAACCGCCGGGCTCGGTGTCGACCAACATCCAAAAGAGGAGGAAACTCGTGTCCCCTCCTCAGGAATCGGCGGATCGGGCCGATAAGTACAGGTCCGTTTTCGGGTTCTAGGTTCTAGTAGAACTGCGGCTCGGGCCCGGGTCCCCCGCCCTGCTCAGCCGGCGGAGCTTCGATCGGCTCCTCGACCCTCTCCCTCATCGCGCTTTCGAACTCTTCGATGGCCGGCCGCATCTGCTCGTGCAGCCGCTCCATTTCTTTGTGAAATCCTTCCATGCTCTCCTGCATCCGCTCGGTCTGGAGCGAGATTCGCTCGGCTTCTTCTTGCATCTTGCGCATGGTCTCCTGGTCGGGCATGGACTGGCGCGCCTGCTCCGCCATCTTGCGGGCCTGCTCCTGGAATAGCCGCAGTTGCTCGGGGTCCGGGGCGGCGAGATGAGCCTGCTCGGCCATCGCCCGCGCCCGCTCCTGGATTTTCCGAAGCTGCTCCTGATTGGGCAAGTTGCGCTGCACCTCCTCCGCCATCCGGCGGGCCTGTTCGCGCATCCGCTCCATCTGCTCTTGGTCCGGCATGGAACGGCGGGCCTCCTCGGCCATCTGGCGGGCGCGGTCCGCGGCTTCCCGGCGGCGCTGGCGGGCGGGAGCGTCTTCTTCGACGCCCTGCGCCAGCAGCGTCTTCAACTCATGATGCAGGCCATGGAACTGCCGGCGGAGTTCGGGCGTGCTCTGCAGTTCCATCTGCGCCTTGAGGTCGTGAATCGATCGCACCAGGGCCTCCTCCCTCTCCGTGCGCTCGCGTAAGGCGCTCCGAAGCTCCACTGGAGGAACGGGAGGCGCGGGAGGAACTCGAGGCGCGACGGGCGTCACCGCAACCGGCGGCGCGGGCGGGGCCGGGACCGCGGGAGAAACGCCCGGCGCGGCCGGCGCCGGGGGAACCGGAGGAATGTCCATCGCCGGCTCGGGCGCAGGCCGCGGAGCGGGATTCGGGGATACTTCGACTTCGACGGAGCTGGAACCCTGGGCCAGGGTCACCTTCGGCCCCGCCGTCAAACCGACGGCCAGCGCGGCGCCGGCCAGTCCAAACGCCCATAGCGGGCGCTTTGAGCCATTCTTGCGACTCGGATCAATCAACATCTGGATTCTCCTGCTGAGCCCGGCTCCGCCGGCGAAGCCGAGTTCGCCGGCAAGATTTCGGGGAAGTTGGAGTTCGGCGAAGCGCGTCAGCGTCAGGGCGTATTCCGCCGCCGAACCAGCCGCGCGAGCCGCCGCCTCGTCACAGGCGAACTCGCGCTCGGCGGCCATGCGGCTGCGAAGCCACCACACGGCCGGATGAAAGAACAGCACCGTCCCGAAAATTTCCGCCAGCAGCGCCGACCAGTCGTCCCAGCGCCGCAAATGGGCCGCTTCATGCAGCCACAGCCGTCTGAGGTCGCCGTCTGCGAGGCGATCCTCGATGTTTTTGGGGAAAACCACCGCCGGCCGGAACCAGCCGACCGCAAACGGCGAGCGGGCCGACCGCGACTCGAGAAAATCGCCGTCCCGGCCCGGAACCAGGCCGTTGCGCCAGGCCTCGCGCCGCTCCAGAAGCCGCGCCGAAACCCACACCGACGAGCGCTTGGCCCGCATGGCTCGGCCGACGCGCAAAATCAACAGCCCCGCCAGCAGCGCCGCGCCGCCGCCCCAGGACCAGGCCAGCAGGCTCCAGTCCCACGGCGCCGGAGTGGGCTCGAAGGTCGCGGGCGCCATTAGGATCGGAGCCGCCGGCAGCTCGACCGCCGGCGGGGCCGGTTGCGGGAAAAGCGTCTGCGCCGCCGGAATTCCAACGCTCGCCGCCAACGCGCCGAAGCAGATCCAGTGGCGGGCAGCCGGGTCGCGCAGGGCCAAACACGCCAGTCCAGCAAAAGCGGCCGCCGCCGTCCCAACCCACAGGCTGTTCGCCAGCATCTCGAGCAAAAGATCAGTCATCGCGCCCCTCCTCGGCGATCAACCGCCGCAGACGAGCCAGCTCTTCGGCGTCCAGATCTTCGTTTTCGAGCAGATTGAGCACCAGCGCCGAGGCCGACCCGTCGAAGAACTGACGCAGCACCTGGTCGAGCGTCTTGCGACGGGCCGACTCGCGGTCCACCAGCGGCGAGTAGATGTAGGCCCGCCCCTCGCCGGCCCGATGCCGCACGTAGCCCTTGTCTTCGAGAATGCGCAGCGTGGTCAGCACCGTGTTGTAGGCCACCCGGCCGTCTTCGGGCAGCGCCGCGTGGACTTCCGACACCGCGCCCTCGCCCAAATCCCACAGCGCATCCATGATGCGGAGCTCGGCCTCGGTCAGCGTAGGAGACTTCTTGCGCGCCATCAATTAAGAAATTAGTTGAAGCGCCAGGGCCTGTCAACTAATTTCTTAAGAGAACCCGACTACCGCTGCCGCAGCCGGTAGATGTAGGCCAGAATCTCCGCCACCGCGCGATACAGTTCCACCGGGATCTGCTGGCCGATCTCGGTTCCTTTGTAGAGCGCCTGCGCCAGCGGTTTGTTCTCGACGATCGGAATCTCGTGCAGGTCGGCCACTTCGCGGATTTTGAGCGCCAGGTGGTCGACGCCCTTCGCCAGCACCACCGGCGCGGCGCCCTCTTCCGGCGCATAGCGGATCGCCACGGCGTAGTGCGTGGGGTTGGTGACGACGACGGTGGCCTTGGGCACGTCCGCCATCATCCGCTTGCGCATCATCTCGCGTTGCAGCCGACGCAGACGAGCCTTGACGTAGGGGTCGCCCTCGAGATCCTTGTGCTCCTGGCGAATCTCTTGCTTGCTCATCTTCAGCTGCTTGTTGATTTTTTGGATCTGCCGCCAGAGATCGAACGCCCCCAGCGCGACCAGCAGCACGGCGGCCTGCGTGAGCAGTTGGCGCAGCGCCTCGAAAACCAACAGCGAGCCGGCCTCGAGCCCCAGCCGCGGCAGCGCCAAAAACGACTCCAGATTGCCCCGAACGATGTAGTAGAAGACCGTACCGGCCAGCGGCAGCAGCAGCGACGCCTTCAACGCCTGCCCAAAGTTCTCGCTGGGCAACTGCTGGAGCTTCTTGATCGGGTTCAGGCGCTTGGGATCCGGTTGCAGACGCTTGGGCGTGATCGCGAACCCGGTCTGCGCCATGTGCGAAAGCAGCCCGATCGAGAGCAAAGCGGCGCCGAAGCCCCAAACGAAGCTCAGCGGGCCGCTGAGCAGGTCGGAGATGACGACCTCCAACAGCGCCGGCGTCACCTCGTCGCGAAACGCCAGCGCGAATGAACCCCGCAGCATCGAGATCAGCCCGGCATAGACCGTCGGGGCGGCCATCGCCAGCATCAGCACGGCCGCGGCGAACTGCAACGCCGCCGACAGCTCCTTGGACGAAGCGATCTGCCCTTCTTCCCGCGCCTTCTGGCGTCTTCGGGGAGTCGCTTCTTCAGTCTGTTGCGAGCGTTCCTCGGCCATGGCACAGCACTCAGCGCGTCAGCAGCGCGGTCAACAGCTCGAACGTCCGCTCGGCGAGTTGGTGAAACAAGCGCGGCGACTGCGGCAGCACCGGATACAGCGCCGCCACCGCCGCCACGATCTTCAAGGGAAACGCCAGGGTCAGCAGCTGCATGCGCGGGTGGGCCTGGTTGAGCAGACCCAATGTGAGGTCCACCAGCAGCAGCAACGCCACCACCGGCAGCGCCAGCCGTAGCGAGGTCTCGAACATCAAGCCGCCCAGGGCGATGAACGCCGGCGCATCCCCCGGACTCACCGCAAACGCTCCCAACGGATGCGCCTCGAGCCCTGCCGCGAGCGCTCGGATCAGGTGCAGATGCAGATCGAACGCCAGAAACAGCAGATTGGCCAACAGGGCCAGGGCGACGTTCAGGATGGAGGCGTCGACCTGGGTGTTGGGATCCACCATGTTGATGTAGGAGTATCCGGCCTGGAAGCCCAGCGTCTGCGCCGCGAGCGCAAACGCTTCGAGCAGCAGCCGCAGCGCCAACCCGATCGCCGCCCCCAAAGCCGCCTCCGACAGCGCGGCGACCGCAAACAGCCAGATCGCGCCCGGCCCGGCCAGTTCAGCCGGCGTGAACCCCGCCCGCGCGACCGGCGCCAGCATCCCGGCCAGCATCAGAGCCAGCAGGACCCGCGCCTGCACCGGCGCCGCCGACGCGCCCGGCAGAGGCGAGAAGATCGTCAGCGCCGACATGCGCGTCACCAGCAGCGCCAGGTTGACCAGCCACGCCGCCGGGATCTCCCAACCCGTCGGCGTCATCGAATCCTCTCAAAATCGATCGAGCGAACCAAAGATCGACTCCGCATACTGCAGCAGCCTGGCCGCCATCCAGGGCAGCATCAGCATGGTCGCCCCGGCGAACAGCAGCAGGCGCGGAACGGTGTTGAAGGCCGGATCCTGCATCGAGGTCAGCACTTGGACGATGCTGACGACGATGCCGCCCAGAAAGCCGATCGCCAGCAGCGGCCCGCCCACCATCAACGTCACCCAGAACGCCATCCGAATGGCTTCCACGGCTGCATCGACGCTCATCTACATCACGCCCCGCACCAGCGAGCCCACCACCAGATTCCAGCCGTCGGCCAGCACGAACAACAGCAGCTTGAACGGCGTGGAAATCATCACCGGCGGCAGCTGGATCATGCCCAGCGACAGCGTGATCGAGGCCGCCAGCAGATCGATGATCAAGAACGGCAGGAACAGGACGGCGCCGATCTGAAAAGCCGTCTTCATCTCCGAAAGCATGTAGGCCGGCGCCAGCACCGCCAGATCGAGATCCGCCGGACCAGCCGGGCGGGGCCGGCCGGTAATGTCCAAGAACAACGCCACCTCGTTCTCGCGCGCGAACCGCGCCAGATGCTCCTTGAACGGCTCGTTGACCAGCTCGAGCGCCTCCATCTGCGAGACGTCGCCGTTCTGCAGCGGTTGGATCGCCTCGCGATAGACCCGGTCAGCGGTCGGCTGCATCACGACGATGGTCAGAAATAAAGCCAGGCCGAGCAGAGTCTGGTTGCCCGGCGCAGTCTGGGTGCCGATCGCCTGGCGCAGGAAATGCAACACGATCAGGATGCGCAGAAACGGCGTCAGCGAAGCCAACACAGCCGGCAAGAGGGTCAACAGCGTCAGCAGCAGAACGATCTGCAGTGGAACGCTCATCGACGCCGGCGCGCCGGTGATCGAGATGCCGGGCATCGTCGGCGGCGTGGGAGGCGTCGGCGCCTGCGCCGGGGCGGCCGCCGCCAGCAGGAACATCCACAAGCCCGCCCAGAGAACCGTCCGAGCCAGGCGGCTCATCCAGCCCCCCCGCCCGCAGCCGCTCGCGCCGATTGGCTTTGGGCTTGGCTTTGCGGAGGACCGGACGCCCACTCCTCCAGACTCATCTCGCCCACCAGAGTGACGCCCTGCGGAGAGACGACCAGCAACAACACCCGGCCGGCCGCGCGCACCGCCGTGAGCCGCTGCGAAGGCCCCAACGAAGCCGAGGCCAGATTCTCCAGCCCGGCCGCGCCTGACGGCGGCGCTTGTGCGCGCAGCCGCCAGGCCGCCGCGGCCAGCGCCAGGCAGATCAAAATGGCCGGCAACCACTGCGCCGTCCCGATCATCGGCGCTCCTCGCCGAAGTCGCGCCGCAGATCGGTCAGACGCAGGCCCATCGTGTCTTCGATGACCACGATCTCGCCGTTGCCCACCGGCATGCCGTCCAGCAGCAGGTCGACATTCTCGCCCGCCGAGCGGTCGAGCGCGATGACCATCTGCTCGCGCAATTCGAGCACCTCGCCCAAGGTGATGCGCTTGCGGTCGAGCTCGATCCGGACGCTGATCGGCACGTCGAGAAAGCGCCGCAGCGCCGGGTCGATATGCGTGATGTCGTCGTCGGCCGGCTCGGCCTCGGCCGGCGGGCGCTCCTGCGGATCGAACTCGTCCGGCTGCTGCGTGTCTTCCATAGCGAGCCACTCCTCGAGGAACTACCGCTTCAAGTTCAGCGCCTCCTGGTTGAGCTCGTCGGCGGTGGTAATCACCCGAGAGTTCGCCTGAAAACCGCGCTGGTAGGTCAGTAGGTCCGTAAACTCTTTGGCAATATCGACATTGGACGTCTCGAGCGATAGACCTACGATCGAGCCGAGCCCGCCCGTGTTCGCCTCGCCCACCAGCGCTTCGCCCGCGGCGGCGGAACGCTTGAAGGTGTTGTTGCCGTTGGCCTGCAAGGCCTGGGTATTGGTGAAGCGCGCCAGCGCCAGCTGCGCCAGCTTGAGCGTGCGGCCGTCGGAATACGTGCCGTTGATGACGCCGCCGTCGGCCACCGCAATCGAGACCAGCTCCGCCGAAGCCGAACCGTTCTGCTGCAGATCGCTCACCGCCGAGGGCGCGGCCACGCTGGTGATGCGCGGAATACCCAGCGCGTCGGTGAAGTTCCAGGTCAGGTTCAGCGGCGCGGCGCCATTGGCGAAGGCGTAATTCGGCGCGGTCGCTGTCATGTCGATCACCGCCGAGGTGGGCGAGCCGCCCGAGAGGACGCCGTTCTGGTCAAACTCGATCGTCACCGGCGGGGCGACGACGTCCGGATCCGCCAAGGGCGTCGCGTTGGTTCCCAGATCGATCGTCTCGTTGGCCGGCAACGTGGCCGTGATGGCGTAAGCCGCCGAGTTCGTCCCGGTTGGCGCCACCGGCGTGAAAGTCAGAGTGAGGATGTGCGGGCTGCCGAGCGTATCGAAGATCTCGATCGGCCGCGAAAACGGCGTCGTCGAACCGGTCTGCAGGTTGGCGGAGACGCTGAGCACGGTCGTCGCCGTCGGCTCGATGCGGTCATTGCCCTGCAGCGTCAGCGGTGCGGGCGGCGTGCCGGTGTCGACCACGTTCGTCGTGCGGTCGCGCACCCAGCCAAGCACGTTCTCGCCGTTGAGCGTGACGATATCCTGGTCCTGGTTGAGCTGAAAATTGCCCGCGCGAGTGTACAGCGTCAGATCGCCGTCGCGGACGATGAAGAAGCCTTCGCCCTGTACCGCCGCGTCGAGCAGACCGCCGGTGTTCTGGATGGTTCCCTGCTCGAAACGGCGGGAGACGGTGATAGGGGCCGCGCCGATGCCGACCTGCGAAGCGACGCCGGAACGCGACTGGCCGATCTGCTGATAGAACAGGTCGCGGAAGTCCGAGCGGCTGCCTTTGAAGGCGATTGTGTTGAGGTTGGCGAGGTTGTTGGCGACGACCTCGACCGCGCGCGCGTGCGCGCTGAGTCCGGAAAGTCCTGTGAAGAATGGGCTTGGCATGAGTACTCCTTGAAATTGAAAACGCGGGGATGAACGAGAAGCTCCTAAGAATCGGACGCGGCCGCCTCCGACTGCGGAGCGGACGTCGCATCGGCGACCACATCGATCGACTTGCGAATCTGCAGCAACTGCTCGAGCGAGCTGAACTCGGCGAGCTGGCTGACGAACTGGGTCGGATCCTGCGGGTTGAGCGGGTCCTGGTTCTTCATCTGGGTCACCAGCAGCAGCAAGAACGTCTGGCCGTTGTCATCGGCGCCGAACAAGCCGCGGTCGAGCGACTGGGTAGCGGTGGATTGGGTCTCTGATACATTCATGTTTTTTCTAAGGTTCTTGGTTTAAGAAACCGGGATTGAGAAGGTTGTAGATTGATTGGAGTTGCGCGAGCGGCGTCCGCGGAAAGGCTGGCGCGTTTCGCGTTCGCGGTGCTCCTGCTCCTGCTGCCGGCGGTCGGCGTCCGGCGGCGCCGAAGGCGTCCAGGCCGGCCGGGCGTCGGGCTGCAGGCCGCGCTGCAGCAAGCTCTCATACAGCTGCGGAAGATTGTTCAGAAACTGCTTGGCGGCGGTCGTGTTGTCGGCGCGCAACATCACTTCCACGCCGCCGCTGCGCTCGGCCAGCCGCAGCGCCAGCGTGCCCAGGCGGTCATCCTCGAGCCGCAGCGTCAGCCGCGTCGCCTCGGGGCTGCGGCGCAGTTCGGATGCGGCCACTTGCAAGGCGGCGTCGACGCGCTCGGCCGACGCCGTCAGCGGCGGCGCGGGCCGCCCGGCCGGACTCGCGTCGAAGGCGCGCACAGCGGGCGGCTCCACCATCGGCGCTACGGAATTCGCAGGCGGTTGCGGAGCGACCGACTGAGGAGGCGCGACCATTCGCGGCGCCGCCGGTCCGTCCGGGCTAGGCCGGGCGGACCGCTGCACACCTTCGGCCGCCGGGGTCGGAGACTCGGTCCGCCCCGCCGCCGGGGGCTCCGCGGCGGAGCGAACCCGGTCCTCAGAAGCGCCGCGGTCCAGCGACGGACGAACGGCCGCAGGCCGGCGCTCGGTCGCCGCAGCATCGGCTTCAGCCGCTCCCGGCAAGGGAGTCGCGAATCGCTCCGGCAACGGTCGCCGCCCGGCGAATTCTTGAGTCGCATGCCTCGGCCCAGGTCCCTGGCGGTCGTCGCCCTGGGCCGGATTTTCTCCAGCCGAGGCTCCTGCCTGAGACCCCCCTTCCGAGGAGGTCTGGGCGGAGACAGGCTTCCCCGTCGCCGACAAGGGAAGGCTCGACCGGGGCTCTTCGGGGGCGGCGGCGCCCTGTGGAAAACTTGTGGATCGCGAGGGCTTTTCCACCGTCGGGAACGGGCTGGAAGCCGCGCCGTCCGGCTCGACTGCCGTCAGGCGCTCCGCCCAAACCTCCGCACGAGCCGGCTCGGCGGCCCCCCGCGGCGTCGAAGCGGCCGCCCCCGCATGCCAGCGAGCCAATACCTCCTGCGCGCTTCGGCCCGCGTCGGCGAGCCTTTCCACCGATTCCGCCGAAGTCTCACCCTTCACGCTATCGCCTTGGGTTAAGACTTGATATGAATGAGTTATGGAGTTTTCATCAATAGACACTTGAACTTTATTGACACCAGCCGCCGAGCTTTCCTGCTGTGTCGTGGTCACGGTCGGTTCAGGAGCGGCTCGAGCAACGGAAGAAAGATTCGGGGTCGGATCGCCTGCTGTAGGCGAGTCGGCCTGACTGCGCTCGGCGGCGAGATGCTCCCCTGGACCGGGCTCGGCGGTTTTCCACAGGCGCGGAAAGTTTTCCACAGGCGGTTGCTCCTCGGCCGCCTCGAAGTGTTTCTCGGCACGGCGCCACACCGCTGACCGGCCCTGTTCCGAGTGGCGCGGGTCGGACCGTCGGGAGGCTCCCTCCGAGGCGACCGCGATCTCGTCGGCAGTCGGCTGAGCGACAGTCGCACCCATCGCTTCTTTGCGCGCAGGCTCATGCGAGCCGGCGGCCGATCTCGGCGGGTGAACCGCCAGCCCCTGGGCCCCGCTCGGAAGATTTTGATTGTCCGGCTGGTCCGGCTGCAGGGCGACCGCTGGCCGAAGGGGCGCAGCCTGCGCCGTCGTCTCGGGAGAAGAACTCGCAGCTTCACCCGAGCCTTTCGGCCGCCCCGCTTGGGGCGCCTCAGGCGGGGCGTCCTCAGAAACTTCCTCCCCCCGACCGGCTTCCGCCTCCGACATCGCGGCGTCCGCTTGCGGCGCAGGGTCGGCCGCGGCCAGCAGCGCGAGCAGTTGCAGCGCAAACAGCCCGGCCAGACCCGACTCTTCCCCCGCGGCGGCGGAAGAGTCGGCCGACGACGACGCTGCGGACGGCGGCGGAGCGTCGAGAAAGGGGAGGAGCGCCATCACGCCGCCCCCTCAAGCACCCGGGAGACCAAACCGCCGCGGTCTATTGCTATCAAGCACTTAGCCGTCGCGGGCTGGGGCTCGCCGCCGCCATGACTTTGGCGGACGCCAAGACTCCGCCACCGTCGGATCGACCCAAGGCGCTGTGTTTGCAGGCATTTCCGGGCCTGCGAGCAATTGGCCCCTGAGATGCACAGCTACCAGTCGCATGAATCCGGCAATCCTCAGCGCAGCGGCGGGCATGGTCGCCCGCGGCGCCTCGCTCGAAGCGTTGGCCAACAACTTGGCCAACGCTTCGACCATCGGTTACAAAGCCGACCACGACTTCTATCAGGCCTTTCGCGGCGCTTTGGCCGAGCCTCCCGCCGACGGCGGCGACGCGGCGGCTCCGTATGCCGCCGGCGCGCGGATCGATTTCCGGCAAGGGCCTCTCAAAGCCACCGGTTCGGCGCTCGACGTCGCTCTGCGGGGTCCGGGCTTCCTGGTGGTTGAAGGCGAGACAGGACCGCTTTACACGCGCGCCGGCGAGCTCGACGTCGCCGCCGACGGCACGTTGCTCGGCCCGGCCGGCCTGCCAGTGGTCGGGGACGACGGCGAGCCGATCGTGCTGCCGCCGACCGGCCCCGCCTCGATCGACGCGGCCGGCGTCGTCCGCGCCGGTCCGGCCGTGGTCGGGCGGCTCCGGATCGTCGAATTTCCCGAAAACCCGGCGCTGGCTCGGGCCGGCGGCCAGTTGCTGCGCCCGCTCAGCGAGGAGGCCCCGACTCCGGCGGAGCGGACGACGCTCGAGCCCGGCTATCTCGAGGCTTCCAACGTCGAAGCGGCTCCGTCGCTGGCGCGGCTGCTGACGGTGACGCGGCACTTCGAGATGCTGCGCCGGACCGCCTCTCTCGCCGGCGAACAGCTCGACGGCCAAGCGGTCGAACGGCTGGCCCGAACGTCCTGACGCCTTTCCACCGATACATCAATTAAGAGCCAGAAACCTATGATTCGAGCACTCTACAGCGCTGCCAGCGGCATGGTCGCCCAGCAACTCAACATCGACAACGTGGCGCACAACCTCGCCAACGCGAACACCACCGGCTTCAAGCGCCGGCGGGTCCAGTTCCAGGATCTGCTCTATCAGAACCTGACCACCCCGGGCGCCGCCGCCGGCCAGCAGACGGTCTACCCGTCGGGCCTGCAGCTCGGGCTCGGCACGCGGGTCGTCTCGAACGAGATCGTCTACCAGCAGGGCGACTTCGTGGCGACGCAGAACCCGCTCGACGCCGTCATCGAGGGTCCCGGCTTCTTCCAGGTCGTGCTGCCGACCGGCGAGTTGGCTTTCACGCGCGCCGGTTCATTCCATCTGGACCGCGACGGCAACGTGGTGACATCGAACGGCAACCCGATCGAGCCGAACATCGTCATCCCGCGCGATGCGCTCGACGTGGTGATCGCCGCCGACGGCACGGTCTCCTTCACCGTCCAGGGCCAGCCGCAGGCCACGCAGGCTGGCGTCATCCAGATTGCCGGTTTCCAGAACCCGGCCGGCCTGCGAGCGCTGGGAAACAATCTCTTCGTCCCCACCGAGGCCTCCGGCGACCCGGTGCTCGGCCCGCCCAGTCAAGACGGCCTGGGCGCGCTACGCCAGGGCATGCTCGAGAACTCGAACGTCAGCGTGGTCGAGGAGTTCATCCAGATGATCACAGGGCAACGCGCCTACGAGGCCAACGCCCGCGTGGTCCGCGCCGCCGACGAGATGCATCGCGAGGCCAACCAGCTCAGCCAATGAGGTTTTTGGTTCTACTGTCGGCGTTGGCGACGATCCCGGCCGCGCCGGGCGCCGAGATCGTCGCCGCGGTCACCGGCCCGCGCATCAAGGCGCGGGAGATCGCCGCGGCGCTCGAAGGCTGGCGGCCCGCCTCCCCGCAGGCGGATCTGGCGCCGAGTCCGCCGCCGGGTTCGCCGCGCCGCATCTCGCGCGCCCTGCTGGAGAGCTGGACGCACGCCGCCGGCGCCGACGCGAGCGCACTGCCGGACTCGCTGTTGATCGAAAGGAAAATCGTCAGGCTGACGCCCGCCTCCGCCGGCGAAGTCGTTCGCTCGGCGGTGGCCGAGAAGGTCGAACTCGACCCGGCCGCGATCGAGGTGCGCGTCCCGGCGGACCAGGATTTCCCCGCCCCGCCGGCCGGCAACCTCGCCTGGAGCCTGATCGGACGCCCCCCGGATTCGCCCAACGAGGCCGCCGGCCTCCGGCTGCGCTGGATCGACGCCGCCGGGCGCAGCGGCATCGAACTGATCCGCGCCCAGGTCAGGGCCCGCGGCGAGTGGCTCGTCGCGGTGCGCGACCTCTCGGCAAGAGAGCCGGTCGACGCCGCAGACTTTCGACTCGAACAGGGCTTTCTGCCGTCACTGGATTGTTCCTATCTGACGCATTTGGAACCAGATCAGAGGTTTGAATTGAAGCAACACCTGAAATCAGGCGCTGCGCTGGAATCGAACCTGCTGCGCCGCCGCCCGGATGTCGCGCGCGGCGACGTGCTGCAGCTGGTGGCGCGCACCGGCCCGGTAGCGCTGCGTGCGCCGGTGCGCGCGGAGTCCGCCGGCGAGATCGGCGAATCGATCCGCCTGAAAAACCTCGCCACCGGCCGCGTCATCGTCGGCCGCATCGTCTCGCCGGAAACCGCGGAGGTCGAGCTTCCATGAGAGTCCTTCTTCTCGCTTGCATCCTGACGGCGCCGTTGGGCGCCCAGTCGCCATCGAGCGCCGCCGAACTCGACGCCTACATCGAGCGCTCGGTCGCCGCCCGAGAGCGCAATGCGCCTTCGGCCGGGTCGCTGTTCACCTCGAGCGGCTTTCTGGCCGAGGTGGCGCGCGACCCCCGCGCCGGACGCGTCGGAGATCTGGTCACAGTGATCGTCTCCGAGCAGGCGTCGGCGCTGACCAGGGGCTCGACTTCGCAAAGCCGCGACTCGACCTCAGACAGCTCCATCAGCAGGCTGCTGGGCGTGATGGGCGCCGGCCGGCCGCTGCCCAACCTGTTCGGCCAGTCTTCGGCGACGACGCTCGACGGCCAGGCGTCCACGTCGCGCAGCACCAACGTCACCGCCATCGTGACCACCCACGTCACCCAGGTGATGCCCAACGGCAACCTGATCATCGAGGGCGCCAAGGAGGTGGCGGTGAATTCGGAGAGACAGGTCGTCTGGATCCGCGGCGTCGTCCGGCAGGCGGATCTGGCGCAGGACAATTCAGTCGGTTCGGACCGGCTTGGCCTGCTCGACCTGCGGGTCAACGGCCAGGGCGTCGTCAACGCCGCCATCAAGCGCCCGAACCCGATCTATCGCATCTTCAAGTCGCTACTTCCCTTCTAATGCGTATTTTGTTGATATCACTACTTTTATTTAGCGCGGCAACAGCCCCGGCTGCGCGCTTGAAAGAGCTCGCATCGATCGAAGGGGTGCGGGAGAACCAACTGCTCGGCTACGGCTTGGTGGTCGGATTGAGCGGTACCGGAGACCGGCAGCAGACGGTCTTCTCCACGCAAAGTCTGTCGAACCTGTTGCGCAACATGGGCGTCAATGTCGCGCCGAACGCGCTGCGCGTACGCAACATCGCCGCCGTCGTGGTGACCGGCTCGCTGCCGGCGTTTGCGCGGCCGGGCATGCGGATGGACGTGACGGTCAGCTCGATCGGCGACGCGAGCAGTCTGCGGGGAGGCTCGCTGGTCCTCACGGCGCTCAAAGCGGCCAACGGAGAAGTCTTCGCCACCGCACAGGGACCGCTTTCGATCGGCGGCATCTCCGCCGGCGGCCCCGGCGCGAATGTCTCGGTCAATCATCCCACCGTCGGGCGCATTCCCGAGGGAGGGGTGGTGGAGCGGCCGGCGCCGAGCGTCTCGCCGAGCGCCGAGGGTTTTCGGCTGACGCTCAAACAGGCGGACTTCGTAACGGCGGCGCGCGTGCAGGCCGCGCTCGAGAGAAAGTTCCCCGACGCGGTGGTGCAGGCCGAGAACGCCGGCAGCGTCTGGGTGCGGATGCCGGATTCGTTCCGCGAGCGGCCGGTGGAGTTCGTCGCGCAGCTCGATGAGGTCGAGATCGAAGCCGACCGCGGCGCGCGCGTCGTGCTCAATGAACGCACCGGCACCGTAGTCATCGGCGGCGACGTCCGCATCGCTCCGGTGGCGGTGCTGCACGGCTCGCTCACGGTGCAGGTGACGACGGATCTGGCGATCTCGCAGCCGGCGCCGTTCTCGCCCGGCGCGACGACGGTCGCGCCCCAGACCAATGTGCAGGTCACCGAAGAAGCCGCCAAGTCGGCGACCCTGCCGGCCGGCGCGACGGTCGAGGAGCTGATCCGCGCCCTGACGGCGATCGGCTCGACGCCCCGCGACATCATCGCCATCATGCAGAGCATCGCCGCGGCCGGCGCTCTCGAAGCCGCACTGGAGGTGATCTAGGAGATGCAGACCGCAGGCCTGCCCGCTACGCGACTCGTGGCCTCTTCCACGGTCGAGCCGACGACGGTCGAAGAGGCCGCCCGGCAGTTCGAGGCCCTGCTGGCCAAGGAACTGCTCAAGACCGCCCGCGCCGCCGGCGACCCGCTGGCCGAGGACAAAGACTCGACCGCCGAAGGCTATCTGGACTTCGCCGAAAGCATCTTCGCGGACGCATTGGCGAACTCCGGCGCGCTCGGCCTTGGCGCGGTGATGCTGAAAGAACTGCAATCTCAACAGGTTTCTGCCGATGAGAAATAACGAGGGACGGCACTCGTGAAAATCGATGACAATCTGACCGCGTCTACATACCTGCGTCCGTCGCAAACCGAATCGGTCCGCAACGAGCCGACGGCCCCTTCCGGGGACCGGCCCGGCCCCGGGGGCGCAAAGGATTCGGTGGCGCTGAGTTCGCTCGGCTCGGAGATCGCGCGCGTCTTATCGCAGGACTCGCCCGAGGAGATTACCAAGGTATCCGCCGCGCGCGAAGCGGTGGAATCCGGACAGATCCTCGCAGAAGCCTCTGAGCTCGCCGATGCGCTCATCGACGCAGCGCTGACGGAGACGAGCTTCCAGACGTCGCCGGCATCGACGGCGGGGGCCTGAGACATGACGGAGTCGAGCGCAATCGAGCGGCTGCGGGGCGAGATGGCCGAACTGGCGGAGGACCTCCGCACGGTGCAGATCGACAAGTTCGTCGACCACGCCGACGCCCTCGAGCGGCGTCTGCCTGGGCTGCTCGCCGAGGTCCGCGCCGATCCCTCGACCGCTCAGGAGCAAGCCGCGGCCGACTTGCGCGGCGACATGTTGCGGCTGGCGGCGCTGCTCGAAACGATCGCCGTCTATGGCCGGGCCCGGCTGGCGCTCGAGCAACGTCCGGAGGATTCCTACGGCCCCTCGGGGTCGCCGCGCCGCGCCCCCCGCCGGGGCCGGCCGCAGGAGGCTTGAGCGATGGGAGGCATCAACTCCGCCATCCACTCCAGCCGCCAGAGCCTGTCGGCCTACTCGGCTGCGCTGGCGGTGGTGCAGGAGAACATCGCCAACGCCTCGACCGTCGGCTACGCGCGCCAGCGAGTCTCGCTGGCGTCGATCGTGGTGCCCGGCGCGGCCACGCCGCAGGGTGTGGAAATCCAGCGCGTGGAGGCGCTGCGCAGCGAACTGCTCGACAAGCAGGTGGTGCTGGGAACCCAACGGCTGGCCGGCGTCGAGAAGAAGGCCGAGTTCTTCAGCCTGATCGAGCCGACTTTCCGCATCGACGGCGACAGCGCTCTGTCGGACTCGATCGACGGCTTCTTCGCCGCGGCGCAGGCGCTTTCGGTGAGCCCGGCGGACCTGAACCTGCGGCGAGCCTTCCAAAGCGCCGGCAGCCGATTCGCCGCCAGCGCCCGCAGCTCCTACCAAGACCTGGTCTCGCGTCAGGCGGATCTGGATACCGAAGCCCGCACAGTGGTTTCCCGGGTAAACACGCTGGCCGACCAGATCGCCCAGCTGTCCACTCAGCGTTCGGCCGACCCCAAGGCTTCCAATTCGGCGGTGGACACCCGCCTGCAACAGGTGCTCGAGGAGTTGGGCGGCCTGATCGACGTCTCCACCCAACGCCAGAACGACGGCACGCTGGCGGTAATCAGCGGCGGCACGCCGCTGGTGGTGGGCGACCGTGTGCGGCCGATCTCCGTATCGGTCTCGAACCAAGGCCTGCAAGTCCTCGACAGCTCCGGCAAAGACATCACCGCAAACCTGCAAGACAACGGCGGCCGCCTGGGCGGCCTGCTCGAGGCGCGCAACCGGATTCTGCCCGAGCTGCTCGGCGACGTGAACCGTCTGGTGAAGGGCGTCGCCGACCGGGTCAACGAACAGCTGGCGCAGGGCGTGGACCTTACCGGAGCGCCCGGCGCGCCGCTGTTTCAGTACGATTCGACGTTTCTGGACGGCTCCGGGCGGACGGCCGGCCTCACCGGCGCGGCGACTCCCGCCGCACCCGGCGTTCAGGTCGATTTCACCGGCGGCGTAACCGGAACGATCACCGCCACGCTGGACTCGTTCCTGGTCGGCGCAGCGCCGCCTTCGGCGACGCAGGCGGGCGACCGCATCACCCTCGAGCTGACCAGCGCCGACGGCTCGATCGACGTCGCGCTCGAGACGGCTGCTCTGGTGGGCGGCGAGACCGTCGCCGAGATCGCCCAGCGGCTCAACGACCGCATCGCGCTGTCGCCGGAGTTGGCCGGGCTGGTCGAGTTCTCCGACGCCGGCGGCTCGCTCAAGGCGACTTTGTCGGAGCAGGCCGGGCAGGGGTTTGAGCTGGCGGTTTCCACCAACCGCGCCGGCTTCACGACAGGGCTCGAGGCGGGCGGCTCGCTCGGCGGCCAGTCGGCCGAGGAGATCGCCGCGGCGCTCAACGAGCAGGTCGCGCTCAACTCCGACCTGGCCGCCGCGGGTGTGCGTTTCGCAGCCGTCGGGGGCGAGTTGCGGGTGGACGCCGACCAGGCGCTGGCGTTCGACGTCACCGACCTGGACCCGTCGGCGACCGGATTCGCTTCCGGGCTGGCCGGCGTGAACCAGCAAGCCGGCGGCGCCCTGGCGGCGGCGACGCTCACCGCCAACATCGCGCTTTCGCGCATCGCCGCCGGCGAGGCCGGCAACCCCAACGGCGGCGGCAACATTGTGGCCGTCGCGGAGCTGGCCTCGGGCCGCTTCATCGAGGGCCGCAGCTTCAGCGAGTATTACGCCGGCATCGTCAACGATCTCGGTTCGGCGGCGGACAACGTCAACTTCCAGGTCGAAACCCAGCGGGAACTGCTGACCGCATCGCAGAACCTTCGCGACAGCCTCTCCGCGGTGGACATCAACGAGGAGGCGGTGCAGCTGCTGCAGTTCGAGCAAGGCTACTCGGCGCTGCTGCGCGTAATGCAGACTTTGGGCCAGCTGACCGATGAGGTCTTGTCGCTGATCCGATAGAGAGAGCACCGCGATGCGTTCGACCCTCATCTCCCGCCAGCGCGATCTGCTGCTCAACCTACGCAACGCGCAGACCCAGCGCGCCAAGGCCAACGGCGAGATCGCCTCCGGATATCGCGTGCGCAAGCCCTCCGACGATCCTTCCGCCGCCGCCGGCGTGGTGCGGGCGCGGACACAGCTGGCCGGCATCGCCCAGTTCAGCGCGAACCTCTCGGCGGTCAAAGCGGAGCTGCGCGCCGTGGATGGAGCGCTGTTCGATGCGGTCAACTCCCTGCAACGCGGCGCGCAACTGGCCAGTCAGGGCGCCAGCAGCACCAACACCGCCGAGAGCCGCGCCAACATCGCCAAGGAAGTGGACGGCGTCTTTCGACACCTGCTCTCCATCGCCAATACGGTTTATGACGGCCGCTACGTCTTCGCCGGCTCGCAGGACTCCACGGTGGCCTTCAGCGCCGATCCGGGCTCGGCGTCCGGCGTTCGCTACAACGGCGACGGCGGCCAGCGCTCGATTCTGTTCCCCGACGGACGGCCCGCCAAGATTTCGCTGGCTGGCGACGCCATCTTCTCGGCGCCGGACATCGTCCAAGGCCAAGGCCGCACGACTCCGGCCCTCGCGCCCGCCCCATCGCCGCCGATCGGCGTGGGCGTGTCATTCAGCGACGGCATCGATGCGGTGATCTCGGTGGATCTCGCCGGCCCGTTCGTCGCCGCAGCGCCTCCGGCCGGCGCGCTGGCCGGGGATACGCTGTCGGTGACGTTGACGGCCGACGACGGCTCGGCAGCCGGCTCGATCACCACGCCTCCCCTCGCCGGCGGCGAGACCGCGGCAGACTTGGCCGGGCTGCTCAATACAGAGATCGCGGCGGACCCGGATCTGGCCGGGAAAATCTCGTTCCAGGATGTCGGCGGCTCGCTCGCCGTGGTGGTCAGCGATACGGCGGGCACGGGCTTCTCGTTCACGGCCACGCCGAGCGGAGGCCTGTCGAGCGGGCTCGAGCCGGGCGGGACCGCCGGCGGCTTCTCGGCCGAAGAGATCGCCGCGGCGCTCCAACAGGCGGCCGACCAGGACCCGCAACTCAGCCAGGCGGGCGTGACGTTCTTTGCCGTCAACGGCGAGATCCGCGTCGACAGCGATGTCGACGTCACCGTCACCGGTTTGGACTTTGCCCGCGGCTCGACCTTCGCCTCCGGAATTGCCGGACGGCATCGGCTGGGGGGCGCGAACTCGGCCGACATCTTCTCGGCGCTCAACCAACTCGGCGAAGCGCTGCGCAATAACGACGAGGCGGCCATCCAGGCGGCCGTGCCGACCCTGCAGCGCGCCGTCGACCACGTCAGCGGCGCTTTGGGTTTCTACGGCAGCACGCTGCGCCAGATCGACGTCACACTCAGCAGTCTGGACCGGCTGGACTCGGTGCAGCAGGAGAGGCTCTCAATCTACCGCGACGCCGATATTCTGCAGTCGATCTCGGACTTCCAGGCGGCGTCCTCGGCCGAGCAGTTCGCGCTGCAGGTGGCGGCGCGCCAACAGCCCACGCTGCTGGACGTGCTGGCCTGAAAGACCTACCGGCGCGCCGCGACGGCTTGCCGGATCTTGGCCAGAAAATCAGCCACCAACTCGGCGCGGCCTTGCAGCCGCACGATGGCGCGGTTGTCAGCATCCGCCTCGACGGGGATCAGCCCGCTGAACAGTCCCACGGGCCGCAGCGCGTTCGCGCCGCCCGCCTGCTCGCCAAACAGCACGAAGCGCTGGTTGAGCGCCAATGACGGCGCCCCGGGCCACTGGGTGCGCAAGTTTCCATACGAGCCGCCGGGTACGACGATGGTGAAGCGCCGCGCCGGGCGGCCCAGCAGGGATTGCTCCAGCTGGACCTCGTGAAAGGTGACGATCGAGCCTCGCACCATCTCGGAGCGGCTGGACACCACCGAGGCGACCGCGATCGTCTGCGCGCGCTCGACCAGCGGCTCGACCGCGGCATGGTTTCCCTCGATCATCCGCTGGGCGGACAAAGGGAGTGCGAGGACGATGACGCCGGCGACGACGGCCAGCAGGGTTCTTGCAGTGTGCTTGATCATCGTTTCGACTCCTAATTGGCGGGAACGCAGCCGTCGACGCCCAGGACGCCCACGTCCACGGTCTGGCCCGACAGCAGCAGCCCGGTCTGGGCGGCCTCGGTGCGCAGCGTCCCCGCTTTCTTCGAGTTGCCCAGCGCGGTCGTCAGGTTGAAGCGGAAGCTCGAGGGCGCCGCGTTGAAATCGTTGTCGAGTTGCAGCAGCGCAATCTTGTAGGAGCTATACGGGTAGACGTTGAGTTCAAACGAGCCGTCCTTGGGCTCGCCGGGAAGCCCCGGCCGCAGCGTGGAGCCCGAAAAGGTCTCGGTGGCGCGAGCGCCGTTGAATCCCTCGGATTCGACGTAGGCGCGGACGCTGACGCCGCTCGCAGGCTGAGCGCAGTTCGCGCCCCGCGCCACGCGACCCATGATCCGCGCGAAACCGCCCTGGATCTGCGACTCGAAGTTGGCGCGAGCATAGGAGCGAATCAGCGAAGCCGCGTCATCGAGCTTCGGCGTGCGCAGGTCGATGGCGGTCGACACGAAAGGAATCATCGTCGCGTCGTCCGCGGAGCCCACCGACTCCGTCAACCCCACGGTCGAATGCGACATGCTCAGGAAGTGGCCTTCTTCGTGAGTGCCGATCGACTGGATGTCAAAGCCCTGGTCGCCGAAGCCCCAGGAGTCGTTCGAATCGAAGACGATGCCGCAATCCACCACCGTACCGGCGCGATAGGTGACGCCTGGCGGGCCTGGGAAGGGAATGGTGACGCCGGAGCGCACGGGCAACATGGCCCCGCCATTGCCGTCGTCGATCGTGGTCGCCGCGGACGTCAGCCAGGTGCAAGGCGCAATGGCCAAAGTGCCGCCGGCGCCATCGACGGGCGCGAACCGCACCAGGTTGACGCCGTCCACCGCGCCAACCTCAGCCGCGGACGATTCGCCGCCGTAGGTCACGATCGGAACCAGCGGCGGGCCCGGCAAGGAGTCGTCTATGGAGGCCCAGGTATCAAACCCGGCTTGGATGGCGTCGATGAAGTCCTGCTTGGCGATTCCGTTGGGCAGGCCGGCCGGGTTCAGCCGCCACAGTATGGAGCCGTCAAAGCCGGCGGCGCCGGAGTAGAGGCGGCGGTCCCAAAAGCGATCAATGATGGCCAACAGGCCGGCGGTGCCTTCAATATTGTCGCCGGCCCGGGCTTGGAACGGCGCGATGACGACGACAAGCAAGGTCGCGGCCGTCAGTCCGAAAAGCGCCGCAGCGGATCTTCGCAGTGCAGGCTTGGAAAAAATCATGGGTATGGAAACTCCGTGGGCGGAGCACCATGATAACGCGACCTTCTTGCCTGCCGGGTCAGGCCTTTTCGTACTCGAGTTCTTCCTTGTCGGCCTTGGTCTGGTCGGCGTCGGGCAGCCAGGAGTTGGCGTGGTCGAACTTCCCTTCCCGGATCGACAGCACCACGAAACTGTACCAGGGACAGGAGTTCTCCAAGTCCGTTTTCGAGAAATACGCGTCGGCGTCAGGGTGGGAGTGGTAGATGCCGATCAGGTCTTTGCCTTGGTCGCGGGCGGCCTTGTCGGCTTGCATCAGATGCTCGGGATCGAGCTGGTAGTAGGCGCGCTGCGAGCCGTCGGCGGAGTTTTCCAGGCGCATCGCCACCTCCACCAGCTTGCTGGAACCGTCGGTCGAGCCGATCATCGCTCCCACGCATTCATTGGGGTACGTCTGTTCGGCGTGAGCGATCATTTCGGCCATCGGCCCGGGTTCAATTCGCAGCATTTCTCTAGTCTTCCCAAAACTTGTCGCTGAGGTACTTGTCGGCGCCGTCGCAAAAGATCGTGACGATCACGCCTTGCTTGATGCGGCGGGCGACCTTGAGCGCGGCCACGACGTTGGCCCCGGCGGAGACGCCCACCAGCAGACCCTCCATCTTGGCCAGCTTCTTGACCATCGCATAGGCGTCCTCGGTATCGACCTCGAGGTTCTCATCGGCGAGGGTCGAGTCGTAGATGCCCGGCACCATCGCCGTCTCCATGTGCTTGAGGCCCTCGAGCCCGTGGAAGCCGGTGGACGGCTGCATCGAGATCAGCTTCACGTGCGGCGCGGCTTCGCGCAGGTAGTGCCCGGCGCCCATGAAGGTGCCCGTCGTGCCCAGCCCGGCGACGAAGTGCGTGATGCGCCCCTGCGTCTGGCGCCAGATCTCCGGCCCGGTGGTCTGGAAGTGCGCTTGCCAGTTGGCCGGATTGTTGTACTGGTCGGGGTAGAAATACTTGTCCGGGTTGGCCTCATGGTCGGCGCGGCAGGCCTGGATGGCGCCGTCGGTCTGCTTGGCCGGGTCGGTCATGATCAGCTCGGCGCCGTAGGCCTTGAGGATCTTCTTGCGCTCTTCGCTGGCGCTGGCCGGCAGATAGAGCTTGACCTTGTAACCCTTGGCCGCCCCGATCATGGCATAGGCGATGCCTGTATTGCCGCTGGTAGCGTCAATGATCGTGCCGCCCGGCTTGAGCCGGCCGCTGCGTTCGCCGTCGCAGACCATGTTCAGCGCCGGCCGGTCCTTCACCGAACCGCCAGGGTTGAAGTATTCCGCTTTCGCGTAGATCTCGACGTCAGGACACTCCTCCTTTCCGATCCGCTCCAAGCGGATCAGGGGTGTGTCGCCGATTTTGTCGAGGATGAAATGAGACTCTTCGAGCACCTGTAGGGAACGCCGGGGGCCGTTTCCAGCGCCTTCCCGGATCGTCCCTCCAGTCTACCGCAGGTGAAATCCCTATTTCTCCACCGGGAAACGGGGGAATCGATGGCCTCAGCTCCAGGCCTGTCGCGTCCGGTTGCGGATCTTCGCGTCGTCGAGTCCCATGCCGAAGCCCGGACGCGCCGACAGCTCGAGCTTGCCGTCCACGACCTGGGGCGCAAACTGATCGAAGTAGTAGTAGGTCTGCATCTTGAGGATCAGCACTTCAACCAGCGGACAAGTCATCGGCGACTGGCTGGCCACCACGTGCAATGCGGCGTGGATGTTGTGCCCGTGCGGGATGACGTGCGCGTCATACGACGAGCCCAGCGCGCAGATCTTGACCAGCTCGCTGACGCCCCCGCACCACTCCGGGTCGGCCTGCACCACCGAGATGGCCTCGGCCTCGAGGAATCGCTTGACCTCCCAGCGGCCGTAGAAGTGCTCGCCGGTGGCGACGGGAATCGTCGTCTCGCGGGCGAGCTGCCGAAAGCTCTCCATCTTGTCGACCGCGAAGGCCTCCTCGATCCAGCGCACGCGCAAGTGCTCAACGGCGCGGCACCACTCCATGGCGTAATTGAGGTCCCAGCCCATGAAGGCGTCGAACATCAGATCGACGTTCGGGCCGACGGCGGCGCGCAGTTCCTCCACCAGCGCGATGTTCTTGTGGAGCCCCTCCGCGCCGTGCCCGGGACCGTAGGGGATGAACCATTTTTGATGCCGAAAGCCTTGGGCGGCCAGCTCGGCGGCTCGCGGACCGGCCTTACCCGGCTCCGCCGAGTAACCCAGCGTCGAACCGTACGCGGTCGCCCGCGGCCGCGTGGGCCCGCCGAGCAGTTGATAGACCGGCGCGTCGAAATAGCGGCCGCGCAGGTCCCACAGCGCGTTGTCGACGGCGGAGATCCCCATCATGAAGTGGCTCGAGCGCGAGTGCCGATTGAGCCGATACATCTGGTCCCAGAGCGTCTCGACGGCCAACGCGTTCTTGCCGATCAAGAAAGGCTTGAGCTGCCGATCGACGACCACGCAGGCCTCGGCGTCGACCGGACCATAGAGGCCCTCGACGCCCTCTCGGGTCTTAATGATGAGGTAGCGGGCCGAGCGCTTCTGCGGACCGGGCCGGCCGTGGGCGGGCTCGACGTAGGGCTCGGGGCGCTGGTCGTTATACACGTGCAGCGGCCGGGTCTGGTACTGCCGGTTCACGCCGGAGACGCCGGCCTCCTCTCCCTCGAGCAGCCAGATCTCGAGGTCCGTAATAGTGAGGGTCTTGCCTTGGGCGAGAGCCGCGCAAGGCGCAAACAGGGAGCTCAGAAACGTTCGGCGTTGCATCGGGGGGATTGTAGCGCCTTCGCGCAAACTCCGAGCCGCGATGCTTTAGCTGGCGGTTAACGCCTCAGCGCGTACGCGGGTTCGGCATGTGATAGAGATAGCCGTCCTCGGCCCCGATCAGCAGATCGCGCACGCCGTCTCCGTCCCAGTCCACCGTGGTGGGGCTGGTGGTATGGCCGGCCAGCTCCTCGCTCGTCAGATTGCCCTGGTGCTCAAACTGGTTGTCGCCCAGGTTGCGGAACCAGGCCGTGCTGGTGGAGTTCGTCAGCAAATCGAGCCTGCCGTCGCCGTCCCAGTCGACCAGCGCCAGCTTGCGGCGGCCGCTGCGGCCGGCGGTCTGGTTGTTCAAGCGCAGCGGCCCCGGGTCGGAATTGACGACATCGCCTTTGGAGCTGAACCCTGACGGCCCCTTGGTGCGAAAGATCCGCTTGCCGGGACGCAGCGAGAGCCGGCCGTCCGTCTCGCCCCGCTCGAACAGCGCCAGGTAGCCTTCTTCGTCGAGCGCCAGCAGGTCCACCCTACCGTCCTCGTTCCAGTCCACCGCAACCGGCGTGGTGCGCCACTGGGTGACGAACTCGCGCGGCCCGGGCGTCCACCAGTTCCATTTGGGCTTGGTCGGCAGGTCGGCCAGCACCGGCTGCGCGGCGGCCAGCGCCGGTTTCTTGCGCGACCCGGTATTGCGGTACCACACGACCTTGCCCCAGATGGAGTTCACCACCAGATCCGGCAGATCGTCGCCGTCCCAGTCGGCCACGCTGAGCGTCGTGTAGCCCCACTTGGCCTCTGCGGGGCCTTGGATCGAACCGGTGGGCCCGGCCTGGATGCGGATTGGGGCGCCGTCGGCCTCCATCAGAACCGGCGCGGCCCACTTCGGGGGATTGCCGCCGTCGAGATTCTCGATGAAGCCGATATGGCCGGCCGTGTTGCCCGCCACGATGTCTTCATCGCCGTCGCCGTCCCAGTCGAACGAGACCGGGGTGACCAGCGCGCCGAACTTGACGTACTCGGCCTCCTGCTGGAAGTAAGCCGGCTGCGCAAACTCCCAGTCGCCCAGGTTTTCCACGAAGGCCACGCGGCCGTCCTCGTCGCCGACGATCAGATCGGGGTCGCCGTCGCCGTCCCAATCGATCGCGGTGGGCGTGATCATCTGCAGGTCCATTCGCACGGGCTTGCCCTGATGGGTCAGGCGCTTGCCGGCCTGGTAGACGGGCTTGGTGCGCGTGCCGGTGTTCTCGAAGTAGGTGAAGCCGTCAAGGAACTCGCCGCAGATCAGGTCGAGGTCGCCATCGCCGTCGAAGTCGGCAAAGTTGGGGCTCGGCCAGCCATAGACTTCGGCGGGCTGCCCGCCGGCGAGCAACTGCGTGGGCGGCCCCCAGGCCGGGGCCTCCTCCGTGCCGGTATTCTTGAGGATGAAGACGTAGCCGTGCAGCGGGCCGTTCGTCCACTCGCCATCGGCGTTGTAGGCGTCGTCCCAGCCGTAGTCTTGCCAGTCGCCGACGCCGACGATCAGGTCGCGCACGCCGTCGCCTTCATAGTCCGCCAATGACCAGTGGCTGGCGCGGGTCTTGCGGTTGCTCGGATAGATATCCGCCAACTCCACGCCCAGCGGCACGGGATGCGCGAAACCGCTGTTCACGAAGTCGGGAAAAATCGCACCGGGTGAGAGGATCGAGCCGTCGGGCGAGCGCTGTACGTGCGGCCGGTACTCGGCGATCTTCTTGCCCGGCTTGAACACCGGCATTTTGCCGTCCCCGCCGGGGTTCTCGAAAAAGTACGTCCAGGCGAAGGGCTTGCCGCCGCTCGTAACCACCAGATCCAGGTCGCCGTCGCCGTCGTAGTCCATCGGCAACGGCCAAGACCACAGGCCCGTGCCCAGATCCACCGTGAGGCCTGGGTTGTTGTAGCGGACGCGCTCCAACTGCTGCGCCGGCAACGCCGCCGCCAGCAGGGCGAGGCCGAGAACTGCGCGCCTAAAACCGCAGCGGGACTTTGAGCAAAACTGAGCCATAGAAGTAGAGCTCCGCATCGAGCGCACGCTTGATGTTATCCGCCTGCCGGAATCCGTGTTGTTCGCCATCGAACAACAAGTATCCAACGGGCAGGCCTCGCCGGCGCAACGCCTCCACCATCGCATCGGCCTGCTCGGGCGGCACCACGCGGTCTTCGGCGCCTTGCAGAAAGATCACAGGCGCATCGAAACCGTCGACATGATGGATGGGCGAGCGCTCCTCATACAGAGCTTTCGCCCGCGGGTAGGGCCCGACGAGCTTGTCGAGGTAGCGCGATTCGAATTTGTGGGTGTCGCGCGCCAAGGCTTCCAGGTCGCCGACGCCGTAGTAGCTGGCCCCAGCGCGAAAGACGTTGCGAAACGCCAGCGCCGCCAGCGTCGTGTAGCCGCCCGCGCTGCCGCCGCGGATGATCAGTTTTTCCGGGTCGGCCTTGCCCTGGTCCACCAGATAGCGGGCCGCATTCACGCAATCGTCCACGTCGACCAAGCCCCACTTGCCGGCGAGCCGCTCGCGATAAGCGCGGCCATAGCCGGTGGAGCCCCCGTAGTTCACGTCGACCATCGCAAAGCCGCGGCTGGTCCAAAACGCCTTGCGCAGATCGAGCGTCGGCGACGCCTGTGCGGTCGGTCCGCCATGGCTGATGACGATCAGCGGCGGCTTGTCGCCCTGGGCGGGCTCGAAGTCCGGATTCAGCGGCGGGTAGTAGAAGGCGTGCGCCGTCAAGCCGTCTTCGGTGGGAAACTCGATCGCTTCGGGGACGGAAATGTAGCGCCGCAGCTCGTCATCGAGCGACGACGACTCCCGCAGCGTCCGAAACTGGCGCGTGGCGGCGTCCATCGCGATCACGCCCGAGGGCGCGGCGGGCGAGCCGCCGTCGAACGCCAAAGCCCCCGGCTCGGCGGCCAAGCTCGACAGGTCGGTGTAGGGACTCTCGATTTCTTCAAACGCGAGGGTGGAAAGATCCAAACGGCCCAGTCGCCAGCCGTCGTGGGTGTGGAACGTACACCAGAGCGTCTCGGCGTCTTCGAAGGCGTAGACCGACCAGCCGAAAACCCACTGGGGGTAGGCGAACTCGGCCTCGCGGTCGACCAGGTGCGTCGTGGAGCCGTCAGCTTCCAGACGGTAGAGGTTCCACCAACCGCTGCGGTCGGAGGCGAAATAGAGGCGGCCGTCAGGCGACCACTCAGGCTGGAAGACCGATTCCTCCGACCCGCCTGCGACCTGCTGTGGCCGTACCAGTGCGCCGTCCGAGCCAATGCCGGCCATCCACAACTCGGTGGCGTCCCAGGGCATGTTCGGGTGTCGCCACTCGAGCCACGAGATGGATTGACCGTCGGGGCTGACGCGCGGGTCGGAGTAGAAATCCGCGCCGTCGGCCAGCACTTGCTGCGAGCCGTCGGCGAGGTCAATCGCCACGATCGAGTTCGACGGCTCGCCGGAGCCGCTGTGGTCTTCGCGCACCGCCAGCAACCGGTTGCGGCCCTTGTCGAGCGCCATGTCGGCATAGCGGAGGTCGCCTTCGGCCGTCAGCGGCTGGGGCTTGCCGCCCGGGTCGAGGGAGTAGATGCGCTGGTCGGCGTCGTGGACGAACCAGACCGAGCCGTCAGCCACCAGGTAAGAGCCGCCGCCGTATTCATGCGCCCGCGTGCGGACGTTGAATGGCGCCGGCGTCAGGTCCTGACGGGTCCCGTCCGGTCGCTCGCGCACCAGCACGGAGCGGCCTTTCTCCTGCGGACGGCCTTCGAGCCAGTAGATGTCTCCGCCGGAGACCGAAACGCCGCCCAAGCGAATCGACTCGGCCACGATGCGGTCGGAGGTGATCGGCGACTTCCAGGAGCCATAGGGAGCAACCACAGCCATAGCCGTTCACGGTAACACTTGAATCGGCCGAAGCTGCTGATCTATGAGAACCTGGACGGCGTGTGCGTTCTCGACATCATTAACCTGGGACGGACAGGACAGTGGGACGAACATTCTTGTTCGTCCGCGGTGCGCGCGGCTGCCGCCGTCTTCGTCCTCATGCTCTCCGCCTGCGCCGGCCCGTCCGTCTCGGTGAAAGAACTCGCCGACTACCAAGGCCAGCCGAGCTTCGAGATCGCCACCGAGTCCGCCACCTGGATCTACCACCGCGAGGGCGCCGGCTTCGCCTCCATCCTCGACCGTGACGGCGTGGACTGGATCAGCTACAAGCCCGAAGGCGGCTCGGCGGGTCCATACCGCGGCATGCCCAACCTCATCCACCCCGAGAACCAGTTCCACCCGGGCGGCGAAGACTCGGCATCCACGCTCGTCGAGCAAACCGGCGAGATGGCGCGCATCGAGTCCGTCACCGGCAACCGCGAGTGGGCCGGCGCGTGGGAGTTTCATCCCCGCTACGCACGCTTCACGCTTAGCAAGGCCCCGCGGCCGTACTGGTTCCTCTACGAAGGGACGCCGTGGGGAGCTCTGGACCTCGACCACGACTACTACATGTTTTCCAACGGCTGGCGGCGGCCGGTCGGCGCGACCTGGGCGCAGGACCTGCCCGACCCGGAGTGGGTGGTCTTTGGCGATGACCGCGTCGAGCGGGTGCTGCTGGTGATGCAAATCGAGCCCGACACGCGGCCGGACCAGTTCTACCAGATGAATGAGGAGATGACGGTTTTCGGGTTTGGGCGCGAGCACCGCTGCTGCGGCAAGTATCTGACCGCGGTTCCGGCCGAATACGCCGTCGCGTTCCTCGAATCGAGCGACTACGGCGGCATCCGCGCCGGGGTTGAAGCGCTGCGGCGGGAAATGGGCCTGAGCTACTGAGCCGCGCGGACGCGCCCGAACAGCTCGGAGTCAAACCACGTCAACGTCGTCTCGGGTCTCGCCGCCCGATATTGGGCCGCCGCCTCCTCGCTGACGCCGTCGCCGCCCAGAGCCAGCCGCTCCAGCGGCAACGCCTCCAGCTTAGCCAGTCCAGCATCGGTCAGCCCAGTTCCGGCCAGATAGACCGACTCCAGGCCCTCGATCGAAGCCAGCAGTTCGGCCACGCTGTCATCGACCCACGGACACTGCCCCAGGTTCAGCTCCCGCAGCTCGGGCAGCTCGCCCAGAAACGCGATGCCGTCGACCGTCACCGGCTGGCGGCTCAGATCCAGACGTCGCAGCTTCTTCAGTGACGCCAGCAGTTCCAGATGCAGCAGCTCGGCGCGCTCAGCGTCCTCGCGCCCGGGGCGGTCCGCGCCGACATCGGTAATGGTGGCCCCGCCCAGCAGCAGAACCTCGAGCCCGGTGAGTTCGGAGAGCCGCTCCAGGTTGCGGCGGTTCAACGCCAAGCCCCACAGGCCCGAATCCACCCGCTGCACGCCTCGCAAGTCGAGTTCGCGCAGGCTCGGCAGCAGCTTCAGCGCCTCCAGCGCCAGGCCGTCGAGCCGGTTCGAACCGATCGCCAGCGATTCCAGCCGGCGCAGCGAGGCCAGCGCGTCAAAGCCGTCGTCGGTGATGCGGGTATGCGACAGATCCAGCTCGCGCAGGTTTTCCAGACCCGCCAGGGTCTCAAAAACCCTACTGCGCACCATCGTGCCGCGCAGGTTGAGCCTTTCGAGCGACTTCCACTGCTTGAGATTCGCCAGCCCAAACTCGGAAACGAACTCGGCGAAGTAGAGGTTCAGCTCGCGCACGCCCCGGAGCGGCGCCAAGCTTTCGAGGCCCACGTCAGTGACGCGGGTTTCCGACAGATCGAGCCGCTCGAGCGTTCCCAGCGCAGCGATGCGGCTCAGATCGGCGTCGGTGATCCAGGAATGCGCCAGGTCGACGGCCGCGATGGAGCCGTAGGGGCCGCGCTCGACCGAGCCGCCCTGCGACTCGACCCAGACCGCAAACTCCTCATGCGCCGGGTTCGCCCAGGCTACGGCGGAGAGCAAAAGCAGAACGGCCAGAACGCGCACGCCTCGATTCTGGCCGATCGGTTCTGCGGCGGCAACCCATTGTTTTGCGCCAAGCGAGCGGGACCGGGTTATAATGCTCACGGATTACCCGATGTTTCCTGCTAAGTTGCTGTCGCGGCGTAGTTTTCTGCGAGGCGTCACCGCCGCCGGAGCGGCCGTGCGGGTCGGCTTGCCGGCGCTGGAGGCGATGTTCAACCCCAGCGGGACGGCCTATGCGGCGGCGCGGCGGGCGGAAGAGAAGCCGGTGGATTCGCGGCTGGTCTTCTGGTTCAACGGCAACGGGATCCCCGAAAAATACTGGAAGCCGCAGGAGCTGGGCGAGAACTTCCGCATCACTCCCTGCCTGCAGCCGCTGGCGCGCTTCCAGGACGACATCCACGTCATCACCGGCCTCGACTCGGCGGCCGCGCGCCTGCCGGGCCCGGGCAACAGCCACTATCCGTCGATGAGCGCGCTGCTGTCGGGCCGGGTCTACACCGGACGCGGGGCCGGGGGCGCATCGTTCGACCAGTACGTCGCGGGCAAGATCGGCGGCGAGACGCGTTTTCGGTCCTTGCAAATCGGCGTCTGCCAGGAATCGTTCGGCGAATCGATCCAGCGCAACATGAGCTGGGCGGACCGCGACCGACCCTTGCCGCCGGAGATGATCCCGCATCGCCTGTTCGATCGTTTGTTCGGCGCGCGCGAAGAGGGCTGGATCGACCGCAAGCGCAGCGTGCTCGACGCCGTCTCCGACGACGCCGCCGCGCTCGAGCAGAAACTCAGCCCCAGCGACCAGGTGCGGCTGGACGAATACCTCAACTCCGTGCGCGAGCTCGAGCGTTCGATCGCGAGCCTGCCGCCGGAATACCAGCGCCCGGTGGAGCGGCCTTCCGAGGGCGGCGACCTGCGCGACTACCCGCGCATCGCCAAGCTGCAGAGCGACCTGCTGGTACACGCCTTCGCCTCCGGGCAGACGCGGGTGGCCAGCTACATGCTCACCAAGTGCCAGGGCCTGACGCGCTTCCCCTGGCTCGGCCTGACCGCCCAGCGGCACCACGAGTACACCCACGGCGAAGTCGAAACGCCGCGCGGCATGCGCATTCTGCGTGACATTTGCCGCTGGCACGTCGAGGAGTTCGCCTATCTGGTGGGCAAGCTGAAAGCGACGCCTGAAGGCGACGGCAATCTGCTGGACCACACGCTGATCGTGTTCGCGCACGAGCACGCCGAAGCCAACCCGCACAAGAACAACGACCTCGCGCTGATCCTGGCCGGCCACGCCGGCGGCTTGCAGACCGGGCGGCACACCTGGACCACCGGCACCTTGGGAGATCTGTACACGACGCTGGCGCATGAGGCCCTCGGCGCCCGCATCGAGCCGTTCCCCACCTATCAAGACAAGCTGACCGGGCTGGTTTAGGCATCCCGGTGTTCGACAGCTACCTCATCGTCGACTGGAGCGCGGCGGGCCGTCCGAAAACGGGGCCCGACAGCATCTGGCTGCGTCTGGATTCTCCGGACGGCTCCGTGCTCGAGAACCCCGCCACGCGCGCCTCCGCCATGGGCAGGATCGCCGAACTGATCGCCCGCCAGGTCGAGGACGGCCGGCGGGTGCTGGCGGGACTCGATTTCGGCTTTGGCTACCCCGCCGGCTTCGCCGCCAAGCTGGGGCTATCCGGGACGCCTTGGCGAGCCGCTTGGGACGAGTTGACCGCCTGCGTGGACGATCGCGCCAGCAACGCCAACAACCGCTTCGAAGCGGCTGCGGATCTGAACCGGCGGATCTCCAACGGCCGCGGCCCGTTCTGGGGCTGTCCGGCCGGCGCGCAGTGCGAGTTCCTGGGGCAAGGGCGCAGCGACGCCTCGTTTGCGGGGCTGGCCGAGCGGCGTATCTGCGAGCAGCGCCTGCGCCGTTCGCAGCCGGTCTGGAAGCTTTATACCAGCGGCTCGGTCGGCTCGCAAACGCTGGTGGGCATCCCGCGGCTCGCGCGCCTGCTCACGCATCCGCATCTGGCCGGCAGGGCGGCGGTGTGGCCGTTTGAGACCGGGCTGCGAGCGCCGGACGGACCGGCTGCGGTTTTTGCCGAAATCTACCCGTCGATGCGCATCGCCGAGCCGCGCGTCAACGAGGTGAAAGACGCCGCGCAGGTGCGCGCCGTCTCGCGCTGGCTGCGCGATCTCGACCGCAAGGGCCGCCTGGAAGCCTACTTCGACGGCCCGCCCGACCTCGACGCCGAGCAGCGCCGGCAAGTGGAAGAAGAGGAAGGCTGGATCTTGGGGATACTCTAGCAACCGTGACGGGTATCCTCTTCGATCTCGACGGAGTCCTCTACAACGCCGACGAACCGATCCCCGGCGCCGCCGCAGCCGTGAGCTGGGTCCGGGACCGAGACATTCCGCACCTGTTCGTCACCAACACCACCTCCAAGCCGCGCCAGGCCCTGGTCGAAAAACTCAGCCGCTTCGGCGTCGAGACCTCCGCGGACCGCATCTGGACTCCCCTGGCCGCCGCCCTGCAGTGGCTGGCCGGGCAGCCGGAGGGTCCCGTGGCGGCGTTCCTGCAACCCGCGCCCCAAGCGGAGCTCAGCGATCTGCCTCTGCTGGATGACGACGCCGAGACCGGAGCGAAGTACGTCTTGATCGGCGATTTGGCTGACGCCTGGGACTTCGCCACGCTCAACCGAGCCTTCCGGCTGCTGCACTCCGATCCTGAAGCGAAATTGATAGCGCTGGGCCGCACGCGCTACTGGCGCGCGCCGGACGGCATCTCGCTGGACGTGGCGCCGTTCGTGGCGGCGCTGGAGTGCGCTTCCGGCCGCGAAGCGGTGACGGTGGGCAAGCCGGCGCGCGCGTTCTTTGAAACCGCCGCCCAGAAACTCGGTTTCGCGCCTGGGGATTTGTGGATGATCGGCGACGACGTCCGCGCCGACATCGGCGGCGCCCAGGCGGCGGGTCTGCGGGGAGCGCTGGTCAAGACCGGCAAGTTCCGGCCCGAAGATCTCGCCGGCGACGTGCGGCCGGACGCTGTGCTCGACTCCGTCGCCGACCTGCCGCTGCGCAGCGGGCTGCTGAACTGACCGAGCGCCTATCTGGCCGGACGGCCTCACGGGTGAAACCTTTGCGGCCAGCCAGGGATCTCCCCATCGGAACGCTGCGAGTTCCGCAACCGAAATCAATCCAAGGAGATCAACTATGAACACACTTCTGTCTGCCGCAAGCCTCAAGGGCGACTCCGTCGTGAACCCGTCCGGTGAAAACCTGGGCAAGCTCGAGGAGATCATGCTCGACACCGACAGCGGCCGTATCGGGTACGCTGTGCTCTCGTTCGGCGGCTTCCTGGGAATGGGCGACAAGCTCTTCGCAATTCCCTGGGACCAATTCAATGTCGATACCGCCAAAGAGCGCCTCGTTCTCAATATCCCGAAGGATCAGCTGGAGAACGCCCCGGGATTTGACAAGAACAATTGGCCGAATATGGCGGATCGGACGTGGGGCGAAAGCATCCACTCGCACTACTCCTCCCGGCCCTACTGGCAATAGCCTGCTTCAGGGGGCGCCGGAACCCGACCGGCGCCTCTTCAGTCGTCCGCGGCGCAGCGGAAACCCAGGTTGTTCAGCCCCGACGTCGGGTCCGTCTTCATGCGAGCCGCCACCCGGTAGCCCTGGCAGTAGTTGGAACTGCACAGCCAGCTGCCGCCGCGCTGCACCTTCTCCGTGCCGTCTTTGGGGCCCTGGGGGTCATGGGTCGGCGAGGAGGCGTAGTAATTCGCGCCGAACCAGTCATGCACCCATTCCCAAACATTGCCGGTGATGTCGTAGATGCCGTACTCGTTGTTCGGCGGGAAGCTCTTGACCGCGGCCACGCCGCCGTAGCCGTCCTTCTGCTGGTCGATCTCGGGGAAAACGCCCTGCCAGGTGTTGGCGCGGAACTCGCCTTTGGGGTTGAATTCGTCGCCCCAGGCGTATTCAGCGCCCTCCCGGCCGCCGCGGGCGGCGAACTCGAACTCGGCTTCGGTTGGCAGACGCTTGCCTGCCCAATCGCAATAGGAGTTTGCATCCTCCCAGGACATGTGGACAACGGGATGGTTTTCGCGGCCTTCGATCGACGAAGCGGGCCCCTCGGGATGCCGCCAGTCCGCTCCTTCCACCAGGTCCCAGCCGTGCATGGCGGGCTTGAACACGCCGGAGTTGCCGATCTCCTCGGCGGTGGTGACGTGGCCGGTGGCTTCCACGAATTCTGCGAACTCGGCGTTGGTCACCTCGGTCTCGTCCAGCCAGTAGGGATCGAGGGTCACCCGGTGGACGGGGCCTTCAAAGGGGAACCCCTTGTCGGTTCCCATCAGGAACTCCCCGCCGTCGAGCCGGACCATACCGGTGTGATCCACGGATTTTGAACAGGACAGGCCCAAAACGACCAGGGCGAGGAATATGCGGCGCACCTTGGGTATTATAGGTCGCCATGAATGACACTCGCCTCACGCGCCGCGCCGCGCTGCTGGCCGGAGCTGCCGTCTCCGCGGCGCCCGCTCAGTCCGAGCCGGGCCGCAGCCGGCCGCAACTGCTGCGCCGCCCCTACCAGCCCGCGGCCGGCGGCGAGGAGCGCGGCTACTACGTCTACGTGCCGTCGGGCTACCACAGCGAGCCGGGCCGCCGGTGGCCCGTGATGCTGTTTCTGCACGGCAGCGGCGAGCGCGGCGACGGGCGCGATGATCTCGAATACACCATGATCCACGGCCCCGTCATGGAAGCCTGGGTCCAAGGGCGCGACCTGCCGTTCCTGATCATCCAGCCGCAACTCGACGGCGGCGAGCGCAACGGCGGCGAGCGCAACAATCCCCCGCCCCGGCGCGGCGCGGACGGCTCCATCCCCGAGCGGCTGCGCGGCAAGCGTCCCGACTTCCCCATGAAGCGCGAAGAGCCGGGCGACCAGCCGCGCTGGGGCGCCGACAGCGGTCCGCGCGGCTGGGAACTGATGGAGGATGACCTACTGGCGATGGTCGACAACACGCTGCACGACTTCCGCTGCGATCCCGACCGCGTCTACCTCACCGGCCTGAGCATGGGCGGCTACGGCTCATTCGCCCTAGCCTCGAAACACCCCGAGCGCTGGGCCGCCGTCGCGCCGATCTGCGGAGCGGGCGGTTCGGCGCCGGTGGCCAACATTGCCAAGGCGGCGCTGCCGATCTGGATTCTCACCGGAGGCCGCGATACGACGGTCAAGGCGGAGTGGATCATCCAGACCGCCCGCGCCATCGAAGACGCCGGCCACCCGGAGGTCCGCCTGACCGTCCACGAGGACCTGGGCCACAACGTGTGGACCCGCATCTATGAGGGCTGGGACCTGTATCAGTGGATGCTGGCGCAGCGGCGCAAGAGCTGATCCGGCGTTGTTCCGGTGAGCCTTGGTAACAGAACGAGCGCCCAGTTTGTCTCCCTAGTGAAGAGCGGTTCCGAAACCCACCGAGTCCGCTTTTCCGAGGAGACTCATGCTACGAACACTGACAACAACATCCCTTCTACTTGCGATGGCGCTGGTGGCGCCGTCGTTGCAAGCCGATCACCACAAGAACACCCAAGCCCAAGTGTCCGAGCTGATGGCTCGGATCGAATCCAACGCGCTTGACATGCGCCAACAGGCCGCGCGCCTGCAAACCTACAACCGGACGCCGCAGATGCACAGTTGGGAGCTGCACGCCGATGAACTCAGGCGCATCAGCGCCGAGATCGACCGCGTGGGCGAGATCATGGCAGACCTGAAGCCGATGAAAGACGCGATGACCTTCCGTCAGGCCGCTGCCTACAACGAGATAGTTTCTTTGTCCGCCGCAACTGCGGACGTGACCGACAAGGCGATCAAGATCGTCAACACCGAGCGGGAGAAGCTGCAAGTGGCGCATCCCGACTACGAGAAGAAGGTGAACGCCATCTACGAACACGCTGACAAGATTGCGGCGCAGGCCGACAGCGTGGAAGCGTGGGCGGACTTCTTTGAAGATTTGACGGATCCGTCCGAGGACTGATCCAGCCAACACTGTCGGCCTGATGGCCGGTTGAGTTCGACGCCCGCCTGGCAAACCCGCCGGCGGGCGTTGCTGTTCATGGGCGCCCGGACGCCAAAACCTCCGCCGTGACCGCGGCGTGGTCGGACAACAGCTTCCCGTCCCAAACCGCGGGGACCACCGCTGGCGCTGCTCCGGGCGCGACGGCAAATCCACGAACGCAGAGGTAGTCAATGTGATACGGCTTCAAGAAGACCTCGCCGGTTGCATCGAGCCCCTGGCAGGTGCCGCGCTCCAACTCGTTCGTCTCCGCCACCAGAAATCCCGCATCGCGCATCCGGTCAAACAGCGGGTCCTGGGGAATCGTGTTCAGATCGCCGCCCAACAAGACGGCGTCCCTGCCTTCGAGGGCGGTGAGCAATTGGCGCATCTCCAGGCGCCGCTTTTGGCAATTGCGCTCGTCGATGCCGTTCTCCAGATGCGTCGCGACCAGAGTCACTTCCCGCCCGCCGAGGGAGATTTCAGCGAGGACCGCCATGCGGCCTCCGAGGCGCTTCTGGTCGCTTGCGTACCACTTTTCGATGCCTGGGAAACGTACGATGCGGGCGCCCGACAGCGGCCGGCGCGCCAAGATCGCGTTGCCGTGGAAGCCCCACTCGTTCTCGCCTCCGTAGAGGCTGCGCTCCTCGGCGTCCCCGTGGCCCAACTCCAGAAATTCCACGCCGTAGGCATAGTTCATCTCCAGCGCATGGGCCAACTCGCGGACGGTATGCTCGTTGTCCGAGCGCGCCATCCCCCAATCCATCTCGCTTACCAACAGGATGTCCGGATCTTGCGCCAACGCGTTCTGCCGCAGAAACTCCGCGCCCAGCCGCCAATGGCGTCCGCGGAGCATATTCCAGGCAACCAGGCGGAGCCGGGCGGGCTCGGGCCCGTCGGCGATCGAGTTGTCGACATCGACCTGATCGATCTCGGGAATCAGCGACTGCAGCCGGCCGACGCTGAGCCCGGACGGGTTCCGGGAAAGTTCCTCGCGGCGCGCGGCGCTGATCTTCGAAAGCATTCTCTCCATCTTGGGCACAGGCGCGGCCGGCTTGGCCACGCTAGAATGACAGGCTCATGGCCCTGTTTGTAAACGGCGAAGAAGTCCCCAAAGGCATCCTCCAAGCCGAAGCCCAGTCGCTGCATGCGCGTTTCGCGCAGCTATCCCCCGAAGAGCAAGTGCTCTATGGCTTTGATGAAGCAACGCAACGCCAGCGCGCGATCGAGTGGGCGCGCGAGAACGTCATCGAACGGTTCCTGCTGCGCCAGGAAGCCCTCAAGGACCCCGAGCCGATCCCGGACGAGGTCTTTGAACAAGCCGTCGAGCAGATGAAGAAGCGCTTCGGCGGCGCCGACAAGATGGCGCAATCCGGCGTGACTGAAGAAACCATCCGCGAGGAGGCCGAAGCAGCCCTACGGCTGGACAAGCTCCTCGCCAAGCTGCGCAGCCGCGTCAAGCCTCCCAAGTCCAAGGACCTGGCCGCCTGGTACCGCAAGCATCCCGAGCGCTGGCAGGTGGGCGAGTCGCTACGCGCGGCGCACATCGTCAAACACGTCAACGAGCAGGTCCCCGAAGCCGAGGCCCGCGAGGCGATCGACCAGGCCAAGGTGGAGCTCGACGCCGGCGCGAATTTCGAGGAGCTGGCCGACAAAGTCTCCGACTGCCCCGGCAACGGCGGCGATCTGGGCTGGTTCGGCCGCGGCAAGATGGTCGAGGAGTTTGAAGCGGTTGTCTTCGCAATGGAGCCGGGCGACGTGAGCGACGTCTTCAAGTCCGTCTTCGGCTTCCACATCGCCAAACTCTATGAGAAGAAGCCGCCCACGACCCTGCCGCTGAGCGAAGTGAAGGCGCAGATCGAGCGCGAGGTGCGCCAGGAACGCGAAAACCAAGTCGTCGAAGAGTTCGTCGACGGCCTGCGCGCGCAGGCGAAGATCGAGCAGTTGGAGACAGCCGAGGCATGAGCAAGTCGTCCGACCCGTTCCAGATCCGCTCCGGGCCGTCGGGTCCGCACCCCTGCTGCGTGCCCAGCGTCGACCGTGCGGCCCGGCTGGAGGAGTCGCGCTATCTGGCCCAGCATCGCCGCAAAGCGACCGAAGGCTCGACCGAGGGCATGATCCGGCTCGACGGCGGCCGCTTCCTGATGGGGACCGAATACGAGAAGGGCTTTCCGGCTGATGGCGAAGGCCCGGTCCGCGAGGTCACGCTCGATCCGTTCTGGATCGACGCTCATCCGGTCACCAATGACCAGTTCCGGTTCTTTGTGGATAAGACGGGCTATCAGACCGAGTCCGAACGCTTTGGCTGGTCGTTCGTCTTCCACGCCCAGGTCCCCGAGGAGCAGTACAAGGAGCTGGTGGACGACACCGTGCTCAACCATGAGTGGTGGTGCAAGGTCGACGGCTCGGACTGGGCGCATCCGGAAGGCCCGGGCTCCTCGACGCAGGGGCGCGAGGGCCATCCGGTGACCCACGTGAGCTGGAATGACGCCATTGCCTACGCCGAGTGGGCCGGGAAGCGGCTGCCGACTGAAGCGGAGTTCGAGTTCGCGCAACGCGGCGGGACCGAGCAACTGCTGTTCTGGTGGGGCGACGACCTCGAGCCGGAAGGCCGCCATATGTGCAACGTCTTCCAGGGTGATTTCCCTCACCACGACACCGCGGCCGACGGCTACGCCGGAACCTGCCCGGTGGACGCCTTCCCCGCCAACCCCTACGGCATGCAGAGCTCCATCGGCAATGTCTGGGAGTGGATGGCGGATTGGTTCAGCCCGGACTATCACATCACGGCTGCGCAGCTGAACCCGGTGGGCCCGCCGCGCGGCAGCGGCAAGGTCATGAAGGGCGGCTCCTACCTCTGCCACGACAGCTACTGCAACCGTTACAGGCTGGGTGCACGCACGCAGAACACGCCCGACAGCGCGACAGCCAACCTCGGCTTCCGCTGCGTTCGCGACCTCTAGCCCGGCCGCCTGCTTTCGCGGAGTCACACTGTCGACTGCGTCCGACGCAGTACTATGACGGCATGCTCGAATCGTTCATGCCGCACGGGTACTGCATGATGTGGAAGCCCGGCCTGCTCTGGCTCCACGTCTTGTCGGACGCCGGGATCGTCGTGGCGTACTATTCGATTCCACTGGCTTTGTTTTTGTTGGTTCGAGGACGCAGGGATCTGCCGTTCGCCTCGTTGTTCGTCCTGTTTGGCGCTTTCATCCTGGCCTGCGGAACGACGCATCTGTTGAGCATCATCACGGTCTGGGAGCCCTGGTATTGGGCGGAGGGAGCGATAAAGGCCGTCACGGCCGCGCTGTCGCTGGCCGCAGTGGCGGTTCTGGTTCCGAAACTTCCCCAATTGACGGCGCTGCGCAAACCCGAGGAAATCGAAGCCGCCCGGGCCAAGCTGCAGGCCCAAATCCGGCGGCGCGGCGCCCTAGAGGGTCAGCTCCTGAACAAGCAGGAGCAGTTGACCGATCTCGCCGACCGCCTGCTGACGGCGCAAGAGGACGCCCGCCGCCGCATTGCCCGGGACCTGCACGATGAGAGCGGGCAAGCGCTCTCGCTGATTCAGATGGAGCTGACGATGCTGCTGCACAGCAACGACCTGCCCGAAGACCAGCAGAAGATCCTGGAGGATCTGGGAGAGCGGCTGGAGTCGTTGCACGAAAGCCTGCGGCAACTGTCGCACCAGATTCATCCCGCCATCGTCGACATCGCCGGCCTGCGCGGCAGCATCAACGGCCTGTGCGACCCGGTGGAGAGCTGCACCGCCGACATGCATCCGGAAATCGACTCCCTGCCGCAGGCCCTGCGGTTGGACATCTACCGCATCGCCCAAGAGTGCATCAGCAATGCGGTAAAGCACGCGCAGGCCACGAGCATCCAGGTCAGCGTCCAGTTGGAAGACGGGGATGTGGTGGTGAGCATCGAAGACGACGGAGTCGGGTTTGAAGCTGAACTCGTCGAGGGCGGACTCGGGCTGGTCGGCGTTCGAGAGCGCGTGATCGCGCGTCAAGGGAAGCTGACGGTCACGAGCAAACCCGGAGAAGGAGCCAAGATCGTAGTCCGGCTGCCCAGGACCAGACGCGCCTTCTAGCCGCTGCGCTAGCCAGCCGCTAGAGCAGCACGACGATGTCCTACGCGGCGGAGATGTGCCGCTGTAAACCGTCGCCGGCGTCCAGGCCGCTCAGGTTGGGCGGATCACTGAACTGTGTGCGCAGACGAGCCTTCGAGCGGCATAGCCGAACACGAACGGCCACGTCCGACAGGCGGCAGGCGTTGCCGATCTCCTTACTGGAGCAGCCCTGCACCGCATGCATCAGCATGATCCGGCGGTCGTCCTCCGACAGCGCGTTGAGCATCTTGTGCGCGTCCGTGCGTTCGGCGCAAGGCGTCGCCCTGGGGGAGTCGGAATTCGGATACAATGCCACGAGTCGTTTCGAGTTCTGCATATGCCGACGGAGCAGATTGAGGGCGATCGTATTGACCCAGGCGCCGATCTTGGACGTTTCACGCAGGGCGCCCAGACGCTCCCAGCCTCGCGCCCAAGCCGCTTGTGCGATCTCTTCCGCCATCGAAGGCGAGATGCCGCGAGAGAGCAGGAAACGAGTCGTTCCCGTGTAATAGCGTTCGTAGGCGTCTGCAAATTCTGTGGTTGTCATCATGTATATCGAACCTCTGGTAAAGACGATACGGTTAGGTCCACCTCGAAACGAACTGTTGAAATTGACAGGTATCGAAAAGAAATCTGTCGGGGCCTGACGCTTCGTTGACAGGCGCCCGACATGGAAGGGCCGGCAGGACGGCAATAATCGGACTATGGTCGCAGGGCGCAGAGCCGCCGACCGCGTTTGCAAACCTGGCTTGGAAAACCATGACGGCCACGAATACAAAAGGACTTTCGATCATCCTGGCCGAAGACCACAGCTTGGTTGCGGGCGGCTTGCAGCTGCTGCTCGAACCCGAGTTCGAGGTTCTCGAGGTGGTCGGCAACGGCATTGAAGCGGTCGAGGTCTGCCGCAAGCGGCGACCCGATATCGCGATCCTCGACATCTCATTGCCGCAAATGAACGGCCTCGAGGCTTTGCGTGAGATCAAGAAAGATCTCTCCCGCACGCGGGTGGTCATGTTGACCGGCATGGCGGATGTGACGGTAGCGACGGAGGCTTTCCGCCTCGGCGCGAATGGGTATGTGCTCAAACACTCTGCGCCGACGGAGCTGCTGACGGCGTTGCGCGAGGTGGCCCAGGGCCGCACCTACATCACGCCGCGCATTGCCAACGATGTGCTGCAGCGGCTCATGGCCCCCTCGTCCAAGAATGAATCCGGCCCCAATCTGACCGCTCGCGAGCGGCAGATCCTGCAGCTCATCGCCGAGGGCAAGTCCTCGAAGGAGGCCGGCGCGTCGCTCGGCGTGACGCCGCGAACGATTGAGTTCCACAAGCGCAATCTGATGGAGAAAACAGGTCTGCGATCCACAGCCGAATTGGCCCGCTATGCGGCGGAGAAGGGGTTGGTTTCCAAGGTCGGCAACGATCTCTGACTCGATGACGCCCCGGCTGCAAGGGCGTCTGGTCTTTACGCGGCCAGCTGCGTTTGGTATTTTCTGCGGTAACGAAGTCGGCCGGTTGAGGCTCTACAAGGTGCGGAGGTCACAGAGCGCCCCGAATGCAAGAATCCAAATTGAGAGTCGTGGTCGCCGATGACCACCAGCCCGTGCATGATCTGGTCCGGCGCATCCTCGAACCCGAATTCGAAGTGGTGCGAACAGTCTCCGACGGAAAACAGCTACTCGAAGCGGTCGCGGAACTCGAACCTGACGCGATCGTGACCGACATCTCGATGCCCGGCATGTCGGGGCTGGACGCGTTGCGGCGTCTCAACCGCGAGGAGTCGCAACCGCCTTCGGTCGTGCTGACCGCACACAATGAGCCGCGGCTGATCGCCCGCGCGCTCGAGTCCGGCGCCATGGCTTACGTCATCAAGCGTCGCGCTCCGATCGACCTCTGCGAAGCGTTGCGCGCCGCAGTCGACGGTCGCCGGTACGTCTCCGAGGGGCTCAAGACGTTGGATCCCCAGCGTCGGTCGATTTTCGGGTCCATGCGCTGCATGCAACTGGTCTGGGCGGGCTAGCTGCCGCCAGAGCCGCGCTCAGGCATACTCCAGATTTTCAAATCCCAACCGGCGCAGGCAGCGCTCCGCGGCCCGCACTCCCCGGTACTGCGCCTCTTCAAAGATCGAGATCCCGCTCAGATCCGAGGCGCCAAACTGCAACGGCCCTTCCAACTCTTCGATCGCCCGCCTTTCCGCACTGGTGAGAAACCCCGGCGTGGGCCGGATCATGGCGTGTCCGTAGCGCATGATGTCGATGCGCGTGAGGCGATCGCGCAGGCCGGGATGCGCTTGGCTCAGGTCGTCCAGCGGCAGCGCGGCGCACTCCTCGAACGACCTTTGCAGCAGCCGGCGGCGGGCGTCCAGCGGAGATTCGTCGCACAGCGCACGATAGTAGGTCCACACGCCGTGGTCCCCGGCTACATCCGCGCTGCGGTGCGCGGCGCTCACGTAGCCCAGCCCTGGCGATTCGTACAGAATGTTTTCCCAGGCCGGCGCAACGCCTTCTCCGGCCGGCGGATCTTCGAGGATGAGGTTCGCCACCACCCACGGCGAGTAGGTGAAGAGCTCGAGCGAGGGCAGCTCCGCGGCGATCTCCGGCATTACGTACGGCGCCAGGAAGACCGGCGCCGCGAAGACCACGGCGTCGGCCTCGTAGACCGTCCGCCCGCTCACGACCTCCAGCCGCTCGCCCCGGCGCCGGATGCGCTCAACGGGGGAATCCGTGCGGACCGCGGCGCCGACCCGTTCGAGCAGCCGCTCGACAATCCAGCCGTTGCCCTGCGACCACGTCAGCACGCCCAGGTCGTTCTCCGGCCGGGCGGCGAAGTAGTGGATCCCGGCCCAGGCCGAAGTCCGGTCATAGGAGGCGCCATAGTCGTCGCGGCAGCCGTAGTCGACGTACCAGTGCAGCCACGGCGAGAAGAAGCCCTGCTCCACCAGCCACGCCTTCATCGTGCCCTGATCCAAAGCGGCGGTCTGCTCGGGCCGGCGGATGGGAATCGAGAATTCTCCGCCCTGGCGGTAGAAGTCGATCACCTCCCAAAAGCGGTCGAACTGGTCGCGGTCCGTCTTCGAGGCCGAGGGCCCTGGTTCGAGGCCTTCGATCCACTCACCGTCCTTGTAGAGGCGGTGCAGCGGCTCGCGCGCCAGGTGCGAACCGTCCCACAGGCCGTTCTTGACGACTCCGAGGTCCTCGAAAAGCTCGGCGACCAGCGGAATGCGCTGATCCGGCAGCGGCACGTAGTGCGCCCCCCAGGGATAGCGGACGCCGCCGTCTTCGCCCCACCGGGAGTTGCCGCCGGCGCGGCTTTCGAGCTCGAGCACGACGAAGTCGCTGAACCCGAGCTTCTGAGCCCGCCACGCCGCCGACAGCCCCGCCACGCCGCCGCCGACGATCACCAGCGGCATACGGATGCGCTCTTCGACGGCTGTCCCGCCAACGCCGTCGCGGATGCGGTGGCCGGCTTGCGAGCCGTTGTCGACAAAGCCGCCGGCCAGCGGACGCGGACGGTTGCGCAGGCAGGCCGGGGCAGCCGCCAGCGCTCCGGCGGCGGCGATGCCTTGCAGCATCTGGCGGCGCGACGATCGGCGACTCTCCATTGAAGATAGACTAGCTTTTCGAGGATGCCGCCGCCCGTACACCGTCCGCTCCACCCCCGCACGGCCACGATTCTGCTGGCGACGTCGATGTTTTGCACGGGCGCGGCGGGGTTCATCTTCGAGTGCATCCTGGGCACGGTGGCCAGCTACATCCTGGGCAACAGCATCGAGCAGTTCTCGGTGACGATCTCGCTGATGATGCTGATGATGGGCGTGGCCGGCTGGTGGCAACACCGGCTCAGCGACGACAACCTGATCGAGAAATTCCTCGGAGTCGAAGCCGCCCTGGCGCTGCTGGGCGGCTTTGCACCGATCGCGGTCTATGGGGCCTACGCCACGATGGAGACGCACTTCGCCCTGGTGCAGTATTTCTTCGTCACCTCGATCGGCTTCCTGATCGGCCTCGAGATCCCGCTGGTGTTGCGCATCAACCGGCAGTTCGCGCCGCAGCTGAAGTCGAACATCGCCACGGTCTTCTCCACCGACTACGTCGGCGCGTTTCTCGGCGCGCTGGTGTGGGCGTTCTTCCTGTTGCGCTACTTCCCGCTCACCGAAACCAGTTTTCTGGCCGCCGGGTTGAACTTCCTGGTCGCCGCGGGCACTTATCTCTACTTCACGCGCACGGGACTGGTGAAGCGAAAGGCGCTGGCCTTTGGCCTGGTGGCGCTGACCGCCGTGGCGCTGTCGTTCGGCTACTCGCACAACCAGCAATGGAGCCGGATTTTTGAGCAGCGCTTCTATGACCGCCCGATCGTGGTTTCGAGCACCACGCGCTACCAGCACATCGTGATGACGGCGTCGGTCAACCCGCGCGACTACCGGCTCTACCTCAACGGCAATCTGCAGTTTTCGAGCGTGGACGAGCACATCTACCACGAGATGCTCGTCCATCCGGCGATCGCGCTGGCCGAAGATCCGCGCCGGGTGCTGATTTTGGGCGGCGGCGACGCCCTGGGCCTGCGCGAAGTGCTCAAGCATCCTGTCGTCGAAGAAGCCTCGCTGGTGGACATCGACGCGGAGATGATCGAGCTGGCGCGGTCGAATCCGGTCTTGAGCGAGCTGAACAAGGGGGCTCTCGAGGATGCGCGCGTCGAAGTCGCGGACTTCCAGTTGGTGGAACCGACCGATCTGGAAACGCCCGTGTACGAAGTCTCCCACCGTCGCGAGACGACTCCCGAGGTCGGCGCCGAGGAGGCGGCGCGGGTCACCGTGTATGCGGTCGACGCCGACCGGCTGGCGGACCGGCTGCCGACGAACCAGGACGTCGTCATCATTGACCTGCCCGACCCGAACACGATCGAGCTGACCAAGCTCTACAGCGTGGAGTTCTACCTCAAGCTGCGCCGCCGCCTGAACCCCGGGGCGGTGATGGTAGTGCAGTCGACGTCGCCGTATCACGCCAAGGAGTCGTTCCTGTGCATTGAGCGCACGCTGCGGGCGGCCGGCTTCGCCACGCTGCCCTATCACGAGAATGTGCCGAGTTTTGGGGACTGGGGCTGGATTCTCGCCTGGGAGCCGGAGCGCCGCCAGACCGATCTGCTCGCCGACGCCGCCTCGCTCGATGGCTTCCGGCTGCCGGCCGAAGAGTTGCGGCACCTGACGCCGGAGGTCTTTCGCGCCTCCCAGATTTTTGGCAAAGGCGCCCTCGAGACCGAGAACGAGACCCCGAACCGGCTAATGGAGCCCGTGCTGCTGCGGTTTTACCTGGCCGAGAGCTGGCGGGAGTTGTAGAGACGGCACACCCTGGCTTTCCCTCGGGCGAGCGGGTGGCGTGCAACCGTCCGCAGCGCTAGAATCAGGCTGCACTCGATGCCTCGGAAGACGAAGAAGCGGCCGCCGGCGAAGACGCCGTTGCCGGCCTGGAAGAAGGCTCTGTTCTCCGCTATCGTCTTCGTCGGCTTTTTCGCCGGGGTTGAGACCCTGCTCGCGCTCGTGGGGGTCGAGCCGCGGCTCGCCTACGAAGACCCCTACGTCGGCTTCTCCGGCGCCGCTCCGCTCTACGTCGAGCTCGGCGACGAGTACGTCACCGCTCCGTCAAAGGAAGGCTGGTTCAACGGCCAGCGATTCCCGGTCCGAAAGCCCGCCGGCGCCTACCGCATTTTTTCCGTCGGCGGTTCGACCACCTACGGTCGTCCCTACGACGACCGCGTCTCCTTCAGCGGCTGGCTGCGCGAGCTGCTGCCCGTCGCCGACCCGTCGCGCCAGTGGGAAGTGGTCAACGCCGGCGGCGTCAGCTACGCCAGCTATCGCGTGGCCAAGGTGATGGAAGAGTTGGCCCAACGCGAGCCCGACCTCTTCCTGATCTACTCCGGTCACAACGAATTCCTCGAACGCCGCACCTACGAGGGCCTCATCGCGGCGCCCGAAGCCGTCACCGCCCTCGGCGGCCTGCTCAGCCATACCCGCATCTACGCCGCCGGAGCGAAGCTGCTCACTCCGGGCCCACAGCGCCGCGCCCAGGGCGAGATGCTGGCCGAAGAGGTCGACACCATGCTCGCCCACTCGTTCGGCCCCGAGGACTACGAGCGCGACGACGAGTTCCGCCGGCAGGTTCTGGCGCACTACCGCTTCAACCTCGAGCGCATGGTGCGCATCGCCCGCGCCGCCGGCGCCGAAGCCGTGCTCATCACCACGGCTTCGAGTTGGAAGGACTGTTCGCCGTTCAAGAGCCAACCGACCGAAGGCGTCAGCCCCGAGCAGCAGGCCGAAGCCGCCCGGCTGCGCGCCGAAGGCATGGCACTGCGCGAGCAGGAGGAGCTTGCGGCCAGCCTGGAGAAGCTCGACGCCTCCGTCGCCCTCGATCCGCGATACGCCGAGACCCACTACGAGCGCGCGCGCACCCTGCTGGCCATGGACCGAGCGCCGGAAGCCCGAGACTCCTTCCAGAAGGCCCTGGAGGAGGACGTCTGCCCGCTACGCTCTTTTCCCGCCATGAACGACATCGTTCGCGAAGTCGCCCGCGCGACCGGCGCGCCGATGCTCGACTTCGACGCCTACGTCCGCGAGCAGGCCGACGACGGCATCCCCGGCGCGAAGCAGTTCCTCGACCACGTGCACCTGAACTACGGCGGCTACCGCGAGCTGGCGATGCTGCTGGTGGACGAGTTCGAGCGGCAGGGGGTGCTGGCCAAGGGGCCGGGCTGGAACGACGAGGCCGTCGCCGCCGTTCGCAAGCGGGTGGAGCTGGGCCTGGACCGCATGGCGCAGTCGGAGGCGATGCACAACCTCTCGCGCGTGCTGGGCTGGGCCGGCAAGGTCGAAGACGCCAAGCGCGTGGCCCAGAAGGCGATCGAGGCGCTCGGCGACGACGCCGAAGCCTACAACTCGCTCGGCAAGGCCGCGGTCCGCGAAGGCAAGCGCGACGAGGCAATGGAATGGTTCCGCAAGGCGCTCAACGTCAACCCCGACCACGCCGACGCCAACACCAACCTCGGTACGGAGCTCAGCGCCCAAGGACGCCACGAGGAGGCGATGCCCTACATTCAGGCCGCCCTGCGCGCCCGTCCCGGCTACTGGGAGGCGCACGTCGACATGGGGCTGGCGCTGTCGGCCCAGGGAGACGTCGAGGGCGCCGAACGCCACTTCCGCCTCGCCATCCGGGACTACCCGGCCTCCCACGAAGCGCACAACAACCTGGGCGTCGAACTGGTGCGCATGGGCCGACTCGAAGAGGCGCTGGGCGAGTTCCAACTGGCCATCCGCTACTACCGCCGCTACGCCGAGGCCTACAGCAATCTCGGCGAGGCGCTGACGCAGTTGGGACGTTACGACGATGCCGAGCGCGAAATCCGGAAGGCGCTCGAGATCGGGCCTCCAACGGCCTCGATGCACGTCAACCTCGCGGTGGCGCTGCAGCAGGCGGGCCGGCTGGAAGAGGCGGTGGAGAGCTATACCCGGGCGCTCGCGCTCGACCCCGACATGAGCGGCGCCCTCAATAACCGTGCCATCGCCTACATGGCGCTCGGCCGCGACGAGGAAGCGATCGCCGACCTGCGCCGCGCGCTGGCCGTCGACCCGAAATTCGCCGAGGAGCACCCGGAGATTCGCGAAATTCTTTCAAGCGCCCGCTGAGCGCTTGTAGCGCACCCTCCCTTAGGGCGGATTTCCTCGAGCGATAAGGCGGAAGGGGCCTTACGGCGCCCCTCGATCCCTTGCAGAATGAGGGCGAGATGGCGAAACGGAAAAGGCTCACCCCCAAAAAAATGGTCGGCATGGGCGTCATCGTGCTGGTCGTTCTGATCGCCCTGATGTATGTGAGGAGCCAGCTCAGCGGCCTGCTGGGCCAGATGTAAGGGTGCGCTGACCTCGCCCGCAAGAGCGGGCGAGGTCAAGTGTAAGCCCAACGGCGGCTACCTTCCTACTCCCCTGAAGCCGGAGGGTATAGGACAGAACAGGAGTTCTAGCGCGTCCGGAACGTCTTGCTCTCCAGCAGCGCCAGAACCAGGTCCCGCGCGCCGTTGCCGTTGGCCTTGTTGGCCGCCACGATCGACTCGAGTTCCTTGCGCTCGGCGATATTCGGAGCGCGGCCGGTGGCGTAGGTCATCAACTTCTCGGAGAAACTATTCGAGAAGTAGTCGATGTGCTCGACCAGCCAGCGCTTGAGGTCCGTCACGTCCTGAACCTGCGTGCCGTCCGGCAGCGTTGACGCCGCTTCGATGGGCGTGTTCGACTTCGGCCACTCCTCGCGCCAACGGCCCACGGGGTCAAAATTCTCCATCACGAAGCCGAACGGATCGATCAGCTTGTGGCAGCCGGCGCAAGACGGCTCATTGGTGTGGGCCGCCAACTGCTCGCGCGGCGTCTTGGCGCCGGCGATGTCCGGCGTCAGCGCCGGCACGTCCTTGGGCGGCGGTGGGGGCGGCATGCCCAGGATGCGGTCGAGGATCCACACCCCGCGCAGTACCGGCTGGGTGTCCACGCCGTTCGCGGTGGCGATCATGATCGCCGACTGGCCCAGCAGCCCGCCGTAGCGTCCGCCGCGCTCCATCGGGAGCTTCTGAACCTTCCGGCCGTCCGCCGTATCCGCGCTCTCCGCCTCATACTCGTAGATCTTCTCAGCGAAGTTCTTCGACGTCATGGTGAAGTCGGGGTCGATGAAATCCGTCATCGGCCGATTCTCGTTGAGGATCTCGGTGAAGAATGCCTCGACTTCCTGACGGGCGGTCGAGATATCGGCGTCGGAGAACTTGAACTGCGCGTCCGGCATGATCGAGGCGAGCTTGCGGGTGTCGAGCCACTGGCCGACGAAGCTCTCGATCATCGGCGCCTTCGGACTCGTGGGCAGCAGCCGCTCGGCCTGCGCCCGCAGCTCGGCCGGGTCCGACAGCTTGCCGGCGCGCGCCGCCGCCAGCAGTTTCTCGTCGGGCGGCCCCTGCGTCAGAAAGTACGACAGGCGCGAGGCCAAATCGTAGTCGTCCAGCTCGCCCGGCCGCAGGCCGCGATACAGAAACCGCGGCGAAATCAGGATGTTCCGCAGCAGCAGGTGGACGCCCTCGTCGAGGGTATGCCCCTGCGCCCAGTGCTCCTGGGCGATCTCCAGGTAGCCGTCGATCGTCTCCTGGTCCACCGGCCGCCGGAACGCCTTCGGCAGGAACTCTTCGAGCATCCGCCGCGCGTACTCCTCACGCGGAAGATCCTCGGGATTCACGCCGGCCAAGGCGAATCGCATCTCCTTGCGCTGGATGTCTTTCGGTCCGTCGACGATCTTGAGCGGCCCCTCCACCTGCAGCGCATGGAGCTGCAATGCGGGCCCGTTGTCGTGGTACTCGTGGGCGAGCGTATCGCCCAAGTTCTGCATGCCCCCGACCGAGTCGATGATCTTCATCAATTGCTGCGTGCGCTCGGAATCGAGCGTCGCGTGGGACATGTCGAGCGATTCGTCTTTGATGAGCTCGTGGATGACCTCGTGCCCGTTGCGGCCGCGCAGCCGTGCCAACGACTTCCGCGAGCCGTCTTCGTTGAACAAGGCCGTCTGGTAGGCCGCCAGATAGCGCGGGTTCTCCTGGAAGCGCCTGGTGTAGAGTTCGACGAGCCTCTCGGGCGTGTGATCGAGCTCCGCATTCTCCCAACGGATCAACGGGGTTTGACCTTCGTAGAGGTCAGCTTCGAAGGTGAAGGTTTCGGGCGACTCCGAGGTGACCTCGATCGTCTTGAGCAGCCGGAACGCCTGGATCTTCGAGCGGTCGCTGGCGGTGATCTCGCGCGCGTAAACCTCCAGCAGCATCGGCTCGTCCGATTTGGGCCGGAACTGCGAGGCGCTCAGCGTGATCCGGTACGTGCCCGAATCCATGATCTCCACCCGGCTGGGCCAGGTGCAGCTGCGCATGATGTCGATGCTGCGCGAAACCAGCCGCATGACGCCGTCGCGCAGGGTCGAGGCCGAGAAGCTGATCACCATGTCTTCCGGCGGCGAGTCCCAGCTGCGCTGCTTGGCCTCGGCGCGGGGCGGCGGGAAGATGGCGTCCGCCACCTCCCAGGCTGTGTTGGCATAGGCCTCCATCAGCGGCGGCGACAGCGCCAACCCTTCGGCGACGTTATCGAAGCCGTGCGACTGCATGTCCGGGGGGAATCCCATCGGCAGTTCGAACTGGGGATAGTCGAACAGGTCGCGGATCGTCGCCTCGTATTCGGCGGAGTTCAAGCGGCGCGGCAAGCGCCCGCCGAAGGGAGTGTTTTGCACCAGGCCGTCGGAGAGAAATGAGACGAGTTCGTCCCGCTCCGAATCCTCGAGCGGCTCCAGCGGCGCCGGCGGCATGCGCCCCTGCTCCACCGCTTTCGTCACGCGCTCCCACAGCGCACGGCTCTCCGGCGAACTCCAGTTGATCGAGCTGTGCTCGAGGTTCACGCCGGCCTGCTTCACCGCGGCGCTGTGGCACATCAAGCAGCGCGTCTGGAGCGTGTTCGCGGGTCCGGCGAGGATGCTCGCGGGCTCGTTGGCGCTAAGAGTCCCCGCGGCGACCGCGAGGGCCGCCACGGCGAGTGCTAGGTGTCTCATCATGGCTAGCTAAAGAGCTGGTTCATGTTGCGCGACGCGTTCGAGAACGTCTCGGTTTCCATGCCGAGCCTCTGCATCAGCGTGATGTAGAGATCGCCGAGCAATGGCGCATCGTCCGCGGAACGATCGATCGCGATGTGCCGGCCGTGCTGGAAGCCTCCGCCGGCGACCAGAGTAGGCAGGTCCTGGTTGCTGTGGCGGCTCGCGTCGCCCATGCCGGTGCCTACCAGCACGATCGTGGTGTCGATCAGAGGACGATCGTGAGCGTCCTTCTTCTCGCGCAGTTGCCGCAAGAAGCCGGACAGCCGCTGCATGTGGGCCGCCTCGAGCTTGACCAGATCGCGCACCATGCCGGGGTCGTTGCCGTGATGCGACAGCGCGTGGTAGCCCGCCGACAGGGGCGTTCCGTCGATGGTGAAGACCTGACCGAGCCCGTACAGACCGAAGGTGATCACGCGCGTCGACTCGGTCTGAATCGCCAGCGCCATCAGGTCATAGAGAACCTGTTCGGCCTCCATGAGCAGATTCGGGGTGATCGGGTCCGACTCGGGCAGCTTGTAATCGGGCTGCGGAACGGGCTCGTTGATCGACGAGAGCTGCTGGTTCATGCGCCGCTCGACCGAGCGGATGGAGTCGAGGTATTCGCCGAGCTTGTCGCGGTCGGACTGCGGCAGGTCGAGCTGCAGGCGCTTGGTGTCGGCGACAACGCTGTCCAGTGCGCTCCTGCCGCTGGTCAGCACGTACTCAGCGCGGGCGCGGTCGGCCTGCGACATGAACAGCTTGCGATAGAGCACGCTGGGCCGCTCGATCTCCGGCATCGGCACGCCCTGCTTGGTGTAGCTCATCTGTCGGCCGTTGGTGTGCTCGCTGGCGCCGGCGATGAGGTGGAGCGACGGGATGCGCGACTGCTGGCCGAGCTCGTCGGCGATCATCTGGTCCACGGAATACGAGCCGGGGACGTTGCCCGTCAGGTAGTTATTCCAGGCCGCGTGTCCATTCGGCGCGCGGTGGTCGAGCCCTGAAAAGACGGTGAAGTGGTCACGGTGCTCGGCCAGGGGCTCGAGCAGCGGCGGCATCTCGTACCCGGCGCCGGTCTGCTTCGGATAGAAGGCCGGGGCGTGCCACCCCAGATAAGTGCCGACCGAGACGAACGTGCGCGCGCCCGCGGCCGGGGCCGAAGAGGAGGCGAAAGCCTCCAGGGCGGGCAGCGCGATGGCGGTCGCGCCGGCGCGCAAGAAGTGACGACGGTTCAACGAGGAGACGGGGTTCTTCATGGGCTCAACTGTTATAACAGCGTCCAGTATTGTACTCGTCCTCGGTGGTCAAGTCAAAGCCTAATGCAAGCCGTCGGACACTTCGCGCAGCATCGGACCAGCGGCCGCGAAGCGGCGGCGGGATCGAGCCCCCGCAGGGGGCGGCATTCTGCTGGCCCCGGGCGTGAGCCCGGGATTTTTCAAAGCCGAGGGCGCCCTTCTCCTCCCCGGGCTCACGCCCGGGGCTAGAAGAATACCGCCCTCCGGGCTCCCTGCGCTCTCGCCTGCGGCGAATCGCCCACACTTACTCGGTCTCGACCTTATCGGACTAATTTCTTTCCGCCAGACGAATCACCGGCGCCAACAGATTATCGACGGGGGCAAAGTCGTCTTTGAGTACAAGCCGGCTCGAGCGCCGGCGCAGCGTGTCCATGTCTTCCGGATCGAGCAAAGCGGCGCTGTAGCGCTCGTAGGAGAGGTCGTCGACGTCGAGCAGCCGGTTCGCCCCGACCACCACGAAGGTGTCGCGCGAGTCGTCGTCGCTGGGGCCGGCCAGGTTGGTCGTGAAGACGTAGACGTGCGGAAAGCTCGCCTCGAGCGTGTTGACCATCGCGCCCAGGAACCTGCCGGAGCTGTAGACGTCGATGACGTTCGCCAGGAAGACGCCCTCGTCGCTCATCAGCTTCCGGACTTTTTCGTTGAACTCATACGTCGTCAGGTGGAACGGCGGCGAGTAGTGGTTGAAGGCGTCGCCGAAAACCAAATCGAACTTGCCGACGTCTTCGCCGGCCTGCCGGCGGATGAGCAGGTCGTCGACGTGGTTGCGCGCGTCGAGGTTATGGATCTCCATGCGGGGGTTGGGCTTGAGGCCAAAAGCCTCGAACGCCGCGCGGGTGACGGCCGGGTCGATCTCGGCCACTTCGGCGTAGCCCTTGGGGTATTGCCGCAGGAACCAGTCCGGGTAGACGAAGCCGCCGCCGCCCAGAAACAGCGCTCGCGGCGGCCGCCCATCGGGCAGGGAGTCGACGGCCTGGTGGGTCACCCCGGCGTAGATGCGCTCGTAGTCGTATTGCAGGTTGTCGGGGTCGTCCCAGTCGACGTAGGCGTGGATGAGGTAGTCGATCGTCATCGAGCGCACGCCCGGCAGATCAAAGGCTTCTTCCACGCGGATAGCGGCGTAGTTCGACTCCTCCTGGAAGTAGACGAACTCGTCGGTATAGTCCCGAAAGCCGAGCCGGATCCCCGCCGAAGCCGCCCAACTCCACGGAGCGAACGCCGCCAGCAGCGACATCCCCAGCACCCCGCCCCACATCCACGACAGCAGCATCTCCGAGCCGAAATACAGCGACACCAGCAGCAAGACCCCGGATACGCTCAGCAAAACCGCCACCGTCCCCATCTGCGCAATCAGGAAGTAGCCGGTGAAGAAGGTGCCGACGATCGAGCCGATCGCTCCCCAGGAGTAGACGCTGCCGATGGTGCGGCCGGTGTGGGTGCCCAGCTCGAGCGCCAGTTTTGCCGCCACGGGGCTGATCATGCCCAAAACGGCGGCCGGCGGAAAGAACACCAGGAAGACGTGCAGCGCGATGCGCAGCGCCCAGTCCAGCTCGCGCAGAAACATCCAGGCGCCGATGCGGTCATTGAGCAGCGGAATGGTCAGACAGGCCGCCGAGGCGACCAGAAACAGCGAGGCCAGCGCCTCCTTGGCCTTGTAGCGGTCCGCGATCAGCCCGCCGACGAAGTTGCCGGCGGCGATGCCGCCCAGCACGATGCCGATGACCGACGTCCAGGTGTAGAGCGAACTGCCGACGTGCCGCGCGATCAGGCGCCCGGCCACCAGCTCGACCACCATGATGCAGAGGCTCGAGATGAACACGGTCCCGATGGGGACCAGCCAGGCGAAACGCGTCGTGGGTGCGGCAGGCATACGTTGGGAGTTCGAAGGCGGCTGAGCCGAACCATCGTAACAATCCGCCGCGCCCGTGACGACCATGCCGCCGTACGGGTTCGAGGGGAACGCTTCCCGCCGAGTTCGGCTCGACGAGAGCCGGAAGAAGGAAAGTCTTTGCAGTGCGGGGACTTCTCGACTACCCTACTCGCATCGTGATGACCGAAAACGGAAATCTCGACGCAATATGTTCCTGAGTTCTTGGAGACGAGCGGACCTCGAAGTCCATCGCACACGCTCAGAACAAGTACTTCCACGACGAGGATATGTCCCCCATGCCTAAAAAAGATTCATCGAGAAAACCCAGCGGCGGTCAACAGCCCGACCGCATTTCATTCGCTATCTCCACCGAAGACCGGCCGGACTTCAAGGACGAGATCACCGCATACGCCCTCTCCAAATCCGGAGAGGTGGTGGATTCCGCTCCAATCAAAGGCGGCAAGGTCAGCCTCCGCGCCGCGGGTCGCCACACGCGCGTTTTCCTGGCGCCGGCCCTTCCCGACGACATACCGGTGACGCTCGCGCTGCTGGAGCGCGTACAAGCCTTTGAGCCCGTGCTGCGGCCGGGGCTTGACGCGTCAATCGTGGACCGGGTTCGCATCCCGGGGAGCATCCTCGATATTTGGCCGCTGTGCATCTGCCTGATCCGGGGGCGAGTGGTGCGCAACATCGGCGGACAGGATCGACCGGTTTGCGGCGCCCGGGTCCATATCTGTGAGGTGGACCGCATCCCGTTCTGGATTCGGCAACTACCCGATCTCGACATCCTGCAACTCCGCAACGACCTGATTCGGGTCATCGACGAGCCGCCGACCCTGCGGTCGCCGGTCACTCCTCCTCTCAAGCGCAAAGCGCTGCGGTTCGCCCAGGCCGAAAAGAAAGCTCCGGCGCCGGCCTCGCGGGCGGTGGAGCTTCCCGCGGCGACTCGTGCGGCGTTGACGTCCGCCTCTCCGACGCTCGTGCGCGAAGCGCTCGTCGCCAACGTCGATCTGATCCTGCCGTACCTGTGCTTTTGGCCGCACTGGTGGAGGTTCCGTTGCGACGAGATCCGCGTGCTCGAAACCGATGCGTTCGGGCGATTCCAGACGTTCTACCTGCACAACTGCGCGGGCGATCACCCGGACCTCTACTTCTGGGTCGAATACCAAATCGGCGGCGTCTGGCAGACCGTCTACCGGCCGCCGATGCCGTGCAACACCTACTGGAACTATGCCTGCGGGACGGAAGTCACCGTTCGCGTCACCGATGAGCGCGTTCCGGTCTGCGGGGATCCCGAGCTGCTGCCCGGCTGCCAGGTGGCCGTGCTGTCGATCGGCAACAACGTCAGCGTTCGCGAAGTCCAGACCTCCGGCCCCGGCGAAGGCTTGACGACTGGCGGCCGCCCGTTCGGCGGCAGCTTGGAGCCGCACGTCTGGTTCGGGCGTGAGTGCTTGTTCAGCAAGAACATCACGAAGTACCGCTGGTCGTACCGCCGGGTCGGCGATCCGGGCTGGAAGGTAATGGACCATCAGGTCGGACGGCACTACGTAGTGATCGATCCGGTGACCTCCGACTTGAGCTTCCCGTTCGAGGGGCTTGGGCCGGACGGCTCGAATCACTTCCGCATCAAACCGCTCACGCCGCCCGCTCCCGGGTTCGAGTGGTTCGTCGTCAATGCGCGCATCGATACAGCGACGGCCTTTTTCAAGACCAAGAGCCTCGACGGCGGCGATGCGGCGACAGCCGCCGGCAAGTACGAGGTGAAGCTCGAGCTGTTCAAGGACGACGGCGCGCTGGTCGACTGGACGGCGGAGGGCATCGACCTGAAGGTGCCGGAAGTCGGCGAAACTGCGCCCTTCGGACCGGATACGCTCGACACCGAGGACGCGCCCAACTACTACCGCATCGTGAACCCCGGCAACGGACATACGATGGGCTTCCGCATGGCGCTCCATGTCGACAACAACGAGTGCACGGCGGAAGTCCTGGCGACCACCGGCGTCGGACTGTCGGTGGACGTCGATTGCGGCTTCATCGAGTACGCTCCGGGCGCTACGGCCACGCTATCGTTCATCGCGGATCATCCCAACGGCTTCGCGACGTTCAACTTCAACGTGACGCGCGGACTCAACGGAGCGGTGAGCGTAGCGGACTCGTCGGGCAAGGTCGGTAGTTCGCCGCTGAACGGCTATCAGCTCGTCAGTTTGTCCCCTCACACCTACCAGAAGACGATTGCGGTGACCTCCGGCTTACCGACAGCGACGCTGCTGGGCTCATGTCCATCGGCGGCGTTCTCCGAGGTGATCGATGTGGATGCGATGGCCACCGACGGTTGGTCGACGCTCCATGAATACGACGCCGGCGATTCAGCGGCGTTCGCATTGGACGTGCCCTGTCCGGAATGCGAATGCGAGGAGGAACCGGAGACGTAGCAGCATCCGGGAGTGGGACGAACAGGGATGCTCGTCCCACTCAGACGGCCTTGGTTTCAGTCGCGCCGGACATTCTTGTCCGCCCTCGGCTCAAAGCCGGGGGCTGGGGTTTCTACATTCGAGCTACTTGGCCAGAAGGCCTGCTCCACGTGGCGCGAGGCCGTTCGTGCAGCTCCGTGGAGCGAGCCTCCCGGCTTGCAACGCCGACCTCCTGGTCGGCGTTCCCCCGGCTCAAAGCCGGGGCTGTAGCGGGCACTCCTGAAAACCGAGTCCAATGAAACAGTGACAATCATTTCGAGCAACCTCTCACGGTCGCGGCTCGGAAGTCGTTGATTCTACGAGCCGCGACCGCGAGGGAGCGGTTTCCGCCAAACCCCCAGCCCTACTGGCTCAAGAACGCCAGAACCGCGGGAACGCCGTAAAACAGCGCCATCACATACACAAAGGCCCAAGCGCGCGAGTACGACGCCACCCGGGCCAACGCCTCCGCCGCCAGGATCGGAAGATTCCGGATCGCCGGCAACGGGTAAACGATAGTGGTGGCCGTCAGATTGAACAGCAGATGCACCAGCGCGATGGTCACGCCGGCCGCCGCGTTCGGACCCGACACCGCCAGCGACGCCAGCAGCGCCGTCAGCGTCGTGCCGATGTTCGCCCCCAGCGTCACCGGAAACGCCTGCTGAATCGTCACGATGCCCGCCGCCGCCAGCGGCACCAGCAGCGATGTCGTGATCGAACTCGACTGCACCGCGGCGGTGACCAGAATGCCGATCAGGATGCCCAGCAGTCCGCTCTTGGCCAGCGTGCCCTCGACGACCTTCTCGAGATGCGACTGCAGGCGGTTCTTCAGCGTCACGACCAACTGCGACAGCGCCACGAAAATCAGCACGACGCTAAAAATCGCCACCACGGCGCCCTGCCCCGGGGAGGAATCGGGGAATGCGATCTCCGCCATGCTCATGATCGGCGTCATGAACAGCTTCAGCACGCCCTTGAGCGGGCTGTCGTAGTCCACGCCCGGCGTCACATGAGCTACCATTTCGGCGCCCATCGCTGCGGTGCGGCGCAGGTAGCCCGTCGCCAACTCGAACGGCAGCAGCAAGGCCACGGCGATGAAGTTGAAGAAGTCGTGGCAGGTGGCCACCGCGAAGGCCCGGTGGAACTCATCGCGGCGCCCGGTGTAAGCCAGCGAGACGAAAGTGTTGGTGACCGTGGTGCCGATATTGGCGCCCATGATCATCGGCACGGCGTTGATCAGCGGCAGCGCGTTCTCCGGCGCCGCCACCAGGCCCACCACCATGGAAGTGGTCACCGACGAACTCTGCACGACCGTCGTCGTCAGGATGCCCACCATCAGGCCGACGAGCGGATTGCTGGTGGCGCGGAAGAACGAATCGAGCAGATCCGCGCCGATCATCTTGAAGCCGTCGCCGAGTCCCTTCACGCCGGCCAGGAAGACGAAGAGATAGAACAGCGTCAGCAAGATGGCGCGGATGGTATCCGCGCGGCTGCCGGCGCTAGCTGTCGAAGGCTGGGTCATTCGAGGGTAGGCTGGCGCGCGTAATCAACCCGATCAAAGAGTCTCTTCAGCCAGGATGGGGAAGAGTTCGGCGGGCGTCTCCGCGGCGGGAGCGGCCTCGGCGTCGAGGTCGAGGAAGCGGCGATCGAGCAGGCGCGAATGGTCAATGCGTCCCATCGCCGAAAGCAGATTTTCCATCACGTGCGGATTGCCCTGTTGCAACTCGGCCAGGAAGCCGCGCAGCGACTCCCTCACTGTACCCGTCTTGAACGAGCAAACGCACGGCGTGATCGGCAGTTGCACCTCGTCGCAATAGCCGGCCGTAATCTTCTCGGAAACGTAAACCAGCGGGCGAATCAGGCGGAAATCGCCCGACCGGCTCGTGGTCACCGCCGGCAGGGCGCTGAGCTTGCCGGTGAACATCGAATTGCGCAGCAGCGCTTCGCAAAAATCATCGGCTGTGTGCCCGAGCGCAACGACGTTGACGCCCAGCCGCGCGGCGATATCGTACACCGCCCGCCGACGGTAGCGGCTGCACACGTCGCAGCCGTGCCGGGGCTGATCTTCGAGCAGTTGGAACGAGGGCTCGTCGCGCTCGTAGGTCCAGCGCACGCCGCGCGCATCCATCTCGGCCTGTAACGGCTCGATCGGCCGCACGAACTTGCCCTGCTCCACGGTGAAGGCTTCGATGTGAAACGGAATCGGCGCGCGCTTGCGCAAGTGCAGCAGCGCATCGAGCAGTGCCAGCGAGTCTTTCCCGCCGGAGACGCCGACCGCGATGCGGTCTTCCGGGCGGATCATGGCGAACTCATGAACCGCTTTTCCGACCTTACGAAATAGCTGTTTTTGGAAGCTCACGCTGCCCGGCTGACGCGCCAGCCCCATTATAACCGGGCGAGGCCGAGCGGCGGAGTCCCTGCATGCGGCCCCCCGCTGCGGCTCCCGGCTCCGCGCTATTTCTCGGGAATCGATGAAATCGGCCCGCCACTCCGCTATCCTCTATACCATCCCAAAGGAGGATGACACCATGACCTCACGCCGCCAATTCCTAGCCGCCGGGGCAGCAGGCCTCGCTCTTGGAGCAGCCGCCCCGGCGGCGCGCTCCAACGCCAAGGGCTACCCCTACGCCGAGTTTGAGCAACGCATCGCACGGAAAGATTTCCGTGGAATGACCAAGGATGTCCTGCCGACCCCGTCGATGGTGGTTGACATCGATCTGTTCGAGAAAAATCTGAAACACATGGCCGACAGCGCCAAGGCGCAAGGCATCTACCTGCGCCCGCACGTAAAAGTGCACAAGAGCGTCGATGTCGCCAAGAGGCAGATCGCGCTCGGCGCCATCGGCTTGACCACGGCCACGATCGCCGAGTCCGAGCTGATGTCGGACGCCGGCATCAAGGGCGTGCTGTGGACCAAGCAGCCGGCCAGCATGAACAACCTGATCCGCACGATCGAGCTCACCAAGCGCGATCCGACCTTCATGTTCGTCATCGACGATCCCAAGGTCGCGGACCAAGTGCAAGAAGCGGCGGCCGCCGCCAAGGTGACCTGCCGCGTGGCGGTCGCCGTGTATGCCGGCCTGACCCGGCAAGGCATCGCCAACGGCCAGCCCGCCGTCAATTTGGCGAAGAAGATCGACGCCTCCAAGAACATCACGCTCGAGGGCTTCATGGGCTATTCGGGCGGCGCCTCGCACACCCACGGCTTCGAGGCGCGGAAAAAGAAGTCGGCCGAAGACCTCTCCGGGCTGCAGGAAACGGTCGCGCTGGCCAAGAAGGCCGGCCTCAACACGAAGATCGTCTCCGGCGGCTCCACCGGCACTTACAACATCGACAAGGCGCTGGGGCTCACCGAGCTCGAATGCGGCTCCTACGTGTTCATGGACAGCAACTACAACAAGGTTGGCGGCAAGGACAACGACAAGATCTATACCGACTTCGAGCTGGCTATGTCGGTGCTCGCCACCGTCGACAGCAAGCATCACCCCAACCAGGTGACCATCGACTACGGCAACAAGGCGATGATCCAGACGACCGACGTGGTCAAGGGCATGTCGTGGATGCAGGTCGAACGGCAGGGCGCCGAGTACGGCATTCTGCGCTGGAAAGACGGCGGCGGCGAGCTGTCCGTCGGCGACCGCGTGGAGATCTACTGCAGCAACCTCGACATGAGCACGAACTGCTACGACCGCTACTACATCGCCAAGGGCGACCAGATCGTCGACGTCTGGCCGATCATGGGCCGCAGCGGCGCCGCCCAACGCTAGAGAGGCTGTATGAAAACGTGACAGGGGTGTTCGGTGATAGCCCCCGGCTTCAGCCGGGGGCAACTAAGATCGGACCCTCCCGTCTCTGGCACTTGCCCTCACCCGCTCTCGCGGGTGAGGTCAAGTGTCGTACTTTGAGTTGCTTAGACGTGCATTTCCCCGGCCAAAGCCGGGGGTTATAGGGAAACCAGAGACGGAATCGGTCTCTTCTCAACAATCCTTCGCCCAACGCCGATAGACCTTCGAGGATGCGTCTCCTCGTACTGCTGCTCTGCGCCGCGGCCGCCGCCCCCGCCCAGTGGAATTTCTTCGGCTCCGACCCCAAGATCGAAACGCTGGCGGTGCATGACGCCGGGCCTGCGGAGATGGACCAGAAGCGCGTGCTGGTGATGCGCTTCCCATCCGAGCAGCAGGGAGCGCCTGCGCCGCCCGACTTCGCGCCGCACCTGGGCGACGCGCTGGCCGCCTGGCTGATCGCCGTCGACGTGGCGGTCCCGTCAGAGCCCACCTCGGCCGGCTTACGGGCGGCTCGCACCCTGGGGTTCGACTACGTCGTGCGCGGGCGCACCGAAATCTTCTACCAGGGCGGCGCGACCGCCCTGAAAGCCCAGGTTTGGGCGGAGCTGGTCGACCTCTCCGCCGAGCCCGCCGAGATCGTCTGGCAGGGCCGCAAAACCGCGGTCTGGAAGCGCCGCAAGCCCCCCGACCAGTGCCTGCTGTACCTGGCGTCGGATTTCGTGGCGGACTGGCTCTGGGAGAAGCACTGACGGCGCAGCCCCGCTTTTGACTTTCCCCGTTCCCGCGCCGTAATCTTGGCGCCATGGACCGTCGCAACTTCCTCGCCGCTTCCGCAGCCACAGCCCTCTCCGCACAACGCGTGCTCGGCGCCAACGAGCAGATCGGCGTCGGCATGATCGGAACCGGCGGGCGCGGCCGCCTGCTCACCAGCGAGCTGATGGAGAACCCCTACGCCGACGTCCGCGCCGTCTGCGACATCTACCAGCCCAACCTCGACGCGGGACGCGAAGCCGCCGGAGGCAAGGCGCGGACCTACACCGAGTACAAGGAATTGCTGGCCAGCCCCGACATCGACGCCGTCGTCATCGCCACGCCCGACCACTGGCACGCACAGATGACCATCGACGCGGTGGAAGCCGGCAAGGACGTCTACGTCGAGAAGCCGATGTGCCACACCATCGAGGAAGGCTTTCGCGTGATCGATGCGACGCGGCGGACCCAGCGCATCGTGCAGGTCGGCACCCAGCGGCGCAGCTACGACATTTTTCTCGAAGGCAAGCAGGTGATGGACTCCGGCGATGTCGGCAAGGTCCGGCTGGTGAACTCGTGGTGGTACAACCACGCCCGCGGCGTGCGCGAGCCGAAGATTGACGGCCAGCTCGATTGGCAGAAATGGCTCGGGCCGGCGCCGCAGCGCGAAATGGACCCGATGCGCTTTCGTAACTGGTACTACTTCTGGGACTACTCCGGCGGCCTGATGATCGGGCAGGCGGCGCACGTGGTGGACTGCGTGAACTGGTATATGGGCTCGGGCTACCCGTCGGCGGTGAGCTGCTCGGGCGGCAAAGTCCACCTGGACGGCGTGGAGATCCCCGAGACGACCACGATGGTCATCGAGTACGAGGAGCCCGACGACTACATGTTCGTCTTCACCGTGGGCTACAAGCACATGAAGTACAACATGGCGATGGACCAGCGCTACCAGTTCTGCGGAGACAAGGCCCGCTTCGACGTGGGCCGCGAATGGCATGCGCTCTATCCGGAACGGCCGGAAGTCATCGACGTGAAGCCTTCGCACGAGCGGCGCCAGTACGGCAGTTGGCCGCGCGCCGCTCAACAGCACCTGATGAACTTCCTCGAGTGCGTCAAGTCGCGCAACGAGCCCACTGCGCCGGTCGAGGCCGGTCAGCACACCAACGTCATTCTGGTGATGGCGCTCGACGCCCTGCGCTCGGGCCGTCGTCTGCGCTGGAACAACGCCGAGCGCCGAGTGGAAGGTTAGAAGCTACACGGATTCGCAACAGGTGCGCGCCGCCCATCAGCGCCGCCGACTCCAGGATCCCGTCGCGATTCTGGAGCGCCTGGAGAGTTTTCTTCAAGGAGCCCGCCAACCGGCCGTCTGCGAGCCCGGCGATGAGCCGATTGCGCTCGAGGAGGGCGCCTATTCTCTCTCGTCGACCCCTCGCGGCTGCCTGCTCGAAGTCTGGGGCGAAGCGGGTTCGCTGACCCGCCGCATCGCCGCCGTGGCCGGGGAGTCCCGCGGCAAGCTCACACTGCTGGTCAAGCGGTTCGGCGGCAGCGAGAGCCAGCTGCACCTGCTGGACCTGGGCCGGCAGTCGGCGCTGTTCGAGGCGCGGCAGAGCGTGCAGCAGTTCGCTCGCACGCTCGAGAAGCTGCTGGAGCGATCCCTGCCCGAGGCGCGGCTGGAAACAATCCAGACCGGCGCCGACCTCGAGCGCTCGCTTTCGCCACTCTATCCCCGCGGCGTACTCACTGAGAACGGCCGGCGCTGGGCCTTGCTGGCGAGTCCCCCGGCCGCAGGAGCCGCGGCGGCCGACGGAGCGCTGGCGTTCGGGCTGATCTGGCTGGATGCGTTGCGCCGCCGGCTCGACGAGCGCCGCCGGCCGATCGCCGGGCTGATGCTGTGTCTGCCGCGCGCGCATACCGCCATCACCGCCGCCAGGCTGGCTTGTCTGGACCCGGAAGTCGCCCGGTATCGGCTCTTCGCCCTCAGCGACCTCGGACTGGAAGAAGTCTCTACGGCCGACCACGGCAACCTGTCGTCGGAGCTGCCGGTCTGCCTGCCGCCGTCGAAGCCGGAGGGCGAGGCGGCTGAACTCTTTGGGCAATTGCTTGAGCGCGACGGGGTGTCGGCGTCGGCGCGTCCAGACGGCTTGCTGACGCTGGACGTGAGGGGACTGACCGTGGGCGAGGCCTCGGCGCGCGCCGTCACCTTTGGCCTGGAGCGTCAAAAGCCCCTGCACCGGGGCAACCTGCGCGAAGCCCTCGAGATGATTGAGGAGGTGGCCGCTGCGCGCCGTCCGGATGCGACCAACCGCAACCACGCTCTCTACCAGGCCTACCCCGAGCAGTGGCTCGAATCGCAGGTGCGCGCCGCCCCCACGGCCCTCGACCCCACCTTCCGCGCCGCGCCGTGGTACCGCCGGACGCCCGCCACGCTCGGCTCGGACCGCGGCGTGCTCGACATGCTGGGCGTGGACCATAGCGGCCGGCTGGTGGTGCTCGAGCTGAAGACCGAAGAAGAACTGCGACTGCCGACCCAGGCCCTGGACTACTGGCTGCGCGTGGAACGCCACCGCCTGCGGGGAGATTTCACCGCGCGGGGCTACTTTCCCGGCGTGGTCTTGGCCGATTCGCCGGCCCGGCTGTTGTTGGTGGCGCCGGCTCTGAAGTTCCACCCCAAGACGGGGACGCTACTGCGCCATTTCGCCCCTTCCGTGCCGGTGGAGCGTATCGGATTGACTGCGGATTGGAGGTTCCGACTTCAAGCGGTATTCCGGCGATGCGATATCGCTCCGGAGGAATAACGGCGGCGGCTGGGGGTCGCGCGGACCTCCAAGATTCTCCGCCGCTCTTGCGCTATCCTCATTTTCCTGGCAGAATTCCTAAAACGACGCCTCTCTAGTCGGAGATTATTGGTAACATTACTGGGTTTGATCATCGCCTGATTAGGGGCGGATCATCAAGCTCTGTTCACGACGGGACGCGACCGAATCAGGGTCGAACGTTTCTGAGATGGATTGGAGGCGAGCCGCTCAAAGGCTCGAGTGCGGGCGGGGAGTCCGAGAGATATGGATGTAATCGGAATCATCAACGAATTGCGAAAGGAGTTGGAGCGAATCGACGGTTTGATCATTGCCCTCGAAAGTCTCCAGGCCGGACGGCGGCGCGGTCGACCTCCCAAGGCGCTGCAACAGCTGCGCGCTGGGGCCATGGAACAGGAGAGTCCAGTCGCCCGACGCGCCGCCAAAGCCGTGAAGAAGGCGAGCAAAAAGAAGGCGGCCAAGAAAGCCGCCAAAAAAAAGAAGGCGAGCAAGAAGAAAGCCGGCTAGTAGACCGGCGTCCCATAGGGGATTAACGTGGGCACGCGCTCCGCGCCGTCGAGCCCCACGATCTTCCAGCGATTTCCGGCCTTCTCCAAATAAACCAGCTGCGCTTCGTTGCGATCTTCGTAGACGTATTCGACGCGCACGCGCACCCGGGAATCCGACGCTTGTTCGGGCTCGTTGATCGCGATGCCCTTGATCTCGGCGTTCCTGTCGCGCAGGTACTTCGCAAACCCTTCCCGGGTCATCTCGTCGCGGCTCTGCTCGAGCCGGCGCGTCATTTCGCCTCCATAGCAGTCGATGTAGGCGGCGACGTCGCCGTCGCGCGCGGCGTCGAGCATGGCGTAGATCGTGTCGCGCGGGGCCGGATCCCGTTTGGTGCGGGAGGGCAGCAGATCGGCCGCGGCGCCGCCCGACGGCAGTCTCCAGTCGTTGTTTTGGCCGACGACAAAGACGATCGCCGCCAGAAACAGCGCGCCGGTCAGGACTTTCGCCTGTGTCTCCTTGCGCACGGCTACCGCTCCCGGCTATCGAGCGCTCCCGCCGGCGCCTTCTTCTTGCGGATGAGCGTCAGGTCGAGGTTGCCGTTGTCGTCGACGATGGTTTTCTGCAGCCGCGGCAGCACCTCTTCCATGGTCTCGAGGTAGAGACGGCTGCGGGTCACGCCCGGATTGCGGCGATACTCGGCGGCCAGCGCGGTGAAGCGGGCGGCGTCGCCCTGGGCCTGGTTGACGACGCGCTCCTTGTAGCCGGCGGCCTCTTCGAGCAAACTGCGAGCTTCGCCGCGAGCCCGGGGAGTGACGTCGTTGGCGTAGCCTTCGGCCTCGCTGGTTATGCGTTCCAGGTCCGCCCGGGCGCTGGCGACGTCGCGAAACGCGTCGGCGGCTTCGGGCGGGGCGGAGACGTTCTCGATGTTCACCGTCTGCACGGCGACGCCGAAGCCGTAGCCGTCCAGCAGGGCCTGCGAACGCTGCCGCACGACCTCCTGGATGGCGACCTTCTCCGTCGTCAGAACCTCGTCGACGGTGCGCGCGGCGATCTGGCGGCCCAGCTCGGACTCGACCGCGTTGAGCACGCTCGCGCCGACGTCGACCGCTTCGAACAGGTAGGCCTTCGGCTCGGTCACGCTGTACTGCACGATCGTGCGCACATGGATGATGTTCTGGTCGCCGGTAAGGAACTGCGCCAGCAGCGGATCGGTCTGGCCGACGACGTTATCCACCAGCGCGCCGCCGATGACCGCGCGTTGCAACTGGCGGACCTTCACGCGGTAGACGCCGCCCACCGGCCACGGTGCGTTGTAGTGGATGCCGGGCATCACGCGCTCGTTGACGGTTGCGCCAAAAACGGTCGCCACGCCCTGCTCGTCTGCGGCGATGGCGTAGAGGCCGCTGAGCAGCCATAGCGCCGCCACGCCGAGCGCGATGTTACGCCGCGTCAGTAAGGGCCGGGGCGCCTCGGGCTGGGGAACGTGGGGTTCCTCGACCGGGGTCGGCGGCTGGAGAGTCGCAGCCATGGACGCCTAGCGGCCCTCCGTAAGCAGCTTCAGCAGCTCGGAGTCCGAGCTCAGGATGACGGTCGTGTCCTTGTCGAGCGTCTTGCGGTACGTCTCGAGCGTGCGGGTGAGTTCGTAGAACTGCTGATTGCCGGAATAGGCGTCGCCGTAGATGCGGGCGGCCTCGGCGTCGCCGGCGCCCTTGATCTCCTCGGCTTCACGGTAGGCGGCCGAGAGGATCTCCTCGCGATTGCGGTCAGCTTCCGCGCGAATCTGCAGCGCCGCTTCTTCGCCTTCGGCGCGGTACTGCCGCGCGATGCGCTCGCGCTCGGCGCGCATGCGGGCGTAGACGCTCTGCTTGTTCTGCTCGGGTAGATTGAGGCGTTTGATGCGCACGTCGAGAACGTCGATGCCGTACTGTTCGAGCGCCCGGGCGCCGGTGGTCTCGGTCAGGCGGTCGAGCATGGCCCGCGACTGCACTTCCTCAGCGGCCGGCGCGATGAGTTCCTCGAGGTCATGCCGGCCCATCTCGGCGGCCAGGCCCGCCCAGGCGATGTCGTGCAGCCGCATCTCCGCGGCGTCGGGGTCGCCGACCGTCTGCAGAAAGGTCACCGGGTCGTCGATCCGCCACAGCACATAGCTCTCGATCACCAGATTCTTCTTGTCGCGCGTCAGGAACTCCGAACGCGTCGGGTTGTAGACCCGCAGGCGCTTGTCAAAGTAGATCGCGGTCTCCCAAAACCCCTTGAAGCGCAGGCCGGCGTCTTCGATGGTGCGCACGGGCGCGCCGAAGCGGGTGATGACCACCAGGTCGGTCTCGCGGACGGTATAAAACGTCCGCCACAACAACACCACCCCCAGCAGAACTAGCCACAGCTTGCGATTGCGAGCAAAGAAGCCCGCCCAATCGATCGGCTCATGGTCGTGGTCATGATGATGGTGGTGATCGTGGCCGTGGTCATGGCCATGCCCATGGCTGTGGCCGTGCGAATGGCCGTGGTCGTGATCGTGTTTGTGATCGATGTGGTCGTGCATCGCAGTTCCACCCTATTCTTCTGACGGAGGCGCCGGGAACGGCGGAGGAGGCTGCTGCATGCGCGCTCCCGACGGCGCCAGCGTCACGCCGTCTTCCACCTGCCACAGCTGTCGCCGCCCGCGCCCGGAGTCCAGGATCAATTTCTGGCGGCCGGGCAGAATCTCGTCCATCGTTTCGAGGTAAAGACGGGTCGCGGTGGAAGCCGGCGCGCGGCGATACTCAGCCTCGAACTGGTTGAAGCGGGCGGCGTCGCCCTCGGCCCGGTTCACGCGTCCGGTCTCATAGCCCTTGGCCGTGCTCACCCGGGCCGCGGCGTTGCCGCGCGCCAGCGCCGTCTGCTCGTTGCGGTAGCCCTCGGCGACGTTGATCAAGCGGCTCTTTTCTTCGATCGCGCCGGCCACCTCGCGAAAGGCGTCCACCACTTCCACCGAAGGGTGCACGTCCTGCACGCGCACAAACAGGATCTCGGCGCCGGTCTTGTAACGCTCCATGCGGGCGCTGAGCTCGGCTGCGGCCTTCTGCTCGAGGTCGCGGCGGTCAGTGGTCAACATGGCGTCGAGCGGAGTCTGGTTGACCACGCTGCGCAGGGCGGACTCGGCCGCCACGCGGATGGCCGTTTCGGGGTCCAGGTGCTGGAAGAGGAAGTCGTCCGGCTTATCCAGCCGGTAGTGGACGACCGCGGTCAGCTCGATCATGTTCTGATCGCCCGACAGCATCAGCGACTCCTCTTCTTCGGGCTGGATGCGGCCCCCGCGGTGCTGCACGTTCCACTCATAAGCCGGCGGCTCATTGAAGAACTCGCCGGTCTCGACGGTGCGGAAGCCGATCTCGACCGTCCGGGCGCGCTTGCTCTCAATGCGGGTGAGCGTGTCGATTGGCCAGGGCAGCTTGAAGTTGAGCCCGGGCTCGCGGTACGGCAGGACCTTGCGGCCAAAGCGCTCGATCACGCCGCTCTCTGCCGGCCCCAGCGTGAAGGTCGCCGTGGAGAGCCAGAACAGCCCCAGCACAGCCAGCGCCGGCCGCAGCAGTTCGACGCGCCGTTCCCAGATCCAGGCGAAGCCGGCGGCGGGGTCCAGGTGGCTCAGCCCGTGGACGAAGCGTCCCCACAGCCGGCCCACGCCCGTCCAGCCCCAGAACCGGGCCAGCCGAGACCGCTCGCCGCGCGGGCGCTCGATGCGCAGCAGGCGCACCGAGTTGAGCATCACCAGGATCGACGAAACCTGGTGGACCAGCGCGCCCATCGCCGGGCCCAAGGCGCCGGTGGAGGCGAAGTAGACCGAGACGGCGTTGACCAGTCCGGCGAAGAGGATGATGTTTTGCCAGACGACCGAGACGGTCTCGCGGCTGACTTCAAACAGCTTCGGCAGCTTTTCGACGCTGCTGTTGAGGTCGACCACATCAGCGGCTTCGGCAGCGATATCCGCGCCCGAACCCGCGATCGCCACGCCCACGTCGGCCGCCGCCAGCGCCGGCGCGTCGTTGACGCCGTCGCCGATCATGGCGACCTTGCGGCCCTGCAGCTGGAGCTGTTTGATGCGATCCAGCTTCTGTTCCGGCAGCAGCTCGGCTTCGACGTGCTCGATGCCGGCTTCGCGCGCCATCGCGTCGGCGGCCTTGCGGCGGTCGCCGGTCAGCAGCACGATGTTGGCAATGCCGAGGTCTTCGAGGGCGTGCACTGCGGCATGGACGCCCGGGCGCAGGGTGTCGCGCAGCAGGATGGCGCCAACCAGCTCGCGATCGGCCGCCACCAGCACGGCGGTGGCGCCGTTGCGGTCGGCCTCGTCGAGCACGCTCTGCGGCACGTCGATGCCGTTCTCGCGCAGGAAGGCCTCATTGCCGGCGCGCACCCGGCGGCCGTGAAACAGACACTGCGCGCCGCGTCCGGCCACGATCTGCGCCTCTTCCCCGCCCTCGAAATCCAGTTCGCCCTGGCGGGCCTTGGCGACGACGACGCGGGCCAGCGGATGATCGGAACTCGCCTCGGCGGCGGCGCCCAGCCGAAGCGTCTCCTCCTCGGAGCCGCCCTCGGCCGGCAGGATTTTCAGGACGTTGAACTCGCCGGTGGTGATGGTGCCGGTCTTGTCAAAAACGACTGTATCGATCGAAGCGCCGGTCTGCAGCGTCGTTCCGCCGCGGACCAGGATGCCGCGCCGGGCCAGCCCGCCGATGCCGGCCACCATCGCCGCCGGCGTCGCCAGGATCAGCGCGCACGGGCAGGCGACAATCAGCACCGCCACCGCGCGGATCACGCCGTCTTCGGGGCTGAAGTACCACGTCAGACCGGCGATGAACAGGATCGCCGGCAGGAAGTACTGCGCGTAGCGGTCCGCCATCCGCACGACCGGGGCGTGGTGATCGCTGGCTTCTTCGACCAGCTTGATCAGCCGCGCCAGCGTCGACTCTTCGGCGGCGCTGGTCACCCGCACGCGCAGCAGGCCGTGGCCGTTGAGCGTCCCGGAGAACACCTCGTCGCCGGGACCTTTGTCGCGCGGGACGGACTCGCCGGTGATGGGGCTCTCGTCGACGCTCGAGTCGCCGCTTTCGACCTCGCCGTCAGCGGCGATGCGTTCGCCGGCGCGCACCAGGATGATGTCGCCGGGGATCAGGTCCTCGACATGAACGCGGACCTCGCGGCCGTCGCGCAGCACAGTGGCGTGGCGCGGCAGTTGGTCGACGAAGCGGTGGATGGCGGCTTCGGTGCGGCCGGCGGCCCAGGCCTCGAGCCCCTCGCCCACCAGCATGATGAACATCGCTTCGGCGGCGGCGACGTATTCGCCCACCAGCGTGGCGGCGAAGGCGGCGATGACGATGGCGAGGTCGGCGGAGATCTTGCGGTCCAGCAGGTCCGCAATGGCCTTGTAGAAGGTCTTGTAGCCGGCGATGAGGGTGAGGAACAGCGCGGTGTTGACGCCCAGAAAGGTGTCAAAGACGCCCAGGACGTTCAGCAGCAGCAGAACGCCGACGAGCGCGGTGAAGCCAAAGTATTTGACGCGCGCCCGGCGATCTTGATTGATCGCGTGATCTTCGCTGACGACGTGCACGGCTAGCGCTCAACGATAGCAAACCGGCTGGCGGGCGTGCGCTAACGGTTCAGGCGCGACCGCACGGGCTCGGGAGCGTAGTCAAGCACCCAGATTGAGCCGCCCGACTCACGCACTCCGCCGGCCCGATCCACCGCCTCGATCACACCCGGACAGCGCGGCGCGTAGTCATGGCCGACGATCAGCCATGCACCGGCCGCTTTCGCCCACTCGATGTCCGCAAAAGTCGCCGCAGCGGAGTGATCGGCGTCGAGGAAAACCATGGCGGGAGGTTCTTGGCCCTCCGCCAGATAGCTCGCGTAGAAGGCGTCTTTGTCGGCCCGCACCTGCACGACGTTCCAGTCCCGGCACGCCTCTTCGAGGACGCGGCTGGTGATGGCAAAGTGCTCTTTGGGCAGGAAGCCGTAGGGGTTCCAGCTATAGTTGTCCACCGTCAGCAGCCGCCGCTCGGCGCTCTTGGCGGCGGCCATGGCGATCGTCGAGCGTCCGAACAGCGTTCCGATCTCGATGATGGGCCCCGGTTCTTCCAACCCAGCGACGATCGCAACCAGAAATCGCTGCTCCTCGAAGGAAATCTGCCCCGGCGCAGTGACCGCATCCTGGAAGAAAGCAGCCTCCGGAGCCATGCCGGCCGAAGGTGCGTCAGGCGGCATGCGCACAATTGCTGCGTTGGGAAGCAAAAACCGATTGAATCCAGAGCGGAATCGGCCCAAAACACCCATCGGTCGAGTCTAGCAATTCGGGTCAGTTAGGGGGTAGCCGCAGCTCCTCCCAGGCATGACGGCTCGTCGATCATCGACCGCCCAGCATCCACACCCGCCGCCGGCTATTCAGCTGAGGCCGGAAAGGTATCGCCGAGAGGCAGGGACCACTCGTCCAAAATGTCGGGAAAGGTCAGCGCGGCGTCGCCTTCGAGGCGTCGGCTAGCGCCGTCGGGACGATGCACCCACACGCTGCGGGAATCGGGGTAGATGGAGACGACGGCTTTCGATCCGGCCGTCAGGTACTGGCGAATCTTCGTCTCCAAGTCCGTGGCGGACTCCGAGGGGGAGACCACTTCAAAAGCAATAGTGGGAGCGCCGGGAAAGTAGCCCTTTGTCGGCTTGCGGACAGCGGCGCTAGCTGAAAGAAACGAAACATCGGGCTGCCGAACCGTGGCCGGATCGGAGGACAACACAAAGCCGGCCTCGGCGTGGACGTAGCCCAGCTTCAGCGTGCGAACGTGGCGCCCGAGGGCGTAGAAAAGATTGCTGACGATATCGGAATGCAGAAACTGCGGCGGCGCCATCGTGATCAGCTCGCCCCGGTCCAATTCATGGCGGGCGCCCTCGGCCGGCAAGGCCGCGAACTCCTCCAGACTCATCGCTGTCGCGGTTGCAATCGCCATGTCGCTCAGTATACCCGCGCCCGGCTCGTCGATCGCTCAGCCTCCACACCGGCCGCCGGCTATTCAGCTGAGGCCGGAAAGATATCGCCGAGAGGCAGGGACCACTCGCCGAGGATGTCGGGGAAAGTCAGCGCGGCGTCGCCTTCGAGGCGCCGCGCTTCGGAACCGGGTCCGTAGACCCACATAGTCCGCGTCCGAGGAAACACCGTCGCCACGGCTCGCGAACCGCCGGCGAGATACTGTCTCACCTTCAACTCGAGTTCCGAGGCTGATTCGGAAGGCGAAACGACTTCGATCGCAATGTCAGGAGCCCCCTTCAGGAAGGCTTCCGCCGGCGCGTTCGCGAGCCTCTTTTTGTCGACGAATGCAATGTCCGGGATCCGCACGGTCGGCGGATCGTCAACCAGCACGAAGCTCGTCTCGAGCAGCGCCTCGCCAAGATCGCGCCCCAGCAGGTAGTCACGAAGCGAATCTCGGATGGTGTGCTGCACTCGCGAGTGCAAGAAGTAGACCGGCGCCATCTTGACCAACTCCCCGCCGCTGAGTTCCTGCTTGCCCGGCTCATCAGGCAACGCCGCGAACTCCTCCAGACTCATCGCAGTCGCCGATGCAATCGCCATGTCGCTCAGTATACTCGCGCCCCCGGACACGAAGGCTCGTCGATCGTCGCCCGCTCGGCCTCCACATCCTCGAACCACTGCTCGAGGTCGCCGAGCATGCGGCGGACCCGGTCGGGCTCGACATCGGCCAAGTCGACCCGCTCGCCGGGGTCGTCGGCCAGGTTGTAGAGCTGTGGAGGCTCCGGCTCGAATCGCTTCAGCCGCGGCACGGGCAGGATGTCCTGGACGGCCGCGGGATTTTCCTTGTGTTTCATGTCGGCTTCGACAAAGGCCCGCGTCCGCGCCACGTCTTCGGGCGACTCGCACATCTCGGGCTTGAAGAATCGCGTCCCCTCGATCATCGGCCGCACGAGCTTCCAGTCGCCGTCGCGCACGGCGGCGTTGGTCCCGATGTCGGGCGCGTAGAACTGAAACTGCCAGAAACGCTTGGGCTCTACCTGCTGCGGCTCGCCGCGCAGTAGCGGCGAGAGGTCCTGCCCATCCAGAGGGCGACCGCCCGGCCGCTCGACGCCCGTCAGCGCCAGCAGGGTCGGCAGCCAATCCGTGAAATGCGCCAGCTCGTCCCGCATTCGGCCGCCGGGGATCGCGCCCGGCGCGCGGACGACCATCGGCACGCGGATGCCGCCCTCGTACACCCAGCCCTTGCTGCCCTTCATCCCGGCGTTGAATCGCTCATTGAAGGTCGACTCGCCCTCTTCCAGCATGTACGGCGGGTTGAAGAAGGCCGGCCCGTTGTCGGAGGTGAACAGCACGATCGTGTCGTCGTGCAGGCCCTCGCGGTCGAGCTCGTCGAGCAGCCGCCCGACGCCCGCGTCCATCACCTCGATCATGGCGTAGGTGGTAGCGACGATGCGGTTATAGCCCTTGTCGAGGTAGGGACGAATCTTCTCCGCCGGGGCCTGGAAGGGCGAGTGCGGCGCCGAGTACGCCAGCGTCAGGAAGAACGGGCCGCTGCGATGCCGCCGCACGAAGCCGATCGCCTCGTCGGTGAGCAGATCGGTCAGGTAGGTCCCGTCCGAAAGCGTGGAGGAGTCGTTGCGCCGCAAGTGGTAGCGGTAGTAGTCAGTCCAGCCGCCGCAGAAGCCGGTGAACTCGTCGTAGCCGCGCTGGTGCGGCTCGTAGCGGCGGTCAAAGGTCCCGTTGTGCCACTTGCCCACCAGGCCCGTCGCGTAGCCCGCGCTCTGGAAACAGTCCGCCAGGGTCGTCTCGCGCAGCGAGATGCGGTCCAGGCCGTGAATCTCGTGCTGCGTGACCGCTCCGGTGCGGTGGGAATAGCGTCCGGTGAACAGCGACGCCCGCGCCGGGGCGCAGATCGGCGACCCGGAGTAGTGCTGTCGGAAGCAGACGCCTTCGCCGACCAGCCGGTCCAGATGCGGCGTTCGGACGGCGCCGTCGGAGAAGACGCCGAAGTCGCCGTAGCCCATGTCGTCGGCGACGATCAGGATGACGTTGGTTTTCTTGGGGGCGGACAAATCGCCGCCATCGTAGCAAGCTCGCCTACTTCGCGAACTTCTGCACGCGCCAGTTCTTGATCTCGGCCACGTAGATCGAACCTTCCGAATCCACCGCCAGGTGATGCGCGAAATCGAGCTTGCCCGGGGCTTTACCGAAGCTCGACAACTGCCCCAGGATCTGGCCGTCGAGGTTGAGCTGGATGATGCGGTTGTTGAGCCCGTCGCACATGTAGATGGTGTTTTCCTTGGCCGCATAGTAGAGGCCCCAGGGCTGGCCGATGTCGGTCCACTGGTAGAGGAACTTGCCTTCGGGGTCGAACACCTGGATGCGGTTGTTGGTGCGATCGGCGACGTAGACGTTGCCTTTGGAATCGAGCGTCACCGAGTGGACGGTATTGAAGCGGCCCGGCTCGAGCCCCATGCCGCCCCAGTGCCGGATGTACTCGCCGTCTTTCGAATACTGCACCACGCGCGAGTTGCCGTAGCCGTCGCCGACATAGAAGCCGCCGTCGGGCCGAAACGTCAGGCTCGTGGGCAGATTGAAGGCGTATTCGGACGAATTGTCGCCCGGCAGCCGGCCGGCGTTGGCGATGACCATCTGCAGGCGGCCTTCCGTGGTGAACTTCATCACCGAATGGCCGCTGGTGTCCACCAGCCAGACCGCTCCGTCCGGCCCGACGCCGATGCCGTGCGCGGCCACCACCGGCGGGCTGGTCCAGGCCTGCAGCATCTTGCCGCTCTTGTCGAACTGCACGACGGGCTTGTCGCCGCGGTTGAAGACCCAGACGTTGTCCTTGGCGTCCACAGCGACGCTGGGCGTTTCGCCGAAGTTCGACCCCGCAGGCAGTTGCGCCCAGTTCGGGACGACCTTATGGGGCAGTTGCGGCACTTTGCCCCAGTCGACGGCGGCGAGCGGAGCGCAACTCAGGGACAGGACCAACAAAGTTCGAAGCATTGCCGCGGAGCGTATCCCCTCCGGCCTGGGAAAGTCAATCCGGCAGGCGCTATTCGCAGTCGCAGGCGGTCACGGCCGACTCGTTCAGACTCGAGTATTCGACCCGGCTCAGGTTGCGGTAGAACTCGCCGGCGATCTCCGCCGCCAGCGGACCGTGCACGAAACCGCTCTGGAGCATGACCACGACGGAGAGATCGCGTCCGCCCAGATCGCGAACGAACGAGGCGAACCAGCCCATGCGATGCTTGCGGCGCGCCTGGAAGTAGCTGCACGTGCCGGTCTTGCCATGCACCTGGCGTCCGGGCAGGCGCGCGTTGCGGCCGGTGCCGCGCGCCACGGCCTGCGCCATCCCCTGCTCGATTTCGGGCAGCAGGCCGGCGATCGGCAACTCCCGCTTCAGCCGCGGCTCGAGTTGGGCGGCCTGCTCGCGGCTGCTGGGATGCTGCAGGTAATACAGCTTTCCGCCGTTGGCCAGCGCCGCGGTGAAGGCCGCCAACTGCAGCGGCGTCATCCCGATGCCGGAGCCGAAGCTGGTCATGCGTCCGACGCCGTAGGAGTGCTCCCGCTCGGGGAATGCGCCCACTTGCTCGCCGGGGATGCGGTAGCCGGCCCGCTCGCCGAGTCCGAACAGCCGGGCGTAGCGCCGGAACCGCTCAAAGCCGAGCTTTTCGCCCAGGTAGTCAAAAATCACGTTGTTCGAGATGGTGAGCCCTTCGGTCAGGGTCATGAACCAACCGCCGGGGAAATAGACCTTTTCCTTGGGCCCGATCAAGCCCTCGCTCAGCGCCGCCACGCCGACCATCAGTTTGATCGTCGAGCACGGAATCGCGCCGTCGGCCAAAGCCAGCTTCTGGTTGACCATCGTCAACAGCCGGCCGGTCTTCGCGTCAGCGACGACGATCGAGCCGTGATGCTCGCCCAGAGCCGCCAGCGCCGCCTGACGCACTTCGGGGTCTTCGCCGTCGACGTAGTCCCCGGCCGTGTTGTCAGCCCGCAGACCGGCGACGGTGAGAAAGGCCGCCAGAGTTATCGAGAGGGAGCGAGAAAACGAAGGCATGTTTTTTGGGATGCGGCCATTATACGGCGCCGTCAACCCGTTCGCGGTGCGGATGACCGCGCCTGCGGCGAGCCCGCCTGGATTTTTCATCACTCTCATAAAGCTGCGGGCGTTTCTTCTCGATCATTCCTGACAGGGAGTCGCCCCAAGGGGCGGCCCGGCAAGGTCAAGGAGGCCCGAACGCCGAATGTCATGGAAGACAAAACTTCCCTTGGTCGGAGAGGTGCGGTTGATTTTCGTTGACAACAAAGTCATCGGCAACTACTTCTCCGAAAAGGAGACCACCTACGCCGCCGTGGAAACCGTGTTCGAAGACCCGGAGATCCAGATCCAGTGCGGCCGACAGATCGTGGAAGAGGCCGTGCATCAGCTCGGCCGCAACGCCGATCTGCGCAAGGCTGCGCGCGAGGCCGTTTCGCGTCTGGAGCAGGAAGGCAAACTCAACGTCACCGGCGCCGCGTCGCTGACGCCGGAGCAGCGCGGCTCGAGCCAGCAATTGCAGCGGCAGCTCATCCGCTCCTTCAGCGTGCGCGAGGCCGCCCTGGTGGCCGAATCAGTAAGCCGGCAGGTGCCCCTGCTCACACTCGAGTCGCGCATCACGAAGACGCTGTCCAGCGTCTTCGCCGACAAGGCCTTCCAGAGCGCGCTCGAACGCCATGGGCTGAAGCAGTCGCTCGAGATCATCCAGCCCCAACCGGGAGCCTCGTTGATTTCCTACTGTTGAGGAGCGCACGGGGGAACTTTCCGCCCGCATCCGGTGTCTACACAGGCGGACCACATGCGTTTGCTCCGCCACGCCTGCGCTGCTAGTGTGAAACTGGCGGATGACGCCGAGATGAGGACACCACCGTGGCGCTACTTGCCAATCTGAACGGACCGCCGGACGAACACGCCGGCTTGGTGCGGCGTCTGCAAGCCAGAACGCCGGGTGCGTTCGAAGAACTGCTCCGGCTCTATCAAGGTCCCATCTATGGTTTTGTCTATCGACTGCTCGACGATCCGGACGACGCGCCGGACGTGGCGCAGGAGATCTTCCTCAAGGTCTTTCGCAAGATCGGCGATTTTCGGGGCGAATGCACCCTGAAGACGTGGATCTACCGCATCGCCGTGCACGAGGCGTCCAACCGCCGGCGCTGGTTCTCCCGCTGGCGGCGCAATGAGACGTCCATGGACCACGACGAAATCTGGAGCCGCCTCAGCGACCCCGCCGACACCCCTTACGAGGAACTCCAGAAACGCGAACAGCGCGATTTGGTCGATGAAGCCCTGCGAGGAGTCGATGAGAGACTTCGTTCGGCCGTGATCATGCGCGATTTGCAGGGGCTGAGCTACAACGAGATCGCCGAGGCGCTCGAGATCTCGTTGGGAACGGTGAAGTCAAGGATTCTACGCGGCCGAGAAGCGCTCAAGAGCCGTTTGGCGCTGATTGCCGCAGAAGGTGCGATCCCCGGCGTGAGTTATCAGCTGGAGTGAGCGGCCTGGAGAGTTGTTGGATTGAGGACGGAGGAGTTCCAGCGATGAATTGCTCATGGATGCAGAGCCGCCTGTCCCAATACTTGGGCGGAGAGTTGAGCTGGTTCCAGCGGATGGCCGCCCGCGCCCACCTGCGGCTGTGCGACGAATGCTTCGAGGAGTACGAGCGGCGCGACAGCGTGACGGACTGGACGTCGCACATCATGCCGGTCCGGGTTCCGGCCCGCCTCGAGATGTCGACTCGACTGGCGCTATCTCGCGAACTCGCTGTCGTCGGCGGCCTGCGCGGCTTTCTGGATCGCGCCGGGGACTGGAGCCGGTCGATGGCGGCCCCCGTCGCCATCCGCTCGGCCGGCGTGCTGGCGTCATCTTTGTTGCTGTTCGGCATCCTGATGCCCGACATCTGGAAGGGGTCGCATACGATTCAGAACGACGTGCCTCTCACCTATATGGCCAACGCGCTATTCACCGCGCCTTCCATCGAGGTGATGGGCCCGTACGCGCTCAAGCAGGACGCCACGGTGCTCGCCTTCGTCGACATGCGGGGCGGCGTCTACGACATCGAACTGCCCGATGACCTGGCGAACAACGTGCGGCTGCGCGCCGAGTTGACCAACGCCTTGTTGTTCACCGAGTTTCACCCGGCGACGCGCTTCGGGCGTCCGGTTCCGGGACAGATCCTGATCCACTTCACCAGGACGACCGTGCGCGGCTGAAGCGCCCTCACCTACAGGATCTAAGGCTTCCGCTCGATTGTCTGGGAGGGCCAACAGCCCGGACACTGAACAGGGAGCCTGTGTTGCGGCGTCGTCAATCCGGTCAAGCCATCCTGCTGTTCATCCTGCTCATCGGGGTGGCCTGCGGACTGTTGGGGCTCGCCGTGGACGGCTCACGGCTGTTTGACGAGAAGCGCCGCGTGCAATCCATGGCCGACGCCGGCGCGATCGGGGCCGCCTTCGAACTCCGCCGCACCGACAACGAACAGGCTCTGGCCGAAGCGGCTCTGGACGACGCCCGTCTCAACGGCTTTCTCGACGGCGCCGACCGCATCACGGTCACGCGCATCGAGGCGGAGTCGGGCCGGCCGGCCGTCGAAGTCTCGATCTCCCGCAAGGTGCGGGTGACGCTGCTGGCAATGTTCGGCGCCCGCGAACTGTTCGTCACCGGCGCCGCTGCGGCGACGCTGGCGAGCGGGGCCGCGCCGTGCCTGCTTGCTTTGGCCGAAGACGGTCCGGATGCATTGGTTGTCGAGGGGGGCGGCGCCGTTCGCATCGACTGCGGCGTGGAAGTGCGCTCGAGCGACCCCGAAGCGCTCGCGCTGCCCGACGAAGGCTGCCTGTCAGCCGAAAGCGTCCGGGCGCGCGCGATCGAGGACGCTTGCGTAGCGCCGCCTCCGTCGCCGGCCTCCGCGCCAGGCCGCATCGCCGAAGCCGGCCCGGCGCCGACCTGCGACGGCCTGCCCGAAGGGGCGGCGGTGGAGAGCGCCGACGGCGCCGTGGACTACTGGCCCGGCTGCTACCACGAGCGCATCGTCATCGACCAGGGCCTGGTCCGCTTCGCCCCCGGCCGCTACGTCCTGCTCGACGGCATGGAGATTCTCGGCGGAGAAGCGCACGGCCGCGACGTCTCCTTTGCGCTGGCCGGCGGACCGCTGGCGATCCTGGACGACGCCTGGGTCGAACTCGACTCCGGCAAGGCCGCCCGGCTGTTTGACACGGCCGGCTCCGAGGGAGAAGCGCGGCTAACACCCGCGGCGAGCTCGGTCCTCTCCGGCGGCTTGCACTTCCCCGCCCGCGCGCTTGTCTGGCGTCCGAACGCGCACGGGGCCCCCGCGTGGAACACGCTGACCGCAGAGCGGATCCGGTTGCTGGTTGAAGATGACGACCGGCTGATCGCGGCTCCCGCGGGCCCGAGCCAGCTCGCCGAGGCCCGCCCGGTGCTCATCCGATGAAGACGCGTCGGGACCATCGCCGCCGGCGCGGCGCCTCGCTGATCGAGACGGCCCTGCTGCTGCCGGTGGCGGTGCTGTTGACCTTGGGCGGGCTCGACTTCAGCCGGATCTACGTGGCGGGAGCGCAGTTGGAAGCCGCCGCCGCAACCGCCGCGAGCCAGGCCGCGCGCGAACCCGAGGCGCTGGAAGCGGCGCGCGCGGCGGCGCTGGCAAACCTGCCCGCCGACACAGAGCCGAGAATCTCGATCGAGATGGTATGCGCCTGCTCGACTGCGCCGGAGCAATGGGGCCCCTGCGAGCAGACGCGCTGCGGACGCGGCGAAGCGCGACGCTATGCGCGCGCGGCGGCGAGCGCCGGTTTCGCGACCGTCGGCCGCTATCCGGGAGTCCCATCGGAGTCGCGGCTCGAACGCCAACACTTCATGCGAGCCGATTAGCCCGCCCAAGCGGAGCCCCCAAGCAAAAACGCCCCGCGCACCGGCCGGCGCGGGGCGTCGAGATCCGACCTGTCCGCAGCGCTGCGGCTACGAGAAGCTCAGGACCGCGTCGGCTTCGTTGTCGTAGGTATCGAAGACCGTATACAGCTTGGTGATCTGCAGCAGGTCCTGCACTTTCTTCTGCACGCTGAGCAGTTTGACCTTGGCGCCCTGATTGGAAGCCGTCGTGTAGGTCGAGACCAGCTCGCCGAGCCCGGAGCTGTCGATGTAGCTCACCGCACCCAGGTTCAGCACGACTTTCTTGGCCCCCTTGGCCAGGATGTCGCCGACGGTCTCCCGGAGCTTGCCCGATGAGGCGTCGCCCAGGGTAATCCTGCCGCTGAGATCGACGATCGTGACGCCGTCCACTTCGCGCACTCCCACGTTGAGACTCATTTGCTTATTTCTCCTTCTCTTTGTCGCCGCCGGGCCCGTACTTCACCATCGTCAACTGCATGCCGTGAGGCTCCGCCCGCCGAACCGTAAACTCGTCGACCAAGGCCCGCATCAGCAGCAGTCCCCGGCCGGATGACTTCAACAAATTCTCCGGGGCGGTGGGATCGGGCACGCTCTCCGGCTCGAATCCTGCGCCCTCGTCGCGAACGCCGACCGTCAACTTCCCGCCCGCCTCGAGGTCGACCGAGAAGTGGATCGATTTGTCGGCGCTGTAGCTGTTGCCGTGCGTCACGGCGTTGACCATCGACTCACGCACCGCCATTCCCAGATGATCGATTTCATCCTCTGCATATCCGGCGTCGCGCGCCAGACTCTGCACGATAATCTCCGCCGCGTCCACACTGTCGACCTTACTTTCGAGCTTCAGCTCGAGGCTTCTCGGTTCCGCCATGCGAGGGATTGGTCTCGGTGCGCTGACGACAGGGACGAGCTACCGACGGCGTCGATGAAGCCGCAAGATCGCACACCCCTTTGGACAAAGTCAAGGCCGGCGACTCGATCCACAACCGCCGGAGCCCTGTATCCACAGAGTTCGCGAACGGGTCGAACAAGATCACGTCTCTCTTTGACGGAATGCGCAGAAACGGCCAACATCCCGTCATCCGCGCGGTTTCCACATCGCTGCGTCGATCGTCGACCAGATGTGGATAATCCATCCCATCGTACCGAAACTGACGACCCAGATCACAGAGGCCGCCAAGAACTGTATCAGGGCCATCACCCACCGGCCCTGCAGCAACTGGCCCAGTCCGGCGATGAAGAAGCTGCAGAGCGCTGCGATGACGTTTCCCGTCGAACCTTGTCCAACCGACATTTGCCTGTTCTCCGTGCTACCAGTCTAGCGAGCCGGGCGGAGGCGTTTCTTCCCCTAAGCCTGTTTGTGAAATTCTCGTGTCAACTGGATTAAGAACGTGTTAAAGTCTCTCACGCACGCCGCTATGAGACTTGTTGCCTGCCTCCTCGCTCTGCCCCTGCTGATCTGCGCCGCCGACCTGCGCAAGGCCCAGGAACTCTATGACAGGGGAGACTTTCTCCGCGCCGCCGCCGCGTTTGAACAGCTCGCCGAAAAGGGTGAACTCGAAGCCTACTTCGCGCTGGGCGTCCTCCACGCCCGAGGCCGCGGGGTTCCGCAGGACCGCGCGACGGCGGCGATGTGGTTTGAGCTCGGCGCGGCCGAGGGCGATGCTCGGGCGATGCACAACCTCGGCCTGCTGGCTTGGCAAGGCGCTCCGGGCAAGCCGGACCTGCACAAAGCGCGCCTGTGGTTCGGCCGGGCCGCCCGGGCGGGCAGCCCCGACGCCATGTTCGCACTGGGCCTGCTGGCGCAACAAGGGCGTGGCCGGGAGCCGAGTGCAACGGAGGCGGCAACCTGGTACTTCCGCGCCGCCGGCTTGGGGCACCCCCGCGCGCAGTACAACCTGGGGCTGCTCTATTTGACCGGCGCCGGCGTGGAAAAGGACGCAGCAAAAGCAGTCGAGTGGTACGCTCGGGCCGCGCGCAACGGCGTCGCACGGGCGCAGTATGACCTGGGGGCGCTGTACGCCAAGGGAGTGACGGGCGAGGCGGACCTCGAGGCCTCCCGACAGTGGCTGCAACAGGCCGCCGAGTCCCACGAGCCGGAAGTGGCGGAGATGGCCGAAGCCGCGTTGCACGCCATCGACAAGGCGCAGCGAGGCGCCACGGAGCTGGCGGCCTCGCGCTGACGTCCTCTCGTCGCTACAATGGGTCCTCTCGCGAGGACCTATGAGACTCCAAGGAAAAGTCGCTCTCGTCACCGGCGCCGGCACCGGCATGGGCGCCGCCATCGCTACATTGTTTGCCGCCGAAGGCGCACGCGTCGCGGTCAACTATCGCGCCTCGAAGGAGGAAGCCGAAGCCGTGGTCGCCGGCATCGAAAAAGCCGGCGGCGAAGCCTTCGTCGTGCAGGCCAACGTCGCCGTCGAGGACGAAGTGCGCGCCATGGTGGGCGCCATCGACCAGCGCTGGAGCCGCCTGGATGTGCTGGTCAACAATGCCGGTTGGAGCCAGGTCACCCCGCACGCCGAGCTCGACCTGCTCACCGACGACCTTTGGGACCGCACTCTCAACATCAACTTGCGCGGCGCGTTCTACTGCGTGCGGCAGTGCGTGCCGTTGATCCGGCGCGGCGGGGGCGGCGCGATCGTCAACAACACCTCGGCTTCAGCCTTCCACGCCGCCGGGAGTTCGCTGATCTACTCGGCGTCGAAAGCGGCGCTGGTCAATCTGACGATGGGCTTGGCGCGCGCCCTGGCGCCGGACATTCGCGTGAACGCATTTGCGCCCGGTATGGTCGAGACGCGCTTCGCCGGATGGCCGCCCGAGCAGTTCGTCAAGTCCCGCGCCAGCACGCCGCTCGAACGGCTGCCCTCGGCGGAAGAGGTCGCGCAGACGGCGCTTTACCTCGCCGCAGACGCGACTACGGTAACCGGCGAGACGATCGTGATCGACGGCGGCCGCACCCGCCTGGGTCCGAAGAACTACAAGTAACCCGCGCATGGGCGATCACGTTCGAGCCGGAGCCGTGGAGGTCCACGAGTTGGGCGAGGGGCGCAAGCTCCTGGTCGGCCTACGCTCCGGACGCGCGCTCGAAGGCTCCGACGCCGACGCCCAACTGCTGCTGGCGTGCTACTTCTACCGCCCCCTCGAGGAGCACGCCGCCGATTTTTCGCGCCGACAGGAACTCGAAGGCGCCCGCAAGCTGGCCTCTCGGGGGCCGCGCTGGCTGCGTTCGGTGGTCGAGCAGACCGAGCGCTCCGTGCCGCCCGACCCGCGGCGAACGGCGGCAATCCGGCAGCGCCTCGAGCAGTTCCAGGAAGCCGGCTTCCTGGTTTCGCGCGACGGCTTCCTGCGGGACGCCGCGCGAGGCGAGCCCACCGAGCCCGCGCCGATCCACACCCTCGGCTTCACCACCCGCAACCGGCCCGAGCTGTTGCAGCGGTCCATGCGGAGTTGGGCCGAGAATGCCGCACAGTTCGGCCGCCGCATCGAGTTCGCCGTCATCGATGACTCGCGCACCGAAGACGAGGAGCGTGGGACGCGCCAGGCGCTCGAGGAACTCGCCGGCGCGGGCCTGTCGATCCGCCTGGCCGGTCCGGCCGAGCGCGACGCCTACGCCGCGGAGCTGGCGGCCGAGGCCGCTGTCGACCCGGCTCTGGTTCGCTTCGCGCTGCGCGGAGACGAGCGATGCCCGATTACGACCGGATCGGCGCGCACGAGCCTGCTGCTGGACTGCCTGGGTGCGCCCTACGTGCTGGCCGACGATGACGGGCTGGCGCGCCTGGCAGGTTGCCCGGAGCCGCTGGCAGGGCTCGAGATCACCTCGCGGAACGATCCCACCGACTTCTGGTTCTATCGCAACCGCGATCAGCTCTTCAGCGGCGTCGAGTTCCTCGAGCGCGACGTGCTGGGCGAGCATGAGCGCCTGCTCGGGCGCAGCGTCGGCGAACTGATCGACGCCGCCGGCAACGGCGCCGCGGTGGAGCTGAACGGGATGAGCGCGCCGTTCGAGGCGCGCCTGCGCGACCGCGCCGTGCGCGTGCGGACCAGCATGGCCGGCGTCGTGGGCGACTCCGGCATCGGCGAGACGGCGCACCTTTTCACCACCCCGGAGACCCGCCGGCGCTTGACCGTTTCCGAGGAATTCTTTCGCGATGCAGTGACCAACCGCCAAAGCTTGCGAACGCCGCGGCGGCTGACCGTCAGCGACGGCGTCATCACGATGGCCGGCAACTTGGGGTTGGACGCGACCGAGTTGTTGCCGCCGTTCTGCCCCGTCCAGCGCAACTCCGACGGCTTGTTGGGAAGGACGCTGAAGCAGTGCTTCCGAGGCGCGGCCAAGGGATACCTGAACGTGGCGGCGCTGCACGACCCGCCGCCGGGGCGCAGCCAGAGCCTCGACGACTGGTGGCGGCAGGTGCAGCGCGTGCGCTTCTCGGAGTTGCTGGGCGTGTTGCTCGAGGCTCCCGGCGCTTTGGACGATGATCCGCGCGAGGCCCTGCGGCAAATGGGCGTTCACCTGCGCCGGGCTGCGTCTGCGCCCCAGCCCGAATTTCGAGGAAGGATGCTCGCCCGCCTGCTGCAACGCGAGGCGCTGCGGCTGACGCGCGACCGTTCCGACGAGGCCTCGCAAATGCCGGCGTTCTATGCCGACCTCAGGCGTCGCCAAATGGAAGTCATGCGGGAGGCCTTCGCCGACGACGGGTATCTCGACCCCCGAGACCTGCCGGGCGACCGTCCGCTGGCCCTCGCCCAAGACGTTATCGCGCGCTTTGGCGAGCTGTTGATGGTTTGGCCCCGCATCTGGGACGCTGCGGCCAGACTCAGAGTGGCGGGCCGAGGCCTGGGCCGGCCTGTCAGGCCTCGTTGACGCCGGTGGAACCGAACCCGCCTTCGGCCCGGCGGCTGTCGTCGAGTTCCTCCGCCCAACTCCACTCGACCGCTGCATAGGCTGCGATGACGAGCTGCGCGATGCGATCGCCGGGCTGGACCTGGAAGTTCGACTCGGAATGGTTGACCATCAGCACGCGAACCTCTCCGCGATAGCCCGGATCAATCGTGCCCGGACTGTTGAGCAGCGTGACGCCGTGGCGCATCGCCAAGCCGCTGCGGGGCCGCACCTGCCCTTCATACCCCGAGGGAATCTCGAGCGAAAGCCCGGTGCCGACCGAGCTCCAGCCGCCGGCCGGAATGGAGACCGCCTCCACCGCACACAGGTCCATTCCGGCGTCTTCGGCCGGTCCGTGAGCAAAGCGTGGCAGGCGGGCGTCAGGGTGCAGCTTTTTGGCGCGCAGAGTCAAAGACACAAGCCCGGAGGATATCAGAACGAGAAGAACAGCGGCGCCAGGAACGCTCCGACGCCGGCGAGCAGGATGGTCAGCGGCAGTCCGATACGGGTGAAGTCGGCGAAGCGATAGCCGCCTGGGCCGTACACCATGAGATTGGTCTGGTAGCCGATCGGCGTCGCAAAGCTGAGGCCGCATCCCAGCAGCAGCACGAAGACGAAGGGTGTTGCGGAGACGCCCAACTCCTGCGCCGTGGCCATCGTGATGGGAAACATCACCGCGGCGGCGCCATTGTTCGTCAAAGCCTGGGCGAACAACGCGGCCATCAGAGCCGTCACAAAGAGCATGCCGCTCGGGCCGAAGCCGAGCTGCTTGCAGGCCGCCAATAGTTCGGTGGCGATGTGGTGCGCAGCCCCGGAGTGTTGGATCGCCGCGCCGAGACCGAGCGCGCAAGCGATCACGACGATCACCTGCAGGTTGATGCTGGTCCGCGCCACGCCGATCGGCGCACAGCCGGAGGCCACCATCGCAATGGCGGCCGCGAGGCCCAACACCACCGGCGGCAGGTTCGTAAACGACAAGCAGGCGATGAGCGCGCCGAAGATCGCCAGGGCGACGCCCGCTTTCTCATGCCGCACCGGAGCGGAGCCGGCCACGGCCGAGACCAAGTAGAAGTCGTCGCTATTGCGGTAGCCGTCGACGAAGCCGCGATGGGTTTCCAGCAGCAGAGTGTCGCCGGCGCGGAGGCGGATGTCGCCCACTTTCGCCTTGACTTGCTCGCCGTTGCGGTGCACGGCCACGATGGCGGCGTTGTAGGTGGTGCGAAAGCGCGACTCCCGAACACTGCTGCCCACCAGCGGGGAGTTGTGGGAGATCACCGCCTCCACCAAGGTGCGGTCGCCGAGTTCGGCGCCCAGCTTGTGGATCTGGTCGGTAGCCGGGACCAGACCGCGGATCTTGCGTAGGTCGACCACGGATTCGAGAATTCCCGCAAACGACAGGATGTCGCCCGGTTCGAGCAGGGTATGCGGAGGCGGGGCCGGCAACAGCCCGTCTTCCCGCTCGATGTCGGAGAGGAACAGCCCGGGCAACTGGCGCAGACCGGCGCTCTCGATGCTTTTGCCGACGATCGGCGAATCGGGCTGGACCTGCATTTGCACGGTGTAGCGCCGCGCGTCGAGCGTGGTGGAGACCGCGGGACGGCGCTCGGGCAACAGCCAACGCGACGTCAAAACGACGAAGGCGATTCCGATCGCCAACGTCGGCAGCCCCAGGGCCGCCGGCGCCCAGAACTGCATCGAGGCCGACAAAGCCTCCTCCGGCGGGATCATGGCGCGGTACAGCCCCAGAATCACGAGGTTGGAAGAGCTGCCGATGGCGGTGAGGCGGCCGCCCAGGATCGCAGCGAAGCTCAACGGCAGGAAGAGCTTCGACGGGCTGATGCGGATCTTGCGGGCCCAATCGCCCACAATCGGCATGTACATCGCCACGATGGGCGTGTTGTTCATGAAGCCGGACAGGATGCCGACCGGGATCATCAGCCGCAACTGCGCCATCGGAGCGGACTGCGGCCGGCCCAGCAAACCCTCCGCCACGCGCTGGGTGGCGCCGGTCTCCGACAGGCCCTCGGCAACGACGAAGAGGGCGCCAATGAGGATCACCGCGGGGTGAGAAAACCCTACCAGCGCCTGCTCGAGGGTCAAGCCGCCGACGGCGATGTTGGCCACCAGGGCGGCCAACATGGCGACTTCCACCGGGAGCTTGTTGCTGAGCAGAACGCCGATGAGGGCGATCAAGCTGGCGACGCTGAACCAAGCCTCGGGTGTCATGGATGGAAGGGGGGAAAGAAAATCGAAAAAGCCCGCCGGAGGGGAAGTACTCCGGCGGGCGGTCTATTTTCGCTCCGGCTTGGCTAGCCTAGCCGTCGCGTCTCGACAGCGGGCGGCTCAAGCGAGGCTGCTTTACTGCTGCTTGCGGCGGCGGAGAGCGGCCAAGCCAAGCAGCGCCGAACCCATCAGCAACATCGTGCCCGGCTCGGGAACGGCGTGGTGGCTGTTCACGAAGTCGGAGATGCTCGAGTTGGGGCCGCGGAACTGGATGTCCTTCGCGATCGAGACGAAGTTCGTGGGCTGGAAGTAGCCTTCGCTGATGAAGGGGCCTTCCGGGCTGGCGACGTTGAAGCTGGTCAGCAGCGGCGGCACGGTGCAGATGGTGCCGTTGATGCCGCCATGCGGACCGGAGCAGACATTCTCGGTGATGCGAATGTTGTTCGCGGTACCAAGCTGAATATCCGCGCCGTAGATGCCGGCCGAGCTGGTCACTTCGTAAATGAACACCACGTCAGCAGCCTGACCGGGCAGGACGTTCGGATGGTTGACGCCGAAGGGCAGGAACACATCCAGACCGTTGTTCTGCACGATCGGCGCGCCGATCTCGATGCTCAGAATGCCGGCTTGGAAACCGGTCGGGTTCACGAGCCGCAGATTCGAAAAAGTAAAGACGCCGGACGTGCAGCTGCTAGGCACACTGCTGCCGACCGTAACGACCAAGCCGTTACACATCGTTGCCGCCGACCCGGCCGGGACCAGAGCCACAGCCAAAGCCAGCATCATTAGAGCTTTCTTCATGTTGATTTATATCCTCCCCAAACAGTTCTTACGTTAGCCGCCCGGCTCAAGATGGTTCTATCGCGCGGGCAATTCCTGCGTGTCACCAAATTTAGCAGAACTTGGAACTCCATGCAAGGAGTCTGTCCGTCGTGCTCCACATTTCCCCGCGGCGGCCTCGCATGGGCCTAGTCCGCTGCGGGGAATAAGGCGCCGGGTCTAGGCGTCTTGCCGGCTTCGTCCAACAGCGCCTGAATCCGATCTCGCTTGGCGTTGATTCGCCCGCGATAGCTTTCGTGCTCATCGCGCAGCCGCGTCAGCTCGTCGGCCAGTTCGAGTGCGGCCAGCACGGCCACACGGTAGCTGTCGGCGGAGCCGCCGCGATCGGCGATCGCGTTCATCTTCTCGTCCACGATCTCGGCCACGCGGTACGTACGGTCGGGGTCCCCGGAGCTGCGTACGTTGTAGACTTGGCCGAAGATCTGCACTTGAATCCCTCGTACTGGACGCATCGGCGCTGCCTCGCTCAATTCTGCTCCATCGCCTCGATGCGGTCCAGCAGGCTTTCGATGCGATTCCGCACCGCTTTGCGGCTGTTGCTGCCTTCGGCGCTGCGAGCCTCGAGTTCGGCGATTCGTTGATTCTTGTCGTGGAGTTCGCCGCGCAGGCGCGTCGCTTCTTTCTCGGCGGCCAGTTGCCGGTTGCGCGCCTCTTTGAGCTGCTCCACCATGTCGAGCACACGGGCCTCGAGCATCTCAAGGGCCTCAACATCTTGACTGTCAGCGCCCAGCAACCCTTCCAGATGGGGTGCGCCTTGATCAGCGGTCACATCGCTATCGTAGCGTAGAGCGCGGAGAACATCGAGCACTTTTTTGTTTTAGACCGCCCCTTTTTCAGCCGGTCCCGGGAACGGCCCGAGCCGATGTTCGATTTCACCCGCGATCGCCAACGCCAGCGTGTCCTCGAACGGCCGCGCGACGCATTGCACGGCCACCGGAAGCCTAGCCTGCGAGGTCGCAGCACGCACGACCGCGGCCGGATTGCCAGTCAGATTGTAGAGCTGCGTGTAGCTGAACACATCCGGATAGCGGACCGTACGGCCATCGAGCGTCCACTCGCGGCGCCCATGCTCGAAGGCTGGAACCGAGGCGACCGGGCCGACCAGCGCGTCATAACGCTCCATCAGCCCCAGCAGCTTCGAGCGCGAGCGGTCGCGCTGCACCCAAGCCGCCAGAAACCGCTCGTAGGTCATCGCCTGCTCTTCGGACGCTTCGGCGAACAATCCCCAAGAAAGCGGATGGACGTCGTCTTCGCGGCCGGCGATCAAGGGCTTGGTCAGCGTCAGGCCGGCCACGGAGAACAGCGTCCGCCAGGCGTCCACCGCTTCGGCCACTCCTTCGAGTTCCACCCGTTCGACCTCCAGGCCGGCGTCCTTCAGGGCGGCGACGGCCGCCGCCACGGCCGCGGCGGTCTCCTCGCAGACCGGAGAGAAGCCGTCGTCCTCGTAGTAGCCGACTCGGACGCTGCGCACGTCGACGTCCGCCATCGGCGTCAGTGAGACCGGCGCGCTGAGCGGATCGTGTCGTTCCACGCCGGCGGTCAGGCGCAACAACAGATCCAGGTCTTCCACGCGCGGCGCCATCGGGCCGACCAGCCCCAGAAACGCCCCCGGGCCCATGCAGGCCGGCCAGTGGCCGGTTCTGGGGAGTACGCCCGGAGTCGGCTTGAGTCCGGCGACGCCGCAGAAGGCGGCCGGCACGCGCACCGAACCCCCGCCGTCGCTGCCCATGCCGCCGGCGGAAAATCCCGCGGCGATCGCCGCCGCCTCGCCGCCGCTCGAACCGCCGGAGGTGCGCTCGAGATCGTAGGGATTGTTCGTGCGGCCATAGAGATAGTTGTCCGTCTCATAGGCCATAAGCATGTCGGGGGTGTTCGTCACGCCCAGGATCGCCGCGCCGGCCCGGCGCAGCGCGGTGACCAGCGGCGCGTCGCGCTCGGCGACGCGGCCTTGCCGGAAGCGTGAGCCGCATTCGCAGCGCAAACCCTGCACGTCGATCGAGGCCTTCATGGTGAGCGGCACGCCGTGCAGAGGCCGCAGCCGCTCGCCGGCCGCACGAGCCTTGTCGGCGGCGTCGGCTTCCCGACGCGCCCGCTCGAAATCCTGATCGACGAGGGCGTTGATTTGCGGATTGAGCGCTTCGATCTGAGCGATCCGGACTTCCAGGACCTCCGTCGCCGTGACATCTCCACAAGCGACGCGACGGGCCGTCTCCGCGGCGCCCCAGCTCAACGACTCACGCATTCGAGGATTGAACCACACTAGCGGTCGAACAGGATGCGCTCGCTGCGAAACAACGGCAGCTGCGGCACATTCTCCGCCTCGTCGATCCGTCCGCCTCCCGGTCTGCGCGGGACAGCGTATAATGGCGACGCCATGAGACGTCGCGATTTCCTCGGTTCCACCAGCCTCGCCGCTGCCGCCGCCATGCCGCAGGTGGCCCCCGCCCCCATGGGCGACAAGCCCGCCATCAAGATCACTGACATCAAGACTTACCTGGTCGGCAGTCAGCGCGTGGAAGACACCCGCGGCAACTCGGGCAACATCCGCGGCCGCAGCTACCTCTACGTGAAGGTGCTCACCGACCAGGGCATTGAGGGCATCGGCGAATGCTACTCCGTCGGGCCGGACGAGGCCACCGTCAAGGTCGTCGAAGACTACAAGAGCTGGCTCGTCGGCCAGGACCCGCGCAACATCCAGTTCCTCTATGACCTGATGTACAACACCACCCGCTTCCCCGGCGGGTCGGTCGTGCTGGCGGCGCTGAGCGGCATCGAGCACGCCCTGTGGGACGTGGCCGGCAAGGCGGCCGGCCTGCCCGTTTGGGCGCTGATGGGCGGCCGGGTGCGGCAGAAGGTGCGCGTCTACCAGTCCTGCGGCGGCTCGAGCCCCCAGGAGGCGGCCGAGAACGCGCTGGCGCTCCGCGAGCGGCACGGCTACACCGCCTTCAAGATGTCGCCGCACAACCCCGGCGACAACCAGATGCCCTACAACCAGGTCACCCGCATCGCCGGCCAGCGCGTGAAGGCCGTGCGCGAGGCGGTCGGGCCGGACGTCGACATCGCCGTCGACATCCACGCGCGCTACTTCGAGGTCCAACGCGCCATCCGCGTCGCCAAGGAGATCGAGCCCTACTACCCGTTCTGGCTCGAAGAGCCCATCCGCCCGGAAAACTTCGACGTGATGAAGAAGCTGTCCGACCACGTCGACATCCCGCTGGCGTCGGGCGAGTGCAACTACACCAAGTTCGAGTTCCGCGACCTCATCAACATCCAGGCGGTGGACATCGTGCAACCCGACGTCTGCGTCTGCGGCGGCATCATGGAAATGAAGAAGATCGCCGCCATGGCTGAGGCGCAGTACATGATGGTGGCGCCGCATAACCCGATGAGCCCGCTGGCCACGGCGGTCAACGTCCACTTCGCGGCCTGCACGTCAAACTTCCTGATCCTCGAGTACAAGGCGCCGACCGACGGCTTCTATAAAGACGTGCTCAAGGAGCCCATCATGGTGAAAGACGGCTACGTCGACATTCCGACCAAGCCGGGCTGGGGAGTCGAGCTCAACGAAGAGGCCTTCCAGTATTACCCGCCCGTGCCGTGGAAGCGGACCACCGGCTATCGCGCCGACGGCTCGGTGGCGTTTATCTAGAACTTCCCGTCGGGGAACCAGTCGCCCAGCTCCAGCCCCGAGCCGATCTCCGAATCGTCGGGGATAGCGACGACGGGGATGCGGAAGCGCTTGGAGCAGTCGTCGATGAGGCGGAGGATGTTGTGCGACGCCTCGAGATCCGCCAGGCTCTGCCAAAGCATGCCGTTCGACGCGACCTTGACGAAGATCGCCGATGGTTTGACCTGCAAGCCCGAGATCGAGCCCACGACGGCCAACTCGTTGTGCCCGCCGCCCTTGCTGGCTTCGATGATTTCATCAGGCGTACGCAGCGGATAGGCGTACATGCCCAGCAGCGGCTCGATCGCCCGGCTGACGGTGGCGATCCGCTCGATGGGCGACAGCGGGGCCAGGGCGTCGGAGCGGCTGTCGGCATTGCTCAGCGCCATGTCTTTGGACTCGGCGTAGCAGAGGCACTGCTTGGGCACGTTGAGCACGAACCCGAACGGCGAGTTGCGGTAGGTCTTCACGAACTCGTTGGAGATGAGAGAGCAGCTGAGCAGTTCGGCATGCAGAACGGTCGGGTTCTCCATGTAGTATTGAGCGCAGCGAAAGTCCCAGCCCATCCCCACACGGTCGAGATAGCCCTCGAGCTTCGACTTCAGGTAGTCTGAGCGCGGGTTGGATCCGGCCGTTACCGAGGGCATGCCGGTGCTGGGGGTCAGCGCGTAGATGATGTAGCGGAAGCGGTCGGCCCGGTGGTGCAGCGGGTTGGTGAAAGCGCCGACGTCCCAGTGGTTGCGCGCCGGCGAGTTGAGCAGTGCAGCCAGACCGGACAGGTCGCCGGCAAAGGCGAAGATCGCTGTGATCTCCCGCTTGATTTGATCTTCGTACGTCGTCTCGAGCTTCTTTACCCAGCCGTCAACGACCATTGCCGGCGGAGCGTCCCAATTGCCGTAGCTGAGATAGCGGTCGCCCTCCATCAGCTTGGCCAGCATCCAGGCGCGGGCGGCCAGCTTCCAGCCTCCTTGCCACAAGTAGCCGGGATACTCGGCGCGAGAAATCAGATCGAGGATCTCCTTCTGCTTGGCTTCGCTGGACAGCCCGTCGAGGTACTTGCGCGCCTTCGCGCGCCCGATCACGCCGATCGTGTCGTAGTAGCCGATCGTGTCTTCGATCTTCTTTCTGTCGCTCGCCGTCAGCATATCGGATCGATTCTAGTGCAATCCGAAGGAAAAGCGCGGCGCACAGACAACAGGAGCGAAGAGCGAGCGGATCCGTCAATCCACAAAACCTATGGATTGAATCGATATTTCTAAATCATTGCAAGGTCGGGCGGGCTAGGCTGGGTACAGAGACGCCTACAGATGCTCCCACGGTCGCCGTTGTCCACACAGGCCAGACAAGCTGTCGGTTCGGTCGAAATCATCGATCTGCATCCGGTGCGACGCCCCCATCGCCAGCGGCTGGAGCGCGTCCAGGCCGAGTTGCGGGCGACGACGGTCCTGTTCGCGCTGCTGGCCGCCTGCTGGCTGCTGCGCGCCTTCGGTTTCTCCGGCTAGCGCCACTTCTCGCCGTTGCGCAGGTGGAAGATGTGGTCCGGCCACAGCGAAGGCTCCATCCGCTCGCTCCAGCCCTGCCACGCCGCCTGCAGCCGGGCCGCTACGTCCGGATGCTGGGCTGCGACATCATCCTGCTCGCCGATGTCGATCGAGAGGTCGAACAGTTCAGCGGAAACGTCCCGGCCGTGGCGCACCCACTTCCACTTCCCTTCCCTCACCGCCGCCTCCACGCCGTCGAAGCAACGCCAGTAGAGCCGCTGGTGGGGCTCCCCTTCGACCTCGCCGGATAGGTAGGGCAGCAGGTCCACGCCGTCGAGCGGCCGCTCGGTCGGCGGCGACGCTCCGGCGGCGGCCAACGCCGTCGGCAGGATGTCGAGCGCGCTCACCGGCTGGGAGTAGGTCGAGCCATACTCGATCTTCCCCGGCCAACGCATCAGGAAGGGCACGCGGATGCCGCCTTCGTAAAGGGTCCTCTTGGTTCCGCGCAGGGGCGCGTTGCTGGAGCGATTGCCGGTCGGCCCGCCGTTGTCGTTGAGGAAGACGAACAGCGTGTCGTCCTTGACGCCGGCCTCTTCGAGCGCGCGGTCGAGCCGGCCGATCGCCTCGTCCATCGCCCAAACCATCGCGGCGTACGTGCGGCGGCCCTCGTCGGGGATGTCGGCGAACCGCTCGATCATCTCCGGGGGCGCCTGCAGCGGGGAGTGCGGCGCGTTGAACGCCAGGTACAGGAAGAACGGCTCGTCGCCGGTCTGGCGCACGAAGTCCGCCGCCTCGCGGCCGAGCGCGGTGGTGAGGTACTCGGTCTCGGCGACGACCTCGCCATTGCGCTCGATGGGGATGAAGTGCTGCTCGGTGCGGCCGGGGGCGCCGGGGTCGAAGTAGTCGTGCCCGCCGCCGACAAAGCCGTACATGTGGTCAAAACCGCGCTCGAAGGGGTGGAACCGCGGATGCGCGCCCAGGTGCCACTTGCCGACCAGGCCCGTCTTGTAGCCGGCCTCGCCGAGCAGATCCGCCATGGTGCGCTCCTCGAGCGGCAGCCCGGTCTCGGGGTCCTGCAGGTCGAAGAGCATGTTGTTCTCATGCCCAAAACGGTGCTGGTAGCGGCCGGTGAGCAGTCCCGCGCGGCTGGGGCTGCAGAACGGATGCGTCACATAGCCGTTGTCGAAGCTCACGCCTTCGCTGCGAATGCGGTCGAGGTGGGGGGTCTCGCAGTCGGGACTGCCCTGGTAGCCCAAGTCGGCAAAACCCATGTCGTCTGCGAGGACGAGCACGATGTTGGGCTTGCGGGCGGCTTCCTGGGCCGGTTCGGAGCCCCGGGAGCAGGCCCAGGCGCCGGCGCTGAGGCAGGCGAGGAAGGCGCGGCGGGAGACGGCTTGCGACATGGGCGTAGCGCCATTGTACGGGGGCCGGGCGACGCGGGCAAGATGGACCGCGAATCGCTCGCAAACCCTGCACAATTCGACGAGATTCCTGCGCCTCCCTGCAGGTTTGCGGCCAATAAGCGACGCCGCCCGACGCGGATATCATGCCGGACGCACCCGCAACCGCCCTGTTTTCAGACGGATGCGAGAGCGATTTCGTTGGTTATCCGGCGGCCACGGTGGTTACGGCGACCCGGAGGTCGCCGTTGCAAGCCGGGAGGCTTGCTCCACGCTGTGGCGGTCGGTGACTTACTGTGCGGCGGCCTCCCGCAGTTGCTGGAGCCGGCGCAAAGCGCGCGCGCGCGTCTGGGAGATCGACGGTCCGAGGCCGCCCGTGTCGACGATGGCCAGATCTCCGCAGTAGTTGCCCGGCGTGAACCCGGCGACGAACACGGTTGCGGCCACGGCGCCCACAGAGGGCATTGGGATTGAAAACGATGGCGTGATCGCCGGGGTCAGGCCCGGCACGACTCCCTTGAACAGCGACGTTTCCGTCGACCCGTTGATCTCGAACCAAGTCAGGAGCGTACTGCTGAGGAACGCCTGCCCGTCGACTCCGATCGTGTAGGAGAAGGTCAACTGATCCGTCACATCGTTGTAGGTCAGTTCGATATCAGCGGTACAACTGTCGCAAGCGTCGCCGACGCCGTCGCCGTCCGAGTCCTTCTGGTTCGGGTTCGCGTTGTTGGGGCAGTTGTCCATGTCGTCGAAGATGCCATCGGAATCCGCATCCGGTCCGGTCGGCTGGGCCAGGATGATGGCTAGCTTGCCGTCGCTCAGGATGGCAAAGAAGACGATCTGGCCGAAATTGTTCATGTGGGGCCAAAACGTGCTTCTCCAACCAACAATCGTCCGGCCATCGACCAGCTGCGAACCGATGCCCGCTACTTTCTGCGTGCTGGTCATGATCACAGGCTCACCGTCCCCGACCGGAGGAAATGCCGCGAACGCAACTTCTCCGCTGTTATTGAAGGCAATCTGCTGGCCCGTGATCTCCCTGATGACAACGCCGTCGATGGTTTGGCCGGCCTTGACAATCTCGCGGTTCTGGGTAAAGATTCCGGTTCCGAGTTGGAAGTCTCCAAAGAAGGCGACTTCGCCGTTGTCATTGCGCTGCGGTGCAAAGTCCCAGAAATTTGGCGGAACTTCGTCGAAGCCGGTGATGGTCGTCGTGCCGATGACGTCGCCCTCCTCCACCAGGATGTCGCTCAACGTGGCGATGGCAGCCTCCTCTCCGACTAATCCGAATCGCGAGAGCGCCGCCAAGTCGCCGTTGTTGTCCAGCGAATGGTGGAGAACGCTGAAAAGCGGTTTACCTCCAATCACTACCGAAGGATCGTTGATCACCAGAACGCTCGATTGGTCCACCAGGCCGCTGGTGGAATCAGCGAAGGAGGAGGCAATGACGATCCGGCCGCTGTTGTTGATATCAGGGCTAAACAGCTGGCTTGCCAGCGTCTTGGATCCGATCGTCTGGCCGACTTCGAACACGACGCCCGAGAGCGTCGAAATCACCTCCACGCCGTCGATCGTCCCACCGAACACCACTTGATTCGACGCATTTACGTCCAAGTGGGGTATCCACTTGACTCAGGTAGCCCCAACATCTTGTGGTCGGCGTTAGTCCGGTTCGGCGTCCCAATCGGCCACGATCGAGCGGTACGGCGTGGGCTCGGCCGCGACGGCCTGCTGGACAAGGCGGTAGAACAGCTTCCCGCGGCTGCGTGAGCTGCGGCGGTTGAAGCGGAATACGAATTCGTCGAGGTAGTAATCCAGATGCTCGTGGCTGATCGCCCCCTGATGCGTGCCCA
>JGI12316J15310_10000026_pt38 | contig 117587 bp, 100 predicted proteins | sample MarCyaLeptolynsp_FD_15310 | JGI IMG/M metagenome (IMG submission 15310) | reverse complement strand
CGTCCTGCTCGCGCAAATCGGAGACAACGCGACCGTCGCGATCCCTGATCGTCGCGTGCAGCACGACCAGGTCGACATCCACCGCCAGGCGGAAGGGCGCAGGCTCCTGCGCCGCCAGCGCCTGGGCGAGGGCGACGATGAGCATGCCGCGGCGTGTGTTCAACTGTCCCTCTTTCCCATCACGCCGCTCGCAGCCGACAGTATTCCGGCAGCCATACAGCCTTTTCCACGTGCTCGGCGATATCCCGCATCTCGATCCCCGCCAGGCCTTCGTCGGCCGCCGTTTGCGCCACCGCCAGCGCCACCGTGATGGACACGTTTCGTAAGTTATCGAAATGGGGCAGCAGCGATGCGCCGGGCATCCGAACCGCCACCAGGCTGGAGACGGCGTTTGCCGCGGCTGCAAACATACTGTCGCTGATCCGGCGGGAGCGGGACACGATGGCGCCCAGCGCGAGCCCGGGGTACAACATGGCGTTATTGGTCTGGCCGATCACATGCGTGATGCCCTTGTGTGTGACTGGAGCGAAAGGACAACTCGTGGCGATCAGGGCGCGTCCATCCGTCCATGCGATCAAGTCCGTCGGCGTGGCTTCGACGTATCCGACCGGGCCGGAGAGCGGAAAGATGATGGGTCGCGCTGAGTGCGCCGCCATTTGCTGGATGATTTCTTGGGTGAAGGCGCCGGTCACCGCGGACGCGCCAATCAGAACCGTCGGCTGCACACGACGCACCACTTCAGCCAGACCGATGCCGGCTCCGTCGCGCCTCCACCCCTTCAACTCAGAGACAGGGCGAGCGTAGGTCGCCTGGTAGGGGTCCATGGAGGCGCCCATATCGTCCACTAACAGGCCCTGCTCGTCAACGCACCAGAACCGGGCGATCGAGTCCTTGTTGGACAAGCCCTCACGCACCATGGCTTCCCGCAGCTGGTCGGCGATGCCAATGCCCGCCGTACCCGCGCCGAAGATCACCACACGCTGTTTCGAAAGCGGCTCGCCGCAGATCCTCGCCGCCGAAATGGCCGCCGCCAGCACAATCGCGCCGGTCCCTTGCAAATCGTCGTTGAAGGTCGGCAACTCTCCGCGGTACCGCTGCAGAATGCGGCGCGCGTCGGCCGGCGCGAAATCAGCCCAGTTCAGCACCGCATGGGGAAATAGCCTAGTCGTCGCCTTGACATAGGCGTCGATGAACGCGTCATACCGCTCGCCCTCGACGCGTGGGTGCCGATTCCCAACGTACATCGGGTCCTTGAGCAGGCTTTCGCGGTTGGTGCCGACGTCGAGCATCACCGGAATCGACCGCAGCGGATCGATTCCGCCCGCCGCGGTGAAGATCGCCAGCTTGCCAACGGAGATCTCCATGCCCCCGACTCCCCAGTCGCCGATTCCGGGGACCTGCGCCGCATCGGTGGCGACGATCAAATCGATGTCGCCCGGCGCGACGCCAAGGTTCTCGAAGGCCTTCTCAATCTCTTCCGGGTGGTCGATGGAAAGGTATACGCCTCTGGGGCGCCGCAGCTCATGATGGTACTGCTCCATCGCCATTCCGACCGTGAGGTCATTGACGATCGGGATCATCTCCAGCAGATGCTCGGAAAACAACCTGAAGAAAAGTACCTCATTGCGATCATGCAACGTCGTCAAGTAGACGTTTTTGCTCAGCGAGTCGGGCAGTCCCTGGTATCGAAAGTAGGCGCGCTTGCACTGGGCTTCCAGTGTGCTGATGATCGCGGGAAGCAGGCCGGTGAGCCGCAATTCCTTGCGTTCTTCCGCCGAGAAAGCCGTCCCCTTGTTGAGTGACGGCGTGGTGAGCACGGTCATTCCTCGCGACTTGGTCGAGTGTCGGCCCCGTCCGACGGGGGGGCGTTGCCGCTTTGGTCGGATCAAGCTGGAATCGCCCATCGTCTTTGTCATTGCTCTTGTATCCCGTTTTCGTCGGCCTGCTGTCGCGGAAATGGGGACTGGGCGCCTACGTGGATGGGTAAGGCGCCATTGCGGAGCGGATCTCGGAGCCGTTGCTTTTTCGCCTGTCTAGCCTGTCTAGGCGCCACCGTCTCGGACTCTCCGATTGTTCTCGCCAAACCTCCAACTCCACGGGGAGCGCCGTCCCAGAGGCTCCTCCGGGCTGCAGCCGCTTCCGTTGCCGTGCCGCGGGCCATTAGCAAGAACTTTTCATTGCGCGCTTCTACTTGCGGCTCAAACTTCAGCACGCTGTCCTTAGGCAAAGCAAAGCTGTAAACGCCGGCGCTCAGAGCGCTCAAGCCGCCGATTGCCACGGCGGCGCCGAGAGCGCCCCGAACCCAAGACAGCACCGAGCCTCCAACCGTTCCCGCTTCGATGCCGGGAATCATGACCAGCGCCGTACCCGCCAGCAGTCCTACCGCCGCGCCGCAGACGGCGCCTGTCTTCCCCCAGCTCCGGATGCGCTCTTGCGCGGTGTAGAACCCAGCCACGCGCTCAACCAGGGTGTCGCCTTGCAGAACAATCGAGAGCCTCTTGACGTCGTAGCCGGACAGATGGAGTCGTCGGATTGCATCTTCCGCAGCCATGTGGGAGTAGAACACCGCCACGAGCGCTTCGCCATCCGCCATCGCTCCGCCCTCCTTGCTTGCGGAGCGCGGCCGTCCCCTGACCGCCGCGCCCCTTTGTTTCGATCTTTACCGATCGATCGGCAACTCAACGGGCGCCACGCGGCCCGTGCGCGTCCGGACGATGCGCGTCAGGAAAGCGCCGCTCATGGCGATCAAGCCAAGCAGCGCGATCAGCGGCAACGAACTGCCCGTTGCCGGGAGCTCCGCCGGGCGGCTCTGCGCCATCTGCACCGGCTCGCTAGCTTGCGCCATCTCCGCCGGCGGGGGGGAAGTCACCACCTGCGCGAGTTCCACCTCTTCGCCTGAGGGCGTCACGGCCTTGATCGGGGCCCGCTTGAGTTCACCCACAATGGGCTCGTCCGCCGACTTGACGGGCTCTTCAATCTCGGACGGAACTTCGTCCGGGACAAACAGAACAGGCGTCTTCGAAGTCCTGGCGAGTTCTACGGCTTTGGCCTTCGGGTAGACGAACTCCTCACCCCAGTTCCTGCCCGGGTAGAACCAAGCTCTGAGCGCTTCGGGTTGGCCGGCAGGCCGCTCGCTGAAGGTGATGACGGTCTTGTCGGTCGCCTTGAGGCGGTAGTTGGGAATGGCGAGAATCGTGGCGTGGACCATCGTCTCAGCCTCATTGAAGATCTGGACGACGTGGCGGCTGGACTGGGAATCCAGGATTTTGAACACATACGTACCGGCCGGCAGCACGCCCCGCCCCGGCAGGTGGACCCCTGGGATTTCCACGGGCCCGCTGAAGGTGACCACGGTCTTTCTGTCGAACGCGTCAGCGAGTGACTCGGTCGGAAAGACGGTTCCCAGGAGCGCAATCACACAGATTGCCGGCGCTAACTTGAACAGTTTCATCATTTCTTTTTCCTTCTCTAGAATCTCTGATGGCTCGCCGCCAAATTTGGCGCGCTATGCAAAGCGCATCCGGGCGGCGGCTCTTGCGTATCCATACTGCACTTGGCGCGCCACTCGCCTTTGTGCGCCATTACGTGCGCCTGGTTGGTCGGGGCGGTGTCGGCCGCCGTGCGCAGCCCCCGGGAGACTGACCGCGGATGGTCATTCGACCGCATTCGACCATGCGCTGACGCCCACGGACTGGGACCAACGCCCCGCTCAGCGGCAATCGGTAAATTGGTCCCCCACGTGCAAGGCGGTAACGGATCCTTCCGAGGAGATCGATGCTGACACGAATCGACGTTTGGGAAGATGACGGCGGGGCGGGGGCCGTGCCGGAGCGCTCGACGTTTTGGATCAGCGGCAGCGACGTTCAGATTGAGTGGGCGGAGCGGATCAGGCGGAATATCCGCGCGGAGTTCGACCGCGTCGCGGCAACATTCCGGGCGGTTGCGCGCAAACAGTCCGATCAGAAACGCACGGAAACCGAGTCTGTACTCGAGATCCTCGAGGACCTGCGTCGCAAGGTCCTCAGCAACCGGACCGCGGGCTATTACATCCGCGACTGGCAGGAGATCGGCGACCAGGTCCGCCAGATGATCTTTGCCGATTCCCGCTACCAGGCGCTGAAGGCCAAGCGGGAAGCGCGGCAATGATCGCGCCGCGCCGCCGCTCGCCGGGCCGCCGCTCAACCCGCTTTGCGTTCCTGACTCAGAATGGAGCCTGCTGCGCTTGTAGCCTTGGACGCGATTCGGCGTCGCAACCGAAACAACTGAACCCGGACAGCAACAGGCGTGCAGCCCATCTGGTCGGCGAGTTCGAGGCTCGTATAACCCTCGACGTAGTATTTCTTCAGCAATGTCTGCTCGGCGCGTGAGCATTTCGCCAGAGTTCGCGTCAAATCGATGCGGTCGGGGCTGATCGCCGGCTGAATCGAGAGGTCTCGCAGGATCTCCGCGGAATCTTTCCTTCTGAAGGACCGTCGCAATAGGTTCAAGGCGATCGTATTGACCCACGCTGAGACGAGGCCCGGGTCCCGCAGTTGACCCCGGGCCGCCCAGCCCTTGGCCCATGCGGCTTGCGCCATTTCTTCGGCGCTGTCCTGACCGACCCCTCGGGACAGCAGCCACCGCTTCGTGCTCAAGAAGCCGCCGGCGTAGGCGTCGGCAAACTGGGCCTTTGTCATAGGCGGCTCGCCGGCCGTCCGGTCGGCCGGCGGAGGCGCCAAGAGGCTCGGGCTAGTCTCGCCGGTCATCTCGTTAGGACCCCGCATGCGCATTGGAGAGCCAGGGCGTCGGTTTGACGGCCACACGTGTCTGCGCGACGACCGCGTGGTATCGGCCCAGCCTTCCGCGAAGAGTCTCAGAGTGGAGGCACAGCCGGGACAGCATCCTCGCCGGATCAAGCCTCAGCAGGCTGCAGCAGATCTCCAGCGTCATGCCCTCGGCGGTATCCCCGGCCAGCCAACGGATGGCGCTGTAGGCCGGCTGGCTGTCCTCCCCCAACGCGTCGTCGATCGCCCTTTGGAGCGTGGCGGCGGCCAACCGGCAAAAGGCGGTCTGCTGATCCTCCCCCGGCTCTGCCTTCGGAAAGCCCAGCAAAGCCGATGGGGCGTCCTCGGCCAGAGACAGTTGCACGTCTTGCACAAAACTTTCCATAAGAATCGAGCTCCCAGTTCCGTCGAATCGTGTCGAGTCCGGTTGCACGGAGTCGCTCAGAGAATTGTTCCGCGACGCCCCTGCGCCCAATTGATGATCAGTACGATCAGCGCTATCGCCAGCAGGGTATGAAGAAGACCGCCCATCGTGTAGGAAGTCAACATCCCCAGGACCCACAGCACCAGCACGATGATCAAGAGTGTTCGTAGCATTTTTGTTTCCTCGCAAAGTTGAGTTTCGGCGCCGTCGACGGCGCCATGTCAGCGGTTTCAGCGTCCTATCTGGAACTGAGAAACTCCGCTCCACAAGCCGGTCGCTTGAAGAAGCCAGATGCAGACGGCCACCACCACCACAATGTTCAGGATCGACTTGATGCTGGACGCCATCGGTATGTACTGATTCACCAGCCACAACAGGACGCCCACCACAATCAGAACGACCACGAGATTGATTAACGGCATTGCTTTTTCCTCCATGCTTTGAAAGCATTCGTCGCTCCGTAGGGGAGCAGCCTGCTGCGCCACACGGTTCGATTCTTTTCTGAGTCCCCACAAGCAATTTCACGACCATTTCTTGGTTGCCCGGGAGGGGCGGTGTGCGATGACGCCGCCCCTTCCGGTTTGCCGTTGGTTAGGCTTGGGCTGCTTTCTTCTTGCGAAGCAGACCCAATGCAAACAGCGCGCCGCCGAGAAGCGCCACGGTTGACGGCTCAGGAACGGCGCCCACCGCGCCTTGAACCGTGGTTTGACCGACGTCCGCGCCGGAGTTCGGCGCTACGATGGCCGTGAACGACGTCGTGGTGAACGTTGTCGGACCGAAGTCGCCGAAAATTGCGTTGTTCGTGCCGGGGCCAAGCTGCAGCGGGTCCCAGTTGACCGTCAGCAAAGTGGAGTTCTGGAAGACCCGGCCCCCGTCCGACGAGCCAACGAACGCCCCCTGGGCGTTGCCGTCGGTAATGTCGGTGATGATCAGGTCAAAAGTGAAGGGGTCGAACAGAGCGCTCACCCCTCCGCCTTGCACCGTGCACGTGGCGCACGCCAGCTTGAAGAGACCTAGGTTGACGTTGGACGGGACGCCCGTCGTGATGAAGATGCGCGGCTCGAACTCGAGAGTCGCGAGACCGGATGACGAGTTCAGCGTCAGTTGACCGGTTCCGTTGAATCCGGTCCCCGGTGCGTCGGTGCTATAGGTGATGCTGCTGGCGCTGGCGCTGGCCGCCAACAGAAAGACCGCTGCGCCCGCTAGGGTAGCGGCTTTGGTGAGACGTTTGATGTTCATGCGTGAATGTGTTCCTCCCAAGATCGTTCTTAAACAACCAACTCAGCGATGAGACTGAGCGGGTTGCCCTCTTTTAAGGCAGGCTCACGGCCAAACGCGCCTGGCTTTGCGCCGCGGGCCGCAACACGTTCAATCCACGCTGGTTGCTGAGTATGGGTCGCGCTGGAAAGGGTGGATGCGGCGGAGATACGACTGACCAATGACGGTCATACGACTAGATTCGATCACTGCGAAAAGGCTGGGGGAGACCTTGGCGCCGCGCCCCCGGAGAACGGCGGCGGGCGGTCGCGAGCGATCCCGCCGGCCCGCAGTGGGGCCCACAGACCGCAGGAACAAGACGGAGGGGCGCGGTAGGGAAAAGGAGGGAGCGAGCTAAGAGTCGTTCTGTGCCGCGATCTTCATTGGCTGTGTGAAAACGTGACAGGAGTGTTCGGTGATAGCCCCCGGCTTCAGCCGGGGGTAACTAAGATCGGCCCCCCCGTCTCTTACACTTGCCCTCACCCGCGAGAGCGGGTGAGGGCAAGTGTCGTACTTTGAGTCGCTTAGACGTGCATTTCCCCCGGCTAAAGCCGGGGGCTATAGGGAAACCGGAGACGGAATCGGTGTATCGTCGGACCTTCTCTGGATCAGCGGGCGCAGCATTTTCACACACTCTCTTCAGCGATTGCGGGCGAACTTGCCGGCGGGCTCATGCCTCCCCGCCCTGCCGAGCAGCCAACCATGCAGCCGCTCGAGATTTTCTTCGAGTTCCCGGACCGTCGCTGCGCCGTCGTCCGCCTCCCGCGCCTCGACCGTATTTGCAACCAGCGCTCGGATCAGCTGCGCGGGGCTCGCGCCATCTTGCTCCTCGCACAGCCAGCAGAGTGCATCGTACTCCGCCTCATTGAAGCGCACGCTGACCGTCCGGGTCCGCCGCATGTTCTCCGACATGTTCCCCCCTCGAAATCACCCGCCGACCGCATTGGTAACTTCCGACGAGAAGGGCTCGCGCTCACCACGTTGCGAGGCGGAGCCCCTCCCAGGATTGCTATGCGTTCCGACGGGAACGCGAGCCAAACAGCGCCATCGCCAGCAGCCCCGCCCCCAGCAGCGCGATACTGCCTGGTTCGGGAATCGGCTGCGTGTCGCCGCCGCCGCTGAATCCCATGCTGCCGAAATCGACGCGGCCGGTTCCGTAGTCGCCGCCCTCGAGGCAGTTGCCGGAAATCGTGTTGGTATCCATGGTCACCGCACCCGTCCGGGCCAAGGCGCTGCCGCAGATAATGGTGGCGCTGTTATTGAGGGTGATGCTCTCGAGCGCCAGTATATTGCCGGCGAAGGCCGTGCTGGTCCCCAGAGTTGCAGAGCTGCCGACCACCCAGTAGAGGCCGTTGTTGTCGCCGCCGTTGATCACGTTGACCGTCGCGCTGCTGGCGGACGTTAACGCGCTGCCGATCTGGAAGACAAACAGCGCATCGGGGTCGTTCATGGCGTCCAGCGTGAGCGTTCCGGTCAGTTGGGCTGACGAGGAGAAGGAGTAGACCCCGGCGCTGAGCGTTCCGACCGGAAGCTGTGAAATAATTGTACAAAGTACTTTGTAGTGTGGTATACTTGGAGGTGTCAGACTCTCCTGCCGCTCCCCGCTACATCCCGGTCGACCGCCAGCAACTCCGCCTCGAACCCCTCGACGTCGACCGCTTGATCGACGACCATCACCCCGCGCGCAAGATCTGGCGCGTCGTCGAGCAGCTCGATCTGTCCCGTTTTGAAACACAGGTGCGCGCCGTCGAAGGCGTCGCCGGACGGCCGTCGCACTCCCCGCAAGTGCTCGTCGCCGTCTGGATCTACGCCTTTTCGCGCGGCTTGCATTCGGCCCGCGAGGTCGAACGCCAGATGCGGCACGAGCCCGGATTACGCTGGCTCACCGGCCTCAACGTCATCAACCATCACTCGCTTTCCGACTTCCGCGTCGGCTACGGCGAAGCGTTGCGCGAGCTGTTCGAGCAGGTGCTGGCGATGTTGACGATGAAGGGGCTGATCACGCTCGAACGCGTCGCCGTCGACGGCACGAAGATCCGCGCTGACGCCGGCAAGAAGAGTTTTGGCAAACGCGCCAAGATCGAAACGCACCTGAAAATGGCCCGCGAACACCTCGACGAGCTCGAACGGGCCGAGCGCGACGAGCACACGACGCAGCGTGAACAAGCCGCCCGCCGGCGTGCGGCGCGCGAGCGGGAGCAGCGGCTCGAAGAAGCGCTCGAAGAGATCGAACGGCTGCGCGCGGCCAAGAAAGACGACAAGAAGAAGGAGCCGCAGGCGTCGTCTTCCGATCCGTCGGCGGCCTTCATGTGGATGCACGACGGCGGCGTGGCGCCAGGGTATAACGTGCAGATTACGGCCGATTCCGCGCATGGATTGATTGCCGATATCGAGGTGGTCAACGACCCGCAGGACGGCCAACAAATAGCGCCGGCGATGGACCGATTGAAACAGCGTCAGGGCCAGTATCCGCACCAAGCTCTGGCCGATGGGGCTTATACAAACTTGGCGTCGGTGATGGAAATGGACGAGCGAAAGATCGACTATTACTCGACGTGGACGGGCCGGAATGAAGGCGTGACGGGGCGCGCGAAGCAGCAACATGAGGATTATCGGCGCGAATGTTTCGAGTTTGACGAGGCGGCGAATGAGCTGATCTGCCCTGAGGGACGGCGCCTGCCGTATCGCCAGACGCGCCGCGAACCCGGCAAGGAAACACATGTCTATCAGGCTTCGTCGGAGGATTGCGGGCCATGTCCGGCGCGGGCGCTGTGTTGCCCGAAGCTGAGCTTGGAAAACGGCGGTCGGTCGGTGTCGTTCACGATTCACGATGCTGCGATCGAGGCTTTCGATGAGAAGATGCGGCAGCCGGAAGCGCTGGAGATTTACAAGAAAAGGGCGCCGTTGGCGGAGTTTCCCAACGCCTGGATCAAGACGAAATTGAAGCTGAGGAGGTTCGCGACACGGGGGTTGGCGAAGGTTTCATGCGAGGCGTTGTGGGCGGCGATGACGTTCAACCTGCAGCGAATGTTCCGGCTCGCTCCGGCGTAGGAAAACGGAGGAAAGAGGCCGGAAAGCGGCTGGAAAGAGGCTGGAAACGGCCTCTCAGAATGGGTCTCAGCCGCTCCGGGCGAGCCCGCCGCCGCCAATCGCTGGGGAAGTTCGGAGGCGCCAAGCCCGTCTGCGCCTCGCACGGCCGGAAAGCTTCACAGCTTCCCGTACCCAGATCCATGCCGGTCAAGTCCATGGTGGTCGGCAGAAGGCTCAGCGAATTGTAGGCCGTGGTGAGATCAGCTTGAGCTTGCGACGCAACCATATCCGTCTGATGCACCGTGCCCGTGATCGAGATACTCCCCAAGCCGGTGATGGATGTTCCCGGCGACAAGCCGAGGTCTCCATTGATGGTGGTGGAGCCGGTGTTGGTCACCGTCGAGGCTCCCAGGACGGCAAACTCCGCGGCCGAGCCGAGGATGGGGCCTGCCGACGCCCCAGGCGGGCTGACGGCGAGCACGGCCAAGAGCAAAGCGCCGATCACACCCGACATACATTGTCGGGCAATATTGCTGCTGCGATCTGTTTCCAGTGATTGAAATGTCAATTCCGGTTCCTCCCGATGCAAGTAGAATCCTCATGTAGTTCCCGGCTACTTCTCGTCTCGGAAACGGCGTTTTGGATTCAAACGACGCAGAATAGCCGGGAGTATCTGCGGCTTTCGTAGCAATCGTCATGCCAGGACGGAGATTCCCCACAGTGGGGTATCCACTTGACTCAGGTAGCCCCAACATCTTGTGGTCGGCGTTAGTCCGGTTCGGCGTCCCAATCGGCCACGATCGAGCGGTACGGCGTGGGCTCGGCCGCGACGGCCTGCTGGACAAGGCGGTAGAACAGCTTCCCGCGGCTGCGTGAGCTGCGGCGGTTGAAGCGGAATACGAATTCGTCGAGGTAGTAATCCAGATGCTCGTGGCTGATCGCCCCCTGATGCGTGCCCAGCATCCAACGCTTGAGCAGCGAGATCGCTTTGTGGACGCGGGGCAGCAGCTCCGAGGCCTGTTTCGATCGGCCCGACAAAAACACGATGCGATGTCGGTAGCCTTTCTTTTCGAGTGGCTCGTAGCCCAGCCAGCCGTCGGTGTGCACCAGGCTGTCCAGTTCGACCGACTCTTCGACGAAGGGGATCAGGCTCGCGGCCGAGGCGTCGCGCACACGACGCATGCGCAGGCGTCCCATGCCGGCGCCTTTCTCCTCTACGGCCACTGCTATCAAGGCTTTACGCTCGGTTTGGCGGCCGGAAACGCCTTCTTCCGGGCCGCCCCAATAGGTTTCGTCCACCTCCACCACGCCGCTGAGCCGCTCCCGGCCCGGCCGCACCATCGCTCGCCGCAGCTTGTGCAGCCAGGTCCAGGCCGTCTGATAGCTGCCCAGTCCGAGCACGCGCTGCAACCCGAGCGCGCTCGCGCCATTTTTCTGCGAAGTGACATGCCACATCGCGCGAAACCACAGCCGCAGCGGCTTGCGCGTGTCCTGAAAAATCGTGCCGGCTGTCGCTGAGGTTTGCCGTCCGCAGCGGGCGCACTGCAGCCAGACCTTGCGTACCGGCCACGCCCGGTCATGATCGCAAACCGGACAGCGAAAGCCGTCGGGCCAACGCAACTGCATCAGGTAGTCGCGACACGCGTCCTCGGTGGCGAAGCGGGCCTCGAATTCGACCAGATCGCGCGGGTAATCCTCCACAGCGCCGTATACTACATCTTGGGGCTACCTGAGTCAAGTGGATACCCCACTTCCCCACAAAACAAGCGTTGGACGCGTCCAGTCGAGCATCCAGCGGAGCGCATTTCAAGGGCCGCTGATCAAGCGTGTGCGCGGGGCCATTCCATTGCGCCCGAGCCCGTTTCTCTGGATCGACCCGACCACCGGCGGTCAGGTGACCATATATGGTCACAACACCGGCTGAGATGCGCCTGCAACCGAAACAGAGCGACCACAGAGCGTCGTTGGACGTGGTATTCTTCGGTCGGACAAAGCAGGTAGCGCACCTCCGTCCGACCGGCCCGTGTCGGGAACGTGCCGTCCCACGGCGCCCCGAAAGGATCCGGGTCCCAGGCGCTGGACGCTGCGCAGAAACACGGTACTCATGGAAAAGCGCTTCGCGAATGAGATCCATGAAAGCTGCTCGAGGGCTTTGGATACGCTCCTCCGCGCCGTCCTCTACAACTATTCCCAACCGGTCTTCATCGCGGATGACGACCGTAGCCTCATTGACGCCAGTTTCGGCGCGTGCATCCTGTCGGGCCGGTGCAGGGATCAGATCATCGGGCGGAAACTGGACGAACTGCTGGATTCGAGCGCTCGCCTGGAGCTGGAGCGGCGCTGGCCCGCCTTTCTGGCGGAGGGCTCTCAGGAGGGCTCCTTCACTCTGGAGCAACGCGGCGGCGCCGCTCGGGATGTCAGCTACATCTTTCGCCGCAACGTCCTGCCGGGGCGGCATCTGGCGGCCTTTCGGTACGACGACCTCAAGGACGATTCCGGCGAGAAGCCGGCGCTGACCGACGCGCCGGCTCTCAAGGAAGTGCGCGACTTCGCGCTCTGCTTGCTCGACGTCTCCGGACTCCTGACCGCTTGGTACGAGGGCGCTGAACGCATCTACGGCTATAGCAGCGAAGAAGCCGTCGGACGTCCGTTGGCGTTCCTTGATCCGGACGACCACACCGGCAAGGGCGAGTTGCACGCCGACTTGGTGCGAGCCCAAGATTCGGGTCGATGCGGCAGCCAGGGGTGGCGCAAACGAAAGGACGGCTCGCGTTTATGGGCGCACATGCTGACGTCCGCGGTTCAGGACGATGAAGGGAACTTGCTGGGTTTCGTGAATGTGTCACGCGACTTCACCGCCTACCGCGAGACGGAGCAGAAACGGCAGCAACGCGGGGTGCTGCGCGAGAGTCGGAGAGGGGATGCGTCGGCGGTGGTCGGCATCGTTTCCGGCGAGTACGACCGCATCACCGACGCCAGCGACGCCTTTCTCGCGATCGTGGGATACGACCTCGACGATTTCACGGTCGGGCGCCCGTACTGGCCCGAGATTACGCCGCGGGAGTATAGGGGAGCCATTGAGCAAGCGCATGAAGAGGCGCTTCTTTACGGAGCGTGCTCGCCTTATGAGACGGAGTACATTCGCAAGGACGGCTCGCGCGTGCGCGTGCTGGTGACCGCCGCCGTTCTCGGGCTGTCGCCCTTTCGTTGGATGACCTTGGTCCAAGACCTGACGCAGCGCAAGGCGCAACCGCTCGAACCGCCGCCGGTTCGCACGAGCGACTTCAGCGAGATTGTCGGCGACTCACCCGCCATGCTGCGGCTGTTGGGACAGACGGAGATCGTGGCCCCCACCGAAGCGACCGTGCTGATCCTGGGCGAGACCGGCACGGGCAAGGAGTTGGTGGCTCGCGCCATTCACAAGCTCAGCTTGCGTTCGGGACCGTTCGTCACCTTGAACTGTGCGGCTATTCCGACCGGGCTGCTCGAGAGCGAGCTGTTCGGATACGAGAAAGGAGCGTTCACGGGCGCGCTGACTCGCAAGATCGGCCGCTTTGAGATGGCCCAGGGAGGTACGTTGTTCCTGGACGAGGTCGGCGACATCCCGCTGGAACTCCAGCCCAAGCTGCTGCGAGCGCTTCAGGAGAAAGAGTTCGAACGCTTGGGCGGCACGCGCACCATCCCGATCGACGTGCGGCTGCTGGCGGCGACGAACCGCGACCTGAAGCGCATGATGGGGGACAAGCTCTTTCGCAGCGACCTGTACTATCGCCTCAAGGTGTTTCCTGTCATTGTTCCGGCATTGCGCGATCATCCCGAGGACATTCCGGCGCTCGCCCGGCACTTTACGGAGAAATACGCCCGGCGGATGAAGCGCGACATCCAGGTAATCCCGCCCGCCACGATGCGAGCGCTCATAAAATGGAGTTGGCCCGGCAACGTCCGCGAGCTCGAGAACTTCATCGAGCGATCGGTGATCCTGTCCCAGGGACCCACATTGCAGGCTCCCTTGGCCGAGATCCAGCCCGACGACTCGCAGCCGGCCAGCAGCAGCACGCTGGACCAGGTGGAACGGGAGCACATCATCCGGGTGCTGGGCGAAAGCGGCGGCGTCGTCAGCCGCGCCGCCAAACGGCTGGGCATGCCGCGCACCACGCTGAACGCCACGATGCGGAAGCTCGGGATTTCTCGTAAGGATTTCTGACCGCTGCCGGTCGCGTGACCGCATATGGCCGACGGGTCGGCGCCTCCGCGCGTCCGCTCCGGCGCCCTCGGCCCACCCTTTTCGGCCGTCTCACACCGGCGGCTTGCCGGTCGCCAATCGCACCAATGTTGCATCCCCGCTTCGCGGGCGGGGCCCGTGACGCCGAGCGCCGCGCCGCCGTCGCATTTCAGGACCAGCGCCTCGGACTGTTCGGCCAGAGGGTGCAACCACAATGGCGTGGTGCGTGCACCTTGGTCAGCGTGCTCCCGCGCCGTTTGGCGCTAGTGGAGCAATTTGAGAGGACTGCGATGAGAATACTACTGATTGCTGCGTTGGCCCTGACGCCCCTGATGGCCCAAGATACCGAGCCGGCCGAGCGACTCCAGGAGGCCGCCGCCGTTTTCTCGGAGATCATGGCGACCACGGACACGAACATCCCGCAAGATCTGCTTGCCGACTCGCATTGCGTCGTGATCGTGCCCGGCCTCAAGACCGCGGCGTTCATTTTTGGCGCGAAGTACGGCAAGGGATATCTGTTGTGCCGGAGCCAGGACCGCTCGGGTTGGTCAGCGCCGGGAACCGTGCGCATCGAGGGCGGCAGCGCCGGATTCCAGATCGGAGGGTCCTCGACGGACCTGATCATGCTGGTGATGAGCGAGCGCGGCGCCGACAAGCTGCTGTCCTCGAAGTTCACCCTGGGCGTGGAAGGCTCGGTCGCGGCCGGTCCGGTGGGCCGAACCGCAACGGCGCAGACGGATGCGCAGATGAAGGCCGACATTCTGTCCTGGTCCCGCTCGCAGGGCCTTTTTGCCGGCGTCGCGCTCGAAGGCGCCACGCTACGACAGGATCTCGACGACAACGCCACGCTGTACGGCAGGAAACTCGAGAATCGCGAGATCGTGAAAACGAACATCGCCCCGCCGGCGGCGGCCAAGGACCTGCTCTCGCTGCTGAACAAGTACTCGGCGAGAGAGGGCGGCAAGGCGCCGTCAACGCCTGTGTCCTCCAACGAACCGAAGGCCAGCCCGATGACTCCGAAGCGACAGTCCGAACCGCTGAGTCGCGGGGACATTCGCAAGGCGCAAGAGAGTCTGAACGCGAAGGGCTATGACGTCGGAACCGCTGACGGGCTGATGGGCTCACGCACCCGCGCCGGGATTCGCAAATTCCAGGCCGCGCAGAAGCTGCCGGTGAACGGGCTGCTGGACGCGAAAACAGCGGCCAGGTTGTGAGCTGAGTTGCCCGCGCAACAGCCGAAAACAGAAGGCAAGAGTTTGAACCAAAAGGATTGAGTGAACCATGAAACCAGTAAGAATAATCGGCGCAACCCTGGCGCTTTCAGGGCTACTGATGGCGCAGACGCCCGGGGCGCAAGATGCGGTTCTGCAGGCGGAGACCATGCCCGTGTTCCGCGTGACCGCGGTCTCGCGGACCGCAAAGGCCATCAGCTACCAGCATCGTAGCGGCGCCACGAAGGTGGACTTCGCAGGCACCTCGTTGCTGCCGAAGGCCCGCGGCGAGGCCAAGGTCGAGAGCAAGCAGGGCTACATCGAAATCGAGGTTGAATTCGACGACCTCAAACCGGCCGCGGGAACCGGCGGCCCGGAATACCTGACCTACGTCCTGTGGGCCATCAGCCCTGAGGGACGGACCGTCAACCTCGGCGAGGTGCTCCTCAACGGGACCAAGAGCAAGCTGAATGTGACGACCGAACTGCAAGCGTTCGGCATGATGGTGACCGCCGAGCCCTATTTTTCGGTGACGCGGCCCAGCAACCTGATGGTCATGCAAAGCGTGGTGCGCAAGGATACGAAGGGCAAGGTCGAAGAAATCGACGCCAAGTTTGAGCTGCTCGAAGTGGGGCAGTATAAGCAACTGGCCAACCCGCTGGAACTCAAGTTGGATCGCAAGATCCCGCTCGAGCTCTACGAAGCGCGCAACGCCATTCAGATCGCTCGCGCCAGCGGCGCCGAGCGCTACGCCTCCGACACGTTCCAGAAGGCCGAAGACAGCCTGAAGCGGGCTGAGGCCTACCAGGCGCGCAAGGCCGGCAAGAAGCCGGTGACGATGACGGCGCGCCAAGCCGTCCAAACCGCGGAAGATTCCCGCGTGATCGCAGTGCAGCGTCAGCAAGAAGAGAGCCTGACGAACGAGCGGGAAGCGGCGGCGGCGCGTGAGCTGCGCGCGCAGGACGAACGAGCGGCGGCGGAGTCCGAGACCCAACGCGTGACCAGAGACGCCGCGGCGGCGGAACTGGCCGCCCGCAACCGGGCTGACCAGCTCAGGGCCCAAAGTGAAGCCGACAGCGCGGAAGCAAAAGCGGCGGCGGCTCGCCTCAAGGCGTCGAACGACGCCCAGTATGCGGCCGACCTGGCCACGGCGGCTCGTCTGAAGCGCGAAAACGAGGCGCAACGCGCTGACAACCGCGTCGAAGCCGACCGCCTCAAGCGGGAGAACGAAGCGCTGGCAGCAGCCGCGCGGATGGAAGCCGACCGGCTGAAAGCGGAAAACGAGACGCAACGCGCCGCCGTACAAGCCGGCATCGATCGCGCAGCCGCCCTGCAAGAGCAGGCGGAGGCCGAGAAGGCGACCCTGCGGGCGGAGTTGCTGCAGCAGTTCAACGCGATTCTTGAAACACGGGATTCGGCTCGCGGCTTGATCGTGAACATGTCCGACGTCCTGTTCGACTCAGCCAAGTTTGCGCTCCGGCCGGCCGCACGCGAGAAGCTGGCCAGGGTGGCCGGCGTGGTCTCGGGACACTCCGGGCTGCAGCTGGCGGTGGAAGGACACACCGACAGCCAGGGCGGCGACGACTACAACCAGACGCTGTCCGAGCAACGCGGCTCCGCCGTGCGCGACTACCTGATGGAGCAGGGAATGGCGGCTGATTCGATTAGCAGCCAAGGTTTCGGCGAAGGCCGGCCAGTCGCTTCGAACGAGACCGGCGCGGGCCGTCAGGAGAATCGTCGAGTCGAGATCGTGGTCTCCGGCGAGATCATCGGCGGCGGGATCGAGACCCCAACGGCGGCTATCCCTTAGCCGCGGTCGGAAGTAGCGCCGGATCTTTCCGCCGTGGGGCGGAGAGGTCCCGGCGCGAACCGCGGAAAGCGAGGCCGAGATCCGCGCCGCAAATTCCCTCCCCGACGAGGATCTCGGCGTCGAACATCCACAAGCAGCGGCTGGAGCGGACCGTCGTATCGGTAGCGCCGACCTGACGACAGCAGGCGCCGCACGCTAACAGCGCCACGGCGCGACCTGTCGCAACCGGATCAGCGGCGGCGCGATGGGCAAGGTCGAGTGACGACTGCTGCAGCTCGGACACGGTCGGCTCGCAAGCAGCGGTGCGGATTGCGTCGGCGGCGCTTCGCAGCGCGGCTACGAGGCTATCGCACAAACCAGACCGTCGCATGGTGCTGTTGGCCGTCATCAACCATCGGAATGCCGGCTTCTTCCAGCCGAACTCCGTCCAGCTCGCCCCAAGCGTCCGTCGCGCCGCGCACGACCTGCACGTGGTAGACCGCGCCTCCCCAGCGGTAGCGGAATCGGAAGCCCTCCCAAGACTCGCTGAGAACCGGGCGGACGTGCAGCCGGCCGCTACGAAGCTGCAGTCCCAGAACCTCTTCGATCCAGGTGCGATAGAGCCACCCAGCCGAGCCGGTGTACCATGTCCAACCGCAGCGGCCCTCGCGGTCCTGCAGCGAGTAGACATCGGCGGCGATCACGTACGGCTCGCCTTTGTACCGGTCCACCTCTTGCGCCGTGCGGGCATGCTCCACCGGACTGAGCAACTCGAGAATGCTCGTCGCCTTGCCGCCCTCGCCCAGCCGGGCGTAGGCCAGCGCGACCCAAATCGCCGCGTGGGTATACTGCCCGCCGTTCTCGCGGACTCCGGGGGGATAGCCCATGATGTAGCCGGGGTGCGGTTCGTGCCGGTCAAACGGCGGCGTGAACAGCAGCACCGTGGCGTGTTCGCGATCCACCAAGCGCCGCTCGACGGACTCCATCGCCTGGCGAGTGCGCTGGGGATCGCCCGCGCCGCTGATCGCCGCCCAGCTCTGCGGCAGGGAGTCGATCTGCGCTTCGGGGCTCTGTCGGGAGCCCACCGGCGTCCCGTCGTCGAAGTAGGCGCGACGATACCATTCGCCATCCCACCCGGCCGTTTCGGCTGCGGTCCGCCAGGCCTCCGCCTCCGCTCGGTACCGGCTAGAGGCGGCCCCCTCGCCGCGCTCGTCGCACAGCTCGGCGAATCCGTGCAGAACGTCAATCAAGAACCAGGCCAGCCAAACGCTCTCGCCGCGGCCCTCGGGCCCGATACGGTTCATGCCGTCATTCCAGTCTCCCGAACCGATCAGCGGCAAGCCGTGCTCGCCGGCTGCGGAAGCCTTGGCGATCGCCCTCCGGCAGTGCTCGAACAGCGTGGCGCGCTCGGTGGCGGGCTGCGGCGTCGATATCTTCTCATGCTCGTCGTCCGCGAGCAGCGGACCGACCAGGAAAGGCACGAGCTCGTCGAGAACGCCGTGGTCCCCCGAGACGCGGATGTATTGTGCAGCCACATAGGGCAGCCAGAGCAGATCGTCGGAGCAGCGCGTGCGAGCGCCCAGGCCGGTCTGCGGGTGCCACCAGTGTTGGACGTCGCCTTCGACGAACTGCCGCGCGGCGGCGCGCAGAAGCTGCTCACGGACCCGCTCCGGGCTTGCATACAGCAGCGCCATCACGTCCTGGAGCTGATCGCGGAACCCGTACGCGCCGCCGGACTGGTACAGCGCGGAGCGCGCCCAGATTCGGCAGCTCAGCGTCTGATAGAGCAACCAACGATTCAGCAGCAGATCCACCGACAGGACAGGCGTCTCCACTTCCACAGCGCCCAGAACGTGGTCCCAATAAGCGCGGGTCTTCTGGAGCGCGTTCGAAACGTCGTCCAGGCCGGAATAGGTGCGGACCAGATCGCGAGCTTGATCGACGTCGGGCGCCTGTCCCAACAGGAACACGATGAATCGCTCCTCCCCGGGATCCAGCTCCACGCCAACCTGCAGTACGGCGCAGGGGTCCAAACCCGTACCGACGCGGCCGGCAAGCGCTTGCCTCCGGAGCGCGGCCGGACTCTCGGTGGATCCGCCCGGCCCCGAGAAGATCGCCCGGTCGGCCGTGTAGCTGACGGCCTCGGGGCGGACGGCGGCGAAGGCGACATGCTTGCTGAAGTGGCTGTTGTAGGGATTGCGGAACAGCAGCGCATGCACCTCGGAATCCCACTCCGAGCGGACGTGCATCTGCGTCTCTTCCCGGTCCGTCCCCATGACGATCTCGCTGTACGAAGTGACCGTCAATTTACGCCGACGCGACGAGGCGTTACGCAACCGCAGCCGCTGGATCTTGACCGGCGCGCCGCCATCGGCATCCGCGGGAATGAAAACGTCGAGCCATTGTTCGATTGAGTGGCTGTTGTGCTCGAAAGACGAATAGCCTTGGCCGTGGCGGGCTCGGTAGGCGTCATTCTCACGGATCGGACGCGGCGTAGGCGTCCAGATGGCGCCAGTCTCGTCATCGCGAAGATAAATGGTATCCGTGCAAGGGTCAGCGACCGGATCATTGTGCCAAGGCGTCAGCCGATTCGACTGGCTGTTGCCCGCCCAGGTGAAGCCCGACCCGGACTCGCTGACCACTGTTCCAAACGAAGGATTGGCCATCACATTCACCCATGGGAGCGGCGTATGAGCTCCGGGGCCGAGGTAGATCACATACTCGCGGCCATCGGCGGTGAACCCTCCCAAACCGTTGAAGTAAGCCAAGTCGAGGAAGGGGAGCGGGGGCGATGGCTCCTCGCTCTGCGAGCCGAGGGCGGCGCGCTCCGGCAGCGAGACCGTCTGCGCCGGCCGACGCAGTTGTTGCAACAGCGAGCCTCGCGAACCCGAGAGCACGACTCGAGAGACGGCCAGCAGTAGGTCCAGATCCTCCTGCGGAATGTGCCGGACATTGCGCAAGAACACGCCCCCCGGCTTATCCACGCCGGTATGCAGGGTATGGCCCTGAATCAGACGCAGCAAGCTCTGTCCGAGCGGCTGGTCATAGGCTTCGGGCTCTTGATTGAGAATCAGGAAATCACACTGGAAACCCTGCAAGCGCAGATAGGTGTGCGCCTGCAGCAGTTCCCGAATCAACTCGAGCTGCGTCCCGTTGCCGATCAGGACGGCGAAGATGGGTAAGTCGCCCGAGATGCCGTAGGCCCACAACTTCGATTGGCCTTGCTCGTTCCGGGCGAGGCGCTCCGGCGAGGCGCGAAGCTGGGCGCTGGGATAGAGCAGGCGCCCGGCGAGTTCCTGGCAGACACTCGCCTGCGCCGCCGTTAGCCGCAGGTAGCGCAGCTCGAGCTGCGCTCTGGTCCAGCCGAGCTCGAACGCGGAGTCGCATTGCTCGACGTCCTGATACTTGGCGATCAGACTCAGCACGGCCTCTCGGGACTCGGCGACTGCGGTGACCAGCACCACACGCTCCCTCCGGCGCGGCCCGAGCCGCAGACTTCCCCGCATCGCGAACGCGGGGTCGAGCACCGAGCCGTGTGTTCCGGGCAGCAGTTCGGTCAATAACTCCGGACGGCGGGCATCGCCCTGCCGACCCAGGAACCGGGCGCGGTCGGTTTCATACTCGAAGCGGCGCAGCCGCGGTCCAACAAGCGTCTGCGCGCACCAGACCGGAGCATCGTCGGGAGACCGGAGGCGCCGCGAGGCGAGTAGCGTTTGCCGCTCTTCCAAGACTTCGGTCTGGACGAAGAGCTTACTGAAGGCCTGGTGCGCCCGGTCGGCGTTGTGCGGGGCCAGCGCGAGCTCGCAATAGCCGGTCAGCTCGATCACACGCGTGCGCAGAGTCTGGTTGGTGAGCGTGACTCGGTGGATCTGGACGTCGTCCTCGGGCGCGACCATCACGTCGACCACGGTCTCGATGCCGGCCTCGTCGCTGCGGATCTCAGCCCGGTCCGGGTGGAAAGTCACCGCCGGCCGGCTCCGATAGCGGTCAGGATCGGCTCGGGTGGGCGACCAGACGTCACCGATGGCGGCATCGCGCAGGTAAAGGAATTGCCCCCAGTCATCGCGGGTCGTGTCCAAGCGTCGACGGGTAACGTCGAAGTCGCGCCAGCGCACATACCCGCCTCCGGAGCCGTTCAAGACAGCCGAGAAACTCTCATGCCCGAGAGTGTGCGCGCGGAGGGACCCCGCCGGAGCGGCCTGGGCCGCCAGCGACGGCGTCACCGGCGCCTCCACCGCGATCCTGGGAGCCTCGTCGGCAGTCGGGTTGAAGATCCGGGGAGGCGCCGCAGGGATACGCTCGAACAGCAACGACTCGATCGCACGAACGCGCGGATCCGAGTGAAAGCGACGTTGCAGCCGCCCGGCGTGGAGTGCGTTGTTCAGGCCCATCAGGCTCATCCCGTGGTGGTGAGCCATGTAGGCGCGAATCTTGACGCCGGCGGTTCCGCCGCGCCTGCCGGGACGCGAGTAGTCAATGGACTCGTAGTAGCCCATGCGGCTGTAGAGTCCCTGGCCCTTCAGCGCCATCAGATTCCGCAGCGCCTTGTCCGGCGCAAACTGCAGGGCCATCATCGTGGCGTAGGGGGCTACCACCAAGTCCTCCTCGATGCCCCGCTTCATGCCCAGGGCGGGTGTCCCGAAGGCGCGGTACTGATAGATCTGATTGGCGTCGAGCCCGCTATGCGCGGACTCGGACACGCCCCAGGGAACCTTGGCGTGGGCGCTGTACTCGATCTGCGCGCGTATGGCGCCGCGGCAGGCGTTGTCCAGCAGCGAGCTCCGATAGGAAACATTGAACAGCGGCGGCATCAGGTATTCAAACAGGCTCCCGTTCCAAGACAGCAGCACATCGCCGCCGCGACCATAGTGCCTTCCCAAGTGCCACCAGTGCTGCACGGGAGCGTCGCCCTTGGCGATCGCCACGAAGCTCATCAGCCGCGCCTCGCTAGCCAACAAGTCGTAATGTGAGCTGAACTCCTGCGGCTCTCCCGGCCGGTAGCCGATGGCAAACAGGCTCCGCTTGTCGTCATAGAGGAAGCGAAAGTTGGTCTCGTCCGCGAAACGAGTGAACCCCGCTGCGAGCGCCTCGGCGCGTTCCAGCGCGTGCGCCGCCTTCCGGGCGGCGGCGTCGACCTCTTGTTCCACGCGATCGAGCCATTCGGCCACAGCGGCCGGCGGTTGCAGCAACTGCCGGCGCTCCAACAACTCGCTCAGCCCGGACACTTGAGCCCGAGCCAAGGCCTCCAGGCTGGGCGCCGTCGCGAGCGCGGATTCGCGCAAGCCTGGCGCATCCTTGCCGAGCGAAAGCAGGAAGGAGTCCGGCGGCGCCTCCAGAATGGTCATCCAGTCGAGGTATTCATCGGCCGTCCGGACATGCGCGGCAATCTGGAGTTGTAGCCGGGTGATCCAGTAGACAGCCTCCGTCGGCGCCTCCTCGGGATGGCTCCACTGCAAGAGGTCGGCGAGCCTTGCGATCGGCGCTTGGGTCAAGCGCAAACTCTCCACCACGTCATGCGCGCGATCCGACTCCAGATCAAGAACGACCTCGAGCGCTCGAACAGCCTTCGCGCCGGCGCCCAGGTGCGTGACTTCCTTACGGACGATCCGCAGAGTGTCATGCAGACCGTCGAGGCAAGTAGGCTCCAGCAGCGGCGCTTGGACCAGCTCACGGACGCCTGCCACAAACAACCAGCAGGAGGCCACGAAGTTGCCGCTGTCCACTGACGAGACGTAGCGAGGCTCGATCGGCTCCAAGGAGTCGATGTGATACCAGTTGAGGAAATGTCCCTCATAGCGCTCGAGCTTGTCGAGGGCTGCGTAAGTCGACAGCGTGCGCTCCAGGAGCTCGTCGAAGGTGATGTAACCGAGATCCCGGGCCGACAGCGCGGACATCAGCCACAGTCCAATGTTGGTGGGCGATGTCCGCATGGCGACCTCGTGCCGCGGATCCTCCTGCATGTTGTCCGGGGGCAGCCAATTGCCCTCCGGCGAGACCAGATCGTCGAAATACCGCCACGTCCGCCGCGCCATCTGGCGCAATTCGAGCCGGTCGGCGGCCGAGAGGGCGCCGCCTGTATCCCGCGCATCCCCGGCCAGCCACTTTACGATCAACGGCGACGCCATCCACAGCACCAGGAACGGCGACGCGATTTGACTCTTCCCCGTCGTCAACAAGTAACCCAGCAAGCCCGCCGAGGACGCCGCGATGCAGAGTGTTTGCAGAAAGGTTTCGGCAAGCACGCCGGTCGACCGCTTGCGGACGTCGTCCGCGGCCTGCCACTCCAATAGATTCCGATGTGAGATCAGGCGCCGGAGCCACACCCGGACAATGGCGTCGCCGAGTACGTAGGCGCGGTGCGGCAGAAGAGAAATATCAGCGAAAGCGCGCGCGAAATCCTTGCGAAACAGGCGGCGAAAGTCCGGACGCACGGCGTCCAGCGAGCCGACCCGTTGCGCGACGTTCGACAGTGTCGGCGTCAACATCGCCAACGTCACCAGCAGGCTGTAGATGGCGGGGGCGATCGGCGCCAGCCAGCAGATCAACAGCAACGCCGTCGAGCCCAGAGGAGTCAGGCTGCGGCGCAGATTGTCAAAGATCTTCCAGCGATTGATCGTGCCCAAAGGGTTCGGCGCGCGGCCGCCGCCTCGCACCGGGATGCGGGACGTCGCCCAGTCGATGATCTGCCAGTCGCCCCGCGTCCAGCGGTGCTCTCGTCTCAGGTAGCTTTCGTAGGTCTCCGGAAACTTCTCGAAAAGCTCGATGTGGCTGGCCAAACCGACGCCGACATGCGCGCCTTCGATCAGGTCGTGGCTCAGCAGCGTCTGGTCAGGAAAACGGTGATCCAGGATGGCGTGGAGCGCCGCCACATCATAGATGGCCTTGCCGTGGTAGTTCGCCTCGTGAAACAGATCCTGATAGACGTCGGAGACGGCTTGGCAGTAGGGGTCGGTTCCCGTTGTATCCGTGAACAGCCGGGTGAAGCGAGTCGCCGTCGCGCCCGGCAAAGTGACACTGACGCGCGGTTGGATAATGCCGTAGCCTCGCAGGCGGTGTCGTCCGTCGTCGGTGAGCTCGATGCGGTTCAGCGGATGCGAAATCGTCTCCACCAGACTGCGCGCCGATCCGGCCGGCAACTGCGTGTCGGAATCCAGCGTGATGACGTAGCGGACTGCGGTCGGCGCCTGGCCGGCCGCCACGAAATCGGGCCCCGGGGCGTCAGCGGCTCCCACCAGAAAGCGATTCAACTCCTCGAGCTTGCCTCGCTTGCGCTCCCAGCCGATCCACTTCTGCTCGCTCGCGGACCATCGCCGCTGCCGATGAAAGAGCGCAAACGAGGCGGTCCCGTGGCGCTTGTTCAGCGCCTCGATTGCCTGTTTGGCGACTGTCAGCAGAGCCTCATCTTCCGCCTCGGCGTCTGTGTCGGCGTCTTGATAATCCGACAGCAGGGCGAAGGAAACGTTGGCGTCCCGGGTGCTGAGGAAGTGGACTTCGAGCTGCTCCGCTTGACGCTCGACGGCTTCCGCGGAAACCAGCATCATGGGGATCACAACCAGCGTCCGGCAGTCATCCGCTATTCCGTTCGCGTAATCCATCTGCGGTAAGCGAACAGCCCGGAGCAGCACGATCACCAGGGACTGGACGATATGGATGGCGAGTTCGGCGGCGGGGAAGGCTGCCAGCAGGCTGATCGCGGCCAGCAGCCAGGGAGACGTCCAGCCGCCGGCATAGGCGGCCCCGGCGCAACCCGCAAGGAGCAATCCCGTCAGGCCTGCGATGCCGCTGAGATAGACCGCCGCGGCATGGCGATCCACCCAACGCCTCGTGCGCCGCCGCCACGGCGGACGGCAGCGGATGCGCTCTTCGACCTCCATGATTCCCTCGTCGAGCAGGTAGTAGCCGACGTGGCGTTTGCGGTCATACGCGCTGGTCTTGCCGGCTCGGGCCGCTTCCAAGGCGACGTGGGCAGTTTCGATCTCGGAAAACGTCGAATAGCGGGCCGACAATTCAACGGCGCGCCGGCAGCGGTCACGGGTGGCGAAATTGGAGCGCGTGTACACGCGGGAGGGGTCCTGGCTGAGGACCTCCTCGACTTTGCTGACGCGCTCGAAGACTTGGCTGAAATCGGTCTCCGAGAGCACGCGCAGGCTTCCGATGGCGTTCGAGACCGAGATCCGGACGGCGCCTTCGGTCGCGTGATACTGGTTCACCACGCCTGGAAGGGTCGTCTGGAAACGCTCCTCCAGCCAAGCCTCGAGAAGGCGTGTGGACGTGGTGTCATCGCTGAGCTGCTCTCCCAACCGGGCGATCAAGCAGGGCTCGAGCGCAGGATGGCGCCGCGTGATGAAGCCCAAAACCTGCGAGGTCTCCGCCCCCTCGCTCCGCGCCGCCGCCAACTGCCGGTCCGCGAGGAAGTCGGCGTCCTCCAACAGCCAGTGGCGGCGCAGGACCCTCTCCGCAAGGTCGGCGAGCGATTCCACCAGGGCCATACGCACCATCAGCGGAAACACCCAGAGTTCGGCGATCAGCAGCGGCGCTCGCTCCTGGTAGGCGTCGAGACAGCGAGTGATGGACTCGACAGTCACCCGGCCGTCAGTGCTGGCGACCAACTGGCGAGCAAGCGTGTAGACGCGCAGCAGCGTTTCGCCGCCCTCTTCGACCGTGGGCAGAAAGCGGTAGTAGGTGGAGGGCAAGTTGCGGCGGATATCAGCGGCGTGAGTGCGGACAACATGCGCGTTGTCGAGCAGCCAATCCACAACGTCAGACTCCGCGGGACTGCGCCTGACGGCGTCCGCCAGCACCGTACGAGCCCGCTCATGTCGCTTGGCGGCGAGATTCAAGCGAACGCGCAGGCGCTGCCCTTTCGTATCGGCCGAGAGCAGACGGTGACCGGCGGCAAGTTCGGCGGCGGCCCGCGCCAGGCCTTTGACGGGGAGTCTGCTTCCGACGCTCCGCTCCGCCGATGGCTCCTTGCCGCGCAGCAGGAGATCCATGGCGAAGACGCGCGAGCGGCTCAGTTGATGGAGCAGGTCTTCGAGTTCGCGCTCTGAGCCTCGGGGCGTCTCGACGATCAGGCAGCTCTCGCCGTTCGTCAGCCATTTCCCCGCTTCATTCGTCAGCTTGTCGTCCAGCCGGGGAAAACGTCGACGCAGAACGCTCCACACAACAACGCCGAGGCAGCCCGCCCAAAATACAGGGGCTGCAAACATGCCGCCAGGCTCCGACCAGAATGCGGCGACCGCCGCGAAGGCGGCCGAGGCCGCCACGAGGCTGATCAGCGTTGCTTGCAGCCGAGTGAGACCTGTGGACCAGGTGTCCAACTCACCAGAGCCGGACTTGCTCACCACAGCCGCGCTCAGGAATCCACGCTGACGCAGAGCTTTGATCGCGCTGGTGCTGTGCCCGGGAAGAAAGTGATAGGTGGCTAGGACCCGGCTCATAGGAGGCCCCCGCTCTCGGGTGCGTCACCCGAGAACTCAGTGGTCCTTGCGCCCGCAGGAAGGGAGCGCCGTCTCTCTACCTCGCGACCCGTCATTCTGGACGCATTGACGCCGCCACGGCCGCGACATTCGATGCGGGCGCGACTGTGCTCGAACGCGCCGCCGTCCCCGGCTTCGCGCGTGCGCCGCGGTCAGACCGGCCTGCCATAAGTCGATGTGACGTACATTGCAGTTCCATCGGGCACACGTCCGCCGCAAGTCTGACCGGTTGAAAAACCTGAAAAGATCGGTCCACTACGAAAGGAGCAGGAGCGCCCAAAATGCTTGCCCCTCGACAGTGCAATCCGCTCCTGCATAGCGCGATCGCGATGCCGATTAGAAGCTCGGCATCTTCAAAAGGCTTCACAAAGTAGCCGAGCGGGCCTGTGTGATTCGCGCGGATAACAACCGCAGGCTCGATATGGCCAGTAAGGTAGACATGCGCTAGGGAGAAATCCTCTTGCAGCCTGCGCGCCAGTTCGATGCCGTCGACGCCGCCAGCGATGCCGATGTCCAGCAGAGCGAGATCTGGAGGGCTCCGCTCGGCCATCTCAAGCGCTTCATTCGCCGAAGCGGCGATTCCCGTCACAAAGTAGTCAGCTTCAATCAACAATCCCTCAAGATCAAGTGCCGTGACTGCGTCGTTCTCAACGATAAGTATGCGCATTTTCATAACCCGACCCACTAGAGATCGCCTGGCATTGCCAAACGCTACAACAAAACGTTCGACGGCGCTGCACATGGAGTTCTCCGTGCAGCCATTGTCGGGCCACGTAATAGCTAGGCACGCAGCGTGCCATTGCGCCCTGCAGCGACACACGCATAGGGAGTTGGAGGCGAGCAGCGGTACGCCGGTTGCCGGATTCGCGATCACATTCGGTTAAATGACCAAATACGATCACCGCTCTACGTCAAACTGGTGAAAATCTCAGCCGCGATGCAGAGGGGCCGCGTGTGTCGCTCGGTCCGCCCGCGCCTCAAGATCCGAAATCACATCGAACAGGCGGCGGGAGTTGGAAGGCCAACTCGTGGCCGGCCTGAAACGGCGCGTACTGCTGCGCGAGTTTGACGAGTGCGGGGGTCGAGAGCGGATCGAGGCCGCGGGCCCGAGCGGCGAGTTCGATCGCGCGGTCGGCGTCGCCGGTCGCCGGTCGCCTCGTAGTACAGCGAGAACCACAGATAGGCCTGCGCGCAGCTGGGGTTCAGCTCGAGGGCTCGGTCGAATTGGCGCTTTGCTTCCGGCAGCGACTCGTGAGGCGGCTCGAACTCCATGCCGTGTCCGCCCAGCAGGCAGTAGCAACCGGCCGGTCCGGCGTAGGCGCGCGCAAAGGTGGGGTCCTCGGAGAGCCCTGCGCCGGAACAATGTAGACGCCGTTCGCGGAAACGTAGGGAGCCAACGCCAAGGCGGCGCGTATGCCCGTGAAGTATGCGATCCCGGGCCGGAGGGGACGGAGCCCCGGGCCGGAGGGGACGGAGCCCGAAAGGTGAAACCGAAGGTGAAGCAGGGACGGACCCCGCACGCCCCTTTCGCCGGCGATGCTACTCTCTTTCGACAGAGGCCATCACCGCCATGTGGAAAGTTATTTCATCCCTGCTGCTCTCCGTCGCCCTGCTTGCGCCCGGCGCCGCCCGCTCCCAGACCCCGCTCGATGAGCTCAATCGCGCCGCCCGGCTGCGGGTGGACGCCGCGCCCCGCACCCCTCTGGCGGAGTCGCTGCCCGGCGAGATCGCTTCGCTCGAGCCGGCCGGTTCCGGACGTACGCCTAACTACCTGCTTGCCTTCGCCGCCGTCCCCGACGCCGCCGCGCCGTTCTCCCGCCTCATCAAGAGCGTTCTCGAAGACGGCGCGCTGGAGCCGGAGCTGAAGATGGCGATGGGCCTGCGCATCGCCCAGGCCTACGGCAGCCCCTACGTCGCCGCCCACATGCAGCGCTTCCTGCGCGCCCGCCCGTCCGGCCGAGAGCTGCTGACCGCAATCGAGAACCATACGATGGAATCCCTCTCGCCTCAACGGCTGGCCGGATTGCGCTACGCCGAGGGCTTGACCCGAGGCGTATTGGGCGTCAGCGATGAACAGTTCCGCTCGACCCGCGCCCATTTCAGCGATTCGCAGGTGGTGGAGCTGACGTTAACTGTCTGCTTCTTCAACTACTTCACCCGCTTTGCCGAGGGCCTGCACTTGCCGCTGGAGCGCTGGGCGCTGGAGACCGAGTGGGCGGCGCCCCCTTCCACTTATGTCGCGCCGCCCGCCCGCGTACGCTTGATCTCCGACGGCGAGATGGAATGGTCCGCCCAGCAAGCCGCGCGCGACGGCCGCTTGCCAAATTCCATGCGGGCCATGATGCAGAGCCCCGAGATCGCCTCGGCCTGGCGCGGCTACTGGGGCTCGACGCGGCAGGGCGCCGAGGCCGACCGCGAGCTGCTGCTGCACGTTTCCTTTGCCGTGTCCATGGCCAACGGCTGCCGCTATTGCACCCTGCATCAGGTGCAGGGCCTGCGCCGTCTCGGCGTGAACCCGACCAAGCTGATGCAAATGAAGAAGGACGACAGCGTCCTGAGCCCGCGCGAGCTGGCCGCCGTCGTCTTCGCGCGCAAGCTGACGGCCGACCCGATGTCGGTGACCGACGCCGACTTCAACGCCCTCAAGTCCGGCCTCGGCGGCGAGCGCGGCGCCTTCGACGTGCTGCTGCAAACCTGCTCGTTCGCCTTCATGAACCGCTTCACCGACGGCCTGCGCTTGCCTTCCGAAGACGAGGCCATCCGCATCTACCGCGAAACCTACGGGGAAGATTTTCAACGCGTCGCCCAGCGCTGAGCCGCGGCCGATTGAGGAAGCGAATCTCCAAGCGAAGCCCAGAAACCGAACCCCCGACGGAAGTCGGGGGCCACAACGCGATCCGCCAAGGGCGGGAGCGTACAACCAACAAACCAACCAGCTAAACTCACCCAGGCGCCGGCCCCCCCAAACGCCCCACCGGAGCCGAAGGGGGAGCCGAAAGGGACGGAGCCCTTTACAATTCCTGCGTCCGCATGAATGCCGTGGCGACCTGTGAAACCTGCCACGGCGCCGTCCAGGAGGTCGACGCGCCCCCAGCGACTGCACGACCTGCCATGCTGCGACGGACAGCCGACGAGGTCGGCGGCGGTGTTCAGCTATACTATACATTCATTGCGGCTCAGCTGAGGCGGATACTCGCGCATGAGCGCTGCGAAAACAATTGTCGCGAGCGGCTCCCCGTCAGCCGGCCAACAGCGACCTTCCGCGCTCAACCGAGATGGATCGCATTGAAGAAACTCGCCGGCGACGGACTTTCGCCATCATCTCCCATCCAGACGCCGGAAAGACGACCCTGACGGAGAAGCTGCTGCTGTACAGCGGCGCCGTCAGCCAAGCGGGCGCCGTGCGCCCGAAGAAGTCCGGGCTTCACGCCGCCTCGGATTGGATGGCGATGGAGCAGGCCCGGGGAATCAGCATCACGTCGACGGTCCTGCAATTCGACTATCAGGAGTGTCGGTTCAACCTGCTGGACACGCCGGGGCACCGGGACTTCAGTGAAGATACGTACCGCACCCTCACGGCCGTGGACTGCGCCGTGATGGTGCTGGACGCCGCGAAAGGTATCGAGCCGCAGACGCGCAAGCTCTTCGAGGTTTGTTGCTCGCGAAAGGTTCCGATCGTGACGTTCATCAACAAGATGGATCATCCCGCTCGAGATCCGTTGGAGTTGCTGGATGAGATTGAGAGTGTACTCGGAATTCGGCCGGCGCCGATGAACTGGCCCGTGGGCGACGGGCCGGAATTCAAAGGAGTCGCAGACATTCGTGAGCGGCGCATCTTGCGTTTCAGCAAGGCGGGCGCCGGACGATTCAAGGCCGAATCGTGGGGCGGCTCGCTCAGCGACCCGGGCCTGCCCGACTTGATCGGTCCGGAACTGCATCGCCGACTCCGCGACGATCTGGCGCTGATCGAGGGCGCCGGCGAGACGTTCGACCGAGGACGCTTTCTCGAAGGCGCCCTCACTCCTGTCTACTTCGGCAGCGCCCTCAATAATTTCGGCGTCGAGATATTCCTTCGAGCGCTCGCCGATCTGGCGCCGCCGCCGCAGCCGAGGCAGAGCAGCAAGGGGCGCGTCGATCCCTACAGCCCCGAGTTCTCAGCGTTCGTGTTCAAGATCCAGGCGAACATGGATCCCCGCCATCGTGATCGGATGGCTTTCCTGAGGGTTTGCTCCGGACGCTTTGAGAAAGACATGCGCGTGCATCACGCCAGACTCGGACGCAGCGTTCAGATGACCAGGGCTCATCGACTCTTTGCGGGGGAGCGCGAAAGCCTCGACGAAGCTTTCCCCGGCGATGTAGTCGGGGTGGTGAACCCGGGACTGTTCATCATCGGCGACACCGTGACAACCGGCGAGCCAGTCGAGTTCCCTCCGATCCCGAGCTTTCCGCCCGAGAACTTCGGTCTGCTGCGGAACCGCGACGTCACCAAAGACAAGCAGTTCCGGAAAGGCGTGCAGCAATTGCAGGAGGAGGGCGTCGTGCAACTCCTGTTCACGCCGCAGGGGGGCGAACGCGAACCGATTCTTGCCGCCGTCGGGAAGCTGCAGTTCGATGTCGTGGAATCGAGGTTGCTGCAGGAGTACGGCGTCACAGCCTCTGTTCAGCCGCTCTCTTTCACATGCGCATGTTGGATCGAAGACGCCAAGGGAGACGAAGCTCGCATCCGTTGGCCCTACAGCGGGTTCTTGCGCGCGATTGACAGCCGGGAGCGCCGCGTTTGCCTGTTCGAGTCCCCTCGCATACTCGACCACTTCCTCGAGATGAATTCCGGCCTCGAAGTGACAGCGTCGGCTTGATGTCCATGAACCGAGGGACGCGCTGGGCGTAGAGGGCTGTCGACGGAGCCCGATGAAATCCGGACCGGAGCGTTCACGCGTTCCTCTGAGATAGCGCGGTGCGAGCGGCCAGGCATGGATGGCGGCGGGGTCGTATCAAGGCCCGGAGGCGGGTTTCCCACTTTGCCCAAAAGCAGTTCCTCGAGAGCAAACAGTCCGCGAGTGACCATCGCAGCCTCATCGCCGCCGATCGTCAGCACGCCGCCCTGCGTCAACAGGCCGCCTCGGCTTGGTATGGAGGACAGATCGTAACGCGCGAACCCTTCGTCCTTCGGTTCCAGGCCGTAGTGCTTCGCCAGGCGCGGAGTGGCGTAGGTGAACTGGGCGTTCAACAGGTCCGTCAGCGGGCGCTCTCGCTCCCAAAGTAAGTCGCGGAAGAACCGCAGCGTCTCTTCCCGCATATCCGCGGCGATCGCGGGGTCCCACTGCGGAAACTTCTCTTTGTTCGGCTGCAGGCTGTCGTGCACAAGCAGCTACGGATGCGATTTCCACCCGGACATGCGGCGGAATTCTTCGTGCCAGTTCTGAACGATCTGGATCGAAGCCTTGGCGTTCGCGCCTTCGTCAACCAGGATGAAGCGGTTCCCGTCCGGGTGCACATCGTAATTGGGGACCGGATACAGGCCCCCGAGGTGCGCCTGACTGAACAGCGAGCGGGGCTCGCCCGCAGCGAAATCCGATGCGGTTTCGACCGCCACGGCGGTCAGTGTGTCTCCCTCCACATAGAAGAGCTCCGACCCCGCCCGGCTCCAGACCGGCTGCGCTCCGCCGCGCCTCGAGATCTGCCAGCGGCCTTCGCCGGGCGGGAAGGGCCGCACGTGAATTTCGTCGCGCCCCGACTCATTCGAGACGTAGGCCACAAACCGGCCGTTCGGCGAGAAGGCTGCCGCGCGCTCGGCGGCCGGAGTCTGAAGGAAGACCCGGGGATCGCTCCAGCCCCCGGCGGTTCGCTCGACGTACCAGAGATCGCCCTGGCCGTCGCCCCCGGTCGCGTAGAGGATGTAGCGGCCGTCTCGCGACCAGTCTTGGGGATTGGCGTGCGCCTCAGTGGGGAATAACTCCTCCGCCCCGCTCACACCGTCAACCGACTTGAGAAACACGTCTGGGGTCCCGTTGCGATAGGAGTTGAACAAAACGCTCTTGCCATCGGGCGACCAGATGGGCCCCGAGTCGCGGCCGTCCGCGAACGTGAGGCGCGTCAGCTTGGCGGGGCTGAGAGTTTGAATCCAGATATCGTCGCCGAAATGATTGCCGCCCGAGAGGGCGATGCTCCGGCCGTCCGGCGAGATTGTCGGCTTAGACATGTAAGTGAGAGGCTCGCCGACGTTCTCGATCCTGCGTCCGCTGCGGTCTCTCCAGACGAGTTGCATCTGGCTCGGCTGATCCACCCGTACGAACACCAGCGTGCCGTCATCCGCCACGCTGGGCCCCTGCATGTCCGGGACCGCGGCGATCGGGAAGGCATCGCCGGTCGGCGCCAGCGACCGTAGCGAGAACGGCATCGCCCAAAAATCGCCCTTGTTTCCGAAGTGCAGCAGGCAGCCCGACGCCCAAGTCGGCGAGAACCCTTTCCCTAGTTGGGTCGGAGCCTCGTCCGAACCGGGGCGGTAGAGCATCATTTCGGCGTCCTCAATACGCGTCGCGCGGCTAAAGACGAGGGCGCGACGGCCGAGACCCGGGAGCCACGATGGATGGAAATAGCCGACGTCCTTGGCGGTCTCGGCGGGCCGGTACAACAGGACGGGCTCTCCGCCTCGCGCCGAGAGTTCATACAGAGCCGCCGGCCGGCTGGCGAACACGATCGACTCTCCGTCCGGGCTCCAGACGCCGCCCGTGAACGCGACGTTCCGGTCCCAAAGCTTGATGCGGGGGCCGCCGCGGACGCCGATTTTTCCTACGCTCTGCCGGCCTCCCGGCGGCTCGACCGCCGAGAACGCTAGCGTCTCGCTGTCGGGCGACCACATGGCGTGGCGTACGATCGGCTCTGCGATCAGATGCCGCGTTTGGCCCGTCTCGAGGTCGCGCACCCAGAGCGAACCGATGCCGTGTACAGCGGACTTGACCTGCGTGTAGGCCAGGTAACGGCCATTGGGCGAGATGGCGGCCTCGCCGACGGCGTGGTCGAGCTGGACGGCGAGCTTTCTGAGCGGAAGCGCGGCGGGCGCACCTGAGCGGCTTACGCGCCAGCCGGCTCCATAAGCTCCCGCCAGGGCGAGCACCGTCAGTGCGGAGATTGCCGCGAATCGGCGGCGATCTCTGGTGTTGGCGACGGCCGTTTCCGGCCTGGCGGCCAACCGCGAAGGGGTTGGGGACTGATCGCCGGGTGCGAAAGCCTCCAACCGCGGGGAAGAGAGGGTTTCCGTCTCCGCCGGACTCAGAGCGGGTGCGGCGCCGCCGTTCGCTGCCTGCGCGCCGTTCACCCCGTTCCGCGGCAGGGGGTGTTCGACGACAACCGCCGCCGCCACGAACTGATAGCCCCGGCCGGGGATCGTGGCTATGTAGCGCGCGCCGTTCTGGCCGCAGCCGAGCACCTTGCGTAGCGCCGAAACGGTTTGGAAGAGCGTCGATTCCTCGACATGGACGTCTGGCCAGATCTGGTCCAGCAACTCCCGCTTGTCAACCACGCGGTCACGGCGCTCGAGCAGAAAAACCAGTGTGTCGAACAGCTTGGCTTGAATGGCGATCGGCTGTCCGTCGCGCAGGAGCTCGCGTCGGTTAGCGTGAACCTGAAAGGGACCGAAGCCAAGCAAAATCAACCGCTTTCACCAAGCCTGAGTCGATTCTAGACCCTCTCGACCGAGATTTCCAGCAAGCTTGAGCCGCATCGAACTTGTCCGATATTCCGCTGCGCTGCGAAGCTTCTTGCCTCTTCCCCGTTCGAGGCTCCCGTCAGCACAGGCCGGGAAGCTCAGAGCGGGCGTTGGCGCGATTTGCCGACTTTGGGGAACTTTGTGGACTCCTCGGGCCGCCTTTAGAAGAGCTCAGAACTTTTGAGCGGCATCCTTAGGACTTCTGAGGCGACCAGCATTAGGATTTCAAACGGGCTCGCCGGTCACCGCCTGTTCGGCGAGACCGCCATCCGTCACGGGCATGGAGGAAGGATGACGGGAAGCGATGGATCTCGCTGGAACGAGCCGGCCGGTGGCGCCGCGAGCGGGCTCATTCACCAAAGCGTCAGCCGAGCATCGGCGAGTCGCTGCCTGTCGCGAATCCTGGCTGCAAAGCGATTCCAGCGGACCCAAAGTCTCCGCAGGATGCTGGAGTATTTGGTTCGAGCGGTGTTGGAAGGGCGAGACGACGAGCTCAAGGAGTACACGCTCGGTGTGGAAGTCTTTGATCGCGGCGCGGATTTCGACCCGCGCATCGATCCGATCGTGCGCGTCCAGGCCGCCAAGCTCAGAAAACGGCTGGAGGAGTATTACCGGGACGAAGGCGCCGATGACCTGATTCGGATCGAGTTGGCTCGAGGCGGCTACATCCCTGCCGTCGTGCAAATCGAGCAGCCGCCGCCGTCCAGCGGGGGCTTACTCGACCGGCCGCAAGCCAAGGTGGCCGTTCTCCCGATGCTGAATCTGACCGGCGATCCGGAAAGCGAGTATCTTTGCAGCGGGCTGGCCGAGCAGCTGATCAGCCTTTTGGGACGGATCCCGGGGCTCCGCGTGGTCGCCCGTACGTCTTCTTTCGCGGTCGCGGCGCGGAACCTGGACATCCGGGAGATTGGCAGCCGCCTCGGTGTGCAATTCGTGCTGGAAGGAAGCTTGAGGCGGCGCGGAGCCTCGTTGCTGATTACCGTCCGGCTGACCGACACGCAAACAGGCCTGCAGATGTGGGACCGTCAATTCGAAGGATCGCTGGAGACGTTTCCCGAACTCGAAGCTTGGACCGGCCAGCAAGTAATCCAGTCGGTACTCAGCTCGGTGGCGGGCGATTTCTCACTTCCCGCTCCAGCGCCCGCGGCAGAGAGCTTCGATTTGACGCTGCGGGCTTGGCATCACTGGCGGCAAGCTTCAGCCGATTCGTTCCGACGGGCCCTCTATCTGCTCGCCGCAGCCGTCGAGGCGGACCCGGCAAACTACCGGGCACAAGCGGGCTATTCGACCTTGTGCGCCACGATGGCGACGTTTGGTCTGATGGCGGCGGATGATGCTCATGCGCGGGCTGAACCTGCTGTGCGCGCGGCTATCGCCGCTGGTTCTGGAGCGAGCGAACCGTGGGAGGCGCGCGGAACATTCGAGTGCCTCCTCGAGTGGAGCTTCGAGGAAGGAGTCTCCAGCTACAAAAAGGCGCTGGAGCTCAATCCAAGCAACGCCATCGCGCAGCACGGCTTGGGGATCAACGGCTATCTGCCGACCGGGCGGCTCGATAGTGCAGTAACGGCCATGCGGAAAGCCGTTGTGCTCGATCCGCTGTCGCCGTTCGCAGCTGCCGATCTCACGTACGCGCTCATCTACGCCGAACGTTACGACGAAGCTTTAGAGCAGAGCCGACGCGTGGCGGGGTTGGATCCAGCTTCCGATCGGGCTCGCTACGACTCGGCTTGGTGCTTGACCCTCGCCGGGAGGGTCGACGAGGCGCTTGAAATCTTCGAAGCGGACCCTCCGATGCCGGATCAGCTCTATCCGACTGGATTCCATGCCTTTGCCTTGGCCAGAGCCGGCCTGCGCTACGCTGCGGAAGCCCGATTGGAGTCGCTGCGCCGGAGCTGTATGCACGGTGAATTTGCAACCGAAGTGGCGGCCATGACGCTGCTCGAGCTGGGGCGAAGAGAAGAAGCGCTGACGGAGCTCGAGGGGTTGGTCCGGCGGCGGGATCCCCAGATGCGATACCTGGCCGTCGAACCGCATTTCCGGCAACTGCGAGGGGAGCCTCGCTTTGAGGCTCTGCTCCGCCAGGTGGGGCTCGGTTAACGCAGAACCCTCAACCGAAAACACAACTCGTTTTCTTCCCTGCGGTTTCTTTGGCGCCTACACGCCCAGCGTGCGCTTCAACGCGTCGTGAGCGCTTGCGAGGCATAGGAAAGGGGTCACTGGCGTCCGGCTAAAGACGAGTCTGACTTTCGCAAGCGCCTGCGCAGGAACCAGTTAGAGCCCGAATCGGCCAGCCGCGATTTGAACGGCGGATAGCGGCTGCCTCCTAAAAATTCTCTTCGTGGCAGGTTCCGCAGTCGTTGGGGGCGTTGTGGGCCTCGTGGCAGGCCATGCAGGTCTTCATGTTGTGCTCTACCTGCTTGGTCATCACGTCGAGCTCCCGGACGGCGCCGTGGCAGGTTTCGCAAGTCGCCCCGGCATTCATGTGTTTCCGGTGGCTGAAGTAGACGAATTTTTCGATCTCATACACGCGCTCCCAGGCGATCGGCTCGGCGGCTTCGGCGGCGGCGGCCAGTTTTTGGATGTGCGGGCTGTCGGTCTTGATCGCCTGGTGGCAGTTCATGCAGAAACTTTCCGCCGGGAGACCCATGAAGGAGCCCGGGTCGGCGTTCTCATGACAGGTTTTGCACTCGAGGCCGAGCGCGAGGTGGGTTTTGTGGCTGTAAGGGATCGGCTGCTGCTGGCCGTGCAGTTGCACCGCCAGCAGCAGTCCGGCGAACCAGAGGACCGGTTGGATGGCCCGGCCGTTCATTTCGGCGTGACGTGGATCAGCGCGCCGGGGTTGGCGTCTTCCAGCATCCACAGCGTGCCGTCGGGCGCCTGGGTCACGTCGCGGATGCGCTTGCCGATGTCCCAGCGCTCTGCCGGTTTCGCGCCGCCCTTGCCGTCCATCACAATGCGCGTGAGCGAGCGGCTGCCCATGCCGCTGACGAAGGCGCTGCCGTCCCATTCAGGAAACGCCTTCTTGCCGGTGTAGAACATCAGGTCGCCCGGCGCGACAACGGGGGTCCAGTAGATGACCGGCTGCTCGAACTCAGGCTTCGAGTCGTGGCTGGGGATCGGCACTTCGTTGTAGTTCATGCCGTAGGAGACGACCGGCCAACCGTAGTTCTTGCCGGGCTTGATGAGATTGAGCTCGTCGCCGCCGCGCGGGCCGTGCTCCAGCTCCCACAGCTCGCCCGTGGGCGAGAACGCCAACCCGTAGGGCGCGCGGAAGCCGCTGGCCCAGGTCTCCGCCGGCGTCATGTTGCGCTCGGGGAAGGTGTACTCGCTGACGACGGGGGCCGACTTGGCGAGCTCGCTGTCCCGCGGCGGATCGATGAGCTCGATGGTCTGCTTGCCCGTCTTGCCGTAGTTGGGGTTGCCGGGGGCGGGCTTACCGTCGAGCGTGAGGCGCAGGATTTTGCCGACGGGCTGGTTCGGATCCTGGGCCGGAGTCATGCGCTGGCGGTCGCCGACGGACATGAACAGGTACTTGCCGTCGGGCGAAAACGCGATCTGCCCGCCCGCCTGGCCGCCCATGCCGCGCGGCATCTGGCGCCAGATCACCTCGAAGTCTTCCAGCTTGGGCACGCGTTCGAGGTCCAGCCGGGCGCGGGCCAAGACCTGGCTGCCGCCGTACTCGCCGGGCTCGATGTAGGTGAGATAGATGCTCTGGTCGGAGGCGTAGTTGGGCGAGAGATAGACGCCGAGCATGCCGTTCTGGCGCTGCCAATAGACCGGCGGCGTGTTAGCCAACGGGGCGATCTTCTCTCCCTTGGCCGAAACCAGCCAGACGGGGCCGATCTTCTCGGTGACCAGCATGCGGCCGTCCGGCAGGAAGGCGATGCGCCACGGCAGCCCGAAGGTCGCCGTCGTGGTCATGTTGAAGGGCATCGTGGCCTCGGGTTCCTGATGGCCCGCATTGAACTGGGCCCAGATCGGGGCGCACAGCAAGGCCAGCAGTAGTGATGCTTTCGCCAGGTTTGTCATCTTCCATTTCCTCCGTTGGTTCGTCAGAGCCCGAACCTAAAGTGTATCAACCGGTATCTGGGTTTTGTTCTCGAGAGCCGGACAACGAAAAACGGCTGAACCCTTTTGCTCCGTTGTGACTCTACCCATTCGAGAGACATGGAGGAAGTCAAATGCTGTTCCCAAAAAATCAACACTCTGTAGAGCGGGTCATCCGAATCCTGCTGGGCGTCGGACTGCTCGCCGCCGTGTTCGTCGGTCCCCAAACGGCCTGGGGCTGGCTGGGCGTGATCCCGCTGGTCACCGGACTGGCCGGGAGTTGTCCGCTGTATACACTGTTGGGGTTCTCTACATGTCCCCTGAAGAAGAGCGTGGGTTGATTGCGCAGGCGGCGACTGGGCGCCACGACGCCCTCGAAGCTCTGGTTGCCGAGCACGAGGCGGCGGTCTTTCGCTACGCGATGGCGCTTGTCCGCCGCCGAGAAGACGCCGAAGAGGTACTGCAAGACGTCTTCATTGCGTTGATGCGGTACGCCGGAGCGTTTCGGGGGGATGCTTCTCTGCGCACCTGGCTGCTCACGGTTACACGAAACTCGGCGTTTCGAAAACGCAAGGAAGCGGCGATGCGCGCCGAGGAGCCGTTCGACTTGGACGCTCTGGGGCGCGCCGCCGGTTGGGGTGCGGCGGACCCCGAGCTTCTCGCGCTGCGCGCGGAGCGCCGAGAGGAGTTGGAGCGCGCGCTTGCCGGGCTTGCCGAGGAGGACCGCGAGATGATCCTGCTGCGCGACTTGGAGGGATTGTCAGGGCGCGAGACCGCGGACATGCTGGGCCTGTCGATCGCCGCCATGAAGAGCCGCCTGCATCGCGCTCGGCTGCGACTTGCCGCCGCGTTGCGGACGGGAGGTGTGATTTGACTCCGGCGGAAAGACGCGTTGCGGGCCTGTGGTGCTCCGAGGTTTTGACTCGCCTCAGCGAGTATGTGGACGGAGAGCTGTCTGAGGACGAGGTCGACGCCGTGCACGCTCACCTGCGCGGTTGCGACTGGTGCGAAAGGTTCGGGGGCGAGTTCAGCCGCCTGGTCGGCGAGCTTCGCAGGCGCCTCGCCGAAGCGGAGCCTGTGGGCGAAGACGTCCGGTCTCGCTTGCGGCTGCGATTGGCGGAGGAAGCGGAAAAAGGCCTCTGACGCCGTCGGGCTTGAACCCCCGGCTGCGACAGAGTGCGCGAAATGGCTCAGTAGGGGCGAGCGCTGCGACTAGGAGACGGCGGTCGGTTCGGGAACGCCCCGAAAATACTCGATGGTCTCCCGCAGGCCCTCTTCGAGGCCGACTTTCGGCTCCCAGCCGAGCAGGCGCCTGGCCTTGGTGATGTCGGGCTTGCGCTGCTTGGGGTCGTCGGCCGGCAGGGGCTTGCGGGCGACCGGGCAGTCGGAGCCGATCAGCTTCTGGATGGTTTCGGCGAACTGGAGAATCGTCAGCTCGGTCGGGTTGCCGATGTTGACCGGTTCGCGCTCGTCGCTCAAGGCCAGACGCGTCAGCCCGTCCACCAGGTCGGAGACGTAGCAGAAGCTGCGGGTCTGCGAGCCGTCGCCATAAACCGTGATCGGCCGGCCGCGCAGCGCCTGGTCGATGAAGTTGGGCGCCACGCGGCCGTCGTTGAGCTTCATGCGCGGCCCGTAGGTGTTGAAGATGCGGACGATGTGCGTTGCCACGCCGAATTCGCGGTGGTAGGCCATCGTCAGCGCTTCGGCGAAGCGTTTGGCCTCGTCGTAGACCGAGCGGGGGCCGATCGGGTTGACGTGTCCCCAGTAGGTCTCCTTCTGGGGGTGCTCCAGCGGGTCGCCGTAGCACTCCGAGGTGGAGGCGAGCAGGAAACCGGCATTTTTGGCGCGCGCCAGGTCGAGCATGTTCTTCGTGCCGGCGGAGCAGACCATCATCGTCTCGATCGGCAGCGCCAGGTAGTCGACCGGGCTGGCCGGACACGCCATGTGGAAGATAAAGTCCACGTCGCCGGCGATTTCTAACGGCTCGGTTACGTTGTGCGCGAGCAATTCAAAGCGCGGATTTGCCAGTAAATGCTCGACGTTCTCGGCGCGGCCGGTGGCGTAGTTGTCCACCGCGAGCACGTCGTGGCCGTCGTCGAGCCAGCGTTCGCACAGATGCGAGCCGACAAAGCCGGCGCCTCCCGTCACAATGATGCGCACGTTTCCCTAGCCTCCACCCATCCAGGATAAGGCGGAAACCCTCCCGGCACTACCCGTAAGCCGCTGTAGTCGGGCGCGGGCCTACGCCTTATGGTCCTCGCGCTTGCGTCAAAGCAGCGATTGGGGAAGAATGTGAGACGCCCACGGAAAGAATTTTCGGGCCAGGAGCAACCATCAGTCCATGAAACGCCGAGATGCATTGCGTTGGATCGCCGGAGGCGCCGCCGGCGCCAATTTATCCTCTTTACTGGCCGCCCCCGCGGCCGCAGCGCCGGCGCAGAGTTCGGCCGGGATGCCGGACGTCAAGATCACCAAGGTGAAGGCCATTCTGACCGCCCCTCCCGGGCTGCCGCGCACCGTCGTGGTGAAGATCGAAACCGATCAGCCGGGTCTGTACGGCTGGGGCTGCGCCACTTTTACCCAGCGCGCCCGCGCCGTCGTGACCGCCGTCAACGAGTTCTTGGACCCGTTCCTGCGCGGCAAGAACCCGGATGCGATCGAAGACATCTGGCAGACGATGTATGTCAGCTCGTACTGGCGCAACGGCCCGGTGCTCTACAACGCGATGAGCGGCGTGGACCAGGCGCTGTGGGACATCAAGGGCCGGCGCGCCAACATGCCGGTCTACCAGTTGCTCGGCGGCAAAGTGCGCCAGGCGGCCGATGTCTACCGTCACGCCTCGGGGTCGAGCCTTGAAGAGGTGGAAGACAGCGTCCGCAGCTACCTGGAACAAGGCGTGCGGCATGTCCGCATCCAGATGGCGATCCGCGGCCAGGCCAACTACGGCGCGCGGGTGGAGGGTGCGAGCGGCAACGGCTTTCTGGGCGCTCCGTCGGGCGGCAACCACGATGAGCGGATGTATGAGCCCACGCCCTACCTGCTGAGCGTGCCGAAGCTGTTCGAGCACATGCGCAAGAACCTGGGCGACGAGGTCGAACTGCTGCACGACACCCACGAGCGCATCTCGAACACGCAGGCGATGTGGCTGTGCAAACGGCTCGAGGAGTACCGCCCGTTCTTCCTCGAAGACCCGGTGTCGCCGGAGCAGATCGGCTACTTCCGGCACATTCGCCAGCAGTGCACCACATCGATCGCGATGGGCGAGCTGTTCAACTCGCCGCATGAGTACGTGGGCCTGATCGCGGAGCGGCTGATCGACTTCATCCGCATCCACGTCTCGCAGATCGGCGGCGTGACGCCGGCGAAGAAGGTCGCCCATCTGGCGGAGTTCTTTGGCGTGCAGACGGCGTGGCACGGCCCCGGCGACACCTCGCCGGTGGGTCACCTGGCGAACATCGCGCTCGACGTGAGTTCGTACGCCTTCGGCATCCAGGAGGCCTCGCAGTGGCCGGACTCGGTGCATGAGGTCTTTCAGGGTTGCCCGAAACTCGAAAACGGCTTCTTCTATCCGAACGAGAAGCCCGGCTGGGGCATGGAGATCAACGAGGAGTTGGCGGCGAAGTACGACGTGGACTCGCGCTACGACACGCCGTTCGACTACTCCTGGGGCACCACGCGCCGGCGGGACGGCTCGCCCATTCGGCCTTAGCGACTGTGTCCGCGCCGGCGGTGAATTAGCCCAAAGGTACCAGCCGCTCGGTCCAAGAATGGGCCGAGCGTGTCAGGCGCGGGTGCACACCGGAGCTCCAAACTGGCTATATCAGCCATTTGGAGGCTCCTATGCGCACCCCCCTCGTTGCAATTATTGGGCTCTTTGCCGCCGGCGTCGCTTCAGCGGCCGCCTTCACTCCGATCTTCGGCAGTCCGGAGCCGGCGCTCGAGTCCACCCTCGATCTGATCTACGGGCCCGGAGGCTACACCCGCGTCAGCGACGACTTCGACCAGTTCTGGCTGGGAGATGCAGTGATGACGGCGACGGCGCTGTCGAGCTACGCGGGCGCAACGCAACGATTCGGCCTCTGCTTCGTCTGCGACGGGTCCGACGATCAACTCTTCGATCCGGTGATCACCGCCGACGGCGTGTTCACACAACCTCTGACCGCCGGCGGGCAGGCCAACCTGAGCCTGTCGCTCGGTCTATTTCGATTTTTCAACGAGCCCACCGGGGAGCCCGGCGTAGGACGCGTCTATTCCGATCCGACGCTCAATCCGCTCGGCGGCGACCACATGGTGAGCTATGCGGTGAACGGGCAACAGAACACGTTTGCATTGGGCTTCGAAGATTGGCTATTTACGTCCGACCCGGCGTCGGACCGCGACTACAACGACTTGGTGGTGCAGGTGCGCTTCGTGCGTCCCGACATCAACGAGGTCCCGGAGCCGGCCACCGCGCTTTTGTTGGGGGGAGGACTGCTGCTGGCGGTGCGACTCGCATCGCGGCGCCGGCAGCGACGCTTCGAAGGCCGCGTCTTGGATGAAGCGCCCTCGCCCCGGTAAGGACCCGCTCACGGTCGCGGCTCGATTTCAGCGACCTACGCTCGCTGGGACAAACCGCCGTCGACGGCCAGCACCTGGCCGGTGACGAACTTCGTGCAGCTCAGGAAGAACAGGACGGCTTCGGCGATCTCATCGCCGGTTCCGTGGCGGCCGGCCGGGGTGGCGTCGATCATCCGCTGAACCTCGGGCGCGTGCTCTTCAGAAAACTCAATGACGCCGGGGGCGACGCTGTTGACCGCGATCGACGGCGCGAGCTCTTTGGCCAGCGAGCGGGTCATATGGATCACGCCGGCCTTCGAGGCGTTGTAGGGCGCATAGCCGGCCCAGGGACGGATGCCGCCGAGCGAGCTGAGGTTGACGATGCGTCCGCCGGTCGGTTGGCTGCGCATGATGCCGGCGGCCTGCTGGCAGCAGAAGTAGGGCGCGCGCAGATTCGCTGCGTGCAGGCGGTCCCACTCCTCAGGCTGGGTTTCCTGAATCGGCATGCGCTCATACTGAGCGGCGTTGTTGACCAGGCCGTCGAGGCGCCCGTAGGCGGCATGGACTTCGCCAAACAGGCGCCGGATCTGGTCGACATCGGCGAGGTCGGCTTGGAAGAGCCTTCCGCCGCAATCCTGGGCCGTCTGGCGGGCCTCGTCTGCCGAGGCTCGGTAATGGACGGCCACCTGAGCGCCGGCTTCACCCAGCGCCAGCGCGATCGAGCGGCCGATCCGCCGGGCGGCGCCGGTGACCAAAATGACCTTGCCTGCCAGGGACTCCGCCACGCCTTTCAGTGTAATCCGGCCCTGTTGGTAGAATATGGGCCGCCATGCAGCTCGACCGCAGAACCGCGCTTCGCCGCTTCGCACAATTCGTCGCCGGCTCGCCGTTTTTTGCGGCCGCCGCGCAGGCGCAGCACCCCGGCACGATCTACCCGCCGACGTACTCCGACGAGGTGATGGGGCCGGTGAACCTGCATGAGTTCGAGGAGATCGCCAAGGCCAAGCTGCACAAGCTCGCCTACGACTTCATCGCCGGCGGCGTGGATGACGAGGTGACGTTGCGGGCGAATCGCGAGGGCTTCGAGTGTCTGCGCCTGGTGCCGCGGGTGATGACCGACGTCAGCGAAGTCGACACCTCACTGACGCTGCTGGGCGCGAAGCTGCCCGCGCCGATCCTGCTGGCGCCGACGGGCGGCAAAAACCTGGTCTTTGCAGGGGCGGACCTGACCTGTGCGCGGGCGGCGGCGCACGTGGGGACGATCTACTCGGTGGGCGGCGCGGACATGGACCGCCTGGAAGACGAAGGCGTGGATCTTTCCTGGTGGCGCAACACGACCGGCACGCCGGATGAGGAGTCGGCGCAGAACTTTGCGCTGCGCTCGGAGGATTCCGGCGCGGCGGCGATCGTGCTGACCGTGGACAACCAGTACCAGTCCAATCGCGACCGCAACAACCGCAACCGTTTTGACTACGGCTACATGAGCTCGGGCGTGCCGCAGGCGCAGGAAGGCCAGCCGCCGCGCTCGCCCGCCGTCGCGGCGATGTGGCAGCGCCACACGCCGAACCTGACCTGGAAGTGGATTGAGTGGGTGCGCTCGCGATCGGAGATTCCGATCGTCATCAAGGGCGTGCTGGACCCGATGGACGCCGAGTTGGCCGTCGAGCACGGAGCGGCGGCGGTGATCGTATCGAACCACGGCGCGCGGCAATTGGGCAGCGCCATCGCCTCGATCGACGCGCTGCCGGACGTTGTGCAAGCCATCGGCGGCAAGGTTCCGATCCTGATGGACGGCGGCGTGCGGCGCGGCACCGACGTGGTGAAGGCCTTGGCGCTGGGGGCGACGGCTGTGCAGATCGGGCGACCCTATCTGTGGGGCCTGGCGTCGTTCGGGCAAGACGGCGTGCAGCGCGTGTGGGAGTTGCTGGCCGCCGAGGTCAAACTGGCGCTGGCCCTTGCAGGCAAGGCCAGTCTGGGGGCGGTGGACAAGCGCATGGTGAGGAATCCGCAGTGCGGCTTGTAATCGCGCTAGGAGTCTTGGCGGCGGCCCTGCTGAGCGCGCAGGAGCCGTTGCATCAGGTCTGCGGCTCCTGCCATACGACCATCGCGGAGGATTTCCGCACGCACAAGCATCTCGCCGGCGGGCTGGATTGCAACACCTGCCACGGCGACAGCCTGGAGCATCGCAACGCGGCGGGCGCGGTCCAGCCGGACCGCATCGCCGCCCCGCACGAGCAGGCCGCGCTTTGCGGCACGTGCCATGCCGACAACGCGGCTGAATACAACGAGAGCGTCCACGGCAAACTCGTGGCGGCGCTCGAGCGCGGGCCCAACTGCGGCACCTGCCATGACGTGCACCGCGTGCGTTCCGCCAAAGCCACTGAGCGGCGTTGCCAGAATTGCCACCGGGAACGCCCCGAAGCCTGCATGGCCGAGCCGGCGGAGGCGAAGTTTGCGGTGAGCTGCGCCAACTGCCATACGCCGCACCAGTTCCACGCGGCGCGCTGATGCCTTGGTGGGACGAACATTCTTGTTCGTCCAGCGTGCGATACTGGGCCGGTTATGCGTCTGAACCCGGTCAAGAAACTCGTCAGTGAGGGCAAGGTCGCCCTGGGAATGTCACAGGGCCATTTGGCTACAACCGAGCTGGCCCGCATGCTGGCGGCGGCCGAGTTCGACTGGGTCTTCCTCGACTCCGAGCACGGCCCGTTCACCACGGAGACGATGCAGGCCATGATCAAGGCCTACCTGCAGACTCCCGTCAGCCCGATCGTCCGCGTGGCCGATTTTCAGTACGACCTGGTGGCGCGGACGCTCGACAGCGGCGCGGAGGGCATCATCTTCCCGCGCGTGGAGTCGGTGGACGTCTTGCGCAAGGCGGTGAGCTGGGCGAAATTTCCGCCGCGCGGCGTGCGGGGCTTTGGCCTGGGGCCGCCGCAGATCGGCTACAAGGTGGAGCCGTTCGAAAAGATCGTGCAGCACATGAACGACGAGATTCTGCTGTTTGCGCAGATCGAGTCGGTGAAGGGGCTGGAGGCGCTCGACGAAATCGCTTCGGTCGACGGCGTGGACTCGCTATTCGTGGGGCCGGCGGATTTGTCGATCTCACTCGGCGTCGGCGGCCAGTGGGATCACCCGAAACTGCTCGAGGCGATCGATCAGGTCATCGCGGCCTGCAACCGGCACGGCAAGATTCCCGCGATCCACGTGCGCAACGCGGCGTTTGCGAAGGTCTGCATCGCGCGCGGCATGCAGGTGGTGAGCTGCGGCGTGGATCTGGCGCTGCTGTGGGCCGGCGTGCAGGGCAACGCGAAAGAGCTGCGGAGCTAGTCGGGCGATGCCCCGGATTCCTGCTCGGCTGTCATAACCGCTTCGATCAGCTTGCGGAGACGCGGAAGTTCGCCTTGAGCGGTTTCCCAGACGATCCTGGTTACGGTCGTCCAGGAATTGTTCCCATGACAGACCGTCCATGAACTCGAGGGCGAGATCGATCCTCTCGAGGATGTCATGGAGGCGGATCAGGGGATCGGTCTTTCTACAACGCGCACTTCGTCGGCCATAATCCGATCTCGCATTCTGGGATGCAAGGTTTCGTACGTCGTGAGATGCGCCTCAATGCCGAGTGCGTCCGTCAGGTCCAGCCGCAGCCCGGCCATATCCATCAGCGAGAAGCGCGGCGGCGGCTCGACGACGACGTCGAGGTCGCTATCCGGGCGGAAATCGCCCCTAACCCGCGACCCGTAGAATCCGGCGCGTGCAATCCCATGCTTGCGCAGCACGGGGAGGGATCTCCTCTTCAGCTCGGCCAGATCCAACTGCATCTGGACTTCAATATAGCGGCGCAGCCAGATCGGCGCCGCAACAGACCGCCCCCTGACGAGACTTGATGAGAACGTCGCCGGAGCGTTCGGCATAGTCCCCGGTTCCAACCGCGGGAACGAGAAGGCATTCCCCCGGCTGAAGCCGGGGGCTATAGGGGGAGAGCGGGAAACGGCCCCCGCCTCTGTTCTCAGCCCCGTTCGAGCAGGTAGCTCGCGTCCACGCGCTTCGAGCCCGAGCCGTCATTGACCACATACTGTCGGCGCGTGGTCGAACGGGCGCTGCGGTCCCACAACGTCGCTGCGGCGTGGTCGCCGTCCTTGCGCAGGGCGTAGAAGAACAGGTCGAACTTCTCCAGCCGCGCGCGGTCATTGTCGTAGTTGCGGGCCACGCGCTTGATGGCGTCCAGCACCGCCTCTTCGGCTGACATCCCGTGGCGCATGTTCTCGACGATTGCGTGGGCGCCGCAGATGCGAATGGCTTCTTCGCCGCGTCCCGTCGAGCCCGCCGCGCCGACGTCCTGATCCACAAAGCAGCCCGCCCCGATGATCGGCGAGTCGCCCACGCGGCCGGGGATTTTCCAGGCCAGGCCGCTGGTGGTGGTGCAGCCCGACATCTCGCCCTTGCGGTTGAGGGCGAGGCAGTTGATGGTGCCGGTCGGCGGATCCTGCGCCACCTCCCGCGCCCAAGCGAACCACTCGGGCTTGGCGTCGGGAAACAACTCGCGCAAGCGCGCCGAGCCTCCATCCGGCGGCGCATCCAGGCCAGGGCCCCAGTCCGTGCCCAGCGACTCCTTCCAGGTCAGCCACGCCAGCCGCGCGCGGTCGGTCAGCAGGTTTTCGACGGGAAAGCCGTGCGCCACGGCAAAGCGCTGCGCTCCCTCGCCCACCAGTAGCACGTGGTCGGTGCGCTCCAACACCAGCTGCGCCACCTTGGCCGGCGACTTGATCCCTTTGAGCGACGCCACCGCGCCGGCGCGCCGCGTGGGGCCGTGCATCAGGCAGCTGTCGAGCTCCACCACGCCTTCTTCGTTGGGCAGGCCGCCGTAGCCGACCGAGGTGTCGTTGGGGTCGAGCTCGACGATATTGACGCCGGCCACAACGGCGTCGAGCGTATCTTCGCCGGCCTCGATCATCTCCATCGCCCTGTTGCAACACTCCATGCCGTTGGAGCTGGAGATGACGATGTTCGACGGCGAGGCTTGCGCCTGCGCGGAGACGGCGGCCAGCGGAGCGGCGGAGAGCAAGGTACGGCGAGTCATGGTCCCTATTCTAGGGACGCTCGGGCTGACGCGCGCGCCTGGATTGCGCGAAACTAGTCCCTCATGCTCGCTTCCGCCATCGATCAGCTCTTCTCCAAAGCGCCGGAGACCTACGAACAGCCCGATTTCGAGACTTTCGAGGAGTTCAAACGCGCGCTCAACAGCGGCGCGGCGCGCGCCGCCGAGCCCGACCCGTCCTCGCCGCTGGGCTGGAAGGTCAACGCCTGGGTCAAGCGCGGCATCCTGATCGGCTTTCGCATGGGCCGCACGGTGGAGATGACCGACGAGGGCTCGCGCCTGCAGTTTTTTGACAAGTCGACCTATCCGCCCAAAACCATCGGTCTGGCCGACAGCGTGCGCGTGGTGCCGGGCGGCTCGTCGATCCGCGACGGCGTGTTCCTCGGCAAGAGCGTCACCTGCATGCCGCCGATGTACATCAACGTCGGCGCCTATGTGGACGAGGGGTCAATGGTGGATTCGCACGCGCTGGTGGGCTCGTGCGCGCAGATCGGCAAACGCTGCCACCTGAGCGCGGCGGCGCAGATCGGAGGCGTGCTCGAGCCGGTCGGGGCGATTCCGGTGATCATCGAAGACGATGTGCTGGTGGGCGGCAACTGCGGCGTCTATGAGGGCACGATCGTCAAGACGCGCGCGGTGCTGGGCGCGGGCGTGGTGCTGACGCGTTCCACGCCGGTCTATGACGTGGTCAACGGGACGGTGCTGCGTGCGACGGCTGACACGCCCTTGGTGATTCCGGCGGGCGCGGTCGTGGTACCGGGTTCGCGGCCGATCCAGACCGGCCCGGGCAAGGACTGGGGGCTGTCGCTGGCGGCCCCGGTGATCGTCAAGTACCGCGACGAGAAGACCGATTCATCGGTGCAACTCGAGGACTTGCTGCGGTAGAGCCTCGGGGCCGGCGACGAATCGCTAATCCCCGCTGTGGTCGAAGTTCACGCCGACCTGCATCGGCCCGTCCTTACCCTTCTTTCGCGGCGAAGGCTCGTCTGTTTTCAGCGCCTTGGGTTCCTTGGTCTTCTTGGCCGTCGGGTCGACCGGAATTTCGTCCGGCTCGGGCGTCACTTGGCGGGTTTCGACCACTTCTTTTTTGTCTGGCTTTTCTTTGCTCATCAACAGGTGGACAAGGCGGGGCGCGGAACTGTTACCGGCGCCGACTTCGCCCTGGTAATCTCTTCGCATGGATCGACGCAAGTTTCTGGGGCGTTCGCTCGCCGGTTCGGCCATGGCCGGCGCCGCTTTACCCGCTTCCGCCGCCGAGGTGTCACAGATTCCCAAAGGGTTTGCCACCGACCAGCACACCAATGTCTTCTTCGAGGGCCCGCAGTCAGGCAAGCCGCACGCCGGCAAGGTGCTGGCGGCGATCCAGCCGCATTGCGACGACATCCCGATCTTTGCCGGCGGCACGGTGCTCAAGCTCATCGACGAGGGCTACACCGGCTACCTCATCCGCTGCAGCAACGACGAGATGGCCGGCAGCGGCGACTCGGTCGGCGAGGTCGTGCTCAACAACGAGGTCGACACCGAAGAGGTCGGCCGGCGGATGGGGCTGAAGAAAACCTATCACCTCGGCTATCGCAACCACCTGATGGACAACGCCTCGCTGCTCGAGTTCCGCTCGCGGCTGATCTTTCTGTTCCGGCTGCTGCGCGTCGACACGGTGGTCTGCTACGACCCCTGGGGCCACTACGAAGAGAATCCCGACCACTACGTGACCGCCAAGATGGTGGAGGCGGCCTGCTGGATGTCCGGCGGTCGTTTGGACTATCCCGAGCACTTCGACGCCGGGCTCGAGCCCAAATCCGTCACCGAAAAGTATTACTTCTCGCGCGGCCCGCAGCTGGTGAACCGGGTGGTGGACATCAGCAAATACATGGACCAAAAAGTGCACGTCAACGTCGCCAACGTCACCCAGGGCCCGGCCGGCGAGACCGGCTCGCGCCTGCGCCGGCGGCTGGCCGAGCAGGGCAAGAAGCTGCCGCTGCTGGGCGACGACGACGACACCGCGAACCGCCAGTACATCAAGCACCTCGTCTTCCACGAAGACGCTGAGCTGGGGAAGCAGTACGGCGTGGAGTACGCGGAAAAGTTCCACTACATCGGCCCCGGCGACGGCTACGTCAGCGAGTACCTGGACAAGAACGTGGTGGATCTGTAGGCGCTACACTCGGGGTTGCTCGTCTTTCTGTTTTGGCTTTTTGTGGGGCCGGCCGCGCTCGCCGCCTTGCTGTCGATCCACTCCGGCCGCAAGTTCCAGGACTACGTCGAGATGGAAATCCTGGGCGAGCCGGACCCGGACGAGCAGCCCTACCATCCGCCCGCCACGCTGTTTTTGCCGGTGCGCGGCGCTGACCATGACCTGGCGGCCAACCTGCGTTCGCTCTCCGAACAGAACTATCCCAACTACGAACTCGTCCTGGTTTGCCGCGACGCCGATGACCCGGCTGTCGCGACGGCGCAGTTCACGCTGGGCCCCAAATTCCGGCTGATCGTCGCCGGCCCGCCGCCGGATGACACCGGCGAGAAGGTCCACAACCTGCTCGAGGCCGTCCGCCAGGCGCGGCCCGAGAGCGAGGTTTTTGCGTTCGCGGATTCCGACGGCCAGGTCACCGCGGAGTGGCTCGGGAACCTGATCCAGCCGCTGGGCGATAAAGCCGTCGGTGCGGCGACCGGGTTTCGTTGGCATTTTCCTGAAGACGGCGGCTTCTGGCCGCTGCTGCGCAGCGCCTGGGACGCCACCATCGCCGGCTCGATGCGTCCGGACGGAAAAAATTTCGCCTGGGGCGGCGGGATGGCGATCCGCCGCGAGACGTTCGAGAAGGCCCGCGTGGCCGAGTACTGGCGGGGGACCGTCAGCGATGACTACCGCCTGACGCAGGCAATCCATGACGCCGGGCTGGACCTGAAATTCGCGCCGAAAGCGATGGTCGCGACCACGGGAAGCTGCTCGCGCGAGGAGTTCTTGAGCTGGACGACCCGCCAGCTGACGATCACGAAGGTCTACCGCGCGAATCTCTGGGTTGCCGGGCTGGTGGCCCACATCGTCTATTGCGGCGCGATGGTCGCCGGGGTCGCCGCCTGCGTGCTAGGCGACCCGATTGGTCTGGCCGCGCTGGTGGTGACCCAAGTGCCGGGCATGGCCAAGGGAGCGATGCGCGGCTATGCCGGGCGCTTGATGTTCCCGGCGCGCGAGGAGTGGTTCGACCGTTTTGGGTGGAGCTACTTCTGGCTGACGCCGGTCGCCACCTGGGTCTGGCTGTATGCGTTTCTGACTTCGGCGGCAACGCGTACGATTCGCTGGCGGGGGTACGTGTATGAGCTGCCGGCTTCGGATCGGACGAAGCTGGTCGAGCAACCGCTTTCTGACGGTCGCGGCTAGTCGCTCAGGGAGGAGGCGGCGTCGATGAAATCCTGACTCAGGATCGACGGCGCCCACCAGCGCTCGATGTGCTCGATGACCAGCTCGGTTCCGCGCGCGTGGCTGACGTAGGGCTTGTCGCGCGGGTCGTACATGGCGTCGGTGAGGTCGCGTACGAGGGCGACGTTCATCCCCAGGCGGGTCTGTTGGCGGATGCCGAACGGGCGGCCGAGCACGCACATGTTGGCGTGGACGCCCATCAGCACGATGTTCTTGATCCCTTCGCGGGCGCAGTAGTTGTAGATCTCCTGGCCGTCGTCGGAGATGCCGTCCTGGGCGGCGATGACGATGTCGGGATGCTCGCGGTTGTAGAAGCGCACCATGGCGCGCGGCACGGCGTCGTCGCAGGGCTCCTCGTCTTCAATCGGCAGGGCGGCTTCGGATTTGGGGTCCAGGTAGCACCACTTGGCGATCGGAACCGGCGGCTCGGCGTGCCGGACGGCCTGCATCATCTGCCGCTGCGGCGCGGCGGCGTAGAAATCCATGGTGCCGCTGGGGGCGTGGACGATGTGGACGCCGAGCTGCCGGGCGGCCTCGAGCGTCTGGTTCATGCGCGGAACCAGCTCGCCGACGCGGCGCGCCGAGGAGCGGCAGTAGTGGTCGTCCCACATATCGCAGACGATGATGAGCGTCTGGTCGGCCTTCCACGCGATGGTTCGCTCCACCGGTCCGGCGGCGGTCCGGCTGCGGGTATGGAGCGGGATGGCGACCTCGCCGATGGGGCGCGCGGCGTAGGCGGCGGCCGAAGCGAAGGAGGCGAGCAGCAGGCGGCGACGAGAGAGCATGGCCGCGATCAGGATATCACTGCGTCCCGGAATCAGCCTGCCAATTTTCGAGCAGGAAACGGCCGTCCTCGATGCGGCCGGTCGCCACGCCGACGGCGCCGGCCACAGGCGGGTCGTCGCTGACCAGCGGCAGGGGCTGGGTCAGCCCGGACGGGTGCAGCGCGAGCCCGTCGGCGGTCTGGACCGTCTGGCCGCGGCAAACGGCCTCGATCGAGAGGATTTTCGTGCCGTCCTGCGTGATGCGGGCTTCGAGGGGCCCCAGCCGTACTTTGTTGCTGGGCGCGAGGATGAGATGGACGGTCGAGGCCGCCAGGTCCAGGTCGACCTTCTCGATGCCGCGGACGCGCGCGAGCCGGCCTTCGAGTGATTCGGCGCAGGAGATGCAGTCGGTCCCCTGGAAGGCGATGCGCAGGTCGAGGAACTCGGCATGGGCCGAGACGGCGAGGAGCAGGATCAGCAGCAACCGCATCCGGCTTCATTCGAGCAGAAGCGGACGGGGTTGAGCAACGTTGACCGGCCGGGGAGGCGTCCCTCGTCGTTGTGAAGGTGCACTTACACAAAGGCCAAGAGAAGTATGCCTTGTTAAAGAAAAGTGCGAAAATATTGAATAACGAGCGGGAGCGTCGCCTTTGTGCAAGTAGAGCTACATAAGAGCGGCCCCAAGAAGCATGCCTGAACAGACCTCAAAGCGGGCGGGTGAGTACGTCGCCCAATTGGCCGGCCACTTCGCCTTCATCCCGCGACCGCTTCCGCCGGACGACCCGCCGATTCAGTGGACTCCTGCGCTCCAAGCGCTGCTGTCTGAGGCGGATCGAGCCATTGGTCGGCTCGACACCGTGACCCGAATCCTGCCCAATCCGGATCTTTTTCTGGCCATGTATGTGGACCGGGAAGCTGTCGACTCCTCGCGTATCGAGGGAACGCAAGCCTCTCTGACGGACCTATTGGAGTTCCGCGCTGCGGTTCCTCGCTCCGGGCGTCCAACTGATGTTGAAGAAGTCTCCAACTACGTGGAGGCGATGAATCTCGGCTTGAGTCTGCTCGAGGAGATTCCGGTCTCACAGCGCCTAATTCGAAGCGTCCACGAGAGGCTGCTCAAGGGTGTCCGCGGGGGCGAGAGGAGCCCCGGTCAGTTCCGAAGGGTCCAAAACTGGATTGGCGGCCCCGGAGCCTCCGGCCCGGAAGAGGCGGTCTTTGTTCCCCCCCCGCCTTCAATTGTGGGGCCGGCGCTGAGTGACTTGGAGCGCTTCATCCACGACGAGACTCCGATGCCGCCGCTGGTCAAGGCCGCCTTGGTTCACGCACAGTTTGAAACGATCCACCCGTTCTTGGATGGCAACGGCCGAGTCGGACGACTCCTCGTAACGTTCTTACTGTGTTGGAAGGGTGCGCTCCAGAAGCCGATGTTGTATCTGTCGGACTTCTTCAAACGCCGCCGCCACGAATACTACGATCGTTTGCAGGCAGTCCGAGACCACGGCGACTGGGAGGGTTGGCTTGCATTCTTTCTAACCGGAATCAAGACCGTCGGGGCGGATGCGGTCGAGACGGCGACCGCGATCCAGCAGCTTCGAGAAGAGCATCGATCGCGCCTCACCCGTGAGCTAAAGGGTTCAACGACGGCATTGGCCTTGCTCGATCTGTTGTACGAGCAACCGATCCTTCAAGCGGGCCGCGCGGCCGAACGCCTCGATTGCAGCTATCCGACTGCCAACAAACTCCTGACTCAGTTCACTGAACTCGGCTTGCTCGTTGAAACCACAGGGCAGGCGCGCAATCGGGTGTTTGCCTACCAGCCGTACTTGGCGCTGTTCTCGGACTGAGGTCAGCCCCCCGCGCTACACTTGTGGGTGGCGCATGGGCCTGCTCGACCGACTCAACCCGCAACAAAAACAAGCTGTGCTGCACGACGAGGGGCCGTTGCTCCTGCTCGCCGGCGCCGGCAGCGGCAAGACGCGCGTGATCATCTCCCGCATCGCGCATCTGATTAAGAACAAAGGTGTTCCGCCGCACGCTATCCTCGCTGTGACCTTCACCAATAAGGCCGCCGGCGAGATGCGGGACCGCGTCCTGGCCCAGCTCGTCGCCGAGGGCCTCACGCCTTCGTCCACGCCGAACGTCTCGACCTTCCACTCCTTCTGCGTGCGCATGCTGCGCTCCTACGGCGACCCGCTGCGGGAGTTCCGGCCCGGCTTCACGCGCTCGTTCAACATCTACGACGCCGCCGACCAGATCGCGCTGATCAAGAGCATCTACAAGGACCTGGGTCTCGACGACAAGGCTTTCATGAAGCCGCGGGCGGTGCAGTCGATTATCTCGCAGGCCAAGAACTCGGGCCGCACCCCGCAGGATTTCTATCGCGACGCCACCTCGCCGCAGTCCGAGCGCGTGGCCGTCGTCTTCGAACGCTATGACGAGGGCCTCAAGAAGGCCAACGCCCTCGACTTCGACGATCTGCTGCTCGAAGGCGTCCGCCTGCTCAAGAAATCCAAGCCCACGCGCGACCTGGTGGGCGGCCGCTATGAATACGTGATGGTGGACGAGTACCAGGACACCAACCGCACGCAGTACGATCTGCTCGGCCTGCTGACCGAAGGGCACGACAACGTCTGCGTGGTCGGCGACGAGGACCAGTCGATCTACTCCTGGCGCGGGGCCGACATCAACAACATCCTCGATTTCGAGCGCGACTTCCCCAACGCCACCACCATCCGCCTGGAGCAGAACTACCGTTCCACCCAGAAAATCTTGGAGGCGGCCGGCAAGGTCGTCGCCAACAACACCGCCCGCAAGGGAAAAAAACTCTGGACCGACGGCGACGTGGGCGAGCCGATCCTGTTCTACCAGGGCGACGACGCCGAGGCCGAAGCTCTGTTCGTGGCGGATTTCCTCAACCAGCGCCTCAACGAAGACCCCTCCCAGCGGGCTGCAGTGCTTTACCGCACCAACGCGCAGTCGCGGCAGGTGGAAGAGGCGTTGCGGCGTTTCGGCCGCAAGTATCTGGTCGTCGGCGGGGTCAGCTTCTACCAGCGCGCCGAGGTCAAGGATCTGATCGCCTACATGAAGGCCGCGCAGTCGCCGGGCGATGCGATCAGCGTGCTGCGCATCATCAACACGCCGGCGCGCGGCATCGGCAAGACGACGATCGAGACGCTGCAGAGCTTCGCCTACCAGGAAAAGCTCACCGTGTGGGACGCGATTTGCCGCAGCGTCGAGGAGCATCGCTTCCCTTCCCGCGCCCACGCCGCACTCAAAGGCTTTTGGCACTTTCTGAAGATGTGCCAGCAGAACATCGCCGACAAGCCGGTGGACGAGGCGCTGCAGTGGATCTATGAAGAGAGCGGATACCAGCGGATGCTCGAGCAGGATCCGTCGGTGGAGGCCGAGGCGCGGCGCGAGAACGTCAACGAGCTGCTCAACGCCGCCGCCGACGCCGCCCAACGCGGCGAAGACATCCATGCCTTCCTCGATCACGCAGCCCTGATCGCCGAAAGCGACCGGCTCGACGAGGCCGCTCAGATCACCTTGATGACGCTGCACAACGCCAAGGGACTCGAGTTCCCGCTGGTGGCGATGATCGGCATGGAAGAAGGCCTGTTTCCGCACAGCCGTTCTTTCGAAGACGACGATGCGATGGAAGAGGAACGCCGGCTCTGCTATGTCGGCATGACGCGGGCGGAGAAGCAGCTGGCGCTGACCTGCGCCCGGACCCGCCGGCGCTGGGGAGGCGGCGCGCCGGACTGGATGGCGCCGTCGCGGTTCCTGCAGGAGGTTCCCCCAGAACTCATCGACGACCGCACCGTGGGCGGCTCGGAACTCTTCGGGCTCTCGCCCAGCGCCGGCGAGCGAGCCTTTGCGTCTCACGCCGAAGCCGACCTGTTCTCCGAGCGCCATCAGGTCCGCAGCATCGCGGAAAGCCGCCTCGCCGCCGCTCGGAACCGGTTCGAGGGCAAGACCTACGATTCGGCTGATGCAGTCGCGAAGTTTTTCCAGAAACAAGGCGCTCCCATCCAGGCGAAAAGCCCAGCGGCGGCCAAGCCCGCCGGCGCCAAGCCGGCCGCCGCTAAGCCGGTCTATCCGCCGCTGCAGTCGAAGCCGAAGTTGCAGGCCAAGCCCCCCGCCGGCGCCCCCGCGGGATCGCTGGCGCGGGGCGCTCGCGTCAAACACGCCCGCTACGGGGTGGGCACCATCGTCAAGCAGGAAGGCGGCGGCGACCAGGCCAAGGTGACGGTCATGTTCCGCACCCACGGACTGAAGAAGCTGGTGGTCAAATTCGCCGGATTACAGCCGGTTTAGAGCGCCTCCCTCTTTTGGGTACTGCTGATCCGGCAGTACTTTTGTTCCAGGACTCGCGGCCCATCAAAAATTCGAAAAACCAGGGATCATCCGTATAGCCGGATAAGGATTTTGCAGCAGAGAATAGGGCTGCAAGGACCTAGAAGGTATTGATGACCCGCCATTCGTCTTCTAAGAGATCGAAGAACCGCAGCAGCCGGCGCGGCCAGGCGATGGTCGAATTCGCCCTGTGCTTCCTGTTGTTTCTCAGCGTGGTACTGGGATTCGGGCAGCTGGCTCTCGGCCTTTGGATCAAGACCACGCTGCACCACGCGGTTCGTCAGGGTACGCGGTATGCGATCACCGGACAGACCAAGACGGGCCTGGGGCACGACGCCTCGATCCGCTCGGTGGTCGTCGACGGTTCGGTGGGTCTGATCGATCCGGGCAGCGCCGAATCCATGATTTCGATCAGCTATTTCGACCAGCAAGGCGATCCCACACCGTTGAACCGGGGCGGGAACACGATCGTGTTGACGGTCAACAGCTACCCGATTCCGTGGCTGGTGCCGTTGCCGTTGTCGGCCGTGGGGGACGGCTTTGACGTGACGGTGAGTTCGGTGGATCGGTTGGAGCCGTTTCCGACTCCGCCGTTGCGTTAGTTCGGTTCGAGGGGGGAATTGGATATGCGAAAACTGCGCACGCTCTACCGCGACACCGCCGGCAACGCCTTCGTGGAATTGGGCGTTTCTCTGCCGGTGATCACGTTCATGTTGTTTGGCGTGGTCACTGGAGGGCTCGTCTTTGACCGCTACATGACCGTCGTCCAGTTGGGGCGCAACGCCGCCGGCATGATGTCGCGCGGCATGGATTTTTCCCGCGACGCCAACAAGGCTCTGTTGCTGACCGGCCAGACGCTGGACATTACGCCGGACGGAGGCGAGGGAGTCGTCTACCTGACGCGAGTTACGGTCGCCCCGGCGGGCACGCGCAACGCCGGCAAGGTTGTGATGGCGGAAAGGCACGTCATCGGGAATGCCGGCTACGAGGAGAGTTCGCTGGGGCGGCCGTCTTCGTCGATCTGGCCTGATCCAACCAACAACCAGCCCAACGGAGACGTGCTGGACTACAACGAGGAGCCTTCGGCTGTGGCGAGCGTGCCGGCGTCGTTGGCGACGCTGCCTCCGGGCGAGAGCATGTTCGTGGCCGAGGTTTACCACTCGGCTGAGTCGCTGCGGTTCGGACGCATCTGGGGCGCTCCGCTGTCGATTTCCACGGTGATCTATTTCTGAGAGGGGGATTGCGGTCATGAAAGCGTTCTGTGGTTACACTCGCCGTCGCGGCCAGATCCTGCCGCTGTTCGCGGTCTTTCTGGGCTTCTTGCTCGGGTTGTCGGCGTTGGCGTTCGACATCGCCTACGCGATGGTCGTGCAGACGCAGTTGGTGGCGGCCCTCGATGCGGCCACGCTGACGGCCATCCGCTACGTGCCGCAGGGAGACGCCCAGATGGCGGCGGCCGCCCAGCGCAATTTTGCCGCCAATCTGCCGGCCGGCAAGCTGCTCATCAGCAACCCGACGCTCTCCACGCCGTCAAAAACCGTTGACGCGGGAACGGTGCGGGTGGCGTTCGACGCCTCGGCCGACATCCCGATGTTCTTCGCCCGCTGGTTCCGCACCGACGGCATGACGATCCGGGCGCACTCGGAGGCGGCGCGGCGAGACCGCAACGTCATCCTCGTGCTCGACTACTCCGGCTCGGTCGCGCCGGTGCTCGATGACATCAAGGACGCCGCCAAGGCGTTCGTCAACTCCTTCTCCGAGCAGTTCGACCAAGTCGGCCTGGCGGTCTTCTCCACCTCCGGCCGTATCCTGTACCGGCCGCAGTTCAACTTCAAGCCTGGTCTCAGCGCCGCCATCGACGCCGTTGACGAGGAGTACTACACCAATCACGCCGCAGGGCTCTACTGGTCCTACCGGGCTTTGCAGGAACTCGTGGATCCGATGAAGGATCAGAAGGCCAACGAGATCGTCTTCTTCACCGACGGCAACGCGAACTGGTTCCCGGGCACGTTTGAAACCTGGACGGGAACGGGTTACTGCTCGGCGAGCCCGGTTACCGGCGTCTTCGGAATCCGGCCGGGCAACAGGTTCTCCATCTACCACAACAAGATCCTCGACATGGAGGCGCGCATGCCGCCCCTGGCGCCGACGTTGGCCCCGTTGTGCAGTTCGCTGCACTCGTCCAACAATCCCGTGAGGCGGATCCTGCCGCAGTGGATTCCCGAGCCGTCTCCGGCGGCTGGGGCGATTTTCCCCGAGGGCGTCCAGATGTCGGGGTTCAAGAACAACCTGCCCAATCTGAATCAGTCGAACCCGTCCAACAGCCTGCGTCAGGACATCGCCAAGAACGTTGCGGATAATCTGGCGCGCAAGATTCGCCAGGATCCGCTGAGCATCCGCATCCACACCATCGGCTACGAGGGCAACGCGGGTCTCGAATACGACGTGCTCGAGCGGCTGGCCAACTGCGAGGGTTGCGGCGCGGTGGACCCGCTCGACGCCGCCGACGGCACGCAGGCCAAGGGGCGCTTCGTGCTGGCGCGCAGCACGGCGGAGTTGTTGCAGGCGTTCCTGGATGTGGCCGGCTTCATCGGCCGCATCACCAACTAGGGCGGCCCTCAGCCGGGGCGGGCCGGAGCGGATATGATGGAACCTTCCGCGACGGCCCGCCCCGATGCCCGACACCGCTTCGCCGCCCGATTCCCTGCCGCCGCTGTGGGTGGCGCTGCTGCCGACGGCGGCCTTGGTCGGACTGCTTTTCTTCTCGATTGCGGTGCTCGAATCGTCCGGGCACATCCCGCTGATCGCCGCTGCGGCCGTCGCCGCCCTCACCGCAACGGGCATTCTCAAGCAGCCTTGGCGGGCGATCGAGCAGGGCATGCTCACGAGCATTTCCCATGCGCTGCCGGCTGTCCTCATCCTGATGGCGGTCGGACTGCTCATCGGCGTCTGGATCGCTGCGGGCGTAGTGCCGCTGCTGATCTACTACGGGCTGCACCTGCTCGCGCCCAGCTACTTTCTGGCGGCGGCGTGCCTAGCCTGCGGGTTGATCTCGCTGGCGGTGGGCTCGTCTTGGTCGACGGCCGCCACCGCGGGCCTGGCGCTGGTGGGAGTGGGGCAGGCGCTGGGGATTCCGCCCGAGATGACTGCCGGCGCGGTGGTCTCGGGCTCCTACTTCGGAGACAAGATGTCGCCGCTGTCGGACACCACGAACCTGGCCGCCGCGACGGCCGGCGCGGAGCTGTTCGACCACATCCGGCACATGCTCTACACCACGACGCCGGCGCTGGCGATCTCGCTGGCGATTTACCTGTACTTGGGCTTTGGTTTCGGCGCCGCCGCCGATCCGGCCGCGCCGGCCTACATGGAGATGGCAAGCGCGCTCGAGTCCGGCTTCCAACTCACACCCTGGCTGCTCGTGGCGCCGTTCCTCACCCTGTTTCTGATCGCACGCCGCTCCCCGCCGCTGCCCGCGCTGCTGGCCGGAGTGTTCGCGGGCTGCTGCTTGTTGTTGATCTTCCAGCGGCAAAACGCGCCAAACGGCCTGGGGTCGGTGATTTCGGTACTCTACGGCGGCTTTGTGAGCCAGACGGGCAAGCCGGCAGTCGATGAACTGCTCTCGAGCGGCGGGTTGAAGAGCATGATGGACACGATCGCGCTGATCCTGTGCGCCTTCGCCTTCGGCGGAGTCATGGAGGCCTCGGGCATGCTGGCGCGGCTGACCCGCACCATTCTCTCCGGCGTGCGCTCGGCGGGCGGGCTGGTGGCGGCGACCGTCACCAGCGGCGTGGGGCTGAACGTCCTCACCGCCGACCAGTATCTGGCCGTCGTACTGACCGGACGGATGTACCGCTCGGAGTTCGAGCAGCAGAAACTCGCGCCGAAGAACCTTTCGCGCGCGGTGGAAGACTCCGCAACGCTCACTTCGCCGCTGGTGCCTTGGAACACCTGCGGCGCCTACATGGCGAGCGTGTTGGGCGTGGCGACGCTGAGCTATGCGCCCTACGCCTTCCTCAACCTGTTGGGTCCGCTGATCTCGCTGGCCTACGGTTTTTCGGGCTGGACGATCGAGAAGGCGGACGAGCCGGTCAGCGACGGCCCCGCAGCGACATGAAGGGACCCAAGACCATCCGGATCGACCAGTTGCTGCTGGAGCGCGAGCTTGCCGAGTCGCGCCACAAGGCCCAGGCCCTGATTCTGGCCGGGCAGGTTCTGGCGGATGAGCAGAAAATCGACAAGCCCGGCCGCCGGGTCGCCGCGGACGCGGAAATTCGACTCCTCGGCCAGCCGGCGAAGTTCGTCAGCCGGGCGGGGTTCAAGCTCGAAGGCGCCCTCGAGCGTTTTGGCATCGACCTGGAAGGCAAGGTCTGCCTCGACATCGGAGCCTCCACCGGCGGATTCACCGACTGCATGCTGCAGCGCGGTGCGGCGAAAGTCTACGCCATCGACGTCGGCTCGAACCAGCTGCACTGGAAGATCCGCCAGGACCCGCGGGTGGAAGTGCGCGAGGGAGTCAACGCCCGCTATCTTCAAAGAGAGGACCTGCCTGAAACGGCCGACTTCGCCTGCTGTGACGTCAGCTTTATCTCTGTTACGCTGATTTTGCCTGCTGTCGTCGAATTGCTGACTCCTCGCGCTGAAATGATCGTGCTGGCGAAACCGCAATTCGAAGTCGGACGAAGCGAGGTCGGCAAAGGCGGAATCGTGCGCGATCCCGCCCTGCGGCAGGCCGCCGCTGACCGCGTCGCGCAATCCCTGCGGGATCTCGGATTCCAAAGAATCGAACAGATGGACAGCCCCTTGGCGGGCGCCGAGGGCAACCTCGAGCTGCTGCTGTGGGCCTCCGAGAGGAGGGCCGCGGCTTGAACGGCTTGATCGGCATCGTCTCCAAGCCCGGCCGCGACGACATCCCGGCGCTGCTGGCGAAGGTGCTGCCGTGGCTCGACGAGCACGGCGTGGAATACGCCTGCGACCGCGTAACGCAGCGCTATCTGGGGCGCGAGGGCGGCTTCGACCGGGCGGAGCTGGATCGCGATTTCGAGCTGATGATGGTGCTCGGCGGCGACGGCACGCTGCTATCCGTCGCTCGCGGCGTGGGCGCGCGCGAGACGCCGCTGCTGGCGGTGAACCTGGGCGGTCTGGGCTTTCTGATGACAACCGGGCCCGAAGAGATCTTCGGCGCCCTCGAAAAGGTGCTCGCCGGCGACTACCAGGTCAAGCGCCGCACGGTACTCTCGGCCAAAGTGATGCGCGACGGCGACATGCTCGCGCACTACTCGGCCCTCAACGATGTCGTCGTCAACAAGGCGGCGATCGCGCGGCTGGTGCACCTGGAAATCTTCATCGACGACGAGTTCATGTGCGCCTACCGCGCCGACGGGCTGATCCTGTCCACACCGACCGGTTCCACCGCCTATTCGCTCGCCGCCGGCGGTCCGGTCATCTCCCCGGCCGTCAAGGGTTTGTGCGTGACGCCGATCTGCCCGCACACGCTGTCGAACCGGCCCGTGGTGGTGGCTGATACCTCGAGCGTGCGGATCGTGTTCTCCGGCGGCGACGACACGACGTTCCTGACCGTCGACGGCCAGGTCGGCATCAACCTGAAAATCGGCGATACGATCGAGATCTCGAAAGCCAAACACGAGGTCCGCATCATCCAACCCGAGAAGCTGCGGTTCTTTGACGTTTTGCGCGCGAAGATGCAGTGGGGCGGGCGGTGATCGACACCGGGCGCATCACCGCGTCGTTGAAGACCCTCAATCCGGCCTCGATGTTCACAGCCGCGCCGCCTCGAAAAAGGCGATCTGTTGCAACAAGCCCCCGCCTTCGACCAGACTGAGACCCCATGAAGTACGTCTTGGCCCTCGACGAGGGCACCACCAGCGCGCGGGCGCTGCTGTTTGACGAGGAGGCGCGGATTCGCGCGGTCGAACAGGTTCCCATCCAGTCCGTCTACCCCCGCGACGGCTGGGTCGAGCAAGATCCCGAGCAGATTTGGCAGTCGCAGTCCTCCGCTCTGCGGCGCGCGGTGGAGAAGGCGCAGGTCGCCGTCCACGACATCGCCGCGGTCGGCATCACCAACCAGCGCGAGACGACCATCGTGTGGGACCGGGCCAGCGGCGAGCCGATCGCGCCCGCCATCGTCTGGCAGTGCCGGCGCACAGCCGACGTCTGCCGCGCCTTGCTCGACGCGGGCCACGGCCCCGTCGTGGCCGAGAAGACCGGGCTGGTGATCGACGCCTACTTCAGCGGCACAAAAATTGCCTGGATTCTCGACCACGTCCCTGACGCGCGCCGCCGCGCCGAGGCCGGCGAGCTGGCGTTCGGCACGGTCGACTCCTGGCTGGTCTGGAAGCTCACCGGCGGACGGGTGCATTCGATCGACCGCAGCAACGCCTCACGGACGATGCTGATGAATCTGGCCGGCGGCGACTGGGACGACGAGATGCTCGAGCTTTTCGGCGTTCCGTTGGCGATGCTGCCGGCCATCCGACCCTCCTGCGGCGTGGTCGGCGAGACCGAGGCGTCGCTGCTGGGGCGCGCGCTGCCGATTGCGGGCGTCGCCGGCGACCAGCAGGCGGCGCTGTTCGGGCAGGCCTGCTTCCGGCCGGGGATGTCAAAAAACACCTACGGCACCGGCTGCTTTCTGCTCGAGCACACCGGCGACCGGGCGCCCGTCTCGCGCCACAAGCTGCTGGCGACGACCGCCGCCACGCCGGAGGGTCGCGCCTATGCGCTGGAAGGGGCGATCTTCATCGCGGGCGCCGCCGTGCAGTGGCTGCGGGATTCGCTGGGACTGCTCGAATCGGCCCAGGAGTCAAAGAAACTGGCCGAGTCGATCCCCGACACGGCCGGGGTCTACCTCGTGCCCGCCTTCGTCGGCCTGGGCGCTCCGTACTGGGACAGCCAGGCCCGCGGGCTGATCACCGGACTGACCCAGGGCGCCCGGCGCGAGCACGTCGTGCGGGCGACGCTCGAGTCGATCGCCTACCAGACCCGTGACCTGGTGGATGCCATGGAGGCCGACAGCGGCCAGCCGCTGGCCGAGCTGCGCGCCGACGGCGGCGCCGCGGCCAATGATTTCCTGATGCAGTTCCAGGCCGACATCCTGGGCCGGCCCGTGGTGCGGCCGGCGAACCTGGAGACGACAGCCGCCGGCGCGGCCTTCTTGGCGGGGCTGGCCACAGGCGTGTGGAGCGGGACCGACCAGATCGAGACGTTTTGGAAGGCCGACCGACGCTTCGAGCCGCAGATGGACGCCACGCGGCGGGGAGAACTCTACGCCGGCTGGCGCAAGGCGATTGATCGCGCGACCGGCGGCTAAGAGCGGTTAAGGTTTTTTGCGCAGACGAGGTTTCCACAGCCATGCGCGCGCCTCTGATGTAACTACATTGTTTGCAGCCAGGTACGCCTGTTTACGGCCTGTGGAAAACTTGTGGACGTCTATCCGGCCTTACGCTTCTTCGACGCCCTCGATCTTGCCGTATTCGGAGATCTCACGGACTTCGTCGGCGCTATACATCGTGTGCAGCGTCAACCCGCCTTTGCGCGGGCGACAGAAGCAACGTCACGCCAGCGGCCAGTAAAGCGCGGTGATCGCGACCCCAAAGACCGGATAGAAGAGCTTGTCAAAAAAGTGCCAGGCCAGCACGATACCCAGCAGCGAAAAGCCGGGCTGCTGCCAGAAATCCAGCAGCTTGAGCGCCCATTGCTCCGGCAACAGCAGGCCGATGCCGGTGGCGCCGTCGAGCGGCGGCACCGGGATCAGGTTGAAGGTCATCAGCAGCAGGTTGAGCGAGAAGAAGATGCTCAAGAACGCGGCGGCCGACTCGGCGACTTCGCCGCCCGAGCCGGCGACGATTGCGGTGAAGCTCAACCGCCCGGGAACCGTGAGCCAGCCGCCCGCAAAGCCGGCGTACATCACCAGCGCGGTCAGGATCGCCAGCAACAGGTTCGCTGCCGGGCCGGCCAGCGCCATCCAGGCGGCGCGGTGCGGATGCCGCCGCTGCCAGTAGGGGTCGTAGGGCGCGCTGCCCCAACCGACCATCCAGCCGGCCAGCAGCAGCGACAGCGCCGGCACGAGCACCGTGCCGAACGGCTCGCGCTGGATGTGCGGCAAGGGGTTGAGCGTGAGGATGCCCCCGCGGGTCGCCGTGTCATCGCCTCCCCAATTGGCGGCCAGAGCATGCGCCGCCTCATGGCAGGTCAACTGAAACAGGAAGGCGACGTACCACAGCGGCGCGAGCGCCATCGCATCTTGATCAAACACTCTTCTGATTCTCTTCTGTTTGCGCTCCCGAGCGAAACTCCGGCTGCACGGCGGCGCGTACAGTCCCTCCCCGCTCATGTGCTAGCCTTTCGCTTTGTCCGCTTCATCCGCTGCATCCTTGACGCAATCCAAGATCACCGGCCTGCTGGTCGGCGTCGTTCTGTTTATCGCGATTCTGCTGGCGCCCACGCCGGACGGCATGACGGCCCAGGCGCAGTGCGCCGCCGCCGTCGCCGCGCTGATGTCGGCATGGTGGATCAGCGAAGCCACCGACATTGCGGTGACGGCGCTGCTGCCGATCGCTCTGTTCCCGGCGCTAGGCGTGATGTCGGCGCAAGAAGTGGCCGGTCACTACGCCGAGCACATCGTCTTCCTCTACCTGGGCGGCTTTCTGATTGCGCTCGGCATGGAGCGCTGGAACCTGCACCGGCGGCTGGCGCTGGGCGTGATCCGGCGCGTCGGCTCGCGGCCGTCGCTGATGATGCTGGGCTTCATGCTCGCCACAGCCTTTTTGTCGATGTGGATCTCGAATACCGCGACCACGATGATGATGCTGCCGATCGCGTTGGCGGTGGTGAACCAGTTGTCGGACCTGGCGTCGATTGACGGCGAGCGCGATGAGGCCACCGCGGACCGAATCCGCAACAACTTCGGCGTGATCCTGCTGCTGGGCATCGCCTACGCCGCCAGCGTGGGCGGCATCGGCACGATCATCGGCTCGCCTACGACGGTGGCGTTCCTGGGGTTTTTGGAGACGAGCTTTCCCGACGAGCGGCGCATCGCCTTCGCCGACTGGACGCTGGTTTGCCTGCCGATCGTGATCGTCTTCCTGCCGATCTGCTGGCTCTACCTGGCGCGCTTCGGCTCCGAAATCTCCCTCCATCGCATCCGCTTCGCCGGCGGGACGGACGTCATCATCAACGAGCAGCGCAAGCTCGGCTCGATGCGCTTTGCCGAGAAATACGTGCTGGGCGTCTCGAGCGTAACCGCGCTGCTATGGATCATGCGACGGCCGCTCGAGCTGGGCTCGATCCGCATCCCGGGCTGGTCGCAACTGTTCGACAACCCGGGCGCGCTGCAGGATTCGACAGTGGCGATGGCGATGGCCTCGATCCTGTTTCTGACGCCTAGCGGCCAGAAGGATGCTGAGGGCCGCATGCAGCCGGTGCTCGACTGGCACACCGCCGCGCACGGGGTGCCGTGGGGCGTGGTGTTTTTGTTTGGGGGCGGCTTTTCACTGGCGGCGGCGATCTCCGAGACCGGGCTGGCGACTTGGATCGGCTCGCAGCTCGCCGGCCTGGAGGGCGCCCCGCTGTGGCTGCTGGTGCCGATGAGCTGCCTGATGGCGGTCCTGTTGACGGAGACGACGTCCAACATCGCCACGGTGCTGATGCTGTCGCCGGTGATCGGCGCCGCGGCGGTGGAGATCGGGGTGCATCCCTATCTGATGCTGATTCCGTCGGCGATCATGGCGAACTTCGCCTTCATGCTGCCGGTGGCGACGCCGCCCAACGCCATCGTCTTTTCGAGCGGCTGGATCTCGATTCCGCAGATGTTGCGCGCCGGCGTCGTGCTCGACGCGATCGCGCTGGTGATCGTGCCGGTGATGGTGTACGCTCTGGGGTCCCTGTTCTTGGGGTTTTAGAAGAACGCGCGAAAAGACAAACGGGCTTCGTCTCCGAAGAGGCGAAGCCCGCTTGCTTTGGCAGTGGAAGCGCTCCCGAGGGAGAGACCGTTATTTCGAGCGTCCGGAGCGGCTGCGGCTCGGGGCCGAGCGGACGCTGCCGCCCGATCGAGAGGCGCCGCCGGAAGACCGCGAAGGCGCCGACCGCATGCTCGGCGCACTGCTGCGCGACGGGCTCGACATGCGCGGAGCGCTGCGGACGGGGGCCGGGCTCGAGCCGCGGCTGTAGGAGCCGCTGCTACGCGGGGCTCGCTGCTGCGGCATCGACATCCGCGAAGGCGAACTCGACCGCGAACTCGACGGCGCCCGGTTCACGCGCGATGAACCCTGCGACGACCGGTCCACCCGGCTCGAAGAGCGCTGCGGAACCGTCGCTCGGGACCTGGACTCGGATCGGCTCGACCAGGAACCGTTCGAGGAACGGTCGCCCGACGAGCGATTCACGCGGCTGGATGACCGCTGCGGGGTGGCGGCCCGGGAAGCGGATCGCGAATTACCGGACGAGCGATCCACTCGGCTCGAGGAGCGTTGCGGAACCGTCGCCCTCGAGCGCGAGCTGGAGCGGGAGTCCGACCGCGACGCCGAGTCGACGCGGCTGGTCGACCGTTGCGGAATGGCGCTCGATCGCGACGAGCCGGAGCGCTGCGTCGAAGAGTTCGAGCGCACCGACGGCGAGCGGTTGACCCGCGAAGACGGCGTGGTCACCGTCGAGCGGCTCGACCGCTGGGTCGTGCGCGAGCGGTCGCCGAGCGATCGCCAGCCGCCCGAGCGCGTCGTGGCCGTCGATCCGCTGCGGACCGAAGAGGCGCCGACTTTCTCCGACCGGCTCACCGAAGTGGTCCCGGCCGCTCCGCCGCGCACGGTGGTTCGCGAGCGAGTGTCGGCCCCGCTCATGGCGCCGCGGGCGGCGCCGGAATTGGTCGAACGCACCGAGCCGGTGGCGGACGAGCCGCCATTGCGCGAGCGGTTCTCCTGGAAGCTGCGCACCGAGCTGACCACCTGCTGCCGCTGCTGGTCAAACGAGGTCCGCTCCAGGCGAGCCGAGCGGGTGTTGGCCGTGGCGCCGCCGCGCGAGTAGGTCCGCACGCTGGCGGCGCGAGCCGCCACCGAGTTGTCGCCGCGAGCCGAGGCGCGCACCACCCGTCCCTGGCTCTCACGAGCCGGGGCGACCGGGATCTGGCCGCGCACCAGGCTGGCGCGTTGCAGCTCTTCGCCGCGCAGGGAGCGCGGGTTGTTGACCTGACCGCGCGAGAAGCCGTTGGCGTCCACCACGGTCACGCCGTTGTGCACGCGGGCGTTGCGGTAGTTGTTGTAGATGTTCACCGAGTTGTCCACGATGATCGTCTGATTGCCGCCGCGTCCGCCGTAGAAGCCGCGTCCGTACCAGGGGCGATAGAGCTCGCCCGGCGCCAGCGCGACCCAGCCCACGTTGCCGAAGCCGATGCCGACTCCGAACGAGAAGCCGCGTCCGCCGCCGTAGCCGAAAAAGCTCACCAGCGCCGGCCGGTAGAACTGCCGGTGATGGCGATAGCCGGGCCACCAGCCCCAACCGCGGCCGGCGGTGTAGAACCAGCGTCCGTAGTGATACGGCGCCCAGCCCCAGGGCTCATAGCCGGCCCAGGTCCAGCCGTAGTAGCCGCTCCACAGCCAGCGGCCCTGGCGGTACGGCGCCCAGCCGACGCCCACGCCGCGCGGGTACCAGCAGTGTCCGTAGCCGGAGACGTAAGTCCAGTCGCCGTGGTCGTCCAGGTCGCCGGCGCCGACGATGTCTTCGCTGACGTACTGATACGAGCGCACGTTGGAGAGCCGGTCATCGCGACTGCGGTTCCAGTCGTCCCAGCCGTCCGAGCCGGAAGCGCGCTCGACGCGGAACTCGGGGCCCGCGCCGTTGTCTCGAATGATCATCATGCGCCCGTTGTCGAGCGTTTCGATGCCGTTGATCGAGGCGATCTCGGTCTTGCCGCGGCGGACGACCACGATGGTCTCATCGCCTTGCACGGCGACTTCGTAGCGGCCGCGCTCGCGGGGGCGAACGGCGACCAGAGGCGTCTCGATGTCGATGTCGGCCTCGCCGTTTTTGAGTTCGGAGTAGGTGATCCGGCCTTCGAGCAGGCGCACGCGGAAGCGGCGGTTGCCCAACTCGGAAATCTCGACGCTGGTGGAGCCGTCGAGCCGGATGATGTTGGCGTAGTCGAGTTGCAGCTCCATGCGGGAGCCGGGCGCGGTTTCGATGATGTCGCCCTCGACCACGGGTTCATTGACCTGCGCCGCTACCCAGTCGCCGGAGTCGCCGCGCTTGGTGGTCACGTCCCCATTGATCAAGCTGATCCGCGCGACCCCCAGCGCCGGGCCGGCGTCGGTCGATTGCGCCGGAGCGGGGGATATCGGGACCAGCATGAGCAGGAGGGCCGAAGTGATTGCTAGTAGTCCTCTCATGTCTGATCTCCTTGGCGATTCTAACGCCGCCCCCTATAGATGCAATTGAGGGGCCGTTTGTAAAGACGCGGTAAAGGCCCGTAAACGTTTCATTTTTATAGGGTTAAGGGGTGTGGAGCGGTGGATTTCCACCGCTGCCGGTGGTGATGGACCACACGGGGAGGTGAGCGGTGAGCCGTGGGTCGCGCCTCCAGGCCGCGTCGACTTTCGAGTCGACGTTCTTCGAGGCCCGCCCCAGTAGGACGAACATTCCTGTTCGTCCATGCGACGGGCAGGAATGCCCGTCCCCACCCGGATCTCTAATCCCCCGCCGCGCTGCCTTCCTCGGACCCAAAAAGCCCGCCGAACATCCGCGCCAACCCATTCCGCGTGTCCATCACCAGGCTGAACAGCGCCGGCACCAGGAACAGCGTAAAGATCGTCGAAACCACCAAGCCCCCCACGACCACGCTGCCCAGGCCGCGGTAGAGCTCCGAGCCGGCGCCGGGGAACAGCACCAGCGGCAACATGCCAAAAACGCTCGTCGCCACGCTCATGAAGATGGGACGGATGCGCGTACGGGTCGATTCGCGGATCGCCTCGCGCTCGGCCATGTTGTCCTCGCGCATATGGTTCAGCGATTGGTGCACCACCAGGATGGCGTTGTTGACGACCGTGCCGATCAGGATGATGAAGCCCAGCATCGTCAGCACGTCCAGCGGCTGGAAGACGAACTGGTTCAGCAGCGCCAGCCCCAAAAAGCCGCCCAGCGCCGCCAGCGGCACCGAGAACATGATCACGAACGGATACAGAAAGCTCTCGAACAGCGCCGCCATCAGCAGGTAGGTGATCGCCAGCGCCAGCAGAAAATTCCACTGCAGGGTTTCAAGCATCTCGCCGAGCTTGTCGGCCGTGCCGGCCAGCGCCACGCGGTAGCCGCCGTCGAAGCGGCCGGCGGTGCGCATCGGGTCGAGGATCTGCTCGTTGATGCGGTCCATCGCCTCTTCAAGCGCCATCGTGTCCGGCGGGGCGACGCGGATGATCAGGCTGCGGCGGCGTTCCACGTGGTTGATCTGAGCCGGCCCGGTCGTCAGCTCCACTTTCGCGAGCGAGCCGAGCGTGACCAGGTTGCCGCTCGGGGTGGCGATCGGCAACTGCTCCACCAGGTGCGTGCGGTGGGTGTAGGAGCGCGGCGCCATGACTTTCAGGTCGATCTCGCGGCCCTGGTAGAGATAGTCGCTGGCCTTGGCGCCGTCGATGAGCGCGCTGACGGTGAAGCCGAGATCGCGGTTGGTCACCCCGACCTCGGCGGCGCGCAGGCGGTCGGTGGTGACGCGCAGCTCGGGGTCGCCCAAGTCGAGGCTGGGGACCGGGCGGATCTGGGAGTCGGGGAGCACCGCCATCGCGCGGCCAAAGACCTCGCCGCCCAGGCCGATCAAGCCGTTGAGGTCCGTGCCGGAGAGCTCGATGTCGATCACGCGGCCCGAATCGCGCGCGCTCTGAAACAGACTCGACTGCTGGATGAAGCCGATCGTGCCCGGGAACTGCTGGCCGATCTGGGTAAACACCGGCAGGAGTTCGCGGGCGCGCTGCTGATCTTCCGAGCGCACGCCGTAGAAAGCCTGGTTGCTTAGCGCGATGAAGAAAAACTGCTTGATGCCGCCGCCGGGCTCGTTCGTGCGCTGCTCGGGCGGCGTCGCCCACAGGTGGCCGATCTGGTCGATATAGGGCTGCCGCATGCCCGAGACCTCATCGATGTTGTAGCCGGGAGGCGGCAGCAAGATGCCAAAGAGCAGATTCTGGTTGCCTTGCGGCAGGTACTCGGTTTTCGGCGTCAACTGCATGCTGATCAGCACCGCCGCCGCGGTCAGTCCCACCACCACGATCAGCCGCCGGATGACGCCGCCGCAGAGCCAGTAGACGAAATTCGCGACGGCGTCGGCGAGGCCGGCGAACAGCGACGCGAGACCGAAGAGATTGCGCGGGCCGTACTTGTGCGTGATCTTCGGCTTGCCCAGGATCTGCGCCGACAGCGCCGGGATGACGGTGATGGCCACCACCAGGCTCAAACCCACCGCCGCGCTGATGGCGATGGCGATGTCCTTGAACAGTTGCCCAGCCTCCTGTTCGATGAAGACGATCGGCAAAAAGACGGCGATGGTCGTCAGCGTGGAGGCCAGCACCGCGCCCCACACCTCGCGGGCGCCGTCGTACGCCGCCAGGGCGCGCGATTTGCCCATCTGGCGGTGGCGGTAGATGTTTTCGAGAGAGACGATGGCGTTGTCGACCACCATGCCGACCGCGAACGCCATGCCGGCGAGGCTGATGACGTTGATGGTGCGGCCGGCGGCCTCCATCACCAGAAAAACCCCGACCATCGAGATCGGAATCGCCACGCCCACGATCAACGTGCTCGAGAAATTGCGCAGGAACAGCAGCAAAACCAGCACCGCCAGCGCGCCGCCGACGTAGAGATTCTGCTGCACCAGATCGATCGACGAGTAGATGTAGTCGGTCTGATCGTAGGCCTGGGTCAGCTTCAGGCCGCGCGGGTTGAGGATCTGCTCGTTGAGGATCGCCAGCTGCTCTTTGACGCCCGTCATCACCTCGAGCACGTTCGCGCCTGGCTCCTTGGTGACGTTGAGCGCCAGCGACGGCTGGCCGAAGTAATACGGACGCCCGGTGGCCTTGCGGTAGCCGATCTCGGCGTGTCCGACGTCGCGCAGGTAGACCGGTTTGCCGTTGCGGAAGGCGATGACGATGTTGTTGATCTCTTCGGGCGTGTCGAACTCGCCCATCGTGCGGACGCGGTAGCGCCGCTTGCCTTCGTCGAAGGTGCCGCCGGAGTAGTTGCGGTTCTCGCGGTCGAGCGCCTGGCCGAGCTCGCGGAAGGTGATGCGCTGCGCCGCCATCTTCTCCGGCTCGACTACGACGTGCAGCTCGGTCTGGCGGCCGCCAAAGACGTTGGAGGAGCCGACGCCGGGGACACGTTCGAACTCGGGCTTTACGTTCTGGTCGAGGAAGTCGTAGAGGTTGAAGATGTCGCCCTCAAAGGCGTCTTCGCCCTCGAGCGGCTGCAGCATGAACCAGCCGATGGCGTTCTCACGCACGTCGTCGGTGCGGATGATGGGCCGCTCGGCGTCGGTGGGGTATTCGGGCACCTGTTCGAGGCGGTTGGAGACGCGGATGAGCGCGGTGTCGAGGTCGGTGCCGGTCTGGAAGGAGAGCGTGATGGTCCCTTGGTTTTCCTGGGACTCGCTCTCCATCTTGATCATTCCCTGGACGCTCTTGAGCTGCTCCTCCTGCTCTTCGATGATTTCGCGCTCGATCTCGAAGGGAGTTGCGCCGGGCCAGATGGTGGTGATGGTGACCGTGGGCTCATCGACGGTGGGCGTGAGCTGCACCGGGATGCGGAACAGCGCGATGCCGCCGAACAGGACCAGCAGGATCACGCCGACGGCGGTGGTGACGGGCAGCTTGATCGCTTGTTCGACAATTTTCATGGCTCGGGGTACTCCATCGGCTCGCCGGAGACGTTCTGGTTGGCGCGCAGGCGCTCATTGCCGCGCGTGACGACCTTGTCGCCGGCCTGGACGGGGCCGTCGATGGCGATCCAGACGCCGAGCCCTTCGGCCGTGCTCACCGGCGCGGTCCGCACGGTGCCTTCCTGGGTGATGACGAAGACGACCTGCTGCGCGCCCTGCAGCACGATGGCGTCCTTGGGGACGATGACCGAGCTGCGCCGTTGGCCGCCGGGAAACATCGCGTCCGCCAGCATGCCCGGCAGCGCGCCGCCGGGGTTCTTGAAGCCGAGCTTGACCGGGAAAGCGCGGGCCTGCGGGTCGGCTTGCGGGATGACGGCGGTGACGGTTCCCGTGGTGCGGCGGCCGCCCAAGGCCTCGAACGACAAGGCCACCCGCGCGCCGACGGAAAAACGGTTCAGGTAGCGCTCGGGGACGTCGACGCTGACCTCGAGGTTTTCGAGCGAAAGCAGTTCGACGACCGGATCGCCCTTCCCGAGCCATTCGCCGACCTGGGAGAGTTCTTCGAGAACGACGCCGTCGAAGGGGGCCTTGATGACGGCGCGCTCGATGTTGTCTTCCACGCGCTCGATCTCGGCGCGCAGGCGCAGGTCGCGGCCCTCCCAGGCTTCGTACTCGAACTGTTTGGCGTCGAGATCCTCTTGCGGTATGACGAGGGCCTCAAACAGTTCCTTGGCGCGCTCGTACTCGCGCCGGGCGAGTTTTTGGCGCACCAGCGTTTCGGCGACCTCGGCTTCGAGAGCCTGCTTTTCGAGTTCGAGCTGGCGGGTGCGCAGCCGCGCGAGCACGTCGCCGGCCTCGACTTTCTGGCCCTGCCGGAGCGGGAAGTGCTCGACGAGACCTTCGATTTCCGACGCCACCGCGCTGGATTTCCGTGATTCGACCGTGCCGGGCAGCCGCACTTCCGACTGGAAGGTTTGCGTCTTGGCGAGGGTATAGCGGACCGGCGCCGTAGGCGTTTGCGAGGAAAGGCCGGCGACCAAAGAAAATATCAGAATCACTACTCGCAAACAGGCGGGCATTCAACCAGTGTAGCTAGGCTAGGCGCGCTCTCTGTACGACGGAGCCGCCGTGCCTCAGCTGGCGGTCGGCGGCGAGGATACCCGCGAGCTAAAGCTTCGCGGCTCTGTGTTGGAGGCCCAGCCGGTCAACCCAGCCGGGCGGGCAGGCGGGTGGCGTCGTCGATCTCACACAGCTCGAGCTGTTGCACGGTCAGCCCGACCGCGGCGCTCAGGTCGGCGCCTTCGAGCCGCGTCCCGATCATCTTCGCCTCAAACAACTGCGCGCGGACCAGGCTCGCGCCGCGCAGATCCGCTGACGCCAGATCGGCATGGCTGAGGATCGCCTCGTCAAGCTTGGTTTCGAGCAGCAGGGCGCGGTGCAGGTCAGCCTCCGTGAGCAACGCGCGCCGCAGGTCGGCCGCGCTCAGGTTGGCCTTGTAGAGATCCGCGCCTGACAGGTCGGCCCCGGCCAGGCCGCATTCGCGCAGGTCGACGCCTTCGAGCGAGCGGCCCTTGAGCTTCACGCCCGGCATCCGCGGCGTGATGTCGGAATACTTCTTGCGCCAGAGATTCCAGGCCGCCACGCCTTCGTTCAGGACTTCGAGCGGGTCTGCGACCTGCCCGCGGCGCCCGTACTGGCTGGGCTGGTAGGTCGGCTCGGGTTCGCCGGCGTCCACGGCCCCGTTGCGCAGCGCCTGGTAAGCCTCGTTGATGCGTTTGAGCCGCTCCTGCGCTTTGGTCTGCAGGCGCTCGTTGCCGGCGAAGCGGTCCGGGTGCCAGACCTGGGCGAGGTCGCGCCAGGCTTCTCGGATCTGCTCGGCGGAAGCGTCAGGGGAGAGCTCGAGTTCGCGATAGCAGTCGATTCGAGTCACGGACCTTGCCTTTCTTATCGCGCGCCGGGGCCGGCGAAGTCACTCCGATGAACTACTTAAACAGGTCGTCGAAACTCTTACGCGGATCTTCGGCGGGCTTGCCCCCACCCATATCGACCACCATGCGCGGCTCGAAGAAGTCGCAGAAATTGGCCGATTCCTTGTTCGAAACCCAGTCGGCGGCGGTTTCGGCGCACTGGTTGTTGCGGCTGGTGTCGAAGAAGCGGCAGTTGCGGCAGCACTTCAGGTCGGCGCCGCAACTCGAACAGTCGTGGTGGCGCAGAATCTTCTCGCCCTGGCCAACCGGGATGGCGGAGCCGCACTGATGGCAGCGGAAGACGAGTTTGGCCATAATGGGAGCAGCTTACCCGACCCGATGCACCCTTACAAGGCGATCTTGCCCGTAGCGCTGTTTCTGTCCGCCCTTGGCTGCGGCGGGGGCAAGATTCCGCCTACGCACTACTACGCGCTCGATCTGCCCGCCGCTCCGGCGCCGAAGCCTTCGACCGCGCAAGAGTCGCTGGCCGTCCGGCCGGTCACCGCGGCCGATCCGTTTACGCAAGACCGCATCGTCTACCGGCCGTCGCGCCAGGAAGTGGGTTTTTACGAATACCACCGCTGGGCGGCCGACCCGCGTGAGAGCGTGCAGTCGGCGCTGCTGGCCAAGCTCAAGGCGAGCGGGCTGTTCAAGAACGTCGCCGGCTATGACGGCCGTCTCAAGGCCGACTACATCCTGCAAACCCGCATCGAACGGCTCGAAGAGGTCGATTTCGAGTCCGGCGTGAAGGTCTATGTGGAACTCGCGGCCGAACTCGTCGACGCTGACACCGGGCGCGTCGCCTGGACCGGCCGCGGCCAGGGATCGGGATCGGTCACCTCGCCGGAAGTCAAGGAAGTCGTCGCGGAGATGAGCAAAGCGACGGCGGCGAGCCTGGATCAGATTGTCGAGGGGCTGGCGCAGAGTCTGCGGTAGCCAGGGGCCTGGGATGTGGCGCACGGCGCCGCCGTGCCGGGTCGTCGGTCCCCGACGACCTTTTGGACCGCTTCTAAAGCTTTTCAGTAATTTCCAGCGGCGCTTCCAGGCGGAAGAACAGCCTGGTCTCCGAGCGCAGCTCGGCTTCTTCGCCGCGACGGATCGCCTCCGATCCGGCGCCTGCGCCTGCTCCGGTGCTCGCGCCGACCGCCGCTCCCTTGCCTCCGCCGGCGATCGCCCCGATGGCCGCTCCGATCGCGGCGCCGATGCCGGCGCGCGTGGCGGTCTTCTTCATCTGGCCTTCGCCTTCGCGGTCGAAGCGCGTCGTGCGCAGCGGCACGATCTGGCCGTCGTCGGTGTGCAGGTTGGTCAGCTCCACCGCCAGGAACGAGCGCCCGCGGACGCGCCCGGCGCGGTCGGATTCGACGACGCGGCCTTCCACACGTGCGCCGCGGTCGGCGATGACCAACCGATCGATGACGATCGGCTCATCGAGCGTCGCCGTGAATTGGTCGCCGGATTGGTGCGAAGCGGTGGAAACGGTACGGTCCAGCCGCACCACCAAGTCGAGCCCGCTGGGTAGAGTCACAGTGCGCGGATCCTGCTTTGAAGCTGAGGACGGCGGTGCGCTGCTCGACGACCCCGGCGGCGGGGGGATCACCGGCGCCGCCGGCAGCGAAGCGGTCGTCGAGGGCGGGGGCTGCGCCGGCGCGGGAGAGCTTGGGGCCGGAACCGTGGGAGCCGGAGCGGTCGGCGCGGGAGCCTGCGTCGGTTTCGGACGTGACGGCGTCCGTGCAGGCGCAGGCGGAACCGGCGCGGGGGCCGGGCGTGCTGCGGAGGTCACCGGGGGAGGCGCCGGCGCTGTGGGAGCCGGAGCGACAGGGGCGGGTTCAGGGGCGGCGGGCGGCGCTTCCGGCGCAGCTTCGCTCGGAGCCGCCGGCGCCGCGGCTGCGGTCCGCGCAGGCTCGGCCTTGTCGCCGTTCTGCCAGGTGCCGAAGAGCACGCCCGTCACTACGGCCAGCAAGAAGAGAATGGCGACCTGAACCAGCTTCCACATCAGAAAAACCTCGGCTCTTCGACGCACGCCGCCCGGCGTACGTTTCGTCCGGCCGGGCCGCCCCTACTCCGGCGCCGGGCAGGAACCGATCTCGATCTGGAAGCCCGCCAGCCGCGCCCAGCCGGCGCCGCTGCGCTGCTCGAGTTCGATCACGCCGTCCCGAGCGGACAGCCGGTAGTTGGAATCGAGGGCGACCCGCGGCCGGCGCCGGGCGCCGGGAATCGCCGGCCGCTCGGCTACAATCTGGCGAATCGACCAGGAGCGGCCGCCGTTGTAGGTCTCATACAGGGTGAACGGGTCGATGGCGGCGTTGGCCTTTTCCAGGATCAGGTAGCCGTGGTCGGCCGAATCGAACTGCAACTCGACGATGGAGCCCTCTTCCGGTTCTTCGCCGGCGCGGACGGGTCTTTCAACGAAGTCCTCGCCGCCGTCGCGCGTGAAAAACAGGATCGGCTGCGAGACGGCGCCGTCGACGCTCCTCTGGCCGCCGACCCAACCGACTTCACCGTCAAGGAACTGCGCGACCTCAAATCCGCCGGCGCTGACGCGGTCGGCCGCCTCGGACCAGACGCCGCCGCCGTCGGCGCTCACCAGCAACACGGACTCGACGGTTCCCGCGCCGCTGCGGATGGAGCCGGCGACGAGGAAGCGATCGCCGATCTTTTCAGCCAACAGCAGCTCGAGTTCCAGGGCGCACGGCGAAGCGGCGGTGCAGCTCAGCCCGGCCTCGAGCAAGGTCTCGTTGTGGCAGGCCGCCCGGACGATGACCGGATCGCCTTCATAGACGGGGCGTTTGGGCTCCTCGGGCTCCTCTTCGGCCTTTTGGACCGGTTCGACGCCGGGCAGCTTGTAGACCGAGCCGGCTTCGTAGGGCGGATCCTGGTTGATCTTCAACTGGGCTGCGAGCGGATCGAGCCCGGCCAACCAGACGATCAGGAGGAAACAGCGCACCCGTGCGTAGTATAGCGGCCGGGCCGGGAGCTGCGTTTTCCATTACACTGTTCGTGGGGTTTTGGGCTTAAGGCCGTCGTCTCCGCCTGCATGCAAGCGAGTTTTCCAGATCGACTTTTGGAGGCCAGCGCCGCCGAGATTTTCGGCGACGCGGTCGAGATTGCCGTCCTGGCCTATCTGATCTATCAGCTCATTCGCGTGATGCGCGGCAGCCGCGCGGTGCCGGTGATGTTCGGCGCACTGCTAATGGTGGGGCTGTACTACCTCACCGGGTTCGTCGGCTTCCACTCCATCCAGAACATCCTGGCGGCGCTGACTCCGTATGCGGCGATTGCGCTGATCGTGATCTTCCAGATCGAAATTCGCGGCGCGCTGCGGGAAATGGCTCTGCGTTTTGTGCCCAAAGGCCGCGGTCGCAAGAACGACTACGAGTATGAGGACGTGATGTTCGCCATCGCACAGTTGGCCGCCACCGAGACCGGCGCGCTGATCGTGATCGAACGTGAGACGGGCCTGAAGACCTTCATCCAGAGCGGCGTCGCGCTCGACGCGCGATTGTCGGCCGACCTGCTGGCGAGCATCTTTCAGCGCAGCGCGCCGCTGCACGATGGCGGCGTGATCATCCAGAAGGGCCGCATTGCCGCCGCGGCCTGTTTTCTGCCGTTGACTACGAATCCCGGGCTGGTCTCGACGCTGGGCACGCGCCACCGAGCCGCGATCGGCGTGACCGAGGAGTCTGACTGCGTAGCGCTGGTGGTGTCGGAGACCGACGGCAGGATCTCGATCGCCTTCGGCGGTAACATCGAGCGCGGCGTTTCGCTCGACCGGTTGCGCGTGCGCATGATCCAGTATCTCGGGCCGGTCGTGTTTCCGCCGAAAGGCGACTCGGAGGAGCTGACGCTGCCCGAGCCGCTGCCGCCGGTGGCGCGTCCCAAGCGCGAAGCCCCCAGCGAGCCGATCGATGCGCTGCCGGCGGCGGAGTCCGAGTAAGGCGGTGAACCTGATTTGAGCTGGATTCAAGACCGCATCCGCATGAATTTCGGCTCGAAGCTGTTCGCGCTGGCGGCTTCGATTGCCTTGTGGTGGAGTTTTGGCGCCTCCAGCGCCGGCGAGGAGGCGATCGAGGCGTCGGTGCGCTTCGTCAACACCCCCGCCGAACTCGAGGTCAACCCCGACCAGATTCCCGCCGTCACCGCCATCCTGCGCGGGCCGCGCGCCACGCTGCGGCGGCTGCGCAACACGGGGCTGACGCTGCTGGTGGACTCGAGCGACGTCTACGGCCCCGGCCAGCACACCGCCAACATCAACCGCGAGGCGCTGCAGTTGCCCAGCGACGTGGAGTTCGTCAAAGCGACGCCTTCCCAGTTCCGCTTCCTGCTCGAGGCCTCGGCGATCAAGGAGGTCGGCATTGCGCCGCAGTTCGTCGGCGAGATGGAGCCGGGTTATGTGCTCGCCGGTCACGTCGTCCAACCGCGCACCCTGCGCATCAAGGGGCCCGAAGACCGGGTTGCGCTCATCGAAGCCGTGCAGACCGACCCGATCGACCTGCACGGCGAAGTGGGCGATCGCAGCTTTCGCTCGACGGCGTTTCTCTCCGACCCCTACGTCCGATTTGTGGACGACGCCGAAGTGTCGGTGCGCGTCACCATCCGCAAGCGTTGACCGCGGCTGCGTCGGCCAAGCAAGCTGGTAAAGACAACCTATGGCCAAGCAACTGTTCGGCACCGACGGCATCCGCGGCAAGGCGGGCTTATACCCTCTCGACCCGCCGACGGCGTATGCGGTCGGCCGCGCCCTGGCGGAAACGCTCAGCAACGGCGACGGCGGCGAGACCATCATCGGCATGGATACGCGCGCCTCGAGCCAGGAGCTGGCCGAGTTGCTCGCCGCCGGGTTGAAAGCGGGCGGGCTGGGGACGCGCTTCGCCGGCGTGCTGCCGACGGCCGGCGTCTCGCTTCTGACCGAGACCGCCGGTCTCCGTGCGGGCGTAATGATCTCAGCCTCGCACAACTCGTTTGAAGACAACGGCATCAAGGTCTTCGCGCCGAGCGGATACAAGCTGGCCGACGAGATCGAGGATCAGGTCGAACGCGGCGTCTTTCGCCTGCTCGAACAGGGCGTCGAGCCCGAGCGCTTGCCGCTGAAGGTTGACGAGTCGCTCGGCCGGCGGTATCTGGACCATGTCCTGGCGGCGGGCTCGCCCGGAGCGGTGATTGCGCCGCTGCGGGTGGCGGTGGACTGCTCGAACGGGGCCGCCAGCGCGGTGGCGGCGGACTTCTTCCGTGCATTGGGGGTAGAGGCCGAGATCTTTGCCGACCGGCCCGACGGCCGCAACATCAACCTCGACTGCGGCTCGCTGCACCTGGACAAGCTGCAGCAGAAGGTCGTCGCCTCGGGCGCGGACCTCGGCGTGGCCTTCGACGGAGACGCCGACCGTGCGCTCTTTGTAGACGACGACGGCGCCATCGTCGACGGCGACGTGATCCTGCTGCTGGCGGGCCGGTATCTGCACGGCCAGGGCGCGCTGCCGACCGGCCGCGTGGTCACGACGGTGATGGCGAACATGGGGCTCGAAAAGGCGCTGAAGGAGTCGGGCCTGTCGATGGTGCGCACCAAGGTGGGCGACAAGTACGTGCTCGAGGAGATGGTCGCCTCCGGCGCACGGCTGGGCGGCGAGCAGTCCGGCCACATCATCTTCAAGGAGTGGGCCCATACCGGCGACGGCCTGCTGACGGCCAAGATGATGCTCGAGCTGCTCTCGGCGGCGGGTCAGCCGCTGAGCGTCTTGCGCAAGCAGCTCACCGTCTTCCCCCAAAAACTCGTGAACGTGCGGGTGACCAGCAAGCCGAAGATCGAGGATCATCCGGCGCTGGCCGAGGCGGCGCGGCGCTGCGAAGAGGCGCTGGGCGACCGCGGCCGGCTGGTGCTGCGCTACTCCGGCACCGAAGCGCTGGCGCGCATCATGGTCGAAGCCGAGACGATGGATCTGGTCGAGACCCAGTGCGAAGCCCTGCGCGAGGTTTTTCAGCGCGAGATCGGAGCCTGAGCCGCCCCCCTTTTGGGGGCGGGTTCTTGCCGCCCGAACCCGCCAGCTGAAGCTGGGCGGCTCGAATCTGCCGGATTTACAGGTGCCGTTTGCGGTAGGCCGCCGGCGGATCATCCGGGTTCGAGCCGTCCCCTTCATAGCCGGCGGGGCGCGGCGGCGGGGCGTCGAGCACCCTCTCCGCAGCCGGGTCGAACGCCATCACGCGGCCCTGGCGATAACTGTCCACGCCGAGCTTGATCGCCGTCATCACCTGGTAGCCGAACTCCGCGTGCAGCCGAGGCTGTTTGCGCGTCTTCACGCATTCGAGAAAGTCGAGCATGTGAGCGGTGCGGGCGGTCTGCTGGTCGCGGTTGTCGACCTCGATCGAGAGATTTTCCTCGCCGGTCCGGCTCTTGAACTCGTCGAGATACTCGCGTTCGGGCAGTACGACGAGCTTGCCGGGCTGGTATTCGATGGAGGCCTTACGGCCGTAGATCACCGGCGCGTGGTAGCGGTTGGGGTTACCGGCGGCGGTGGTGGCGAGCAGGCTGCAGCCGAAGCCGTCGTACTCGATGGTGGTCTGGTAAGCGTCGGGCACCTGCCGATTTTGAAAGTGCCAGACGCCGCCCGAGCCGGTCACCCGCAGCGGGAACTGCGGGCCGACCACGGCGAGCAGCGGGCTCAAGCGATGGTAGAGAAAATCCGTCGCCATGCCGCCGGAAAAGTCCCAGTACTTGCGCCAGCGGAAGAAGCGTTCGCCCGAAAACGGCTGCTCCGGCGCCGATCCGGTGAAGCGCGACCAGTCGATCGTCTCCGGCGTCGCTTCTTCGTCGACGTAGTACTGCCAGACGCCGTCTGGATGGTTCATCGAGTAGGTGGATTGCATCCAGACCAGGTCGCCGATCAGGCCGCTGTCGACCAACTCTTTGGCCTTGAGGTAGCCGGCGTCGGAAACCCATTGGCTGCCGACTTGCAGCACGCGTCCGGTCTCGCGCACCGCGTCGACGATCGCTTTGGCCTCGGGGATCGTGCGTGACATCGGCTTTTCGAGATAGACGTCCTTGCCGGCCTTGACCGCGGCGATCGCCATGGGTGCGTGCCAGTGGTCGGGAGTGGCGATGACGACGGCGTCGACGTCCTGGCGTGCGAGCAGGTCTTCGTAGTTATGGTGGACGTCTTTCGCGGAGAGGCCGATCATCTCCTGGGCGCGGAACTTGGCGCGGTCGTAGATGTCACTGGCGGCGACCACTTGCAAGATGCCGTCCTGGCGCTGCATCGGCAGCAGGCGCCGCTCGAGGTGGCGGGTGCCGATGTTGCCGACGCCGATGATGCCGACGCGCAGGGGGTCGGCGGCGGAGAGAGCGGATTGTGCAGCCAGCAGCGCTGCCGAGGAGACGAAAGAGCGACGCGTCATCGGCCGATATACTAGCAGCCATGAGCGCGGCCGAGCCTGCGATGCTCGTCACCGAAGAGGAGTATCTGCGCAACCCTGGGTATGAGCGCAGCGAGTACGTCGGGGGAAAGATCGTGCCGAGGTACTTCGGGACCCTGAGCCATGGTCGCGCGCAGGGGCGCTGCGGGGCGGTCATCGATCGGTACTTCGACACGGCGCCCGGCGGCTACGGAGCAATTTCGCTGCACTGCCGGTTTGCCATCGACGGCGAGCTGCGCTTCCGGTTGCCGGATGTTTGCGCCGTCATCGAGCGCGAGAACGAGGCCGACTCGCCCTACCTGGAAAGGGCGCTGGATTTGGCGGTGGAAGTCCGTTCGCCGGAAGACAAGGTTTCCGACATCCTGCGCAAGCTCGATGAGTATTTTCAGGCGGGAACGCGGTTGGCCTGGGTGATTCTGCCCGAGGAGCGGGCGGCGCTGGTGCGCACCGCCGACGGACGCCTGACGGTGGCTTCGGCGGGCGACACGCTCGACGGCGGCGACGTGCTGCCGGGTTTGTCCGTCGCCGTCGACGAGCTTTTCCGCTAACCCGTGTTCCTCTATGATGGTCGCTGCGCTTGCCTGCGCATCGATCCTCATGATTCGCCACTCCCTCATCGTCTCCCTCGGCCTGCTTGCGTGGGCCTCCGTTTCGGCTCAGACGCCTTCGCAGTGGAAGATCCACGACATGGAGCGTCCGCGGCCGCGCGAAGTGCAGCCGGCTCCGGTTGTCCAGCAGCCTCCGCCGTCGGACGCCATCGTCCTTTTCGACGGGACCGACCTCGACGAATGGGTCAGCGCTCGCGGCGACGCGCCGGGATGGGCGGTGCGCGACGGCTTCATGGAGGCTGTTCCGGGCAAGGGCGCCATCGAGACCAAGCGCTCCTTCGGCGACGTCCAGTTGCACATCGAGTTCGCCATGCCTGATCCGCCCGAAGGCGTGGGCCAGGGCCGCGGCAACAGCGGCGTGAAGCTGATGCGGCGCTATGAGGTGCAGGTGCTCGACTCCTACAAAGACCACACCTACGCCGACGGACAGGCCGGAGCGATCTACGGCCAGTCGCCGCCGCTGGTGAACGCCAGCCTGCCGCCGGGCGAGTGGCAGTCGTTCGATATCTTTTTCCGGCGGCCGCGCTTCGCCCCTGACGGGTCGTTGGTCAAGGCCGCCCGCATCACCGTGCTGCACAACGGCGTGCTGATCCAGGACAACCACGAGCTGTGGGGGCCGACGCAGTGGCTGCAGTACCGCGACTGGGGCGCGCATGAGGATCGCTTGCCCCTTTCGTTGCAGGATCATGCGAACCCGGTGCGCTTCCGCAACATCTGGCTGCGCGAGCTCGAAGAGACGACTCCGCTGGGACCGCCGGAGCCGCCCGCCTATGAGGTGACACACATGGCGCCGGAGGTCCTCGACCGCTACGTGGGCCGCTACGAGGGCATTGAGGGCAGCCGGGTGGGCTTCGAGCTGGCGCGCGAAGGCGACCGGATTTATCTGAAAGGGGGCGGGCGCATGCTGGACATCGTGACGACTTCGCCCGAAGAGTTCCGGATGCGATGGGCGGATGCGCGGCTGGAGTTCACGCTGGGCGCCGATGGGGTTCCCACGAAGATGGAGTTCTATGTGGGGCGGAGCCGGTTCCCCACGGCCAAGGCGCGGTAGAGGATGCGCGTTGCCTCGTCAATGACGCCACGGTACGATGTCGAGCTACGGTGGAGCGCGGAAGACTCTTGCTATGTCGCCCGCGTTTCCGACCTTCCCGGCTGTACGACGCACGGAGACACGCTCGAATCCGCAGCGCTGGCGGCCGAGGAAGCGATCACAGCCTATATCGAAAGTCTCGAAGCGCGTGGACTGCCGCTGCCTCAGCCGAGTCGACGCTGACCTACCCCAGCCGCGCCCCAATCGGCGCATTCTCCAAAAAACTCACCAAATAGGGGTGACGGTCGTCGCCTGAGGCGGCGATGATCATGCCCTGGCTCTCGATGCCGCGCATCTTGCGGGGTTTCAGGTTCGCCACGATGGCGACCTTGTGCCCCACCAGCTTGTCCGGGTCATAGACGCCGGCGATGCCGGCGCAGATCGAGCGCGGCTCCGCTTCGCCGATGTCGATGGTCAGATGCAGCAGCTTGTCGGCGTTGGGATGCTGCCGGGCCTCTTTGATCACGCCCACGCGCATGTCGACCTTGAAAAAGTCGTCGATCTCGATCTCGGGGGTCTCGACCACCAGGGCGGCCTTCGGCTCCTCCGCGGGCTTGCCCATGGCGGCTGCTTGTTCTTTCAAGGCTTCTTCTTCCAAAGCTTGCATCTCCTTCACGGATTTTTCGACATCGAGGCGCGGATAGAGCGCCTCCGGCTCGGCGATCTTCGTACCGGCGGCGAGTCCGCCCCAGGCCAAGTCCTTCAGTGGATAGGCGCCGAGCTCGCCCGGCTGTCCGAGCGCCTTCCAGATTTTCGGCATCGAATCGGGCAGGATCGGATAGGCCAGCGCCGCGGCGATGCGCAGCACCTCGGCCGAGTTGTAGAGCGTGGCGGCTAGTTGCACCTTGTCTTGCTCGTCGGTCGCCTTGGCCAGCTTCCACGGCTGGTGCTCGACGATGTATTTGTCCACCGCGCCCAGCAGCGACCAAATGGCTTCCAGCCCTTTGGAAAAATCGAACTTTTCGTAGTGCGCGATGACGGCCGGAATCGTCCCGAACGCTTTGACCTCAATGGAGTTGTAAGCGTAGACGGGCGGGGCGGGCGCGACGCCGTTGAGGTATTTTTGGATCATCGTCAACGTGCGGCTGAACAAGTTGCCGATGCCGTTGGCGAGGTCGGAGTTGTAGCGCTCCACCAGCGCTTCCCACGAGAAATTGCCATCGTGGCCGAAAACGATCTCGCGCAGCAGGTAGTAGCGCAAGCCCTCCACGCCGACGACCTTCGCAATCGGCCGCGCGCGGACGATGTTGCCCTTGGACTTGGACATCTTGTCGCCCTGAAAAACCAGCCAGCCGTGGGCGTAGATCTTCTTGGGCAGGGGCAGCCCGGCGGCCATCAGAAAGGCCGGCCAGTAGACGGCGTGGAAGCGCGTGATCTCCTTGCCGATGATGTGCACGTCGGCCGGCCACAGCTTCTCCCAAAGCTCGCGGCGGTCGCCGGTCTCGCCGTAGCCGATGGCGGACATGTAGGTCGTCAGCGCATCGAACCAGACGTAGAAGACGTGGGCCGGGTCGTCGGGCAGGGGAATGCCCCATTTGAGCGTCGAGCGCGAGATCGACAGGTCCTTCAGGCCCTCGCGAACGAAGGCGAGCACTTCGTTGCGGCGCGTTTCGGGTTCGATGAACCCCGGCTGCTCTTCATAGAGCTTCAGCAGCTTGTCTTGAAACGCCGACAGCTTGAAGAAATAGTTCTCTTCGGTGACTTCGATGACCTTGTCGGGGTCGAGCTGCGCCGCCTCTTCTTCGGTGACGAACATTTCGTCGGTCACCGAGTATTTGCCCGAGTAGGAGTCCTTATAGATGAAGCCGTTGGCCTTGCAGGCGAGGAAGATCTCATGGACGGCCTGGGCGTGCAAGGGGTCGGTGGTGCGGCGGAAGTGGTCGTAGGCGATGCCGAGCTCGTCCCACTCCTTGCGGAACGAGCCGGAGACGGAATCGGTGAACTCCTGCGGCGTCCAGCCGGCTTTGGCGGCGGACTGCTCGACTTTCTGCCCATGCTCGTCGGTGCCGGTGGTCAACACGACCTCGTCGCCCAGCATCTGCCGAAACCGCTTGATGGTATCGGCCGCAAGAGTCGTGTAGGCGTGGCCGATGTGCGGCGTGGCGTTGACGTAGTAGATGGGCGTGGTGAGGTAGTACTTCATCTTGATTCCTGGCGCTGGCCGCTGGGGGACTCGCATCCCATCGTACTGAGCCGCATCCCTTCAGGGTGCGGGTTCGTCGGTGCGCTCCTACCCGCGAGCTAAAGCTTCGCGGCTCCGTCGGACGCGTTCTGGTAGGCCAGATTGGCGGCGTGCCAGACCTGCTTGAGCGGCACCTTCTTTTCCTCCGCCAAACGGCGGCAGTCGTCGAACTCCGGCGCGAAGTTGCGCACCTGGCCGGCGTCGGACGCGACCTTGACCCGCACCTCCCCATACGGCGTACTGACGGCGACGGAGTCGCGGTCCAACACGCGGCGCTGTGCTGCGTAGTAGCGGATGCCGAGCGTGGTGGTCTCGGCAAAAAGCACGTCGCCCAAGCGGTCGCGGTCGGCGGGTTTGGCCAGCACGGTCAGCACATAGCCGGGCCGGTCTTTCTTCATGAACGACGGCGTGAGGGTGACGTCCAGCGCACCCTCCTCGAGCAGCCGCGTGCGTGCGTAGCCGGCCCATTCGGGGCTCATGTCGTCGATGTTCGCTTCGATGACGCTGATCTCGGTGGCTTCGGGTGCGGAACTCGATTCGCCGATCACCAGCCGCAGCATGTTGGCGCGGTCGGGGAAATCCTTGTCGCCGGCGCCGTAGCCGATCGACTCGATCGCCATCGCCGGCATCGGCCCAAAGCTCTCACACAGGGTGGAGACGATGGCCGCGCCGGTCGGCGTGGTCAGCTCCGTCGTCGGGCCGTCGGAATAGGTCGGCAGGCCTTTCACCAGCCGCGCGGTCGCCGGGGCGGGTACTGGCATCACGCCGTGCGCGGCCTTCACCGTGCCCGAGCCGAGGTTGAGCGGCGAGCAGTAGAGCTTCTCAACGCCCAGCATCGCCAGCCCGATCGCCGCGCCGCAGATGTCGACAATGGCGTCGACCGCGCCGACTTCGTGAAAATGCACCTTCTCGATGGCGATGCCGTGGACGGCCGCCTCGGCCTCGCCCAGCCGCTGAAAAATCTTCTTGGCTGTTTCCTTCGCGGCGTCGTCGATCGTGCTGGCGTCGATGATCTTCTCGATCGTCGACAGGTGGCGGTGGGCGTGATCGTGGCCGGTGACGACTTTCACGTCGGTTCCGGTGATGCCGCGCCGGACGGCCTTCTCGGCCTGGACCTCCACGCCGTCGATGCCGAGCTTGGCGATTTCGGCTCGGAAGCGTTCCGCGTCAAGGCCGGCGTCGAGCATGGCGCCGAGGAGCATGTCTCCGGCGACGCCGGAGTAGCAGTCGAGGTAAGCGATCTTCATGGCGAGTGGAGGGCTAGGCCTCTTCCATTCTGCCAGGAAGGACGGCGAGAAGCTCGATCTCCGTCGAGCTGAACCGGTAGTAGAACAGCCACGCCTCGACCTGGATGTAGCGGAGGCCGCGGCAGACGCCGCGCCGGCGGACCGCTCCTAGCCGTGGGAATCGGCGGATGAGCTTGAACTGCGCGATGGCGCCGCGGCGTACTTTTGGCGGCAATTGGGAGAAGGCCTCCTCAGCTTCCGGGCCGATCCGGAAGGTCAACCGCCGTACTTTTCCTCGAGTTCTTCGAGGGTGATGGAGCGACCGGCGGCCAGGTCTTCATCCGCACGCTGCAGCAATCTGCGCAGCGCAGCTTCCCCGATGCGTGCTTCGGCTTCGTCAGCGCGCGTTTCGAGCGACTCGCGGTTGTGCACCAAACTCCGAAAGGCTTGGAGCGCGTCTCCGTCGTGAGCCTGGACCAGACGTTCGAATTCCTGAGCCGTCTCGTCGTCGAGTTGGATCTCGAGAGTCTTCACGAACGGTAGTCTACCAGCCGTTCCCGACTCGCGCTGATACAATGCGGGTCGGAATGAAACGGCTGCTGCAGTTTGCTTCGCTGAGCCTGCTGGCGCTCGGCGTTCTCCATGCCGAACCGAAGAAAATCGTCTTCCTCGGCGACATGGAAGGCCTCGACAAGGCCGTCGAACTCGGCGTCAGCGAGACCGAACAGCAGGCCGGCTTTCTGGGCATTGATCTCGACTTCGCACGGGATCGGGACCCTGCCCATGCGCCGCAGCACACTGACGCCGCGGCGGTCATCATCAACTCTTCTCCCGAAGAGACCATTTGGGCGGCCGAGGCCCTGGGCGACATCCCCGTCTTCAACGTCGGCTCGCGCGACAACGCCCTGCGCACCCGCTGCCGGCCAAACCTTTTCCACGTGATCCCCAGCGACAAGATGCTCGCCGACGCCGTCTCCCAGTGGCGCCAGAGCCACCCCGACTCGAAGCAGGTGGAGGCGCAAGCCTGGCATCCCGCCTTCGTCAAATTCGCCGCGCGCGAGCTCAACAACCGTTACCGCAAGGGCGCCGGCGTCGACATGACGGATGAAGCCTGGGCCGTTTGGGCCGCTTACCGTCTGGTGGGAACCGCCATCGTCAACAACCCCGAGGCCGAAGGGCTCGAGCTGCTGGCGTATTTTCGCGATGAGCTGGAGTTTGACGCGCAAAAGGGCGTCTTTTCGACCTTCCGCCCCACCGGCCAGATGCGCCAGGCGCTGCTGATCGTGGCCGACGGCAAACTCGCCGGCGAAGCGCCCGTGCGCGGAGTGGCGGCCTCGGACGACCTCGATTCGCTCGGGCTGCAGGAGTGCAAGCCATGACCCGCTCGCTTTTCTTGATCCTTTTGTTCTCGCTGCCGCTCATTGCGCGCGATCCGACCCATCGCCTCTTCGTCACCAACGAAGAGGACAACACGATTTCGGTGATCGACAGCCGCTCGCATGAGCTCGTCAAGACGATCGAGATCGGCGGCCGTCCGCGCGGCATCGGGTTTTCGCCGGACCGGTCGCTGGTATACGTGGCTCTCGGGGACGACAACGCCATCGGCGTGATCGACACGCAGTCGCTCGAAGTGCTGCGCAAGATTCCCGCCGGCTCCGACCCGGAGGCTTTTGACGTTCACCCCAACGGCAATATCTATCTGTCGAACGAAGACTCCGGCCTGGCAAGCGTCCTGGACCCGAAGAGCGGGAAAATCCTCGCCGAGGTCAAAGTCGGCGTCGAGCCCGAGGGCGTGGCCGTCACTCCGGACGGTAAGCGCGTGATGGTCACCAGCGAATCGACCAGCATGGTGCACGTGATCCGCGTGCCCGAACATACGATCGAGGCGAACATCCTGGTCGGCGCGCGACCGCGCGAGGTGGCGTTTTCGAAGGACGGCAAATACGGCTACGCCAGCTGCGAAGTCGGCGGCGAGGTGGTGAAGTTCGAGGTCGAGACCGCGAAAATCGTCGCCCGCAAGAAACTGCGGCGCGAGATCAGGCTGGTGAAGCCCAAAGGCGTCCGGCTCGGCCCCGACGGGCGCATCTGGGTTTCCACCGGCCGCGGCGACGCGGTGGCGGTGCTCAATGCCGACACGCTCGCGCTCGAGGAGACGATTCCAGTGGGCAAGCGCGTTTGGGGCATGGCGTTTTCAAGCGACGGCAAGCGGCTCTACGTGACCAACGCCCTGGATGCCAACATGTCGGTGATCGATGTCGCCGCCGCCAAGGAGATCAAGAAGATCCCGACGGGGGGCATGCCGTGGGGCGTGATTCTCGACGACTGATTGTTTTGGCGCTCTTTCTTGCGCTGCCGTTGGCGGCCGGAGAGGAGCCCACCACGCAGGAAGCGATCGGCTGGCGGCTGTTCTTTGAGCCGGCGCTGTCAGCCCCGCGCAATTTCTCTTGCGCCACCTGCCACATCCCCTCGCGCGGCTTCGAGGGCGCGCAGCCGTTGAGCATCGGCGCGCACGGCGATGTCTTGGGACGCAACACGCCGACGGTCGTCAACCTGGCCGACGCCGAGTTCCTGTTCTGGGACGGCCGCGCCGGCTCGCTCGAAGAGCAGGCCAAGGGCCCCATCGCTAACCCGCAGGAGATGGATATGGCGCTCGATGTGGCCGTTGAACGCATCAGCGGGCTCCGGCGCTACCGCGAGGCTTTCGCCAAGATGGGCGTCAAGAAAATCACCGAAGACGACATCGCCGGCGCGATCGCGGCTTTCGAGCGCCAGTTGGTCACCGGGCCGACGCGCTTTGACCGCTGGATCCACGGCGACCGTACGGCCTTGAGTCCCCAGGAGGAGCGCGGCCGCGTGCTGTTTTTCACCAAAGGCGACTGCGCCCTGTGCCACAACGGCCAGAACCTGAGCGACGGCGATTTCCACAACATCGGCAGTTCGGTCGACCCCGAAGACATCGGGCGCGCGGCGATCGAAGACGACGACTACTACTTGGGTGCGTTCAAGACCCCGTCGCTGCGCAACTGGAAGGGGCGCGAGCCGTTCTTCCACGACGGCCGCTTTGCGACCATGCGGGAAGTGCTCGAATACTACTCCAACCCCGACGCCGCTAAAGTGGGCGAGCGCGAGATCGAGCCCAAGGGCTTCTCCGACCAGGAGATCGAAGACTTGTTGGCCTTCCTCGAAACCCTCAACGGCGACTGGCCGGATCTCGAGCCGTTCGAGAAAGCGTGGCAGGCGCTCGACGTCGAGTGAGCGGCTCGCTGGTCCAAGTGGAAGGCCTGGCCAAGCGTTACCCTTCCGGCGGAGGCGTGCTGACGGTTTTCGAGCAGGTCGGCTTCGAGCTGTTTCCGGGCCAGAGCGTGGCGCTGGTGGGCGATTCGGGCGCGGGCAAGTCGACGCTGCTGCACCTGCTGGGAGCGCTCGATGCCCCCAGCGAGGGCTCGATTCATTTTGACGGCCGGCGGCTGACCGGCGCTTCCGATGCGGAGCTGGCGCGCTATCGCAACGATCAGGTGGGCTACGTCTGGCAGAGCTATCACCTGCTGCCCGAGTTCACGGCGCTCGAAAACGTGATCATGCCGCTGCTGATCGCCGGCGAGAAGCGCGCGGCGGTCGAACCGGCCGGCCGACAGGCGCTCGAGCGCATGGGACTGACGGCGCGCGAGACGCACCAGGCGGGCGAGCTCTCCGGCGGCGAGCAGCAGCGCGTAGCCATCGCCCGCGCTCTCGTCCGCCGTCCGCGGCTGGTGCTGGCCGACGAGCCCACCGGGAACCTCGACCATCGCACCGGCGGCGAGATCATTGAGCAACTGCTCGCGCTACCTCGCAACGACGACGTCGCTTTCGTGATGGCGACGCACAACCTCGACTACGCCCGGCGCTGCGACCGCGTGTTTCGGGTTTCGGCGGGACGACTGGAACTCGACAGCTAGAGGTTTTCGATGCGACTGTTCCTGCTCTGCTGGCTTGCCTTGCCGCTGTTCGCGGCGCCGCCGGAAGAGTCGATCCGCGCCGTGCTGTCGACCCAGGTGGAGGCCTGGAACCGCGGCGACGTGGAGGCTTTCATGACCGGCTATGCCCAGTCCGAAGAAATCCTCTTCGTCGGCAAAGAGGTCAAGCGCGGCTACCAGGGGCTGCTCGAGCGCTACCGCCGCGACTACCCCGACCGGGCGGCGATGGGCAAGCTGCGATTCTCGGACCTGGAAGTGCGGATGCTGGGCGCCGAACACGCCTCGGTGCTCGGACGCTATCACCTGACCCGCGACGATGCCGGCGGAGGGGACGCCCGGGGCGTCTTCACTCTGCTGTTCGAGAAGACCGGCGGCGCGTGGAAGATCATCCTCGACCACACCACGTCGCTCGAGCCGCAGTAGCGATATACTGATCAGCCGATGCGCATCCTAGCCACCCTGCTCCTGCTCGCCCTGCCGGCGGCTTCCCAGACCCTCGACATCTACTGGATCGACGTGGAGGGCGGCGCAGCCACCCTGATCGTCACGCCGCAAGGCGAGACCGTGCTCATGGACGCCGGTTGGCCCGGCTTCGACGGCCGCGACCCGAAGCGCATTGCGAACGTGCTCGAGTATGAGGTGGGCAAGAAGCGGATCGATTACTTCTTGACCTCGCACTTCCACACTGACCACGTCGGCGGGTTGCCGGAACTGGCCAAGCTGGTGCCGATCGGCAAGTTCGTCGACCACGGCGACTCGGTGGAGAAGGACTGGGAGAAGGGCAAGCCCCTGTGGGAGAGCTACCTGGCGGTGGCCGACGGCAAGCGGATGACGGTGAAGCCGGGCGACAAGCTGCCGCTGAAGGGAACGGACTTCCTGATCGTCGCCGCGCGCAGCAAGTTCCTCTCCAAGCCGCTGGGCAAGGCCAAGCCGAATCCGCTGTGCGCGAACGCCCAGATGAAAGAAGTCGATGAGGGCGAAAACGGCAAGTCGCTCGGCTTTCTGGTCCGCCAGGGCAAGTTCGAGTTCCTGGACCTGGGCGATTTGAGCTGGAATTTCGAGCATGAGCTGGCCTGCCCGGTGAACCTGCTCGGCGAGATCGACCTCTACCAGGTCACCCACCACGGCATGCACATGTCCGGCGCGCCACAGCACATCAACGCCATCGCGCCCCGCGTCGCCGTGATGAACAACGGCCACCGCAAGGGCGGCCGGCCGGAAACCTACGAGACGCTGACGAAGTCGCCGCGGCTCATCGACCTGTGGCAGGTCCATGCCGCGCTCGTTCCCGAAGGCGCGCCGAATACCGATGAGAAGATGATCGCGAACCTGGCTGCCGCCGACGCCGGCGACAAAGGCGAGTGGATCAAGGCGTCGGTGGAGAAGAACGGCACGTTCACCATCACCAACGGCCGCAACGGGTATTCGAAGACCTACAAACCGCAGTAGGGCTCGCTGGCAGGTGAGCGACCGCATTGCACTCTACGGTTCGCTGCTGCGCTCGTTTCCGACGCAGCGGCGGCTCGGCATCTCCGCGCGGCTGCGCTTCGTCGGTCCCTGCCGCATCGCGGGGCGGCTCTATGACCTGGGCCGCTACCCCGGCTTCCTGCCCGGCGACGGCGAGGTCCGCGGCGAGCTCTACGAGGCGCTCGACGGCCGCATCCTGGACCGACTCGACGAGTTCGAGGAGTTCGATGTGGGCCGGATCGAGCAGTCGCTCTATCTACGCCGAAAACTCCCCTTGATCGAGCCCGCCGGCGAAGCCTGGGTCTACGTCTACAACCGCTCGGTCGAGGGCTGTCCCGTGGTCGAGTCCGGCTGCTGGGAGAGCTATTGGCGCGAAATCAGCTCCGCCGCAAAGCGACGATCGTGATGTCGTCAGGGAAAAATTCGCCGGTGCGGAAGGCGGCCGCCTTCTCGAACAACTCCTCGACCACGCAGCCGGGTTCTTTGCCGACGAGCCCGGCCAGCGTCTCCCGCAGCGGACCGTCCTGAAAGAAGCGGCCCTCGGCGTTGCGCACCTCGCCTAAGCCGTCGGTGGCGACCAGCAGCAGGTCGCCGGAATCGAGTTCGATGGGGCGGCTGTCGAACGCCGAGGCGTCGAGGTCGGCAAACATCCCCAGCGGCATGCCCGAGATCGGCTTCTCTTCGATCTTGCCGTCGGCGCGCAGGATGAACGGATGCGGGATGCCGGCGTTGGCGAGTTCGAGGCCCTCGCCGTCAAGCCGGGCGACCAGCGCACAGGCAAACAGCTCAGCCGGCAGAAAGCGGTGGAGACGCCCGTTCATGCCGGCCAGGATCTCGGCCGGCTCGTCGGCGTCCTGGCAGGCTTCGTCAAAGACTGCCTTGAGCAGCATGGCGCTCAAAGCCGAATGCGCGCCGTGTCCGCTGACGTCGGCGACCAAGCAAAAGGCGCGGCCGTCTTTGCGGATGGAGTCATAGAAGTCGCCGCCGAGATGGCGACAGGGACGGAAGAAGGCGCCGGCTTCATAACCTTCGACCGCGTGCAGATGCTCCGGCAGCAGGCCGCGCTGGATGCGGGCGGCGCGCGCGAGTTCCTCTTCGAGCGACTGGTGCCGGTCGGTGAGCTGCGAATGGCGTTCGATCAGCCGGTCGAGCTCGTGCACCTTGCTGGTGAGCTGCTTGCGCAGGCTGCGCTCGCTGAGCGCGTTGCGCACCAGCAGAAGCAGGTCGTCGTTGTCCCACGGTTTTTCGAGGTACTGGTAGAGGCCGACCTCGTTGATCGCGCGGATCGCGTTCTCTTTGTCGGCGAAGCCGGTGAGCAGGATGCGGACTGTATCGGGCTGCAGCTCCCGGATGCGCTTGAGCAACTCCACGCCGTTCATCGACGGCATCAAGAAGTCCGAGATCACCAAGTCGATCGGCCGCGACTCGGCCTCGCGGATCGCCGCCGCCGGGCTGGTGTGCGCGATGACGTCGTATTCGGTTTCGAGCGCGAACAGGCTTTTCAGCGACGACGTGATGAGCTGGTCGTCGTCGACGAGCAGGATCGCCGGCTGCCGTTGCGGGGTGGAGGCCATGGGGCGGGGTGAAGCCCCGATTATAGCCCCAGCCTCACGCCAGAATGCCCTTGACCACGTTGCCGTGGACGTCGGTCAGGCGGAAATCGCGACCCTGGAAGCGGTAGGTGAGCTTCTTGTGGTCGATGCCGAGCAGGTGCAGCATGGTGGCGTGGAAGTCGTGCACGGGCACGATGTCTTCGACGGCGTTGTAGCCCAGATCGTCGGTGGCGCCGTAGGTCTTGCCGCCCTGGATGCCGCCGCCGGCCATCCACATCGAAAAGCCCTTGATGTGGTGGTCGCGCCCGGCGGTCTCGCGGTTGCCCTGCGACATCGGGGTGCGGCCGAACTCGCCGCCCCAGATGATGAGCGTGTCGTCAAACAGTCCGCGCTGCTTCAGATCCTTCACCAGCGCCGCCGACGCCTGGTCGACGTAGCCGCAGCTGGTGGGGATGTCTTTGCGGATGGAGCCGTGGTGGTCCCAGCCGCGGTGGTAGAGCTGGATGAAGCGGACGCCGTTTTCGGCCAGCCGCCGCGCCAGCAAGCAGTTTTTGGCGAACTGCCCCTCGCCGTACATCTCGAGCACCGAAGCCGGCTCGCTCGAAAAATCGATCAGGTCCGGCACGGCCATCTGCATCCGGAAAGCGAGCTCGTACTGCTGGATGCGGGTGGCGATCTCGGGGTCGTCGACCATCTCGTTCTGAAGGCGGTTGAGCTTGCCGACGGCGTCGATCAGCCCGCCCTGCATCTTGCGGTCGACGCCGTCGGGGTTGCGCACGTAGTTGACCGGGTCGCCGCCGGAGTTGAACTTGACGCCCTGGTAGATGCTGGGCAGAAAGCCCGAAGACCACTGCCGCGCGGCGATCGGCTGGCCCTGCGCGCCGCCTTCGCTGGTCAAGACGACGAAGCCGGGCAGGTTCTGCGAATCGCTGCCCAGGCCGTAGAGGATCCACGAGCCCATGCTGGGACGGCCGGCCACGCGGAAGCCGCTGTTCATGAAGGTGTGCGCGGTGTCGTGGTTGATCTGCTCGGTGACCATCGAGCGCACGATGCAGATGTCGTCGGCGATGGAGCCGATGTGCGGCAGCAGCGTGGACATGTGCTGGCCGCTCTTGCCATAGCGCTGGAACGGGTGCTGTGGGGCGAGCATTTTCAGCTCTTTGCCCTGCAACTGGGCGATCTGCTGGCCTTCGGTCACCGAGGTCGGCATCGGCTCGCCGTCGCGCTCCACCAGGGTGGGCTTATGGTCAAAAAGCTCGAGGTGCGAAGGGCCGCCGGCCATGCACAGGAAGATGACGCGCTTGACCTTGCCGGGGAAGTTGGGGAAGCCGGAGACGCCGGGGGCGGCGCCCCGTAGGAGGGAGCCCAAGGCCAACGAGCCGAGGCCGAGCGAGGTCCGTCCCAGGAAAGTGCGGCGGGTTTGGTGGATGGTCATGGTTTCACTTCTTCCTTCGATTGCCCCCAACTTCAGTTGGGGGTTTGCAGGCTCGGCCCGCTCCGCCCAACCCCCAGCTAAAGCTGGGGGCTATCCAGCCCAAAGATGCCGTTCGTCGAACTCGATCTCGTGGCGCTTGAGCAGCGAGCAGTACTCTTGCTCAAACGTCATGTTCCGGTGGCGCTCCTCTTGGTTGAGAACGTACTCCCTCACGGCTTCGACATTGGACCTGCTCACACTGAACGCCCCGTAGCCGCGTTGCCACGCGAAACCATAAAGCTTTGGAAATTCGCGCTTCAACCAATGGGACGAGGCTCCTTTCAACCTCTGCACCATCGTCGAAACGGGCTGGTCGCTTGGAAGACCAACCAGCAGGTGGGCGTGCTCGAGGCCAAAGCCCACGGCATGCGGAAAGCCTCCCAGCTCCTCGATCTTCGCAGTCATCCAAATCCTCAAGCGGTCCTGGACCTCACGTCCGAGATCCTTCTGTCTGTTCTTCGTCGAGAACACTACGTGGACCAACAGGTCGGTCAACGAGTGTTGCAAGTTCCCCTCCCTAATACCGCATCACCAGCTCATGCTTGTTTAGCAGCGCCCGCGCCACGCTGGTCCAGGCCGCCAATTCCACCGCGTCCACATCGGTGCCGCGCGGCGAGATCCCCACCGCCAACAGCTCCTCAGCCCGGCCCTCATCGAAGGCGGCCCGCTGCTCGACCAGCAATTCCTCAATCACTTGTATTTCCTCGGGTTCCGCCGGACGTGCGAACGCCTGCCGGAAGGCCCAGTCGATCTTATCCTCGGCCTTCGACTCGAGAATGCGCGCCGCGAACGCACGCGCCGCCTCCACGAAGCTCGGATCATTGAGCAGCGTCAGCGACTGCAGCGGCGTGTTCGACACCGGCCGGTCCGCGGTGCACTCCTCACGCGCCGGGGCGTCAAACGCCATCAGCGCCGGGTGCAGGAACGTCCGCTGCCAGTGCGTATACAGGCCCCGTCGGAACTGGCGCTCGTCGTAGTCGGGCTCGTACTCGCGCTTCGGGAAGTTGAGCTCGCCGTAGTAGCCTGCCGGCTGGTAGGGCTTTACGCTGGGGCCTCCGAGTTTGGGGTTGAGCAGGCCGCTGATGGCGAGTGCGCTGTCGCGGATGACCTCGGCGTCGAGCCGGATCATCGATTGACGGCCGTACAACCGGTTGAACGGATCCTTCTCTTTCAGCTCCGGGCTCGGCTCGCTCGAGCGCTGGTAGGCGTCCGACAGCAGCATCGTGCGGATCAGGCCCTTGACGTCCCAACCCGACTCCATCAGCTCCACCGCCAGCCAGTCGAGCAGCTCGGGATGCACCGGCGGCTCGCCTTGCGAGCCCAGGTCGTCGAGCGTCTTCGAGATGCCGATGCCGAAGTAGAGCTCCCACAGCCGGTTGGCCAGCACGCGCGCGGTGAGCGGGTTGTCGCGGGAGACCAGCCAGTTGGCCAGATCGAGACGCGTCGCCCGGCGGTTCGAGAGGTCGAGTTCGCCCAAAAAGCGCGGCGTCTGCGGCACGACCACGTCGCCGGAGGTCGCCATCCAGTCGCCTCGCGGCAGCACGCGGATCTCGCGGATCTCGTCGACTGCGCGGGTAATGTGGCACTCGTCGGCCGAGTCCCAGATGGCGCTGAGGCGGCGCTCGAGCTTGCGGATCTGCTGCCAGCCGCTCTTGCCGCCGGTGTAGCGGTCGAATGCGGCGGTCACTTCTTCAGCTTCGAGGTTCTTGTCGGCCAGCGCCTGGTAGAGCGCGCCGCGCGGCGGCAGCTCGGGGAAATCGGCCGTGGTCATCGAGAGTCGGAACGCCCCGGGCAGCAGCTTGTCGCCGCGGCCATTGTGCAGCATGCGGATGCGCAGGCGGTCGCCGGCTTGGGTTTGCAGCGGCTCGGCGAGCGAAAACAACGCCTGCCGCGGCTCGCTCTCGCCGGCCTTGCCGACCCAGCCCGAAATGTCGTTGTCGTCGATGGTCTCGCGCAGTTCGCGGCCCTCTTCCTCGGCGTCGGCGAGCAGCGCGCCCAGCCGCAGCCGGCGCGGCCGCTGACCCTCGGAGTGCAAGTCGAAGCGGATCTCGCTGAGCATGAACTCCTCGCGCTCGTGGGCGGCGAAGGCTTCATACAGGAACGCGGTGATCGTCTCGCCCGCCGGCAGGTCGACGTCGACGACGTACTCGGCCTCGCGCGGCTTGTCTTCACCCAAAAACTCGATGTCGATGCGCCCTGCGTCGCCGATTTTCAAGTCGTGACGGTCGCAGCCTTCGATGTCGGGGTTTGAGCAGTCGTCAAAGGCGTTCGACGGCTCGAGCGGCTTCCAGCTCTCGGCGGCGTCCAGCAGGTACTTGCGCAGCTTCTTCCGGTTCGCTTCCGAGGCTTCGAGGGGCTTGGAGTTCTCTTCGAGCTTGGCGATCTCCGATTCCAGGCGAGCCGCTTCGGCCTCTTCGCGGTCGCTGAGCACGCGCATGACCGGGCCGTATTCGCCGTCACGCTGAAAAACGCCTTCTTCTTCGATATCGGCGAAGAAGGCTTCGAGCTGGTAGAACTCCTTCGTGCGGAAGGGGTCGAACTTGTGGTCGTGGCACTCCGAGCAGCCCATGGTCGAGCCGAGCCACACCGTCGCCGCGGTGGAAGCGCGGTCGGAGGCGTATTTGGCCAGATATTCCTTGGCTTGCGCGCCGCCCTCGGTGGTGAGCCGGTTCAGGCGGTTGTAGGCGCTGGCGACTTTCTGCCACTTGGTCGGGTTGGGCAGCAGGTCGCCGGCGAGTTGCTCGCGCGTGAACTCGTCGAACGGCTTGTTCGAGTTGAAGGCCCCGATGACGTAGTCGCGATAGGGATAGACCGCGAATGGAACGTCGTTGTGGAAGCCGACGGTGTCGGCGTAGCGCACCAGGTCGAGCCACCAGATCGCCATGCGCTCGCCGTAATGTGGCGAAGCGAGCAGCTCGTCCACGAGCTTTTCGTAGGCGTCGGGGGAGTCGTTGCTCACGAACGCCTCGACCATGTCGGGGTCGGGAGGCAGGCCGGTGATGTCCAGGCTCAGGCGGCGCGCCAGCGTCCGGCGGTCGGCGCGCTCCACCGGCTCGAGCCCCTCTTTAGCCAGTCTTTGATTCAGAAAAAAGTCGATCGCGGCAGCGCCGGCGGGCGCTTCGGGCCGCTCGGGCTTCACGTAGGACCAGTGCTCCTGGTAGTCGGCGCCTTCGTTGATCCAGCGCTCGATGAGCTCCATCTGCTTGGGGGTGAGTTTCTTGCCGCTGTAGACCGGCGGCATCAGCAGCGCTTCGTTGTCGGCGTGGATGCGGGCGGTGAGCTTGCTCGCCTGGGCGTCGCCTGGGACGATCGCGCCCTTTTCTACTGCGACGGCGCGGTCGTCGAGCCGCAGCCCGGCGAAGCGTTTGGTCTCGTCGGGGCCGTGACACTGGAAGCAGTTGTCGGACAACAACGGCCGGATGTCCCGGTTGAACATCAGCGGCTGCGCGGCCAACGCCTGCGCCGCCAGCAACCCAAAGGCCCAAATTGTCGCTTTTTTCATGGTCCCCGCTTGTGGATTCTAGCAGGTGCGGGGAGGCGCGCCAAAAGCGAACGGGGCGCGTGTTTTCACGCGCCCCGTCTCTGTTTTGACCAGCGAAAGCCGGCTTTCTTAGGGAAGCGTCGGCTTCTCGATGTGGTACTCCGCGCCGAGTTCCTTCAAGAAGGCCACCAGCAGCGCCTCTTCCTCGGGCGTGATGTTGGCGTTCTTGGCGTCTTCGAGGTTGGTCTCGTCGAGGTACTTGTTGGCCTTACCGCCGGAAGCCATCAGGTGGACAGCCTCCTCGAGAGTCGCGACGCTGCCGTCGTGGAAGTACGGACCCGACTCGGCCACGTCGAACAGGGTCGGCGTCTTGAAGGCGCCGGTGTCAGACTCGTCCTTGCTGACCGTGAAGCGGCCTACGTCCGAGCAGGTGTCGCCCTCGCAGCCGATGCCGACGTTGTGGAACTGCATGTCGGTCAGCAGCAGGCCGTCGTGGCAGTTGGTGCACTTGGCCTTGTTGGCGAAGATGTCGTAGCCCTTCTTGGCGTCTTCGCTCAGCGCCGACTCATCGCCCTGTCGGAAGCGCACCCAGGCCGAATCGCTGGCGATGATGGTGCGCATGAACGACGCCACAGCCTTGGCTACGTTGTCCGGCGTGCAGGCTTCGCCAAACACGGCCTGGAACTTGGTAGCGTAGCCCTCAATCGCCTGCAGGTTGGCGCAGACCTCGTCCATCGACGGCGCGCCGTCTTTGCCCGAGGCCCCCATGTTGCCGCCGCCCCAGGCGCCCTTCACCTGGGCCTCGAGAGCCGTCGCCCGGCCGTCCCAATACCATTTGTCCTGGTAGCCCACGTTCCACATGGTCGGCACGTTGCGGGTCAGGGGCTTATCGAAAGCGCCGATCGCCAGCTTGTCGTCCGTCGCCAGGCCGTGCTCTTCGAGGTGGCAGCCGTAGCAGGAGCGCACGCCGTCGCCGCTCAAGCGGGCGTCGTAGTAGAGCATGCGGCCCAGCTCGACTTTCTCTTCGGTCATCGGGTTGTCGGCGGGAACGGTCATCGCCGCGTAACCGGGCATCTGAGGCGGAAATGCCGCCGCTGCCGGTTCCGTCTCGGTCATCGCCTCCTCGGGGGGCGCGGAGTCTCCGCAGCCGGCCAGGCCGAGCGCGACAACGCTCAGGGCCAGCAAGAGCGGGCGGATTTTCATGGGATTCGCAAAAGCTCGATGCATAGGTACCGTCTCCTCTTCCTCTACTTCCGGCCATTATAACGTCGGAATCGCTACGGCCGTAGAATTCAAGGGTTGATTCTTCGGCTCGCTCGGGTATCCTGGGCTGGTAGCTCTGGCGCCAAACGCATATGTCTCTACGAGTCCCTAGCGCTTTGGCGTTGACGTTCGTATGGGCCTGCAGCCTGTTCGGGCAGGCGCGCGTACCTCCACGGGGCGTCGTCAACGCCGCCAGCTTCGCCCGGCCGGGGCTGCCTCAGGGGGCGATCGCCCGCGGCTCCATTTTTTCGATTTTCGGCCAGAATATCGGCCCGGAATCCTTCGACACGGTTTCAGAATTCCCCCTGGGCGATGCGCTCAGCGGAGTCTCGATCGCCGTCACGCAGGGCGAGACGACCGTGGCAGCCATCCCCGTTTTTGTCAGCGCCGGCCAGATCAACGCGATCCTGCCCTCGAACGCGCCGCTGGGGCCGGCGAGCCTGCGCGTGACCAACGGCGTGCGCCGCCTGAACCCGGTTCCGGTGGAGATCGTCGCCTCGCAGTTGGGCGTGTTCACCGCCAACGGGACGGGCTTCGGCCCCGGCATCGCTCAGAACTTCGTGTCGCAGTCCGTGCAGCCGATCAACGCGCCGTCGGCGGCGGCGACACCCGGGCAAGTCATCACCATCTGGGCGACCGGACTCGGCGCGGTGAGCTTTCCTGACAACGAAGCGCCCGTACCGGGCAACCTCAACGTCGAGCTGAAGGTGTGGATCGGCGGCGTGCGGGTGGAGGCGGCCGATCTGCTCTATTTCGGCCGCAGCCCCTGCTGCGCCGGTGTGGACCAGATCATCGTCCGCATCCCACAGAACGCCCCGCTGGGCTGCTATGTGCCGCTGGAGATGCAAGTTGGCGACGGTCCGACGGCGAATACGGTGACTCTGGCGATCACGGAGAGCGGCGGGAGCTGCCAGCCCAACCGCATCGTCTCCGGCGATGCGATCGACAGCGGCTGGTTCGGATTGGCCAAGGCGCAGGTGGTGGAGAACGTGGACCGTCCGCGGCCGACCGAATATTCGATCGAGTACGGCGCGGCCCGGTTCCGCAGCACGCCGCTCGGAGCGTTTCCGTTCGACCGGCTGACCGCGATTCCGCCGGCCGGCTCCTGCCTGAGCTACAGCTTCGCCGGCGGCCTCGATGATTTCTATGGCTCTCCCCCGGGCCAAAAACTCGACGCGGGTCCGGAGGTCCGCTCGCACGGCCCGCGGGGCGTCGCGCGCTGGCGGCCGTCGATTCCCGCCGCCTGGGACTACGCCAACCTGTTGGGCGGCGAGAGTTCAGCGTTGGGATTCCTGGGACTGCTGGTTGGCCCGTACCTCACGCCCGGGGCCTACCAATTGACTTCCAGCGGCGGCGCCGACGTGTCGGCCTTTGACGTCCCCGCCGTCGCGCCGGACGAGCTGGTGTGGACGAACCGCGACACGATCAGCCGCATCGACCGCACCAGCGACCTCGAAGTCGCCTGGGCGCAGCCGGAGGCGCAGGCCTCCACCGTGCTGATCCTGGGCGGCGCGACCGACCGGCCAAGCGATTCGAGCTACGTGTTCGTCTGCGCGGCCGATCCGGATGAGCGCCGCTTCGTGATCCCGCGGCGGACGCTGGCCGGTGCGCCGGCTTCGCGGCCGGAGCCCCGGCAGTCCTACGGATTCCTCTACGTCGGCGCGCTCGCCGGGCCGCAGGCGCTGACGATCGAAGGGCTCGACGAGGCCGCGGCCTATGCCGTGGCCGGCCAGGCGAAGACGGTGTTGTGGGAGTAGCGCGCATGTTGAACACGCCATCCAAGCCTTCGCGCAGCGCACTCGTCCTCCTGCTGGCCTTGTCGCTGACGGCCTCGGGCTGCCAGGTCTGTTTCCCCGCGTCTGAGCGCACGCTGGCGTTTCTCGAGCTGAGCCCGAGGGTCAGCGTCGAGAGCAACACGCTGTTCGGCCCGATCGCCTGCGTCGACCCCATCGACTACCTCTTCCTGGTGCTGATGGGTTTTGCGCCAAGCCTGGACGACGCCTACGTTCCCGGTTCGCAGTTCCTGCGGCCCGAGCCGATCGGCCAGTTCGAGCAGCCCGGGGGCCACGTGGCTTTGACCCTGGGACGCGGGGGCGAAGTCATCAGCACCGGCCAGATCAGCTCCGCCGTGCAGGCCTACGACGCCGTACTCGAGCCGCTGGGAGCGGCGGAACGGCGCCTGTCCGCGGCGGGCGAGCCGGTCAGCCGGCGCGTATTCCTCAGCGATTCCGACGGCCAGACCGTCGTGGCGGTTGACCCGGCGTCCAATCAAGTGGTCGCGACGATCCCGGTCGGCCGCGATCCGCACGGTTTGGCGTTCTCGCCCGACGGCTCGACGCTCTATGTCGGCAACAATGGCTCGGGCACGGTTTCGGTGGTGGATGTGGAGTCGTTGACGGTGACCGGCAGCCTCTCCCTGCCCGGCGGCGGCAGCCCGGTGGGCGTGGCGGTGACGCCGGACGGCGCGACGCTCTACGTAGTCAACGGTGCAGATTCGGGCGCGGTCGTCGCCTTCGATCTGGCCGGGGGCGCGGCGGCGCAGTCGATCCGCGTCGGCCGGCAGCCCAAACGCATCCGCCTGACGCCGGACGGCTCGCTGGCCTTCATCGCCAATTTTGGCGCCAACAACATCTCGGTGCTCGACACCCGCACCAACACGCTCGTCGCCGCGCTCAATGCCGACCGCCCTTCGGACATCGTCGTCTCCCCGGACGGCAATCAGCTTTATGTGGTCCACGCAGGGACGCTCGGCGAGGTCTCGGAGCTCGACTTGACGACGTTGCAGGAGACCCGAAGCTGGGAAGTCGGCGACACCCCTCTGGCGGCGCAGCTGATGCCCGACGGCGCGACACTGCTGGTGACCAACAGGAACTCGCCGTTCGTCAGCCTGATCGATTTGGTCTACGGCGGCGACGTGGTGAACGCTCCCGCTCCGGAAGGCCTGGGGCCGGCGGCGGTGGTCGCGATGGAAGACCGCCCGGTGCTGTCGGCCGGCAACTAGGCGGGCTCAGTTGGGCTTCGGCGTGGCCTGCGGCGCCTGTATCTGTCCAGGCGCCAGGCGGATCTCGCCGATCGTCGCTTCGTACTGTTTGATGTTCTCGCCCAGCACGGTGTAGAGGGCCTTGGCTTGCTGCGGGCTCAGGTAAATTCCCTGGAAGACGTGGATCTCGACCTCTTGCGGCGTCTGCTGGCCGAGCTTGCCGAACTGCAGGAAGAAGTCCCACAGGCTGCCGCGCACCTGGACGCTGTTGGCGTATCCCTCGCGGTAGTCGTCCTGCGTGGTGATCTTGACTCTCGGTTCGCCTTCCATTGCTCCATGCTGGAGGCGCCGGGGGTTGGGCGTCAAGCAGCCGGCTGGATCGCGTACAATAGCGGGCTGGCTTGGGCGGGGCCGGCCTGTTTCTTGTTCTCGATCTCTCCCCTGCGGCTGAGGCTATTGAATGCGTGATATTGATTGGCTCCCCTACTTCGGGCCGATGCTGGGGTTTGCCGCGGTCCTGGCGCTGGCGGACTATGCGCCGGCGGGGTCGGAGCTGGCGCTGATGATCGCTCGGGTGGCCGTGCCGGCGGGCCTTTTTCTGTTTTTCTACCTCCAAGGGCGCTATCCCGAGCTCGGGCAGTGCCGGCTGAGCGCGGCCTCGGGACTGGATGTGCTCGTCGGGCTGGGCGTGACGGCGCTGTGGGTCGGCCCCTATCTGTTTTTTCCCGAGATGCGGCCCGAAGGCGACGAGGCCTTCCAACCGGGCGACGGCTCTTCGCGCGCGGCGATCCTGGGTTTGCGATTGTTGGGCTTCGCCGCGGTGACCCCGATCGTCGAAGAGCTGCTGGTGCGCAGCTTCTTGATCCGCGCCGCCGACGTGTATGACACCGACCGCGACTTCCGCGACGTCCCGATCGGACAATTCGCCTGGCGGAGCTTTCTGGTGACCGTCGCCTGGTTCACCTTCACGCACGCCCAGTGGGAGTGGCCCGTCGCTTTCCTCACCGGCGTGATCTACAACCTCTGGCTGTACCGCCGCAAGGACATCGGCGCGCTGATCGTGACCCACGCGGTGACCAACGCCGCGCTGTTCGCGCTGGTGGTGTGGGGCTCGGAATGGCTGTCGGAGCTGATGGGCGAGAAGCTGGATCTTTGGTACTTCCTGTAAACCGGCTCGGGACCTCCTTGGTAGACTGGACATCCTTGAAAATATGCGGATTCTATTTGTTGGAGACGTGATCGGTCGTCCCGGCCGGCGCGCCGTGCAGAATCTGCTGCCGGACCTGATCATCCAGAGGGAAGCCGATCTAACGATCGTCAACTGCGAGAACTCGGCCGCCGGGTTCGGCGTCACGCCCGACATTGCGCGCGACCTGTTCGACGCCGGGGCGCAGGTGCTGACCTCGGGCAACCATATCTGGGACAAAAAGCAGATCCTCGACTACATCGACGAAGAGCCGCGGCTGATCCGCCCGGCGAACTACCCCGACGCCCCCGGCGCGGGCCTCTACGTCGGCACGACCGCGCAAGGCCTGCGGTATGCCGTGATGAACCTGCAGGGCCGCACCTATCTGCCGAGCATCCACTGTCCGTTTCGCACCGCCGATGAGCTCATCGACAGCCTGAGCGCCGACATCAAGGTGCGCTTCGTCGATTTCCACGCCGAGGTCACCAGCGAGAAGGTCGCTTTCGGCTGGTACATGGACGGCCGCGTCTCCGGCGTGGTCGGAACCCACACGCACGTACCCACCGCGGACAACCGCGTGCTGCCCGGCGGCACCGCCTACCTGACCGACTGCGGCATGACGGGTCCGATCAACTCGGTGATCGGCATGAACAAAGAGGTCTCGATCCAGCGCTTTCTGACGGGGATGCCGATTCGCTTCGAGCCGGCTGCCGGGACGGTGCAGCTCAATGCGGTACTGATCGACGTGGACGAGGCGACCGGGCGGGCGCGCTCGATCGAGCCGGTCCGCGCACTGCTGGACTAGACAGATACAGAACCGCAGGCGTGAGCCTGCGGGCCCGCGCCCTGACGAGGCTGTACAGGAGGTTCGGTGATAGCCCCTGGCTTCAGCCGGGGGTAGCTAAGATCGGACCCTCCCGTCTCTTGCACTTGCCCTCACCCGCGAGAGCGGGTGAGGGCAAGTGTCGTACTTTGAGTCGCTTAGACGTGCATTTCCCCCGGCTAAAGCCGGGGGCTATAGGGAAACCGGAGACGGAATCGGTGTATCGTCGGACCGTCTGGATCAGCGGGCGCAGGATTTTCACACACTCTCTGACGGGCGCGGTCCCGTCGCCCCCTACTCGTCATCCACCGGCTTGTGGTGCCGCGGCAGCATCCCGATCGCAATCGCGCCCAGCGCCGCCATGCCGAACACCGCCCACAAAGCCGAGGAGTAGCCGCCCCACATCGCGCGCAGCTCGGCCACCATCGTCGGGAACCAGAACTGCGTGATCGTGTCGGTGGGCAGGATCGCCGACATGGCGCGCGCCAGCGTCGCCAGGCCGAACTGATCGGCCGCCATCAGCGGAATCAGCATGTAGTCCGCGCCCATCGCAAAGCCGAAAACGATCGCGAACAAGTAGACGAACCCCGGGGTCGCCGGCGTCACCAGGAACAGCGTCGGAATCGACAGCGCCACGATGGCATAGGTCGCCAGCATCACCCACTTGCGCGGGAACCGGTCGGCCAAATAGCCGGCCAGCAGCCGCCCCATGATCGACGCGATCAGGATGGCGGACTGGGCGTCGCTCCAAACTTCGTCGCGCGCCGCCTGGTCGACAAAACCCTGCTCCTCAAAAACGAACTTCATCAGGAAGTTGACGCAGGCGATCGAGCCGATCGACGCCGCTGAGCCCACCAGCAGCAGCCAGAACGAAGCCTTGCTGAGCAGGAAGCTGAAGTCGCGCGGCTTAGCCGGGGCGGGCGGAGCGACTTTGGCGGCTTGGGCGGGCTTGCCTTTCTCTGCCGTCACCGCGGCCCTGGTCGGTTTGCCGTCCGGCAACTGTCCGACGTCTTCGGGCTTGTCCTTGATCACGAACAGCGCCAGCGGCCAGGCGGCCAGGGCCAGGAAGCCCAGGAACTTCAGCGCCGAAGTGTAAGCGACATCGTCGGCCATCGCCGTGGCGGAGCCGTCGCGCACGAACAGGGCCACCGAGCCCATGATGCTGTCGAACGCCGAGGTGTAGCCGCCTTCCGGAGGCAGGTCCTGCCGCAGGTGCGTCATCAGCCGGGGGCCAATCTTGTTGACCGCTGCGCCGACCACCGCGACGCCGACATAGGTGATGCCCATGGCGAACCCGCGGCGCTCCTTGTACCAGTTCGAGATGATGATCTGGTGCGGAATCGGCCCGGCCAGAAAGTAGCCCAGCATGTACAAGCACCACGCGCCGTAGTACTCGTACTCGCCGCCGCCCAAACGCCCAAACCACTGGAATGCGCAGAATGTCAGCCCGGTACCGGTCAAGATCAGCAGCCTTGGACTCACCCGCGGTACGATCACCGGCCCGGCCCAGATGGTCAACAGCACCGCAATCGGCGCGCCCAGGGTGACGAACTGCTGCGTCCAGCCGTGGTCGTCGCGCAGATAGTCGAAGAAGAACGCGATGTTGTAGTAGGGAAAGCCTGTAGAGATGCCGAAGGTCAGGAAGCAGGCGGCAATCATCCAAGGACCGCGGAAGGGTTTCGAGCTGACGGTTTGAGGCATGTCTGGGTTCCGGCGAGGAAGCGAACAGTGTACACGAATCGTCCCGGGCGGCGGGACTTTCCTGTGCTAGGCTGCGAATCTACCAAGCGATGAAAGCTGTTGCGGCCTTGTGTTTGATCCTCGCCGGCGGAGCCCCGCTGGCGGCGCAGTCCAATGAGTTGGCCTCCCGCATGCGCCGGCTCGCCTTCGATCATCAGCCGGCCGAGGCGCAACAGTTGATCGAGAAGAGCCGCCCCGAAGGGTGGCAGTCGAACCTGGAGTTTCTCGAAGCGCTCTCCTGGGCCGCCCGCGGCGCCGGCTTTGTGGAGCAGTGGGAACAGGCCGAGAGCTACGCCCACCAGACCTACGAAGCGGCGCTGCCCATCGCGCTCGAAAAGGGCGTCGACTCCTCGCCTTCGCTGGCCACCGCGCTCGGCGCCTCGATCGAAGTCTTGGGCTTGGCGCTGGCCGCCCGCGGCGATCGCGCCGCCGCCATCGACTTTCTGGCCCGCGAGCGTGAGGCGTTCGCCGGCTCGTCGATCGAGACCCGCATCCAAAAAAATTACCTGCTGCTCGGCCTCGAAGGGCGTCCGATGCCGGCGATCGAGGCCGAGCGCTTCATCGGCGAGGACCGGCCGATCGAGACCGCGGGCAAGGTGGCGCTGTTCTTCTTCTGGGCGCACTGGTGCCCGGACTGCAAGAAGCAGAAGCCGGAGCTGCTGGAGTTGTACGACAAGTACGCTGACCAAGGCCTGGCGATCGTCGGGCCGACGAAGCTCTACGGCTACTACGGCGACCGCAAGGACGTCCCGCCGGACGAGGAGATCGCCTACATCGAAGGCCCCTGGGAGCGCGACAACCCCTTGCCGGACTGGATGCCGACGCCGTTGAGCCAGCAGAACTTCGTCGACTTCGGCGTCTCCACCACGCCGACCCTGGTGCTGGTCGACCGCCAGGGCGTGGTCCGGCTCTACCACCCCGGGACGATGAGCCTGGAAGAGCTCGAAGCGGCGATCCGGCCGCTGCTGTGAAGATCAGCGTCCTGCTGCCGGTCCACAACGAAGAGGCTTGGTTGGGGGCCGCCCTCGACTCGTTGTTCACGCAAACCGAACGGAATTTCGAGATCGTCGCTGTCAATGACGGCTCCACCGACGGCTCGGGCGAGATCCTGCGCAGGGCTGCCGCGGGCGACGCGCGCTTGCGGGTGATCGAACAGCCTCGCCAGGGCATCGTCAGCGCCCTCAACCGGGGAATCGCCGAAGCGCAGGGCCGCTACCTGGCTCGCATGGACGCCGACGATCTGGCCGCCCCCAACCGCCTGCAACTGCAACGGAATTTCTTGGACGCGCACCCAGAGATCGGACTCGTCGGCGGCCGGGTGCGGTTCTTGGGCGACCGCGCCGCGCAGGCCGGCATGGCGCTGTTCGTCGACTGGACCAATCGGCTGCTCGGAGCCGATGAGATCGCCCGCGAGCGCTTCGTCGAGTCGCCTTTTGTGCACCCGAGCGTGATGTTTCGGCGAGAGCTGGTGGAGCGCCACGGCGGCTACCGCGACGGCAACTTTCCCGAGGACTACGAGCTGTGGCTGCGCTGGCTCGAGCAGGGCGTACGCATGGAGAAACTCGACGCCGAGCTGCTCCAGTGGCGCGAGCGGCCGGACCGGCTGACCCGCACCGACCCCCGCTACTCCGTGGACGCGTTCTTCCGCGCCAAGGCCCCGTACCTGGCTCGCTTCCTGGCCGAGAAGAACCCTCACCACCCGCGCGTGACGGTCTGGGGCGCGGGCCGCACCACTCGGTTGCGGCTGCGTCCGCTGTTCGCCGCCGGAGTCGAGCCGGAAGCCTGGATCGACATCGACCCGAAAAAAACCGGCTGGACGGTGCAAGGCGCGCCGGTGTTGGCGCCCGAGCAGTTGCCGGGACCCGAGAGCGGCTTCGTGCTGGTGGCGGTGGGCAAACGCGGAGCGCGCGAGCTGATCGAGCCTTTCTTGCTGGAGCGCGGCTATGAGGTCGGCCGCAACTGCCTGTTCTGCGCGTAGCTCAGGCGGCGCCCAGCGTTGCGGCGATCAGCCTCGAGCGGCGCGTCTGGGTCGTCGACCAGGCGCAAAAATCCGCCAGCAGGTTCGCCTCGCCCGGCTGCATGGCGATGATCGCCAGCTTGCCGCCTTGGAACATGGTCTTGTAGTTCGGGAAGCCCCAGTAAGGGGTCTTGTCCTGCGGCAGGGCGCTGTTGCCGACCTCGATTAGGCGACGAACATCGAGCGAGAGCTCGTCCTCCCAGGCGGGGACGCGGTCCAGGTAGTACCAGCAGACCTCGACCTCTCGGCCGCCCTTCACGCCCCACCAGTCGTTGTCCTGTACCTCATGCCGCGAGACCGCAATCGCCGGGCCGCCGTCCCGCTGGGCCTGTTGCAGCGCCCGGATGACGCCGCGGAATTCTTCGGTGCGAAAGACCTGGTTGTTCGGCGTCGGCGGCTGGGCGCGGTTCAGCGGCAGCAGGCCGAACAGGGTGCAGAAATTGCCGTCGAGCTGGGTGATGCTCGGCGCATGGTAGGGCTCTTCGACGCCGGGATCGTAGTCCAGGCTCAGGCGACGCTCGGTATTGATGAAGACCGCCAGCCGCTCCACGCCCCGCAGTAGCAGCGGGATCACGCCGTAGTTCTCCAGGCTGCCGCCGTCGCCGTAGGTGTACTCCTCGGCTGCCGGCAGGCTCGACTCCTCGAACGAGGCCAAGGGCCAGTAGCGCTCGATCGGCGGGCCCTGGCGCAGGTAGTTGTTCAGCATCGGGTTGCCGCCCAGCAACGACGCGTTGGTGGCGGCGAAGGCGGCGCTGCTGGTCCCGCTGGCCAGCGCCGGCGAAAACGGCCGCCGCGGCGGCGGGACGCTGACGCAGCCGGCCGAGCCGCCCCAGGGCTCGCAGGCGCCGCCGTGCTGCGGGGGCCACTGCTCCGGCGCGCCGCTGCCGAAGGCGAACGTCTCGATCAGCCCTCCGCCGACGGTTTGCTGATTGCCCGCGCCGTCTTCGAGCGTCAGACGGTGGCGGCTGCCGGCGGTGAGCGGCGTGTACTCGAAATGCACCAGGTTGTCGGAGTTCGGCCACATCAGGGTCGAATTGATGACCAGGTAGGGCCGTTTGGCGTCTCCCGGCCTGTCGCGCACCGTGTGGAACTTGGCGCCGCGCAGCCCGGGGTTGCGGCTCAAAATGCCGGCGACAGTCTGCTCGTCGTAGCTGATGTACTCGGCCCCGCTGCGGTCGTACAGGCCGAAGCGCTCGAAGAACGTTGCGCCGACCGCACGCTGCCAGACCTCGTTCGGCGTGATCTGCCCCGTGGCCACGAACAGCGCCTGTTCCACCAGCCGGCTCATGAAGCTCTCGGTGGCCGTGGCGCCGAGGCTCAGCGGCGAAATCTGGTCCAGCGCGCCCAGCCGGATCTCGCCCGGACGCTGCGTGCGCCCCAGAAACTCCTCGTCGTTGCGCGCGCCGTCGTTGTAGTAGGTGAACGCCGTCGCCGCCCAGGAGCCGCCGGAGACGCAGGAGATGTAGTCGACCTTGTCGATCCAGCCCGACTCGACCAGGCCGCGTAGCTGTCCCCAGGCGCAGACCATGGCGCGGTTGCCGCCGCCGGAGAAGCAGACGCCGGTGAGCCCGGACTTGCGTACGAGCCCGGCGGCCTGCTCGGGGTAGCGAAAGTCGTCCGCCTCGCCGTCCCAGACGCGGGTTTGCAAGAACCCTTCCGATCGGCTGTAGGCCCGCAGGCCCTTGGGCGGCACGAACATGGGCGATCTGCCGGTAGTCTAGCGCGCGTTGGGTTTTTGGGTCAGCGACCAGCGGTCCATCTCGAAGCCGTCTTCCCGCATGGAAAACATGATGGTGTGGACTCCGGCGCTCGGAACGTCGATCCAGACTTTTCCGGGCTCGCCGCAATGCACCGACTCGGTCCGCTGCGCGCTGCCCCAGGTCCACTCGTTCTTGCCTTCGCACCACTGCATGCGTTGGCCGGACTCGGGCCACTGGCCGTCGAGGCCCACATGGACGCCGTTGTCTTCGGTTCCGGTGGAGAACGCCCGCACCCAGACGTAGTAGCGGCCGGGAGTGTTGAACTCCACATCGTATTCGATCACGGCCATCTTGCCGGGCTCGGGCGAAAAATTCTCGCCGCGAATGAGCTTGTCGTCATGCGTGGTGCGGGTGTCGGGCAAGACTTCGATGTAGGCGCCGCCGGCTGCGGAGGAGGCGTGCGAAGGGTCGCCGTCGGGAGGAATCTCCGGCGTCTCGGGTCCGACGCGATACCAGCGCCGGATTTCGTCATGCGATTGCCTTTGGAAACTCTCGGCCTCGACGACCACCTCGCCGTTCCTCTCTGTGGCGACGACCTCGGCCGAGACGATGCAGGCGAACAGCAGCAGAATCGTGAGCAGGCGCATGTCGCGTCGTAAGTTAGCACAGCGCTCGGCCGCCGTTAGACTGGGAAGCGTCATGCGACCGACCCGCCGCCAACTCCTCCAGGCCGCAGCCGCGGCATCCGTCTCCGCAGCGCCTGCAACCGCGGCCCCGGCGAGCGGTTCGCCGGTCTACGACAGCCTCGGACTCGAACCGGCCATCAACGCCAAAGGCTTCTACACCACCATCGGCGGTTCGCTGATGCCGCCGGAAGTCCGCCAGGCGATGGACGCCGCCGCGCAGCACTTTGTGAACCTGGACGAGTTGCACGACAAAGCCGGCGCGCGGATCGCCGCCATCACCGGCGCCGAGGCGGCGATGGTCACCGCCGGCGCGAGCGCCGCCATCACGCTGGGCTCGGCCGGCATCGTCACCGGCACGGACGAAGCCAAGGTCATCGGCCTGCCGCGGATCGACGGCGCCAAGACCCAGGCGATCATCCAGAAACGGCATCGCCAGGAGTTCGACCACGCCGTCCGCGCGGTGGGGCTGGAGCTCGTCGAGGTCGACACGCCCGACGAATTCCAGGCGGCGTTCACTGAGAAGACCGCGATGGTCTACCACCTGATCGCCGAGCGCCATTGGGCGCCGCGCATCCCGGCCAAGGTTCCGCTGGCGGACGTGATCGCCACCGCCAAGCGCCACGGCGCGCCGGTGCTGGTGGACGCCGCCGCCGAAGTTCCGCCCAAGGAGAACCTCCGCAGATTCATCGCCGCCGGGGCCGATTTGGTCTGCTTCTCCGGCGGCAAGGGGCTGATGGGGCCGCAATGTTCGGGCATCCTGTGCGGCCGCAAGGATCTGATTGCCGCGGCCCGGATGAACTACATGGGCGCCGGCTCGAACACCATCGGCCGAGCGCTGAAGGTGGGCAAGGAAGAGGTCGTGGGGCTGCTGGCGGCCCTCGAGCGCTTCGTCGCCCTGGACCTCGCCGCGCAGGAGCGCGAGTGGACGGATCGGCTGGAGCGCAGCGCCGCCCACCTGAAGGGCCTGCCGGGCGTGACGGCGAAAATGATTCCCGAAGACATCGAGCCGCCGCATGTGCCGCGGATGCACGTCGTCTGGGATGAGTCGAAGCTCGCCAAAGCGCAGGTTTTTGAGCGGATGCTGGCCGAGAGCCCGAAAATCTACTTGAATGACGGGGCCTTCGGGCTGACGATCGTGCCGTCGCTGCTCAAGCCGGGCGAAGAGGAGATCGTCGGAAAGCGGCTGCGGGCGGTGTTCGAGCGAGCTGCGACGGCTTAGTCAGCGCGCGGCCTCAGTCCGCCCGATACGACTGCGTCAGCGCTACGAACGCCTCCAGCTTACCCAGCGCCGCGCCGGAATCGATCGATTTCTGCGCCAGCGCCGCTCCCTCCGCAAAGACCTTCGCCAAGCCGACGGCCATCAGGGCCATCGCACCGTTGGCGCAGACAATGTCCCGCGCCGGCCCGTGCGAACCCTCCAGCACTCGCCGGACGATCAAGGCGTTTTCGGCGCGGTCTCCGCCGGCCAGATCCGCCGCTGTCGCCGTCTCGAGCCCAAAATCCGATGGTTCCACGTGGAACTCGCGCACGCCTTCCGGAGTCGCCTCGGCCACCCGCGTCGGCCCGGTGGTGGTCACCTCGTCGAGCCCGTCTTCGCCATGCACCACGTAGGCCCGCCGCACGCCCAGGCGCGACAGCGCCTCGGCCACCAGCGGCAGCAGCCGGCCGTCGGCGACGCCTACCACCTGCGCGCCGGCGCCGGCGGGGTTGGTCAGCGGTCCCAGGATGTTGAAGATCGTGCGGATCTTCAGCGCCTTGCGCACCGGCTGTACGTACTTCATCGCCGGGTGGATCAGCGGCGCGAACAGAAAGCCGATGCCGACCTCGTCGATCGCCTCGGCGGCCTGCTCGGGCGTGAGCTGGACGTTCGCGCCGAGCTCCTCAAGCACATCGGCCGAGCCGCAGCGGCTGGTGATGGAGCGATTGCCGTGCTTGGCGACCGGCGCTCCCGCGCCGGCGACCACGAAAGCGCTGGCGGTGGAAATGTTGAACGCCTTGGCGCGCCCGCCGCCGGTGCCGCAGGTGTCGACCAGCGTCTCCGGCGCCGCTTTCGACGGCCGCACCGGTGCGGCGTGGGCCCGCATCGAGCGGGCCAGGCCCACCACCTCGTCCACGGTTTCGCCCTTCATGGCGAGCGCGGTCAGGAGGCCCGCGATCAGGGCGGGTTCGGTCTCGCCGTCGAGAATTTCACCCAGCGCGCCGGCCGCTTCGAGCTCGCTGAGATCCTGGCGAGCTACTACTTTTTGCAGCGCTGCTTCGACTGCTGTCATTGAAATTGCGTTCCCTCGAAATGATCCCGTATAGTGGGTGGTCTGGCTACAATTTGCCTCGATTGTAGCGTCACAGCCGACTCCCATGAAAATCCACGAGTATCAAGCCAAGGAGCTGTTGCGCCGTTACAACGTGCCGACGCCTCGCGGCGAAGTCGCCTACACCGCTGATGAAGCCAAGGCGGTCGCCGAAAAGCTCGGCGGACGCGTTGTCGTCAAGGCTCAGATCCACGCCGGCGGCCGCGGCAAGGGCGGCGGCGTCAAGCTCGGCGACGGGCCGGACGAAGCCCGCGAGCTGGCCTCGAAGATCCTGGGCATGACGCTCGTCACCCACCAGACCGGCCCCGAGGGCCGTCTGGTGAAGCGCGTCCTCGTTGAGGAGACCCTGCCGATTGCGCGCGAGATCTACCTGGGCGTCACGCTCGACCGCGCGCTGGGCAAGCCCGTCTTCATGGCCTCCACCGCCGGCGGCATGGAGATCGAAGAGGTCGCCGCCAAGGACCCGGACTTGATCCTCAAAGAGATCATCGAGCCCGGCGTCGGACTGGCCGGCTATCAGGCTCGCCGGCTGGCTTTCAAGCTGAAGATCGAGGGCGACGCGTTCAAGCCCGCCGTGGCCGCCATGCAGGCGCTGGCGAAGGCTTATGACGAAGTCGACGCGACGCTGATTGAGATCAACCCGTTCGTCATCACCGAAGACGGCCGCGCGGTGGCGCTCGACGCCAAGCTCGACGTCGATGACAATGCGCTGTTCCGGCACTCCGACATCGTCAAGCTGCGCGATCTGGAAGAGGAAGAGCCGCTCGAGACCGAAGCCATCGATCACGGCCTGAACTACATCAAGCTCGACGGCAACGTCGGCTGCATGGTCAACGGCGCCGGGCTGGCAATGGCCACCATGGACATCATCCAGTACGCCGGCGGCATGCCCGCGAACTTCCTCGACGTCGGCGGCGGCGCCAACGCCGATCAGATCAAGAACGGTTTTCGGATCATCCTGTCGGACCCGAACGTGAAGGCGATCCTGATCAACATTTTTGGCGGCATCCTGCGCGTCGATGTGCTCGCCGAGGGCGTCATCGCCGCGGCCAAGGAGCTCGATATCTCGGTGCCGATCGTGCTGCGCCTGGAAGGGACGAAGGTCAACGAAGGCCGCAAGCTGCTCGAAGATTCGGGCATGAATTTCACCGTCGCGCCCGACATGAAGGAAGCCGCCGAGACCGTCGTCGCGCTGGCCAAGGGACAATAAGAAATGAGCGTTCTCGTCGACGAAAACACCCGAATTCTGGTCCAGGGCTTTGGCCGGGCCGGACAGTTCCACGCCGAGCAGTGCATGGCCTACGGCTCGAAAGTCGTGGGCGGCGTGACCCCCGGCAAGGGCGGCCAGAAGATTCTGGGCGTGCCCGTGTTCAACACGGTGGAAGAAGCGGTCAAGGAGACCGGCGCCAACGCGTCGTTGATCTTCGTGCCGCCTCCCGGCGCCGCGGACGCGATCCTCGAGGCGATGGATTCTGAGATCCCGCTGGCGGTCTGCATCACCGAAGGCATCCCGGCCAAAGACATGGTGATCGTGGGCCAAAAGCTCAAGACCTCCAAGACGCGACTGGTGGGCCCGAACTGCCCCGGCGTGATCTCGCCCGGCAAGTGCAAGATGGGCATCATGCCCGGTCACATCCACAAGGAAGGCGTCGTCGGCGTGGTTTCGCGCTCGGGAACGCTGACTTATGAAGTCGTGGGCCAGCTCAGCCATCTGGGCATCGGGCAGTCCACCTGCATCGGCATCGGCGGCGACCCGATCATCGGCACCACCTTCGTGGACGCATTGCGCCTGTTCCAGGACGACCCGCAGACCGAGGCGATCATGATGATCGGCGAGATCGGCGGCACGGCCGAGGAAGCGGCGGCGGAGTTCGTCAAGGCGCACGTCACCAAGCCGGTCGCCTCGTTCATCGCCGGAGCGACGGCGCCTCCGGGACGCCGCATGGGCCACGCCGGCGCCATCATCTCCGGCGGCAAGGGAACGGCGGCCGACAAGAAGGCTGCGCTCGAAGCGGCGGGCATCAAGGTGGCCGCTTCGCCCGCCGAGATGGCCTCGACCCTTGCGAGCCTGATGTAACCCATCGGCAACCGTCGAGACGTCTACATCGTTGATAAAAAACCAATTAGACAGAGGGGCGCGGCTCACCGCGCCCCTCGTTTTCTGTTAGGGTGGTAAGAAATATGGCAATCGAAAGAACACTCATGATGATCAAGCCCGACGCCGTCGCGGCGGGCAATGCGGGCGCGATTCTGGCGCACGTCGAAAAGGCCGGCTTCAAGATCGTCGGCATGAAAAAGCTGCACTTGAGCCGGAAGCAGGCTGAGACCTTCTACGCCGTGCACAAAGAGCGCGGCTTCTTCGGCGAGCTGGTCGAGTTCATGACCGAAGGCCCCATCGTCGCCGCCTCGCTCGAAGCCGAAGGCGCGGTGAAGCTGTGGCGCGACGTGATGGGCGCCACCAACCCGGCCGAAGCCGCCGAGGGGACCATCCGCAAGCTTTACGGAACCGACATCGGCCGCAACGCCACGCACGGCTCCGACTCGGCCGAAAACGCCGCTATCGAGACGGCGTTCTTCTTCAGCGGCCTCGAACTGGTCGGCTAGCCGGGAACCCGGGACAGGCAGACTTACCTGTCCCCTGTAAGGTTGACAAGGATAGTTAGGCCACCGTGAGTCCGACCAGGATCGGCACGACGGAACATCCTAGCACGTGGATCCAGGAGCCCCTCTGTTCGCCCCAGAACTCGTTCATCGTCTTGAGCTTCTTGAAGGATCTGAGCGGGTTGTTGCGTGTGTAGGAGTACAGGTTCCAGCTCTGCGGATTCTCGACGAACTGGTCGGCAAACGGTGCGTCGGGCGACAGGCCCCCCCCCCGCCGGCGCCATGAAGAAGCGGGCCCCAAAGTAGTCGAGGCCGGACTCGGCGTCGCGTTCCTTGGCGGTAAACTGCTGCTCGACGACCTGGTCCTGGCCGGTGATGACCATCGAGCCGGTGGAGCCGTAAAGCGACGAGCGGGAGTTGATCCCGCTGCCGATGCGTTCGCCAAACGGCAGGTAGTCATAGCGCGCCAGCACGCTCGAGCCCTGCATCGCCAGCCGCGTCGAGCCGAGGTGATCGGCCATGCGGTACACCAGCCCCGACGGCCCTGTCGGCGCCTGGTTCGAGTACTCCGCCGCCGGCCGCCCGAAGGCGTCATAGACCGTGATCGTCGTGGCGCCGTTGCTGGGATGCGGCTGCCGCACCCGCCGGCCCTCGGCGTCGTAGTCGTAGTTGCGGTCCTTGACGTTGGACGCGATCCCGACTTTTCAGATCCTGACTACAACCCGAGGCCTGTCTGTGTTCCCATCCGGATCATCGAGATGGCGTTTTTGGGCCTCGGACCATGACTCCACAGATCAACGAAGCTATCCCTATTACAACTGGGACCACCCCAAATACGATGCGTCCTTGCGAAAGATAATCCTCGCCAGGGGGACCGGAGGTCAGGAAGAGTGAGAGGCAGCCGTACCACAACAGGAACACGCCGTCAGCTACCAGAAGGAGTTGGGATGTGCGTATTCTTGACATGATTGGATAGGGTCCATAGTCAGCTTCGGTTCATTTACATGGATCGTCCACTGTACAAAGTTTCGAAGTCACCTCTTCCTTTGGTGATCGTTCATCGCCAGCATAGCTCTCAACTGCCTGGGGAAGGAGCAGCTCGAAGAGGCGATTGGGGATCAGCGACAGGTGCGTACCATCAACGACGCCGGATTGTACCAGACCTGCGATACAGAACGTAGCGCAGTTTCGCTGTGTAACGTCATACTCCGGAGCTTGACCGCGCCCCGAAGCCTCTCTGTTGCGTCGGATCATCTCATCGAGTGCAATGGTTTCGGCTTCGGTGGTCTTGAAGTAGTTCATGCGTACCGTGGCGGGGTCCTGCCCTTCAAACGCGGCAATCTCCTCGGCCATCTTTCGATAGCTCGCGTCCGTTGGCAGACCATTGGGCCCGAACTGGACACGCGAGAGAGACACCGCTTTGACTTCCCCGGGACCGAATGGTTTCCCGCCGGCCCTCGAACCGAATCTGGCATACTGCGCGCGGCCGTCAGCATGTACCGACGCGATACCCTGATGCCCACCTAGAGGAACCTGGTCGCGAAGGTTGACCGCGACCGCGTCGCGACCATCAGGGTCGACGAAAAAGAGTGGATTGTTTACTGCATACGAGTACGCATTCCAACGCTGAGGATTGATGACGGTGATCCTCAAAGGGTTTATCATGAGCGGGTCAGGGCTAGCAAACCGCCCCGCGGGCGCCATGAAGAAGCGGGCCCCAAAGTAGTCCAGGCCGGACTCGGCGTCGCGTTCCTTGCCGGTAAACTGCTGCTCGACGACCTGGTCCTGGCCGGTGATGACCATCGAGCCGGTGGAGCCGTAAAGCGACGAGCGGCCGTTGATCCCGCTGCCGATGCGTTCGCCAAACGGCAGGTAGTCATAGCGCGCCAGCACGCTCGAGCCCTGCATCGCCAGCCGCGTCGAGCCGAGGT
>JGI12316J15310_10000280_pt3 | contig 117600 bp, 118 predicted proteins | sample MarCyaLeptolynsp_FD_15310 | JGI IMG/M metagenome (IMG submission 15310) | reverse complement strand
CCGGCCGTCGCCATTGCCATCCTGCTGCCCGCCACCTTTTCGCTGGAGCCGATTGTCGGCCTGACGACACTGCTCGGCATCTACGGTTCGTCCATGTATGGCGGCGCCATCCCGGCCATCCTGATCAATACGCCGGGAACGGCGGTCAATGCCCTGACCACCTATGACGGCTATCCGATGACCAAGAAGGGCGAGGGACGCCGGGCCCTGTCGCTCGCCTATTCCGCGTCGTTCTTTGGCGGCATTCTGGCAATTCTGTGCCTGATCTTCCTGTCGCCGCTGCTCGCCCTGATCGCCCCGCATTTCGGCAGCCGGGAGATCTTCCTGGCGGCATTGCTCGGCATCATTCTTGTGACGCTCGCCCATCGCGGCCAGATTTTCGCCGCCGGCATGCTCGCCTGCTTTGGCATCTTCCTCAATACGGTCGGCCTGGAGCCGATCAAATATACCAGGCGGTTCACTTTCGATCAGACCTGGCTCGCGTCCGGCGTCGACCTGATCGTCGTCGTGCTTGGTCTGTTTGCAATCTCCCAGGCCCTGATCCTGTTGACCGCGAAAGATTCCTCGCCCAGGGCCGCGACCGTCTCCGGCGGCGTGTTCTCGGGCATGAAGGAATTGTTCGGGCACAAGCGCGTGGCGTCGGTGTCTTCCGGCTTCGGCGTACTGATGGGCATGATCCCCGGGGTCGGCGAATTCACCGCCCAGTTCATGTCCTATTCCTATGCTCAAAAGACCTCGAAGGATCCGGACGCGTTCGGCCGGGGGTCTCCGGAAGGTCTCATTGCATCGGAAGCCGCCAACAACGCGGTGCCGGGTGCGGCGATGATCCCGCTTTTGGCATTGGGCATACCCGGCGAAGCGTTGACCGCGATGATGCTCTCGGTGTTTTACGTGCACAATGTGATCCCCGGCCCGCAATTGTTCCAGAACCAGATGGACTTCGTCGCCGCGCTCTACATCGCCATGCTGGCCCTCAATGTGATCGTGCTTGTGTTCCTTCTGTTTTCAACCAACCTTCTGACCAAAATCATCCAGATCCCGACCAGATTCCTCGGCATGGTGATTCTGGCGCTCAGTTTTGTCGGCGTCTATTCCCTCCGCAATTCGGCGACCGATTGCGCAATGGCCGCCGGCTTCGGCGTCTTCGGGGTTATTCTCAAGCGGCTCGGATTGCCGGTCGTGCCGATCATCCTCGGCATGGTGCTGGGCGGCATCATGGAAGTGAAACTGCGCAGTTCCATGGCCCGGGTGAAGACGCCGCTCGATTTCATAGACCGGCCGATCGCCGCCATCCTGTTCGGCCTGATCATCCTGGTGATCGCCTTGCACGTGAGAACCCTGTTTGCCGAACACAAGAACAAGTCAGTCCGGTCCGACACCGGATCGGGAAGCAAGGAGAACGAGAGTGCTTGACCAGACCAAGATCGACCAGCTGTCGGCCGAACCGGTGCCGCCGCGCGGGCATTTCATCGACGGCCAGGACGTGACTGGAGAGACCGGAGAGACGCTGGATGTCATCTCTCCGATCGACGGCTCGGTGCTAACCGGCATTGCCCGCGGAACCGCCGGTGACATCGAGCGCGCGGTCAAGGTCGCCCGGGTGGCATTCGAAGACGGGCGCTGGTCGCGCCAGGCCCCGGCTGCCCGCAAGAAAGTGCTCTTGAAGCTGGCCGACCTCATCGAACGCGAGGCCCTTGATCTGACGGTGCTCGGCGTTCGTGATAATGGCACGGAAATCGGCATGGCCTTCAAGGCGGAAGCCGGGTCCGCCGCGGGAACGTTCCGGTATTACGCCGAGGCCATCGACAAGGTCTATGGCGAGATCGCTCCAACGGCGGAAAATGTGCTCGGCCTTATACATCGCCAGCCCGTTGGCGTTGTCGGGGCGATTGTGCCCTGGAACTTTCCCCTGATGATCGGCGCCTGGAAGCTGGGACCGGCGCTTGCCGCCGGCAATTCCGTCGTCCTGAAGCCGGCGGAGACCGCATCCCTCACCCTGTTGCGCCTGGCCGAACTCGCCGCCGAAGCCGGGCTTCCCGACGGTGTTCTGAACGTAGTAACCGGCGACGGGGCCATTGTCGGAGAGGCGCTCGGACTTTCCAACGACGTCGACGCACTCGTCTTTACCGGATCCGGCGCCACCGGCCGCCGGCTGCTTGAATATTCCGCCCGCTCCAACCTGAAACGGGTCTATCTCGAGCTCGGCGGCAAGTCGCCCAACATCGTCTTTTCCGATGTCGGCGACCTCGCCAAGGCTGCCAAAGTGTCGGCCGCGGGCATCTTCCGCAATGCCGGCCAGGTCTGCGTCGCCGGGTCGCGATTGCTGGTCCACGCCGATATTCACGACGCCTTCGTCGCCGAACTCTGCAAATGCGCGACCGCCATGAAGGTCGGCAACCCGCTCGACCTCACATCCGCCATCGGAGCGGTCAACAGCGAACGGCAATTGCAGCAGGATCTGGACTTTGTTGCCGGGGCTGAAGCCGCCGGCTCCGACATTGCCCTTGGCGGCAAGCGGATCCTGACCGAAACCGGCGGCTTTTACATGGAACCGACGGTGGTCACGAGTGTCGCTCCCGACGATGCCCTGGCGAAAAAGGAAGTCTTCGGGCCGGTGCTCGCGGTCACCGCGTTCTCCGACGAAGCTGAGGCCGTACGCCTTGCCAACGACACGGAATACGGGCTGGCGGCGGGCGTGTGGACCGACAATCTGTCCCGGGCGCACCGCATGGTGCGCGAAGTCCGCGCCGGGGTCGTCCATGTCAACACCTATGGCGGCGCCGACAACACCGTGCCGCTCGGCGGGCTGAAACAGTCCGGCAATGGACACGACAAGTCGTTGCACGCCTTCGACAAATATTGCGATCTGAAGACCGCGTGGATTCAACTCTGACGGTCGGACCTCCATTGGAGCCGGCATCCACAAGGAGCATCTGGCATGGCTGACAAGACGATTTTAGTGGTTGGCACATACGACACCAAGGATGATGAACTGTCCTATCTGGCGGACCGAATCCGGGTACAGGGCGGCAACGTCCTGACCATGGATGTGAGCGTGCTCGGCGATCCAAAGACGCCGACAGATCATTCCAAACATGACGTCGCCGGGGCCGGAGGCAGCTCGATCGGAGCCGCCATTGATTGCGGTAACGAAAACGAGGCCATGCAGATCATGGCCGACGGTGCCGCGGCCCTGGCAGCAAGGCTTTACGGCGAAGGCGCTTTCGACGGGCTGATCGTACTCGGCGGATCCATGGGGACGGATCTCGCGCTCGACGTCTGCCGCGCCCTGCCGCTTGGCGTGCCGAAATATGTCGTCTCGACGGTGTCCTTCTCGCCCCTGATCCCGTCCGAACGGCTTGCCGCCGACATCCAGATGATCCTTTGGGCCGGCGGCCTTTACGGACTGAACTCGATTTGCAAAGCCTCCCTGTCGCAGGCTGCCGGTGCTGTGCTCGGCGCCGCCCGCGCCGTCGAACCGCCGGTCGGGGATCGCCCGCTCATCGGCATGACCAGTCTCGGCAAATCCGCATTGACCTACATGGTGACATTGAAACCCGCCCTTGAGGCCAGAGGCTATGAAGTGGCGGTCTTCCATGCGACCGGCATGGGCGGTCGCGCCTTTGAAAACCTGGCCGCCAACGGCGCCTTTGCCTGCGTGTTCGACTTCTGCACCCAGGAACTCGGCAACCATATCCACGGATCCAACATTTCCGCCGGTGCCGACCGGTTGACCAATGCCGGCAGAAACGGCATTCCGCAGATCGTCGCGCCGGGCTGCTACGATCTGGTCGACATTGTCGGCTGGGAGCCTGTTCCGGAAAAATGGAGCGATCACATCACCCATGCCCACAACCGGCTTTTGACGTCGATCGTTCTGCAGGATGACGAACGTCGGGCCGTCGCCAGCGCGCACGCCGACAATCTTGCCCAGGCGACCGGTGAAACCGTCTTCCTCCTGCCGACCGGCGGATGCGGAGAATGGGATCGCCCGGGCGCGGATCTGAACGATCCGCAGGGGCTGGCGGCATTCTGCGAGGCGTTTCGCGAACAATGTCCGCCCAATGTCGATTTGCGCGAACTGGATGCCCACATCAACGACGCGGAATTCGCCGACGCCGCCCTTTCGGTATTTGATGATTGGGTCAAACGCGGCATCGTGCCGGCGGCCTGATCCTCACCTGGTGCACGGGACCAAGTTCACATCTTGAGCATCGCCGCATAGCACAAAACCAGCAGAACCGCGCAGACAATCGCGAACATGCCGTTCCAGCCCATTGCGACCTGCAATCCGCGCCGCCCGACCTGCTGCGCCAGGATCATCACCACCGTGGCATAGGGCGACAAAAGCATGGCGAGCGACCAGCCCGACGAGATCGACAAAGCCAGGAGGGTCGCGTCGACCGGCAGTACCGGCAGCGAACCGAACAGTGAGCCGAAAAACACGGCAAGCATGATTGGACTGACGCCGAGAAACGACAGGGCGGCAATCAGAACCGGCAAGGCTCCGAGAATGGCAAGGTCGGGAACATTATGAAGATTGAGCGCCTCCACGAGGGCGGCAGCCGGCGTCAGTTCCGCGGCAACACGTCCGAGATATCCGGAAAAGGCAAGTGTCGCCGCAACCAGGGCCATGTCGGGCAACCGTACTGTCAGGATGGCGCGTGAACGCTGCAACGCCTCGGCCGGCGCACCCCTGACCTGAACCAGAATCCACAGGGCCATGATAACCGGACAGGCCAGCATCAGGCCCGCCACCAGCGTGTCTCCAGTGACCACCACGACCGCCCAGATAATGGCGAACAAGGACACGACGACACCCATGAATCCAAGAAAGGCGGCAACCGGGAATTCCGGCGACTGTCCGGGTGCGGCGCGGCCATCCAACAGACGGCGGGCCGTCCAGCGGTCCTCCACCCAACCGGCCAGAAACATCACCGCGGCAATTACGAGCCCGAGCATCGTCCAGATCTGTCTGTCGATTCCATCGATCAGTTCGAGAAGTGCCAGCGGCGCAATTGCGGTTGGCGTCCACACAGCATTCCATGCGAACCCGCGCAGGATCGCAGAGATCTGCCGGCGTTCGCTGATGTCACGCAGCGCTTCGCTCAATCCCCTGGCCGCAAGGCCGCGCTGCACAAGCGGCGTCAGCAGATTGACCGCGCCGAGATTGAACAGGACCGCCATGACATTCGTTCCCCAGAACAGGGACAGGAAACGCCGGCCAGGTCGCTGTTGCGTGAGATAGAGGCCGAATTCGGCAATGGCCTTCGATGTCACCGCGGCCTGATGCAAGAGCGCCAGCAGGAAGATGAAAGCCATCAGGAACGCTGCCTGATCCAGCGCTATCAGAATCGTACCAACGAATGTCTCCGTCGTTGCCATCAGGATCAGTGTCAAGAGCGCCGACAGGCCCGCCAGATACCATTCCCGAATCCCGAAATTCCGCGCGGTGAACACCATCACGCCGCCCATGGCGGCCACGGATGCAAACCGGAGCATTTCCAGCCCCGTGAAGCGCCAGGCCAGGACGCAGGCAAGCACCATCAGCACCGATGCTGTGCGACCTCGGGAAAACACCGCCGGAGGATGAGAGGATGAATCGTGCATACATGAACTTCACGGGGACATCCCGCTTGACCGGATCGTGGAGCGCGAAACGATTGATGTCCAGAACCAATCAATGCAGGAAGCAAATTCGCACGCCTTGTTTCTTTTGCCGAAGATCCGATTGGCCTATGCTCGCCCCCGGTTACACGGCGGCGGAGAAACCATGACAACAAAGGTCCTGATCGGGTGCGCAGCCGGTTTCGCCGGCGACCGGTTCGATGCCGCCGATCCGATTCTCGATCGGTTCGCGGGTGAAACCGGTCCGCGCTACCTGATGTTCGAATGTCTCGGCGAACGCACGCTTGCCCTGGCCCAGGCGGAATTGCGCCGCGATCCGACGCTTGGCTATTCCCCGTTTCTCGAACGTTACCTCGCACCGGTTCTGGGCCCCGCCATGGCAACGGGAACCTGTATCGTCAGCAATCTCGGCGCCGCCAACCCAACGGCCGGCGCCCGCCGGACCCAGGCCCTTGCCCGGGAAATCGGCGTCCCGGTTCCCCGGGTCGCAAGTGTGCTCGGTGACGATCTGCGTGCCCAGATGTCCGATGACGACATCCGTGCCCTGCCGCGTCTCGACGGTGCGGCCCTGATCGACAGGCCGATCGTTGCCGCCAACGTCTATCTCGGCGCCGAACCCGTGCGCGACGCCGTCGCCACCGGTGCGGACATCGTGCTGGTCGGCCGCACCACCGACAGTGCGCTGGCGCTCGGCCCTCTTATGCACGAATTCGGCTGGAGCGATCTCGACCGTTTGGCGGCCGGCACCATCGTCGGACATCTCCTGGAATGCGGCGGCCAGATTACCGGCGCCTACTTTGCCGACCCCGGATTCAAGGACGTTCCGGACCTCGCCCATGTCGGTTTTCCCGTTGCGGAAGTCGCCGGGAACGGCACGTTTGTCGTCACCAAGCCGGAGGCGACCGGCGGTTGCGTGACCCGGGCCACGGTGACCGAACAATTGCTCTACGAGATGCACGATCCCGCGGCTTACCTGGTGCCGGATGTAACCTGCGACGTGACCCGCCTGACACTTGACGAGGACGGAACGGATCGCATCCGCGTCATGGGCATTCGCGGAGGCGCACCGCCGGACACCCTGAAGGCAACCGTCTCGGTCGACAATGGCTGGATGGCGGAAGCGGAGATGAGCTATGCCGGCCCGAACGCGTTGGCCCGTGCGGAACTTGCCGCCGAAATCGTCGAGACGCGCGTACGCGAGGCCGGCGTCGAAGAGACGCTCGGGGTTGACCTGTTAGGGGCCGGCGCGACGTTCGGGCGTGGCCGCAAGCGCACCTGGCCGGCTGCGCCGGATGGCGACTATCGGCTGCGGCTGGCGCTGATCTCCGAAAACAAGGCGCATGCCGCTCTTGTCATCGAGGAATTGCAGACGCTCTATTGCTCCGGTCCCGCCGCCGGCGGCGGATTCAGGTCGTCCCTCACGCCCCAGATCGCGACCGCCTCGGTCCTGGTGCCGCGACAGGTGATGGAGGGCAAGGTCAGGATCGAGGTGATGGAACCATGAGCGAAACGATCCGCGTGCCCCTGCACGCCATCGCCCACGGCCGGGCCGGCGACAAGGGCGATACCTCCAATATTTCCGTCATCGCCTATCGGCGCGAAGCATGGCCGCTTTTGCGCGATACGGTGACGGACGCGCGCGTGATGGAAGTTTTTGCCCCGCTTGGCGCCACATCCGTCAGGCGCTTCGAACTGCCCAACCTGATGGCATTGAATTTTGTCATCGAAGATACGCTCGGCGGCGGCGTCAATTCCACTCTGGCGCTGGATCGGCACGGCAAGACTCTGTCGTTCCTGCTTCTTGGCGAAATCGAAGTCGACGCGACGATGGCAATGCTGCCGGACGCATCTCCCTATCGCAGGCACTAATGCGGCCGGTGTTCAAACCCTGGGAATTTTTTCTTCCTCCAATCCAGCGGAACGCGCCGCGGCAACCAGACTGGCCCAGATATCGGCAGGTAGCGGCACCCCGTTGGCGTTGCGGTCCGCCCGAGCCCTGCGTTCGGGATCGCCGGGGACCATGACCGGCTGATCCGGGTCAGCGGGCCGGGTCGAGCGAACGAAATCGATATAGGCCGCAGCCTGAGCGCCGGGACCGAAACCGTCGTCAAGCCGTGCGGGATCTATGAAGATCGACAGCATGCCGTTGTGCATGTGGTCTCCCGGTCCGGTCGCACCGGATCCGGTGAGGGCGCCGGCGAGCAATTCGCAGGCCATCGCCAGTCCCGATCCCTTGTGATCGCCCATCGCCGTCAGGGCGCCGGACCCCTTGCGCGGGTTCGGGACACCGCCTTCCGGCGTTTCGCCGTAAAGGGCTTCCGGGTCGTCGGTAATGTGTCCGGATGCGTCGATCAGGCTGCCGGCGGGCGGCGCCTTGCCGCCCTTGAACGCGACAAGGATCTTGCCTTCCGCCACCTGCGAGGTCGCGAAATCAAGCAGGAAATCGTCGCCGTTCGGCGTCGGCACGCCGACGCAGACCGGGGCGGTGGAAAATCGCCGCTCCGCCCCGCCAAACGGCGCCACCAGCATGGAATTGGCGACATTGACGAAATGGATCGAGGCAAGGCCGAACACCATGGCCCGCTCCGCCCATTCCCCGATCCGCCCAAGATGCCCGGCACGGCGCAGGGCGACGATTGCGACGCCATGGATCCCGGCCCGTTCGATCCCCACATCCGTCGCCTCGGCGCCCACGGTCTGACCGAACCCCAGGCCGCCGTCGAGAAGCACGAAGGCACCGCCGTCAATGACTGTCTCCACGGATTTGCCGAAATGCATCTGCCCGTTGCGCTGGTTCTGCAGGTATCGCGGCACCCGCACCACGCCATGGCTGTCGTGCCCGGAAAGATTGGCCATCACCAGATTTGCCGCGATCGCCTCGGCTTCCGCCTGCCCGGCACCGGCGGCGATGAAAGTGTCTGCGACAAACGCCGTCAGGCTGTCCCGCGACAGCAGAACGTCCGACCCCGTTGATCCGTTCATTCCCCCTCTCCGCTCGTGCGTTTCTCAATGTGAATGGCGCGGTCTTACATTCCCTGTTTCGGTCGGATTTGCAATCCCGCACGAACTTTGCTCGGATGTCGCAAGCCGGCTCGTGAAACCGACCGCCGCCAATTCCAGCCTGTCACGCTGCCACCCGCAATCGATCCGATGGAGCCCCGACTCATGACATCCCTGCCGAGAATGCCGTCCCTGCGCCTTGACGGGCGGCGCGCCCTTGTTGCCGGAGCCTCTTCCGGCATCGGCCTCGGTTGCGCTGCCGGACTGGCGGAGGCCGGCGCCCATGTGGTGCTCGCCGCCCGTCGCCGCGATGCTCTGGACCAGGCCGTCGCGGCCATTCGCGCCGTCGGAGGATCCGCCGATGCCATGGTCATGGATGTTGGCGATGTCGATGCGACAGCCGCCTTGCTCGCGGCTCGCGATCCGTTCGACATTCTCGTCAACAGTGCCGGCATCACCCGCCATTCCCGAGCGCTCGAAACCGCGACCGCGGATTTCGACGCGGTCATGGCCGTCAACGTCCGCGGCGCCTATTTTCTCGCCCAGGCGGTGGCGAGGGGCCTCGCCGATGCCGGCAGGCCGGGGTCGCTGGTCACCCTGTCCTCGCAGATGGGCCATGTCGGCGGCATCGAGCGCGCCGTCTATTGCGCCTCGAAATTTGCCGTCGAGGGCTTCACCAAGTCCATGGCGATGGAATGGGGGCCGCTCGGCATTCGCGTCAACACGATCTGTCCGACCTTCATCCGGACCCCGATGACCGAACCGACCTTCCGGGATCCGGAGCGGATGCAATGGGTGATGGACAAGATCAAGCTCGACCGGCCCGGCGAGGTCGAGGACATAATGGGCGCCGTGCTCTATCTCGCATCCGATGCGTCTGCGATGGTGACGGGAACGGCGATGATGATCGACGGCGGCTGGACGGCGGACTAGGGTCTGTAGACAGTTCAGGTTTACTCGGCTGCACGATGAGGTTGCGATTTCAAGCTTATCGCCAGCGGGCGCCGGCTCCTTGCCGCAAGCGGCCGCCGGACACCCCGCTGATCACAAACAGGTGGTGAACGCAAGGGAACCGTCAAAAACTGGCTGGCGCATGGGAACCGTAGCGCGACGGGTTTCAGTCAATCCAACGGGGCAGACATTTGCACTCCGGTCCTGACACAGTCGTTTCAAGCTTGACTTTGATGATAAAACTTAACATGTTAAATATTAAGGAGCAAAGCCATGCCGCATCTTGTTGTTCAGTATTCCGCAAATCTCGACGCTGTCACCGATATGCAGGCGCTGTGCTCCACTCTGAACCGAGTCATGGTCGACACCGGTTTGTTTCCGTTGGGCGGGATCCGCGTGCGGGCATTCCCGTGCACGGCCCACGCCATAGCCGACCTCGACCGCAAAAACGGATTTGCCGATATGGTCCTGCGCATGGGCGCCGGACGGTCTGAGGCCGACAGGAAGCGGGCCGGCGAAGCAATCATGGCCGCCGCAAGAGCGCATTTTCAGACCCAGCTCGACGAACCGTATTTTGCACTGTCACTGGAGGTCGTTGAAATCGATCCCGACCTGAGCTGGAAGGTCAATTCGATCCATCCACGTCTGAAAAAGCCCGACGATCACCGAACTTAGTCGCCGTTCAACTGGAAAGTCCCATGGCCTCACTTGAAGACAATTTGACAAAAGCACAGGAATACCTCGCGCGCTTTCGCGACCGGGGCGTGCTCAACCATATCAACGGCGAGGCGGTTCCGGCCGCCGACGGCGCCACGTTCGAATCGATCTCGCCGGTCGACCTGAAGCCGCTGGCGCACGTTGCACACGGCAAGGCCGACGATATTGACCGCGCCGCCAAGGCCGCAAAGGCCGCCTTCCCCGGATGGGCGGCAATGGACGGACAGGATCGGCGCAAGCTGCTGCACGGGATCGCCGACGCCATCGTCGCCCGCGCCGAGGAAATCGCCTTTGTCGAAGCCATGGATACCGGCCAGAGCATTCGCTTCATGGCCAAGGCCGCGCTGCGCGGCGCGGAGAATTTCCGCTTCTTCGCCGACCAGGCCCCCGGCGCCCGCGACGGCCAGTCGATCCGGGCGAAAAACCAGATCAACACGACCAGCCGGGCGCCGATCGGCCCGGTCGGAATCATCACGCCGTGGAACACGCCGTTCATGCTGTCGACCTGGAAAATCGCGCCGGCGCTCGCCGCCGGCTGTACAGTGGTCCACAAGCCGGCCGAACTGTCGCCGCTGACCGCCAGGCTGCTGATCGAAATCGCCGAGGATGCCGGCTTGCCGAAAGGTGTCTGGAACCTGGTCAACGGTTTTGGCGAGGATGCCGGCAAGGCCTTGACCGAGCACCGGGCGATCAAGGCGATCGCCTTCGTCGGAGAAAGCAAGACCGGTTCGATGATCATGAAACAGGGCGCCGATACGCTGAAACGGGTGCATTTCGAGCTCGGCGGCAAGAACCCGGTCGTCGTGTTCGCCGACGCCGATCTGGAACGGGCGGCCGACGCCGTAGTCTTCATGATCTATTCCCTCAACGGCGAACGCTGCACGTCCTCGTCGAGACTTCTGGTCGAACGCAGCATCCATGACCGGTTCACGGCTATGGTTGCGGAAAAGGCCCGCGCAATCAGGGTCGGCCACCCGCTCGACCCCGAAACCGTTGTCGGCCCCCTGATCCATCCCGTGCACGAAAAAAAGGTGCTCGATTATCTGGCAATCGGGCGCGAGGAAGGCGCAACGATTGCCGCGGGCGGCGGCAAGGTCGAGGGGCCCGGCGGCGGTTGTTACGTCGCGCCGACCCTGTTCACCGGCGCCGACAACACGATGCGCATCTCCCAAGAGGAGATATTTGGTCCGGTGCTCACGGCCATTCCCTTCGACACCGAAGAAGAAGCGCTGGCGCTCGCCAACGATGTCGATTACGGCCTCACCGGCTATATCTGGACCAACGATCTCACCCGCTCGTTGCGCTTTTCCGACGCGCTCGAAGCCGGCATGATCTGGGTGAACTCGGAAAATGTCCGGCACCTGCCGACACCGTTCGGCGGCGTCAAGGCGTCCGGCATCGGACGCGACGGCGGCGACTGGTCCTTCGAGTTCTACATGGAGACAAAGAACATCGCCTTTGCCACCTCGGCCCACAAGATTCCGAAACTGGGAGGCTGACCGATGCCCGTACCCGCACCCAATCTTTATCCCGACTTCAATGTCATCCGGCTCAGCCATGTCGAACTGTCGGTGACCGATCTCGCCGCCAGCAAGAAGTTCTACGTCGACACCCTTGGTTTGCAGCTTACCGACAAGACCGCAACCCATGTCTATCTCAGAGCCATGGAGGAACGCGGCCACCATTGCATTGTCCTGAAAAAGGCGGACGCTGCGAGCGCAAACGTGCTCGGATTCAAGACCTTCGACGAAGCCGATCTCGACAGGGCCGAGACCTATTTCAAGGCGAAGGGCCGGCCGGTAGCCTGGATCGAACGGCCCTATCAGGGGCGCACGCTTCTGACCTCGGACTGTCACGGCATCCCGCTCGAATTCTATCACCGCATGGATCGGCTTGAGACCATCCACCAGCACTACGCGCTCTATCGCGGCGTCAAGCCGCTGCGCATCGATCATTTCAACGTGTTCTCGCCCGACGTCGACGAAAGCGTCGCCTTTTATTCCGACTTCGGATTCCGGGTCACCGAATATACCGAAGACGAGGAGTCCGGCAGGATCTGGGCCGCCTGGATGCACCGCAAGGGCGGCGTGCACGATATGGCGTTCACCAACGGGCTCGGACCGCGGCTGCACCATGTCGCCTTCTGGGTGCCGACACCGCTCAACATCATCGATCTGCTCGACCTGATGGCAACGACGGGCTATGTCGCCAATATCGAACGCGGACCGGGCCGGCACGGCATCTCCAATGCGTTTTTCCTCTATATTCGCGACCCCGACGGGCACCGTATCGAAATCTATTGCTCCGACTACCAGACCGTCGATCCGGATCTCGAGCCGATCCGCTGGGACCTTACGGACCCGCAACGCCAGACCCTGTGGGGCGCTCCGGCGCCGCGCTCCTGGTTCGAGGAAGGGTCAGATTTCGACGGCGTCGAACCGCGAAAGTCCGGCCTGACCGCATCGCCCATCATTGCCCCTTGAACCAGATGAGACCGAGATGAAATTCGCAACCTATGAAAGCGGCGGCAACACATTCTACGGGGCGGTCGCCGATGGCGGCATGATCGCCCTGTCGCCGGATTTCCCGCACTGGCCGAGCCTGCGCGAAGTGATCGAGGCCGACGGGTTCGCAACGCTTGAAGCCGCGGCAGGCGGCAAGTCCGTCACACACACGGACTTCACCTACGCGATCCCGGTTCCGCGTCCGGAAAAGATCATCTGCGTCGGTGTCAACTTCCCGGACCGCAATGCCGAATACAAGGACGGCAAGGCGGCGCCCGACAAGCCATCGCTGTTCCCAAGGTTCGCCCGTTCATTCGTCGGCCACGAAGTGCCCCTGACCCGGCCGAAGGCCTCCGACCAGCTCGACTATGAAGGCGAGATCGCGATCGTCATCGGCAAGGGCGGCCGGCATATTCCCCGCGAACGGGCCTACGACCACATCGCCGCCCTGTCGCTGTGCAACGAGGGCACGATCCGCGACTGGGTCCGGCACGCCAAGTTCAACGTCACTCAGGGCAAGAACTTCGATGGCACCGGCGCCATCGGTCCCTGGCTGGTGCCGTTCACCGACCGGGCGCAGCTCGAAGATGTGCAATTGTCGACCCGCGTCAACGGAGAATTGCGCCAGGAAGACCGGACCAGCCGGATGATCTTCCCGATCCCGTTCCAGATTGCCTATATCTCGACCTTCACCACCCTGGTTCCGGGCGATATCATCATCACCGGCACCCCGACCGGAGCCGGCGCCCGCTTCGATCCGCCAATCTTTCTGAAACCCGGCGATGTCGTCGAAGTGGAAGCTGAGGGCATTGGCCTGTTGCGCAACGGAGTGGTGGACGAGACATGAGCCTGACACAAGTCCAGACGGAAGCGGCAGCGGCCGCGCTCTTTGAAGCCGAAAAGACCCGAATCCAGACCGGGCTCCTGACCAGGGCGCATCCGGACATGGACATGGAGGATGCCTATGCCATCCAGGCCGCGCTGGTTGCGCGCAAATGCGCCGCCGGACGCACGATCCGGGGCTGGAAGATCGGACTGACCTCGAAGGCCATGCAGGATGCGCTGAAGATCGACATTCCCGACAGCGGCGTCCTGTTCGACGACATGTTCTTTGCCAACGGCGCGACCATTCCGGGCGACCGGTTCATCCAGACCCGGATCGAGGCGGAAATCGCCTTTGTCATGAAATCCGATCTCAGAGGCCCAGATGTGACCCGCGACGCGGTGCTGGCGGCGACCGACTATGTCTGCCCGGCCCTGGAAATTCTCGACACGCGCATCGTGCGCGCCGATCCGGAGACCGGCGCCCTGCGCAAGATCTTCGACACGATTTCCGACAATGCGGCCAATGCCGGCATTGTGCTCGGAAAAGAGCGTCACAATCCCGCGACAACGGATCTGCGCTGGGTCGGTTGCATTGCAAGGCGCAACGGCGAAGTGGAGGAAACCGGCCTGGGTGCGGGCGTGCTTGACGACCCGGTGACGGCACTGGTCTGGCTCGCCAATCGCCTGGCCGCCTATGGCCAGTCGATTTCTGCCGGCGATACGGTGCTGTCCGGTTCGTTCATCCGCCCGGTCGAAGCCCGCGGCGGCGATCTTATCGAGGCCGATTATGGGCCATTCGGGTCGGTGGAATGCCGGTTCGCGTGATGGTACGGTAAGAGTCGATATCGAGAAACGGGGCTCTGGAAGGACTAAAGCGGGCACCGCGAACACTCCCACCCTCGTCATCGCCGCGCTTGTCGCGGCGACCCACCATACCGCCCCATCCGGGATCGTGATTGGCTGCGTTTCGGTGGGTGCCCGCGACAGGCACGGGCATGACGGGTTGGGGGCAGGTCAAGTGCGCAATCGGCAAGCGACCGCATTCCATTTGCGACGTCTCGAGCCCCAAGGAGCCCGCGTATCAACCGATCACTTCCCAGACGCCGGTCCCGTCCTCGCAGCCAGCGCCAGCGCCTCGCTCAACACCTCCCGGTCGCCGACATGATTGGCGAGAATCAGCACCAGCCGCGCATTCATGGCGTGGCTTTCAGCCTCGTTCCTGTCCTGGTGGGCGTCGAGCAGTTCGGCGTAGAAACCGTCCTGGTCGGCAATATTCGGCGTATCGATCAGTTTTCCCATCTCAGAACCCCAATGCCTTCGTCATAGCCGTTTCGAGTGCGGCCCGGTCGGCAGAAATCCAGCGCGCCGCCACATGCTGGTCCGGCCGGATCAGGTAGACCGCCGAGGCCGCGTCGCCGAGATAGCGCTCGGCGAGCAGGCTCGACGCGGCGCCGGAAACGGCAACCACGTCCGCGTCGATGCCCTTCACGCTGATCGGTTCGGCATCGCAATTGATGGCGAGAATCTGAAACCGGTCTCCCAGCCGGTCGCTGAGCCAGCCTTCGTCGGTCGGCGCATCGACAATCGGCGCCCCCGGTCTTGTGCGCTCCGGCAATCCATCCGCGTCCGGCGCATTGAGGCTGGAGCCGTCATAGACCGCCGGCACCGACAGCCGCCCGGAATTGACCAGCGGCCGGGCGAACGGCGCATGTTCGACCAGATCGAGAACCGAATCGCGGAACAGCCGGCTGATCGCCGATTTCGGCGTCAGGAAATCCGTCGCCCGCGACGAGTTGAGGATATTTTCCTCCGCCGCGTATTTGCGTTCGGCATGATAGCTGTCCAGAAGTCCCGGCCCCGCCTTGCCTTCGATTTCCAGCGCCAGTTTCCAGGCAAGATTGTCCACATCCTGCATGCCGCCGTTGGCGCCGCGCGCGCCGAACGGCGAGACCTGGTGGGCGCTGTCGCCGGCAAAGAAGACTCGTCCGTGGCGGTATTCTTCCATCGTGCAGCACTGGAACGTATAGACGCTCACCCATTCCAGTTCGAACGGCACGTCGGGGCCGAGCATCGCCTTCACGCGCGGGATCACGTTTTCCGGCTGCACGACGGCCTTGCGGTCGATGTTCCAGCCGAGCTGAAAATCGATGCGCCAGACGTTGTCCGGTTGTTTGTGCATCAAAGCGGACTGGTTGCGATTGAACGGCGGATCGAACCAGAACCGCCGTTCGGTCGGAAAGTCCGGTTCCATGATGACGTCGGCAATCAGGAAATTGTCCTCGAATACACGCCCCTCGAAGCCCAGTCCCATCATCGAACGGATCGGCGAGCGGGCCCCGTCGCACGCGATCAGCCAGTCGGCCTCGAGCGTATAATCCCCCTCCGGCGTATCGATTCCGAGCACCACGTGATCGGCCTGCGCATCGAGCGATGTGACCGCGTTCCTGCCCCGGATCTCAATCGGCGCGCCATCGGCCTGGGCGGCGCGGATTCTCTCGACGATGAACTTTTCGAAATAGGGCTGCTGCAGATTGATGAAGGCCGGACGTTTGTGGCCCTCCTCGGGCAGCAGGTTGAAGTCGTAGATCTGCTTTTCGTCGCGAAACACCTTGCCGATGTTCCAGACGACGCCCTTGTCGACCATCGGATCGCCGCATCCGAGCCGGTCGGCGATCTCCAGGGTGCGCTTGGCAAAGCAGATCGCGCGCGATCCGACACCGACCCCGTCATGGTCGTCGAGCACGACGACCGGGATGTTCTTCAGGCCGAGATCGAGCGCCATGGCCATGCCGATCGGCCCGCCCCCGGCCACCACGACCGTGTGGCGCACCGGCGTCTCCGCATCCTGGTCCGGCGACCTTTGATACGGATAGAGCCGGAACGCGGTGTCGTAACGGACTTCGACCATGGCACCCTCCCCGTCAGCTCTGCAGCGCCGCCCACATTTCGAGATCGCGCTCCGCGGTCCAGATGCGCGGCGTCTCCACGTCGCGGGCTTCGTCGAAGGCGCGCGCCACGTTGAACGGCAGGCAATGTTCATAGATCGCATAATCGCCGAATTTCGGATCGCAAGCGGCACGGCAGGCGGCGAACGCCTCTTTCAGCGACCCGCCGGCAAGCGCCACCTTGGCGACCGAGCGATAGGTCGAGGTCACGAAATCGCCGGTGCTGTCGAGCGCCGCATTGACCATATCCTGACCGACAAGCGCGTCACCGCGGCCCGGCGCGATCGCATCGACATCCCAGGACCGGATGTTTTCCAGCGTTTCCGGCCATTCCTCGAAATGCCCGTCGCCGCAATAGCAAGCCGACTTGTACTCGACGATATCGCCGGTGAACATGACGTTGGAATCCGGCACATAGGCAACGATATCGCCGGCCGTGTGCGCCCGGCCCATGAACATCAGATCGACCCGCCGCTTGCCGAGATAGACCGTCATGCGGTCGGTAAACGTCGTGGTCGGCCAGGTCAGGCCGGGAATGCTCTCGTGGCCGACGAACAGGCGCGGAAAGCGCTGGAATTCGCTGTCCCAGTCCTCCTGTCCGCGTTCGACCACCATGCCGCGGGCCATCTGCGACATGATGATCTGGTCGGCCTTGTAGGCCGACGCCCCGAGCACGCGCACCGCATGATAGTGCGACAGCACCACGTGTTTGATCGGCTTGTCGGTCACCGTGCGGATCTTTTCCACGACCGTGTTGGCCAGCTTCGGTGTCGCCTGTGCATCGACGATCATCACACTGTCGTCGCCGATGATCACGCCGGTGTTCGGATCGCCCTCGGCGGTAAAGGCCCAGAGATCCTTGCCGATCTCGGTAAAGGAGATCTTTTTCTCCGCCATGTCTCCCTGGGATGCGAATGCCTTTGCCATATGTCTGTCCTGTCTCTGAAAGCTGTTTTGAATTCGGTTAGCCGGGAAATTTCAAGGCCGGCAGGATCTTGCCGGAGCAGGATCCGAATCCGATCCTGTAGCCGTCGCCTTCGGCGCAGCCGACCAGGGTCAGCGTGTCGCCGTCTTCGATGAAGCTGCGGGTCACCCCGCCCTTCAGCATCAGCGGCTCCTTGCCGCCCCAGGTCAATTCCAGGAGCGAGCCGTAACTGGTCTTTTCCGGCCCGGAAATCGTGCCCGACCCCAGCAGGTCGCCCGTGTTCATGGCACAGCCGCTGCTGGAATGGTGCGCCAGTTGCTGGGCGGCGGAATAATACAGTTCCCGGAAGTTGGTCTGGGCGATGATCGTCGGCTCGGCCGCGCCCTCGGGCTGCATGTGAACTTCGAGCTCCACATCGTAGAACATCGGCCCGGTATCGGCGATATAGGGCAGAAGCGGCTTTTCCCGCGGCGGCGGCGATACCCGAAACGGTTCCAGTGCCGCCTTGGGAACAACCCAGGCCCCGATCGACGTTGCAAAGGCCTTGGCCTGGAACGGGCCGAGCGGCTGATATTCCCAGGCCTGGATGTCACGCGCCGACCAGTCGTTCAGCAAGACATAGCCGAAGATCATCGCATCGGCCTCGTCAACGCCGACCGGCTGGCCAAGCGGGCTCGACGTGCCGACGACGGCGCCCATTTCCAGTTCGATGTCGAGACGCCGGCAGGGCCCGAAACCGGGCCCGTCGGCATCCGGTGCCTTGGTCTGGCCGAGCGGACGGCGCACCGGCGTGCCGCTGACAATCACGCTGGAGGCGCGGCCATTGTAGCCGATCGGGATATGCAGCCAGTTCGGCGGCAGGGCGTTTTCCGCGCCCCGAAACATGGTGCCGACATTGGTGGCATGCTGTCGGCCGGCATAAAAGTCGGTATATTCGGCAACCTGGAACGGCATGTGCATCACAACGGCGTCGTGATCGTAGAGCGCCTTCGCCCGCAATCCGGCATCGTCGCGCAAGGCGGTGTCGCCGGTCTCCGACAACAGCTCGATCAGGCGCGCGCGCACCTTCGTCCACGCCGGTTCGCCAAGCGCCATGAAGGCGTTGATCCCGGGTTCGCTGAACACGGGATCGGGCCCGGCCTCGATCAGGCCGGCCGCCTCGAGCGCCGCAAGATCCAGCACCTGGTCGCCGATCGCCACGCAACAGCGCGGTGCATCACCGCCTACCGAAAAAGCCCCGTAAGGCAGATTGTTCAGGGGAAAATGGGATTCCGGCGCATCGGCGCCCGAAACCCATGAGGGCATGAGGGACACGGTCGTCTCCTTGGATTTTCTAAGAGTGATGCGGTCGGCCGCTTATCCGGCCGCCACGAATTGCTGCCACTATTCGCTCGCCATTATTTGACGCCGGGCGTGCCGTCGAACTTGCGGTCCAGACCTTCCCAGCAGTCGATGTAATCGTCCTGCAACGTATCGAGGTCGGCGGCATATTGCGTGACCTGCTGCGGCATCCGGGTCTCGATCATGAAGGCCATCGTGTCTTCGAGCTTCATCGGCTTGAGCTCGGCGTTCGAGGCTTTTTCGAATCCGAACGTGTCCGGCCCATGCGGCAGCATCATATTGTGCAGCGACATGCCGCCGGGCACGAATCCTTCTTCCTTGGCATCGTACTGGCCGTGAATCAATCCCATGAACTCGCTCATGATGTTGCGGTGATACCAGGGCGGGCGGAAGGTGTGTTCCGCCACCATCCAGCGCGGCGGGAAGATGACGAAATCGATGTTGGCCGTACCTTCCTCGCCGGACGGCGCGGTCAGTACGGTAAAGATCGACGGATCCGGATGGTCGAACAGGATCGCGCCGACCGGCGAATAGGTTCTCAGGTCGTACTTGTAGGGCGCATAATTGCCGTGCCACGCGACCACGTCGAGCGGACCGTGTCCGATTTCGGTAACGTAGAAGCGACCGCACCATTTGACGTGCACCCGGCACGGCGTTTCCTTGTCTTCATAGGCCGCCGTCGGAGTCTTGAAGTCGCGCGGATTGGCGAGGCAGTTTGCACCGATCGGACCGCGGCCCGGCAGGGTGAACTTGGCGCCGTAATTCTCGCAGATATAGCCCCGTGCTTCGGCGCAGTCGGTCGCCAGCGATACCTTGAAGATCATGCCGCGCGGCACGATGCAGATTTCCAGCGGCGCCACCTCCATCCGGCCAAGCTCGGTAAACACTTCGATCGCGCCGGATTGCGGCACGATCATCAATTCACCGTCGGCGTTGAAGAAATAATCGTCGATCATGTCCTGGTTGAAGACATAGACATGCGCCGCCATGCCGGCCTGGGTCATGACGTCGCCGGCCGTGGTCATGGTGCGCACACCGTCCAGGAAATTGGTACCGGCATCCGGCGACGGCGTCGGATCCCAGCGGAACTGGCCGAGCCCGTCATATTCGAAACACGGCGCCGACTTCCACAAGGGTCGTTTTACCGGAAGGAACCTCTTGGTGTGGCGCACGCTTGGGCGCATGCGGTAGAGCCAGGACCGTTCATTCGTGTCGCGCGGTGCGGTGAACGGCGAACCGGACAATTGTTCCGCATAGAGGCCGTAATTGCCCTTTTGCGGACTGTTCTGGCCCTGCGGCAAAGCGCCCGGCAGGCATTCCGTTTCAAAATCGTTGCCGAATCCCGGCATGTATTTCAGTGCGTTGTTTGCCGAGGCGGCCTCGTTTGCCGCTTCCGTGTCGGATTTGTCGAGCATGCGAAATCCTCCCTGTCCGGATTTGTCTCTGAATTTGGTGGCGTTCGTAACAATTGATTTTGTAACTATCTATCCCTATCCTTGGGTCCATGAGCCAAAACCGCGCATTCGATCTTCAGGCCTTTCTGCCCTATTGCCTCAACCAGGCCGCTGAGGCGGCGAGCGCGGGGTTTCAACGATTTTATCAGGAACGCTATCATATGACACGCCCGCAATGGCGTGTCCTGGTTCATCTCGGCCAGTTCGGCGACATGACCGCAAGCGCCATCGCCCGCAAATCCGGACTGGACAAGACCAAGGTATCGCGCGCGGTTTTCGATCTGGAACAGCGCGGCTGGCTGATCCGGCAACGCGACGCGCGCGACCGGCGGGTGGAGCACCTCAACCTGACCGAGCCCGGACAGACGGTCTTCCGGGAGCTTGGCAAGGTCGCGGTGAAACACGACGCGGCCATCCTTGCGGGTATCACCGCGGAGGAGGCGATGGTGTTGCGTACAGTTCTGAAAAAACTGGCACACGCTGAAACGCCGGGCGGCAGCGCCTGAAACGTCCAACCTCTATATCTCGCTCCAACCACGGGATCATCCAATGAGCCTCAAGGACATCCACAATTGCGACTATGTCGTCCTGCTTTGCACCGATATGAAAAAGACCAGGGCCTTTTATGAAGACGTGATGGGCTTCCCTCTGGAATACGATTCCGAGACCTGGGTCAGCTTCCGGATCGGGGCCACCCTGTTGACGCTGCGCCCGCGGGGCCCCGCTCCGGCCTGGGACGACGGGCCGGCAATCCCCGGCTCGGCCTCCGTCCAGCTCGCCTTTCGCGTTCCGCCGCCGGCGGTCGATGCCTGTCACGACGAACTGGTCGCAAAAGGCGTTCCGATCGTCAGGCCGCCGACCGACCTGCCGAGCTGGCGTCACCGCACCCTGTTCTTCAAGGATCCGGAGGACAATGTGATTGAGATCTATGCGGAAGTCTGAGCTGATGTCGCGCGCCGGATCCGGCTCGCTTCCGGTGTGTCGGTCACCGTATAACGGGTCCATGCCTATGTAAGGCGGCCATTATCGGACGCGGTCATCGGGCAATGCCTGCACCGGGCCTGTCGGTGTGCTAGCCCTGTCGCATGCTGATCGACCAAACAACCTTCGAACAGATCTACGCGCGCATGACAGTTCGGGACGAAAGTCTCGACGGGCTTGTGTTTGTCGGAGTGCGTACGACCGGCATCTATTGCCGCCCGGTATGCCCCGCCCGTATTCCGCTGGCCAGGAACGTCCGTTTCTTTGCGAGTGCCGCGGCCGCCGAACGCAACGGCTTCCGACCGTGCCTGCGTTGCCGTCCCGAAACCGCACCGTTTTGTCCCGCATGGAACGGCACCAGGACAACAGTTGAACGCGCGTTGAAACTGATCGATGCCGGTGCCCTCGATGACCGGACCGTCGACGATCTCGCCGACCGTGTCGGCATTGGCACCCGCCATCTCACCCGTCTGTTCAAACACCATATCGGCGCCTCTCCAACCCAGGTCGCAAAGACCCGGCGGATCCAGCGTGCGAAAAGATTATTGAACACCACGGATCTTTCCCTGACGGAAATCGCCGAACAATCCGGATTCAAGAGCCTGCGCCGGATGTGCGCGGCTTTTGTGGAACTCTACGGAAAGCCTCCCGCATTTTTTCGCACGCAACACCAACCCCGGAAAAAGGATTAGAACGTGTCTGAAATCGAAACCGAATTTCTGTTCGAAGCGCACGTGAAACTTGCTGAACCGATCCATATCGGCCTGACACCGGAGGGGCACCGGATGATCGTCAACGTTCTCGGCGGCCATTTCAACGGACCGAAACTGAAAGGACAGGTCGTGCCGCAATCGGGCGCCGATTGGGCCCGCATCCGCGGTGACGGATCCGGAGCGCTCGATGTCCGATTTGCGCTGGAAACCGACGACAAGGCCCTGCTTTACGTGCACTGGCACGGCATCATGGCGTTCGCCGAAGACCAGCGCGACTATGCCCTCGACTTCGCAAAACCCGACGATCCCGCCGGCGCCGAAAGATATTACTTCCGCACCAGTCCCCGGTTTGAAACCGCCGCTACGGCCTATGCCTGGCTCAACACCATCATCGCCGTCTCCAAGTCCCGCACCGGCGGCGGCGGCGTTATCCACCGGATCTTTGCGGTGCGGTAAACCCCTGCTGGACCGAAGGTTTGCCGGGCTCCGGCTAACGCGGCAGCAAGTCCCGCAACGCATCGAGCTTGGCCGACCTGTAATCGCTGCGCCAGGACAGCATGGTGCGGATCCGCGAAAACTTTTTCGGCAATGGATAACGCCGAAACCGGCCGCCCGTGGCGATCATGTCGAGGACCGAACGCGGAATGACCGCATAGCCGGTCCCGGCCGATACGCAGGCAAGGATGGCGAGATAGGAGCCGACCGCCATGATTCCGCCGGGCACGATGCCGGTTTCCAGAAGCCATTGTTCCAGATAGCGGCGATAGGCGCAGCCGGCCTCGAACGCCACCACCGTCTTGCCCGAAATCTCCGAAATGTCCTCCAGCGGCGGAAACGATTGCGGCGCGATCAGCACCAGTTCCTCGACGAAAACCGGCGCCGTCGACACCCGGTCGAAGGAAACCGGCTCGGCAATGAAGGCGACTTCGATGTCATAGGCCTGCAGGCGTTCGCTCAGCCCGCCGGCCGTATCCGTCTCCACGACGATTTCCACATCCGGATGCAGGGTATGATAGCGCGACAGGATGTTCGGCAGGCGTGAAGCGGCCGTGCTTTCCATCGTGCCGATGCGAAACGTACCGCTCGGCTTGCCGGCGCCGAGCGCCTCTGAGGCCTCAAACGAAAGCTGCAGGAACCGCTCGGCATAGGACAGAAGCATCTGCCCGTCAGGCGTCAGGGTCAGGCCGCGATTGTGGCGCAGGAAAAGGTCCTTGTTGAGATGTTGTTCGAGTTGCTTGACCCGTGTGCTGACATTCGACTGCACCCGGTTCAGTTTCTGCGCCGCCCGCGAGACACTGCCTTCCAGCGCCACGGCGCGAAAGATCTCCAGGGCCTGCAGGTCGAGGCTGCGCATTGATATCTCCTTTTGAGAAATTAAAATTCGTTATTATTCATTTTTCATAATATACGGCAGCGCCTATCGTGGCGCAATCGCAACCGTCCTTGGAACCGCAAGCGTGACCGTTTCCCCGTCGCCGCCGCTCATCTCTTGCCTGCGCATCGTCAGCGGCGGGCTCTTGTCGCTCGCCATTGCCATGGGTATCGGCCGGTTCGTGTTCACACCTCTCCTGCCGCTGATGCGCGACGAGGGACGGGTGACGATTGCCGATGCCGGCCTCATCGCGTCGGTGCATTTCCTCGGATATCTTCTCGGCGCGCTGTTCGCCGCGCACCTGACGCGGTCACCGCGACGGACCTTTCAGGTTGCCCTCATGACGATTGCCCTGGCCACACTCGGCATGGGCCTGACCGACAATTCTGTCGCCTGGCTGGCGTTCCGGTTCCTGTGCGGGGTTTGCAGCGCCCTGATCCTGGTGCTGATCAGCAATTATGCCCTCAAACACCTGTTCGAGAACGGCCAGGCGCACCTGCAGGGCTGGGTGTTTTCCGGCGTCGGCGCGGGCATGGCGTTCGCCGGGCTCGGCACGCTGGCGCTCATGGCGGGCGGGCTCGACAGCACGGTTGGCTGGCTCGGGTACGGACTTCTGTCGCTGGCCGGTGCGCTCGCCCTGTCCACACTGATCGGCGGCATCATGCCAAAAGCCGCTGTCGCGCAACCGTCCCGGTCCAATCAGCCCTCCCGCCTGATCTGGCGCAACATCCTGGCCTACGGCGCCATGGGGATCGGCTATGTCGTTCCCGCCACCTATCTGCCGGCCATGGCGCGCGAGGTGATCGCGTCACCGCTGGTGTTCGGCTGGAGCTGGCCGGTTTTCGGATTTGCCGCGTTCCTCTCGACCCTGGTGGCCGCCCGCCTGAACCGGACCTTCGACAATCGCCGGATCTGGGCGGTCAGCCAGTTGATCATGGCGTTTGGCGTCGTGATGCCGGCCATCCTGCCGGGCATCGTCCCGATCCTGATTGCGGCGCTGTGTGTCGGCGGCACCTTCATGACCATCACCATGGCCGGCATGAAAGAGGCCCACCGCACCGCACCGGAGAACCAGGTCCAGCGCCACATTGCCGCCATGACCGCGTCCTTTGCTTTCGGCCAGATGGTCGGACCGGTTCTGGCCGGCTGGGCCTACGAGGCCACCGGGAGTTTCTCCGCGCCGCTTGTTGCCGCGGGGATGGCGCTGGCGGTTACGGTCCCGTCATTGCTGGCGGGCGGCTGGAGGCAGCCCGAAGGTTCAATCTGACGCGACCCGGCGCAAACGATGCCCGGAATCAGGCGTCCAGATGTACGTGCCAACCCGCACTCATATCGATATGGCGCACCGAGCAATCCTCGATCAGCGCCTCATAACCCGGAGGCAGGAAAGAGCGTTGCCAGTCCGCCCCAAAACGCTGTTTCACGGCGCCCAGATCTCTCCAGACCGAAGCGAACACAACCACATCTTCGTCCCGGGCAACACCGCGCCCGAAGAAGTATCCCTGATTGCCGGGTTCGTGGCGCACGACATCGGCCGATGTCGTCGCGAATTTCGCGACAAGCTCCGCCGCGCATCCCGGTTTCGTCTGCACTTCGAACAAGCGCAATATCGGTCCGTTGAAAGCATCTTGCACACTCATTCTCCTTTGGGCTGGGTTGGGATCTGTGGACAGTCTGGTTGTCGGGCCGGACGGTGCGGATCAACAAAGGGACTGGATGACGGCCTTGTCCACGAAAGCGCGGGCATAGCCGTCGATGGCCAACAGCCAGAGACACACCAGAACCGCCGCGACCCCGGCTGCCGTCAGAACAAGGTCGCGGCGATCAGTCATTGGACGAAATCCCTGGCCTGAGACGATCTCCATCGGCGATCGGCCGTTCGTCGATGGGCCAGTGCAGCAGGGCGGCGGCGATGCCGGACAGGGCCACGCTCCACCAGATCAGATCGTAGGACCCGGTCCGCTCGAACACGAGCCCGCCGAGCCAGGCCCCCAGAAAACTTCCGAGCTGATGCATCAGAAACACCATTCCAACAAGCGTCGCCAGATAGCGCGGGCCGAAGATCTGGGCGACGATACCGCTTGTCAGCGGCACGGTGCCGAGCCAGGTCAATCCGATCAGAGCGGAAAAGACCAGCGTCGTGATCGCGGAGGGCGGCAGGATGACAAACAGGGCGACAATTACCGCGCGGATCAGATAAAGCACGGCCAGAACATTCTTCTTGCTGACATGATCGCCGAGCACACCGCATGCGAAGGTGCCGACAATGTTGGCGGCACCGATCGTCGCAAGCGCGGCGCCGCCGAGCCAGACATCCAACTGCCGGTCAAGCAGGTAGGCGGGCAGGTGCACTCCGATGAAGGCAAGCTGGAACCCGCATACGAAGAAGCCGATCACAAGAAGAAGGAAGCCCCTGTGTCGTAGCGCTTCTGCGAGCGCAGCGCCAAGGGACTGTTCCCCGCCGTTTCCCCCATTCGCCGACACCGAGAAAGCCCGCCCGGCCAGGACAGGCGCCATCAAGCACATGGTGAGAGCAACAAGCGCGAGGCTGACCAGCGCCAGAGACCAGCCGAACGCATCGATCAGGCCAAGCGTGACCGGGACCGAAAGAAAGATGCCGACCGATCCCCCGAGCGAGGCGATGCCGAGCGCGGTCGAGCGTTTTTCCGGAGGGAACCTGCGCCCGACGGCCCCGAGCACCACCGCATAGCTCGTGGCGCTCAACCCGATGCCAACCAAAAGGCCGAGACTGAGCGCCAGCCCAAGCATAGTCGAACTGGTCGACGCGAAGAGCAGCCCGGCTGCATAAAGCATGCCTCCCGCAAAAACCACCCGGGCACTGCCAAAGCGGTCTGCGATCATGCCGGCAAAGGGTTGCGCAAGGCCCCACATGAGATTTTGCAGGGCAATGGCGAAACCGAACGTCTCCCGGTCGATGGCTTGCAGGTCCTGGGTCACAGGACCGAGAAACAGGCCGAAGGAATGCCGCATTCCAAGCGCGACAAGCGCGATTGCCGACCCGGCGAACAGGACGAAGCGTGGATCCCGAAACGCCTGTAGCGTCGGGTAAATCGAATGCGCTGCGTGCATGGCCAAACTCCGATCCCTGAAAGATGTCCGACCGGACCCGGCCCGCGGGGGCCTGTCCGTCGGCTTGATCGGGACACTAGCAAGGTGTTATTATTCAGAAAAACGAATATATCGAAAGTGACAATTCAGGATTCGTGATATGACGACAAACTTCGATATCGACGCCCTGCGCGCCGTGGTGTTCGGCATCGAGCAGGGAAGTTTTGCCCGTGCTGCCGTCGAACTGGGTCGCTCCCAGTCTGCTGTCAGCATGCAGCTCAAAAAGCTTGAGCAGCAGGCCGGCGTGCAGCTCTTTGCCAGAAAGGGTCGCGGTCTGGTTCCGACCGAAGCCGGAGATGCGTTTGCCGATTATGCCCGCAAGATCATCGCCCTGAACGACGAAGCGGCGCGAGCGGTCGGTGCCGTGGTGGCGCCCGAGACCGTTCGGATTGGCCTGCCGCAGGATTTCTACGATGATGTGATGCCGGCGACATTGAATGCCTTTTGCGAGGCTCATCCCGATGTCCATGTCACGGTCCGCGCCGGCAATAACGACAAGCTGTACGACGAAATCGAGGCAGGGCGCCTCGACTGCGCGATTGCGTTCTTTCCGAAAAATTCCGGGGCCAGGGGCGAACTGCTCTGCGAACTTCCGTTGCTGTGGCTGGCGCACCGGGACTTTGTGGAACTGGCCGTGGGCGCGCCGGTGCCGCTTGTCCTGTTCAACCATCCCTGCCTTTTCCGGCAGCTGGCGCTGTCCGCGCTCGACAAGGCCGGACGACGCTGGCGCGCCGTTCTGACGACCCCGAGCCTTGCCGCCGTGTGGGCGGCGCTTCAATCGGGTTTCGGCATCGGCGTCAGGGTCGAGCGCAGGGTGCCTGCCGATGTGGTCAACGTGGCCCACTGGCCGGCACTGCCGGACCTGCCGCCCGTCGAATTGCGATTGATCGGATCCCTGACCGCGTCTCCGGTTGCCCGCGAGATGATCGAAATCCTGCGCGCGACGACCCTGGATCTCATTGACAATAAAACGCCGGTTTCGAGGAAGGGACCTTTGCTCTGATTATCGCGATCCGGTTCGAAGTCGCCGGCCCCTCTTCCATCTGACGGGGTCGCGCCAAACGGTTGCTCACAAGCGGGGGCACTAAGGCGGTTTGCGTTTAAGCAACCGAAAACGATGAGAGATTCAGATCGCCGCTCCAGCGCCAGGCGCCGAGGAACGGCTCGCTTCCCGTGCGCCGGCCGTGCGGTGCCCAGGCCGGGTGATGGACCATATCGCCCGGCGCCCTCGGCACATATCCTGAGTCTCCAAGGGTCCATTCCGCGACACCGGCAATGATCAGATAGGTTTCCTCCCCCGAATGACTGGAAATCGGATAGTCCGTCTGTTTTTCCGACGCCAGCAGGCCGACGCGGACGTCCTCGGCCGGAATGTGCCCGTCCGGACCGACAAGTTCCGTTGTATAAAGCCTCGCGGAAACCGCTGATGACAGGCCTTCACCCTGCCAACGTGTCCAATCGAGCAGGGACTCACAGCGCAGAATCACCGTCGACAAGGCCAAAGCGTCTGGCAGGGCACAGGCGGCCTTGAGAACTGCAAGCGGATTGGCGTGGGACACCATTCGCCGATAGTCGTTGACGTCGGCACTGCGCAAGGCTCTTGCGGCCTGTTGCCCTCCCGTCCTGTCTTCCCGTGAGAAGGCTACGGCCAGTGCAACAAGCAATTCGGAGAAATCCTTTTGTTGATCCGGGGTCATCACACGGACGTCCTCGACAGCGGAGCAAGGAGGAGCGAGCCCCTTTTATCCGTCTGGATGCGCAAAAGATCAAGAATTCCGCCATGCGCCGCGATTGACGGGAAGGCTGAACGGTCTCCCCTTTCGAAGACCTCTGAACAGTTCCGGACCAGTTCTCCGCAGCCCCCGCTGCGACCACGCGACCTCACGGCCACCTGTGATTTCCGACGCCGTGTCCCGCACTGCCTCCAGCCCTTGCACCGCCGAGCTTGGTCGCTCCGGGCTGCCGGACGGCGCCGGGAATCCTGAGTTCGGCCGCGGAAAGACCGTGTTTCCTGCAGACATGTTTGAGATAGCGATCGGCCAGCTCGTCGACGGACTCCTTGGCCAACGCCTTGGTGCCGGCGACCCGCACCGCCTTGACGACGTGACCGGCGCCCACAACCATCAACACGGTCTCTGCGACCGCGGCGACCGCCACCACCACTTTCAAGGCTGTGACGGCCCGGTCGCCGCCCCTGATCGTTTTATCGAGATAGTCCCATAAAAGCGCAGCGTTGCGTTTGACCTCAAGCGTCGCGACCAGGAGGTAGGCCTGCGCCGCAATCACATTGCCCCCGACATTCGCCTGGGCCGCCTTGATGCGCAATTTGTGGGCCCGCTCCCAGATCGCCATGTCGGGAAACTCGGCGCCGCCCAGCGTGTCGGCAATCCTGGCGACGCCCATTGCGGCCTTGTGGCGGTTCCGCATCAGTTCGGTGTGCAGGGCCCAGCCATTGTCGTACTCGGTGTCGAAGCGATCCATGGCGCGGTCGAGCTTGGTCTGGACCTCACCCGTCAGCACCGAATTGTAGTAGCCCGCACCAAGCATTGTGGTCTCCAGCAATTCCTCCCGGTCGATCATCGCGTCCGCAGTTTCGATGGTTTCGCCGTTGGGGCCAAGCGAGAACCAGAATTCCCAAAGCGTCGGGTCCCGTCCCTGCTGCGCCTCCCATGGCTGGCCCAGCCGCAGCCAGACGCCCCTTTGAGTGAGCACCTGGCGCACTTTCATCAGATAGTCGGCCTCATCGGGATTGTCGGTGCGCGGAACCAGGGCATCGGCGGTCAACATTCTGTTGTGATCGACACGTGTCGCCAGATCGCTCTTTGAAATATCGATCCGCTTGTTGAGGATCCGCCGCGCCCTGCGTTCCTTCGTCCGGTCGCGCAGGACCAGGCCGCCGGAGCGCGCGATCACCGCATTCCGCATGGCCTTGCGGTAGGCCTCTTCGTACATCGGGTTGAGGACGGCGGCGTCGAGCACCTTTTGTACCTTCGCGACATCGCCTTTCGACAGCAGGCGCGCCAGTTTCGGAACCGTGGCGATCAGCGCCCCGGCATCCGGTGCGCCAAGGTCTTCGGCTTTGTTATGGTTGCGTTCCGCGCTTCCCATGTCTTGAGCTCCGTTGAATAGGGTTGAAACACTGCCTATGCATCTGAACGGTCCCATTCCGTCACGATAGGGCGATCCGGTTGCAGGCAATCGAACGGGGGCGGATTTGGGAATTGGTTTCGGGTTCACCAGTGACGCGCGTCACAGCAAAAACGGCTTGCGGAGGGCGAATGCATGTCGGGTATGAATTCGGCGGAGGCAGGCGCAAAATGCAGCGACGTTGTGCGAAAACCTCGCCGCTCGAAGCCATCCGCATGAATTGCATCGTGGCTTGGGATGGAAGCCGGCATTGCTCCGGAGACTGTCCTATCGCGCGTCCAAATCCGGCGCCGCACCGCGCAAAAACACTTCCACTGCGGATTCGACAATCCTATCGACCTGGCGATCAGTCGGTTTTCGATTGGAGAGCACCGTGGCCAGATGCAGATCGCCGCGGACCATGCCCAGAAACTGTTCGGCGGCACACTGCGTGTCGTCGACGCTGAGGACACCCTCCAGTTTTTTTTCCTGCAAAAACTCTGCGAGATAACGACTGGCACGACCGGGTCCATTGTCGAAGAAGGTCCGCGCAAGTTCAGGAAAATGCGGCGCCTCCGAGACCATGGCCCGGTAAAGCGCAAGCCCGTCCGGCGAAAGAAGGACGCGCAGGTAGCCACTGCCCATAGTCACCAGTGTTTCGCGAATCCCGCCGCTTAAGGCGGGTCGCAGGGCGGCGAGAACCCGGTCCGATACGCTGGTCACGATCGCTGCGAACAGATCTTCCTTGCTGGCGAAATGATTGTAGAGCGTCCGTTTCGAGCCGCCGGTCCTGGCAAGGACCTGATCCATGCTTGCGCGTCCATACCCCTCTTGAAGAAAAACTTCGGTCGCGGCGGCGAGGATCGCCGCGCGTTTGGCAGCTTGTCTTCGTGCATGGCCATTCGAAACCGTGTCCATCGTTTCCCGCCCGTCTCGTGTGAACTCCATTGACAGGTACTACATCGTACCGTATCAGTCAAAATGGTACGGTATCGTACCGTACTTTAACGCAAAGGATACGGACATGACCAATCAAACGGAGCCGAAGGAACGGAATGACCGCCAGATCGTTTCCAAAATCCCCATGTTGCCGGAACCGACGGCCTTCAGGATCGAACCTGCGAGGAAATCGAAAGACGGACTGGACCTCGAAGTTTACGTACTCGCGGAATTGATGCCCGGCCCCGGACTGGTGAAGCGGGGAACCGTCAAACCCAACATCCCGACTTTCGGGGCGTTTGAACTCTTTTGCGACGAAGGCACGGTGATTGGCGGCTCCGACACGGCTCCGGCTCCGTTGTCCTATCTGGCAACCGGAATCGCGTTCTGCCTGTTGACGCATCTGAAAGGCTACGCGGATTCCGCGAACCTGAATGTTTCATCGATCCGGATCGAGCAGCGGATGAAATTTCAGTCGCGAATTCCGGGCATGACGGCAGAGATGGGGGGCCAGATGGAAGGATATTCCAACGGCATCGAGACCTTCGTTCTTGTCGACAGTATCGAACCGCCGGAGGCAATTGCCCGCATGGTGGAAGTGGCGGAGAAGGCGTGCATGGCCGCGCAAACAGTGATCAATGCCGTCCCCGCCAGGACGACGATTGTTCGAAACGGCGAGCGGATCCAGAATTCATGACGAAGCAAAGTGACGGTATGAGAGGTTAGGGTCTGTCGACACTTGGCCTCCACGCGCTGAAGCATTGCCGGCATCCGTCTTTGGCGGTTGCGCTGTCAAACATCCAAAATCTTGGAATTGAAGAGCGTGACCTTTGTATCCACTGCATGGTCCATGTCGTCGATGATGACGACCAGTCCCTGAAAAACGAAAATGACCATCAGTTGCACCAGAACACCGGTCAGTCCGGGCGCCGCGAGCAGGACAAGAATGAAATAGAGATGGGCAATCCTGTTGAGCCACTTGTAGTAAACCGGATGAAATTCGATTTGCGTCTTCGTCAGAAACTGGCTGATCCGGACGGCCAGATTGTTGTGGAACGGCACATCAAGCGATGGCCGGGAGATGATTTCGGCTCTGATTTCAGAAAGCAGCACATGGGTGTGCCGCTTCATTTCGGGGTAGCCGATTTCCTCATTCAAAAACCGATTGACGTTTTCCCGCCACGGACCCGATCCCTGCCAATCCGAGTCACGATTCAGGTGTCTGATATCTGCCTCAATCGCATCGAGAGCATCCAAAGCCAGCCTGTGCAGTTCGGAGATCTCGATTTGCTTGCGTTTGGCAATTCCGAAGGTAATTGCCAGGGCGATCCCGAAAACAGATCCGACAGCAGTGACCGCAATCATCAGGATATTGCGGTCGAAAAAGTCTTCGACCCGAATTCCAAAACTTGTCGTGAATTCCAGCAGAACAACCCGCAATCCCAGATGCAGCGTCATGACACCGAACACCAGTGTCAGAACCGAGGCCCCGAATATTTCAACGACGACATTGTGCATCCGCAGGAGTTTGAGAATACGCGAAAGCCGCAGCAGACGCAGGAGCGCAAGAAATTCGAGACCAATTTGATCGATAAGGCCAAAAAATTGCAGGATGACAATGACGGAAGGGATTATCGCGAGGAAGTCAATCGACAACAACAGGACTTCCCACCAGCTTTTTTGGGCGACGACCAGCCGCAGGACAAAATCTGTCGAAAATACAACGAATATCACGAGTTCTATCAGGAGAACCGCCACGCTTCCGGTCGGGAGTGCGTCGGGGAATTCCTCTTGCACAAAAAGATAAAACACAGAGAAAATGATCGTTGTGATCAATACGGCAAGATAACGGCGCCAGAAGATGGTCGTCGGATACAACAATTCCTGTCGATAAAATTCCAGCTTATCTAAGGATCTTTCCACCTGCACTGTTTTCGTGGATCCCTTTGTCAACAGGTCCCTGTTTTCAGAGTGTAGCGCAGTGTCATGCATTTGCTAGTGAAAATGACAATAAGTGAAACTCTTTTGTGAGTTGCGACGCAAGACGGCTCAGTTGATGCAAATACACAAATTCCCAAGAGAATATCGCTTCCCGCCAGCATGAAGCTCAGGGATTGGCAACGCTATCCAATATCTTCCCCTGGGTTTTGACCTCTGGCCGCCCATCCTCAATTTGCCAACCCGGCCATTGCTTCTTGGGATCGCCGTCAAATTGTGCGATACTCGCCAAGGGGGCGAAACAGCTTGCATCACCGAATTCGGAGAACGAGGCATGTTGGCCAGAACCCTGATCTGGTTGCGCGACGAGAGCAACCGGGCGATTGTCAAACTTGCGGCCGCGGGACTGTCGGCCCTGTGCGCAGGCCTCTGGGCGGTCTACGTGTTCACCACGGAGCCCCGGTCGAGCGGCCATACCCAACGCCAGGAGCCCGATGTTCGCGCCACGACGGGGTCGATCGCGGCCGGACGCGACGCCGTCGGCAACACCATAAAAGAGAATGAATAGACTGTCGGACAGGGCGGCCGCCGGGGTGTGCGGACCAATTGCCCATAATGCGGCCTGTGTCGCGTTGCTGGCGATTTGTGGAGTGAACATCGCCTTGACAGGCGCCGGATCTCCGCTCGCTTCCGAAGCCCCGACCTTGGCGGGCGTCAACGCGGAGAGATGCGGTATCGCCGCCGGCCGCGACGCAAGAGGCAATTCCATCACCTGCAATTTCGGGCTGACGTCGGAAGAGATCGAAGTCCTCACCAGGGCGGCGGTCGCCGGTGCGACCGGGCCGCTGCTCGACAGGATCGAAGCGCTCGGCAAACGCCTTGGCGTCAGCGAAGCGACTGCGTCGGCGCTTTTGAAAATCGTCGGAGCGCAGCCGCGTGCGCCGGGCGAGGACAGTGCAGCCGTGCTGACCAGGGTCGCGACGCGGTACAAGAGGCTGGAGGCCCGTCTTGCCTCGACCGACACGGGCAACGCGGTCGGTCGCGCCCTGGTGCAACAGGTGCGCACCCGCATGCAGGCCGGACAATTGCAGAGCGCCGGAGACTTGCTGGACACCATAACCAGACACGTGGCCGTGCTCAATGGAACCTGCACCAAGGCCATGGCGATGGGCGTTTCCATCGATCGCAAGATCTGTCTGCCGCAGCTCATGAACGTCGAATATCGCGACAACCGGCAGATCTTCACCTTCACCACCCAAAGGGACGGCGAAACGGCGATCATCTCATTCGGGGGACACGGGCCCGATCAGTTTCATCCCGGCCCCGACGATGCCGTGCAGCCGATCGACAAGGTGATCTTTACATTCCAGGGCAGCAGCGACCACCTGGCAGCCAAGGGCACCTGTTCCTTCTCCAATCCCTATCGCGGCGTTCCCGCAGCCATATCCTGCATGGTCCGTACGTCGCAGGGCACATTCGCGGGAGACTTCGTCAGTGACGGCACGCCGCCGGACATATTCGAGGCCGGCGCGGGACAGCCGATCGTCAACACGACCTTTCGCGGCCTCCCGGAAATCATAAAGGGTCAGTGCGCATCACCCAGCCACGTCGCGTCCGGGCTTGTCACCGAAGACCTGACGAAGAAGCGATCGCGTTTCTTCTGCGATTCGGCACTCATCATGACCTTCGACGAAGCGGGAAAACACAAACTGATCCAGTTCGTGGATTCCAACGCGAACCATTCCAGAATCCTCGGCTTCGGCGGCCTGATGGAAGACAAGGCCATCCTGGCCGTCAAGACCGTGTACCTTGAAACGGCGCGCTCCACCGCCGCATCCGAAGGCGCCTGCAAGATTTTTTATGACGGAGAAAGACTCAAGGACATCGTCTGCGGCGCCAAAATCGACGAGGGAGACAGACGCACGGTCCCGGTCGTGACGTTCAAGGCAGCGCCGGATTGAACGATTGGCGTATGCATGGTGTTGTCTTAAATCGACTGCGCCAATTATTCAGACGTTTGAAACCCACCGACCTCATCCTGAGGTGGAGGAAGATGAATATCGTTGGGTCGTGGGATCTTTTCGGCAGCTTACGCGCATTCAAATGGTTGGTGAATTTGTTTGTGACGCAGTGAGCTTTGATCAACGTTGGCGTATTTCGCAGATAAATCACTTCGACGGATCAAGAGCAATCCGGAAATCGACATGCCGGGACCGGCCGGTGGCGCATCGGGCCGCACCGCGAACCCGGTTGCCGGAAAAAAAGCCCCGGGCGGCAAAAGCGCCCGGGGCCCTACTCATTCTCAGGCCGCCAGATCGAACCGGTCGGCGTTCATGACCTTGGTCCAGGCCGCCACGAAGTCGCGGACGAACTTCTCGGCATTGTCGTCCTGGGCGTAGACTTCGGCGTAAGCACGCAGGATCGAGTTGGAACCGAAGACCAGGTCGGCGCTGGTCGCCGTCCACTTGACGGCCCCGGTCTTGCGATCGCGGATCTCGTAGGTTCCGTCCGCCTCGACCGGGTGCCAGCTGTAGGCCATGTCGGTCAGGTTGACGAAGAAATCCGTCGTCAGCTGGCCTTCGCGGTCGGTGAAGACACCGTGCGCGGTGGACCCGTGGTTGACGCCGAGCACCCGCATGCCGCCGAGAAGAACCGTCATCTCGTTGGCGGTCAGCCCGAGAAGCTGGGCCTTGTCGAGCATCATCTCTTCCGGACTGACGGCATACTCTGTCTTCTGCCAGTTGCGGAACCCGTCGGCGAGCGGTTCCAGCACGCTGAACGAGGCCGCGTCGGTCTGTTCGTCCGTCGCGTCGCCGCGACCGGGCGTGAACGGCACCGCAACGTCGTGGCCGGCCGCCTTGATCGACTGTTCCAGGCCGACATTGCCGGCCAGCACGATGACGTCGGCAACGGACGCGCCGGCCTCGGCCGCGATCGGCTCCAGAATGCCGAGCACTTTCGCCAGACGTTCCGGTTCGTTGCCTTCCCAGTCCTTTTGCGGGGCAAGCCGGATGCGTGCGCCGTTGGCGCCGCCGCGCATGTCAGAGCCGCGATAGGTGCGGGCGCTGTCCCAGGCGGTTGCGATCATGTCGGCGGCCGACAGGCCGCTTCCGGCGATCTTGGCTTTCAGTGCGGCCACGTCATAGCCCGTGCTGCCGGCCGGAATCGGATCCTGCCAGATCAGCTCTTCGCTCGGCACGTCGGGCCCGAGATAGTTGGCCCGGGGGCCCATGTCGCGGTGGGTCAGCTTGAACCAGGCGCGGCCGAAGGCGTCGGCGAAATAGTCCGGATCGGCCATGAACTTCTGACAGATCTCGTTGTAGATCGGGTCGACCTTCATCGCCATGTCGGCATCGGTCATCATCGGGCGGACACGGATCGAGGGATCCGTCGGATCGACCGGCATGTCCTCTTCCTTGATGTCGATCGGCTCCCACTGGTTGGCGCCGGCCGGCGATTTTGTCAGACGCCATTCATAGCCGAACAGAAGCTTGAAGAAGCCCATATCCCACTTGGTCGGATGCGTCGTCCAGGCGCCTTCGATGCCGGAGGTGAACGCGTTCGTCGCCTTGCCGTCCTGGCCCGGATTGGACCAGCCGAAGCCCTGGTTTTCGATGCCGGCCGCTTCAGGTTCCACACCGATCTGGCCATGGGCGCCACCGCCATGGGCCTTGCCGACCGTGTGGCCGCCACAGGTCAGGGCCGCAGTTTCGACATCGTCCATTGCCATGCGGGCAAAGGTCTCGCGCACATGCAGCGCCGTTCTCGCCGGATCGGGCTGGCCGTTCACGCCTTCCGGGTTCACGTAGATCAGGCCCATATGCACCGCGCCCAGCGGGTTTTCGAGGGTCGACGGCTTGTCCAGGTCGTCGTAGCGGTTTTCGCTCGGCGCCAGCCATTCGTTTTCAGATCCCCAGTAGACGTCGGTTTCCGGACCCCAGATATCTTCCCGGCCGAAACCGAAGCCGAACATTTTCAGGCCCATCGTTTCATAGGCCATGTTGCCGGACAGGATGATCAGGTCGGCCCAGCTCAGGGCGTTGCCGTATTTCTTCTTCACCGGCCACAGCAGACGGCGGGCCTTGTCGAGGCTGGCATTGTCGGGCCAGGAATTGAGCGGTGCGAACCGGATGTTGCCCGAGCCTGCCCCGCCGCGGCCGTCGGCCAGGCGATAGGAGCCGGCGGAGTGCCAGGCCAGACGGATCATCAGGCCGCCATAATGGCCCCAGTCGGCCGGCCACCAGTCCTGACTGTCGGTCATCAGTGCCCGGACGTCGGCCTTGACCGCTTCGAAATCGAGCCCCTTCACCGCCTTGCGGTGATTGTAGTCCGGGTCCATCGGATTGGTGCGGGCGCCGTGCTGGTGCAGGATGTCCAGGTTCAGCGCATTCGGCCACCATTTGGTGACCGGCTTGTTCATCGCCGTGTTGCCGCCGTGCATGACGGGGCAGCCGCCGACCGGTTTGCCATCACTTCCGTCCATTAGATCCTCCATGTTCTGGGTTAGAGTCTGTCGTTCCCACCCGGACTTAGCGCACCTTTCAGGCGGCGTTGCGACGGTTGAGCGAGATGTCTGTCCGCTCCCGCATCGCACCCCTCCGGGGAACCGTCAGGCCGGATCCGGGACAGGTCGGGGTGGGAATGACAGGCCCTAAAGACAATCGTTGAAATTGCTGATAGTCATCTAGCGAAATCCCTCCAATGAATCCAATTGATTATTCTGACCGAAGTGATAAGCCCAACTTATGATCGGAATAACGCTCAAACAATTGCGCTATCTCGACGCGCTGGCGCGGCATCGCCATTTCGGTCGGGCGGCCGAGGCCTGCGCCATCACCCAACCGGCCTTGTCGCTGCAGATCAAGGAGTTGGAGGCCATGTTCGGCGCTCCGCTGGTCGAGCGCGGCACCCGCCATATTCGTCTGACAACGCTCGGCGAAGACTTCGTGCAACGCGCCCGCACCATACTGCTCGGCGTCGACGAGCTGGGCGAACTGGCGCGCGCCGCCCAGGGGCCGCTTGCCGGCCGGTTGCGGCTCGGCGTCATTCCAACGGTCGCGCCCTATCTGCTGCCGTTGATCATATCCGCGCTTTCCGGACGGTTTCCAGGGCTTGAGTTGGACCTGCGCGAATCCGTCACCCAGTCCCTGATCGAAGCGCTGCTGAAGGCCCAGCTCGATGTGGCCATCGTCGCGCTGCCGATTTCCGAACCGGCCCTGCGCGAATTTGCCCTGTTCGACGAAGACTTCGTCCTGGTGCGGGCCCGCGCGGAAGCGGGAAAGCCGGTGCCGAGCCCGGAAATGCTGCAGACGATGCGGCTCCTGCTTCTGGAGGAAGGCCACTGTTTTCGCGATCAGGCCCTGTCGTTCTGCGAAATGACCGGATCGCAACCGCGCCAGGTGATGGAAGGCAGTTCGCTCTCCACCCTGGTTCAGATGGTCGGCGCGGGCATGGGGGTGACGCTGATCCCGGAAATGGCCCTGCCGCTCGAGACCCGTTCCGCCGATGTCTCGGTTGCCCGGTTTCCCGCGCCCTGCCCGTCGCGCACGATCGGCATGGTGTGGCGCAAGACCAATCCGCTCTACGAGCAGCTCATGCAGATCGGCGCGATCGTGCGCGGCGTCGGACACCAGATCCGCGAGAGCGTGAGTGAATCGCCATCGTGACGAAGCTCCGACGCCGGCACCCAGCACCGTGTTAGTCCCGTTTGCGAAAGGTATGAATATGTCCAAATGGCAGCGTCATTTTGTTCTCGATGTTGAAGCCGACGGTCCCTGCCCCGGGCTCTACAACATGATTTCGTTCGGACTGGTTTCCGTCTTCGATCCGAAATTGAGTTTTCTCGGCGAAGTGTCTGCCGTCGTCGACAGCCCCGGGATTGCGGCGGCACGCAATGTGAGCGGGATTTCATTCGAGGCCCAGAAAGCGTTCAGGTCGCCGGAGACGGTGATGAAGGACGCCCGTACCTGGCTGGCCGAACACGCCGACGGCAAGCGGGTGTCGCTCTGGTCCGACAATCCCGCCTTCGATTGGCAGTTCTGGAACTGGTATTGCCATAAATTCATCGGCGACAATCCGGCCGGCTTCAGCGCCCGCCGCATCGGCGACCTCGATGCCGGCCGCCGCAAGGAGCCGTTGAACACCAATGCCTGGAAGAAACGCCGTGCCACGGCGCATACCCACAACCCGGTCGACGACGCGCGCGGCAATGCCGAGGCGTTGCGCTGGATCCTGGAACAGATGGGGCATGCTGTTTGAGAAGCCATTTGTTCGAACATTCCCGTCCCGCGCGATGAGTGCCATGTCAAAACCCGAAATCGCCTTCGCCCGATTGCCGGGCATCGATCCGGACGAAATCATCGCACACATGTCGAGCCCGCGCGTTGCCGAGCACATGCCGCTCCTGACGTTCGATTGGAACCGTGCGGCCGTGGCGAAATTCGTCGCGGCCAAGGAAGCATGCTGGACCCGCGACGGCCTCGGACACTGGGCCATCCTGGCCGATGGCAAATATGTCGGCTGGGGCGGGTTTCAAAAGGAAGGGGACGAGTGGGATTACGGTCTGGTTCTCAAACCGGACTGTTTCGGACTGGGCACGCGCATTTCACGACAGGCGCTCGATTTTGCGATGGCCGACGAGCGCATTCCGTACGTGACCTTCCTGCTGCCGCCGTCGCGCAAGAACCTGGGCGCGCTCGCCAGACTTGGCGCGAGACGGGTCGGCGAGATCGATTACGACGGGGCCACGTTTCTGAAATACCGGCTCGAGACGACGGTCTGATGCAACCGCACCATGGAGCCCCTGTCGCGCAAGCCGGCGCGAAAAATGACGAAGCCGGGAGAGCACACGCAATCATGTACGATCCAAAAGGCAACAGCAGGGAAAAAACGATACAATCCGTGCGGTTCGTCGAAGCCGAACCGCCGGACCACCTGCGGGGCATCGTCCATCGCTTTCTGGACATCAAGACCGAAGGCATCCTTGCCGACGATTACCGGTTTCACGCCCTGCCGGATGCCTGCACCTATATCGTTTTCGACCAGATGCAGCGGAATATTGCCGGGCTCACCAAACTGCGCGCTTCATCCGAGGAGCTCAATCTGGGAAAGGCATTTCATTTTACGAACATCCGGTTTCTGCCGGGCGTCTGGCAAGCCTGCCGCGCGCCGGTCAGTTACGGACTGGTCGACAGCCAGTATACAGGCGACCTGCCACTGCTCGATACGAATTCCGCGCTCTCGGGCCTGGATTTTGCCGCCAAACAGCCGGTCCTGTCGGATCTCGTGGACCATTTGATCGATCGCGGGCTGGTGGTGGCAAACCCGGTCACGAAAACGATCTTCCAGCACCTTGACGCGATCCATTCGGTTTCCGACATGGCGGCGGCGGCCGGCCTGTCACCGCGTCAGTTGCAGCGAACGCTCAAGCGCACCACCGGACTTGCTCCACACGACTTTCTGAAAGTTCTGCGCCTGCAACAGGCTTTGCGAGGCGAACCGTCCCTGTCCTATGCCGACCAGTCCCATTTCATTCATTCGTTTCGCAAGGCGACCGGCTACACGCCGGGACGATATTCGAAAAAATTCGATGTCTGAAATCTACAATACACACGAATCGCGGCTTGTTAGGGATTTGCCATAATCGACGATACAGAGGAGTTGACTATGACAAAGATGAACGCGGTCGGATGGTTTGACATCTATGTGGACGATCTGGACCGGGCCGCCGCCTTTTACGAGACGGTCCTGGACCGCAAGCTGGAGCCGATGGGCGATCCGACCGGCGAAACACAAATGATGAGTTTTCCAGCCGACATGAGCGCCTATGGCGCGGCGGGCGCCCTCACCAAATCCGAACACGCCTCCCCCGGCGCGGGCGGCACCACACTCTATTTTTCCGCCGATGATTGCGCGGCGGCGGAAGCGCGGGTTGCGGCCGCAGGCGGCAAGGTCGTCAGACCCAAATTCTCGATCGGCGCGTTTGGTTTTGTGTCCCTGTGTCAGGACACCGAGGGAAATGTGTTCGGTCTCAATTCGTTGAAATAAATCCTCGCCGTCCAAAAACTCTCATGTTCGGTCCGCCTCGGACCAGGCAGCTCTGCGTTGAGACCGGGGGTTATGAGCATAGGAACAAGGCCGGAAGAGTCGCGCAGTCCTATTCGCCCTTCTGCGCCTTGTTCAGCGCCCTGCGCACCGCCTTGCCGGCGGCGAACGCCCGGTTCTTTTCCCCGGCGATCTGTTTGGCTTCCTGGACGACGGTGCCGGCAACCTTCATCATCTTTTCCCGGGCGCGCGGGTCGGACGCGGCTTTGCGGGCCACATAGGTGGCGAGTTTTCGGATCAGGAGTGACATGGGTGAAAGATAATCGTTTTGGCGCGTTTTTTCCAGCGCGACATTGCGCTGCGGGCGGCAATCAATATGTCGCCCGGCCGCCCGTCACATCGAACACCTGCCCCGTGGTGAACGAGCAGCGCGGACTGGCGACCCAGGCCGTCATGTCGGCGATTTCCGCCGTCGTGCAGAACCGGCCCATGGGGATCCGGCTCTTTTTCTCCGCGATATAGTCCGTGTTCATCTCCTGCATCAGGTCGGTTTCCGTGATCGCCGGTGCGATGCAGTTGACGGTGATGTCGGAAGGCAGCAATTCGCGCGCCAGCCCCTTGGCGTAACCGACGACGCCGGACTTGGCCGCCCCGTAGGCGCAGGCGCCGGGATTGCCCTCCTTGCCGGCGACGGACGCCACGATGACGATGCGGCCATACCCGGTCTGGCGCATGTGCCGAACCGCCGGGCGCGTCGTCAGGAAGACCCCGGTCAGATCCACGTCGAGAACCGCCTGCCACTCGGCCAGCGAATAGTCCCAGGCGGGTTTTGTCGGGCCGTTTACGCCGGCATTGGCGACGACCACCTGGATGTCGCCGAGGGCGGCGCGGGACCCGTTGAAGGCAAGAGCAACGGAACGCTCATTGCTGACATCGACATCTGTCAGGTGCGCAAAGGCCGGATCGCCGGCCGCCGGGGCGCAGTCCCGATCCCAGCCCGACACTCTTGCGCCGAGTTCATGGAAGCGATGGGCAATGGCAAGGCCAATGCCGCGGGCGGCCCCGGTGACGATGACGGACGCGCCTTCCAGATCGAAACTCATGGGCCCGCACTCTCCCTTCTTCTGTTCAAAGAACCACCCGCTGCCCGGTCCGGCTCGCCTCGAAAATCGCGACTGTCGCGCGCAGTGTGGCAAGCGCATCGGCCGCATCGATACGCGGTGCCGACCGCCCGCCGATCACATCGCAAAAATGCAGCAACTGGTCGCGAAACGCATCGCCAAAAGGCTGCGCAATCACGTCCGGGGCAATCGGCATTGCCCAGTTGCCCGGCGCCTCGGCGTGTCGCCAAATGGTGAGGTTTGGAAAGTCGAGCGCGGCGTGCGTTCCCATGAAATGAACCGAATTCTGGCCGGTTTTCGGAAAAGATGCATTTTCCCCGGTTCCGAATTCCCAGGTCCAGGGCGAGACGGCCTGGTCGGAAATCAGGAACGTTCCGAGCGCGCCGCTGGCAAATTCGAACGCCAGCGCCGCCGCATCCTCCTTTTCGAATCCCTGCACGGCATTGCCGGTCACGCCGGTCACGGAAACGATCTCGCCACAGATATAGCGCAGGCTGTCGATCTCGTGGATCAGGTTTGTCAGGACCGGGCCGGCGGCCTGGCGCTTGCGCCAGTCGGAGGCGTAATAGTCGTCAGGCTTGCGTGTCGTCCATTGCCCGTTCACGCCGACCAATTGCCCGAGCCCGCCGCCGCTGACGATCTCGCGGGCCTTGTGCACGCAGGCATAATAGCGCCGGTGGTGCCCGACCAGGACAGGACAGCCGGTTGCCCTCGATTTCGCCACCATGGCCTCCGCTTCCTCCGGCGTCGCGGTGATCGGCTTTTCCACCAGCACGGGCACGCCCGCATCCAGCGCCGCAAGCGTTGGCGCCAGATGATGTTCGGTCGGCGTGGCGACGACGACGCCGTCCGGCACGTCCGCCGACAGCATCGCGTCGATTTCGCCATAATGCCCGACCCCCTGCGCCTGCGCGATTTCGGCCGCGGCCGGAAACGGATCGCAGATCGCCGCCAGTTCGATTTCCGGGCATGCTGAAAGGGCGGCCAGGTGCCGCTTGCCGATCACCCCCGCGCCGACAATGGCAATCCGTGTTCTGTTCATTCGTCCAACCCCGAAAGCGCCACCGGTCAGCCCATCGATACGGGCACCCGTCGGCAGTATTCATTGACGTCCCTTGCGCCCCTGATAAAGGCTGACGCCACCGCCGTCGATGAAAATCACGCACCCGCCGACACTGCGTTCGATCCCGCCCATTCCCGGTATTGTCGCCGCCCTGGAAATTGTCCAAAGAGACCGCCTATCCGAACAAATCCTTGAACCGGCCTATATTCTGCCGGAACCCGGCTTCGTAATCGTCGTTGCCGGGATGGTAGACGCTTTCAAACGAAATGTGACCGTCGTAACCATCGGCGCGCAGCGCATCCGCCATCGGCCGGAACTGGTCGGCCAATTGTCCCTCGCCCATCGGCCGCACTTCCAGGGTCGCGCGCGGCGGGTCGGCATAAACATCCTTGATGTGAATGTGGCCGAGATAGCCCCCCTTCAATTCCTCGTAGCCGTCCGGAAAGGCGATTTCGTTGCACCAGCAATTGTTGGCCGGGTCCCACAACACCTTGAGCACGCCCTTGGCGCCGAGATCGTCAATCAGCCGGCGTGCGGTATAACAGGAATTGACCATGGTGCCGTTTCCGGTTTCCACCACGAGGGTCACACCCTCGGCGCGGGCCAGTTCGACCGCCGGCGCGATCAGGGGCAATTGTGCGTCCCAGGCACCCTTGGCCGTGTTCCATTTCTCCGCGCCGTTGCGCCCCCACAGGATCATTTCCTTCTTGCCGGTCATGATCCGCACGGTGCCGCACCCGAATTCGTGCGCCATGTCGATGCAGCGTTTGAGCGCTTCCATATGGGTGCGGTGCAGGGCGTCGCCCGGCTTCGACGTCGCCATCACCATGCCGGCGAACAGGTGCCGGGAAATGCAGGACACCGTCTTGCCGTGTTTGCGGATCAGATCGAGCGCCGCCCGGCGTTCCCCCGCGTCGAGGTCGCCGACTTCCTTATCGGCGATGAATTGCAGTTCGGCATTGTCGAGCCCGAATTCGCTCATCACCGTCAGCGCATGGTCGAGATCGCGACTGATCCCGTCGGTTATCACACCCAGTTTCATTGGCTCGATCCTTCCCCGTCCGTGTTCGATCTGTGCAATTCGACACCGGCAATCTCTTCCATGACCCGCGTCACGACCCAATTGTCTCCGTCCGGATGCCGGGTCTTGCCAGCCTGGAACAGCTGCATGGCGGTGCCGGCGGTGAACAGCGGCACGCCGAGGTCGCGGGCCATGTCCATGGCGATCGTCAGGTCCTTGTACATGGTGTTGATATGGCTGCCGGTCCCTTCGAACCGACGGTCGATAATGTTTTCAAGCGCCGTGTTGGCGACGCCGCACCCGGCGCCGGAGGTTGAAATCACTTTGTGCAGAACCTCCCCCGGGACACCGGCCTTTGCCGCCAGCACCGAAGCTTCGAAAGTGGCGGAAAAGATCGAGCCGATCAGCGATTGCAGACAGGCCTTGACGGTCTGGCCCATTCCGGGTTCCGTGCCGACCCGGTGAATGGTCTTCGACACCGCTTCCATGGCCGGGCGTGCGACATCGAACGCGACGTCCGGACCGGCCGCCATCATCGTCAGTGTGCCGCTCTGCGCGCCGGGAAAGCCGCCGCTGACAGGGGAATCGATCAACAGGATACCGGTTTCCGCGACTGCCGCGGCGATCGCGCGCATTTCGCCGGCATGGATCGTGGCGCTGACAATGATCACCGAGCCCGGACCCATCGTCTCCACAAGGCCGCCGGAACCGGCCCGCCCCAAAATCACCTCATGCGCCTGTGCCCCGGTCATGACCATCACGAACACACATTCCGACCCGTCGCCGACTTCCGCAACCGATGCACAATGGATCCCGCCCATCTCCTGAAAGGCGGCGGCCCGGGTTTCGCTGAGGTCCAGCCCCTTCGTCTTCAGCCCGGCTGCGATCAGGTTGCGGGCGAGCCCCGAGCCCATATCGCCGAGACCGACTATTCCCACTTGTTTCATGGCCCTTCTCCCTGACGTTTTGCCTGGTCTCATTACCCATACCAGTCCGCCAAAGGGAACAGACCCGGCACTGTTCTGATGCAATTTTTGATGTGTTAGAGTCCGTTTTTTCGATCAATTACGTTTTGATGCATCAACGGAGATAGATTTGGCGACTGGCGACAGATCCGGGACGCGCATTATCGACATCGCGCTTCAGGCCGGTGTTTCAACCGCGACCGTCGACCGGGTGCTTAACAACAGGCCGGGCGTGCGGGCAAAAACGATCGACAAGGTCAATGTGGCGCTCCGCGCACTGGAGTCCGCAAACCAGCGGCCGAAAATCGTTCCCTCCGTCAGTGCCGGAATCGTGGTCGACGCGATCATTGCCGGCGACGCGGGTTTTGCCAATGACACGCTGGCGCGCGAACTCGTCCGCGTCGGACGGGAGCGCGGCATCAGGCTGCGCTCGTCCTACCCGAAGCGGTTGGACCCGTTCGCGCTTGCGGAGGCCCTGCGGGAAGCGCGCAGGCGCCGGAGCTCCGGCCTGATCGTTCAAGCCCTCGACCATCCGCTGGTCCGCGATGCGATCGCGGAAACCGCCATGGCCGGCATTCCCGTGGTCGCGGTGATGACCAGCCTGCCGGGCGCGCCGGTCCTCGGCTATACCGGGCTCGACAATCGCGCCGCCGGCCGCAGCGCCGGTCTGTTGATGGGCCGCCTCGTGCACGAGCCCGGCGAGATCGCGATCTTTCTCGGCGGGCCCCTCTACCGCAGCCACGAGGAGCGCGAAATCGGGTTTCACACGGTCCTGCGCGAGGAATTCCCTGGCCTCGAGGTCCTGACCCCGTTTCAGGGTTCAGACGATCCGGAACGCAATTACCGGGCCGCGCGCGACTTTCTGAAACGCGACACCCTGCGCGGCATTTACAATCTCGGCAGCGGCAATCGCGGCATCGAAAAGGCGGTGCTGGAAAGCGACCGCCACGCCGAAATCACCTATGTCGCCTTCAATCTCACCCCGCTTACGCGTCAGGCCCTGCTCAACGGCGTCATCGATGCCGTGATCCACCAGGACATGGCGCGTCAGGCGGAGACCGCGATCGGATCGCTGATCGACCATTTGACCGGCCGGCCGGCGACCTTTCCCGATCTGCCGGTGGAGATCGTCATGCGGGAGAATATTCGGTAAGGCGCTTGTTATGATTGAGAGGCAGCCCCGGAGCCCGAATGCCAGTCCAAAGACAATCGGCAGCGCGGTCAAGGGGGTCAGCAGCGTTGCGAACATGGTTTCAACTCCATGCGCAACGGCCCGCTGATATGTGGCACGCCCTATTTGACTGCATCAAAGATTCAGGACCTTGTCGACTTGTCAGCACATGACACGGCAGGATTTGAACGAAACTGTTTGAGACGAATTTCACCAACAATTTCAATAGCTCGAAACCGACCGGCCTCATCCTGAGGTTGACGATATGAATATCGTTGGGCCATAGGATCTTTTCGGCAGCTCACGCGTAACTAAACTGGTTAGTGAAATTGTATTGTGACGCAGTCAAACTAATCCAGAAAGTCACACAGGTATCGATCATTGGCCCAGCCTTTCACCGGCAGATCTTTGAGGGGCTGGGGAGAGCCTTTGACGCTGTGCGTCCGGTGCGCGGACAACACTTTGACCCAATTGCCCCGGCGCTGGCCGGTGTCGACGACGAGGATTGCCAGACGTTTCAGCTTTCTGGCCGGTTCCGATGCCGCTGACGGTTTCTTGTGGACGGTCAGGAGACCGTCCGATCCCTTGACGTTGCACACCATGGCATTGCTTTCACCGGGAGGGTTGAGCGACCAGTTATCCCGCGCAAGCCCCGTCAGGTCGATACTTCCGTAAGTCTTGGTTTCGGCAAGGGCAGGCAGGCCGGACAAAACAGGGAACAGACCCAAAACCAGTAGCAGACAACGCATTCTCGCATCCTTCCAAGCTCAGGTCGGGACTCCCGAACATTCCGAGACAACGAAGATGGCACATGGTGCGTTTTTTCCAAACTATCTTCTCTCGACCCATCTTTTTTTGCGTAATTCCGATCGGTTTGGGCAACGAAGACCGGACTTTTCCTGGAACCGGTTTGCGGCACGTTGCCTCCGCGACAATGCCGCCACACGCACCTGTCATCAGCAAAAATACGGGGATATCCGTCCGAAAAAAGTTGAAATTTCTACCGGATTTGGGTCCAAGAGCGTTCCACAAATCGGAATGGCTGAATCATGAAACGTCTGTTACCTGTCCTGATGGCGATATTTCTCAGTGCGTGCGCGGGATCGGGAACCAGGGACCTGGCCGGCATTCAATCCGTCGTCGCCAGTGCGGACGCCAACAGTGTGGTGATTTCACGAAACACCGGTTTTGTCGGGCTCGTGCCCCGTATCAATATCAAACTCGACGGGGAGCGGGCGGCTGCACTTGGGAATGAAGAGGTTGTCTCGTTTAGGGTCACACCGGGCGAACACACCCTTGAAGCGCAATTCGAAGGCGCCTCGTCGATCGGCGTCAAGAAAGGTGTGGCGACATTCGTCAATGATGGAACGTCGCCGCAGTTTTTCACAATCTCCCTGAAGTCGGGGCTTATCGGCGCTGAATTGATCCTGATTCAGGTGACCGCGGATTCATTTGGCGCAACAACCCGATAGATCCTTCTGCGGACAAATCGGGTTGACCGCGCACCGTCAGCTCGCCTCGCCGAGACACGTCCGGATCGACTTGGCCATTTCCCGGATCAGTTCGAAATAGTGGTCCGGTCCCGCCTCAAGGCCGGCGCCCAGAGGATCGAGCGTACCGGATTTCGCACCCGTCCCCTCCATCACGACGGAGATCAGTTTCGGCTCGAATTGCGGTTCGGCAAAGACACAGGTCGCGCCGAGGTCGCGCACCTTGTCGTGAATCTCGTGGATCCGTTCGGCGCCGGGCATCACATCCGGATTGACCGTTATGGAGCCGGCGGCGTTCAAACCGAACCGGGCTTCGAAATACTGATAGGCGTCGTGAAACACGATAAAGCCCTTGCCCTTCACCGGCTCGAGCATTGAACGAACCTCGGTCTCAAGGCTGTCGAGCTTGCCGAGAACCGTTTCAAGGTTGGCACGGTAGGTCGCCGCATGATCCGGATCGGCCGCCGACAGCGCCTTTTCGATCTCCCGCGCCATTGCAGCGGCGTTGCGTGGATCGAGCCAGATGTGCGGGTCGAACGCACCATGGGCATGACCCTCATGTCCATGCTTGTCATGGGCGGCGTGGTCGTCATGCTTTTCATGATCGGCATGTTTCTCATGGTCGTCATGCTTTTCATGGTCGGCATGTTTTTCATGGTCGTCATGCTTTTCGTGGTCGGCATGCTTTTCATGGTCGTCATGCTTTTCGTGGTCGGCATGCTTTTCATGGTCGTCATGCTTTTCGTGGTCGTCATGTTTCTCATGGTCGTCATGCTTTTCGTGATCCGCATGTTTTTCATGGTCGTCATGTTTCTCATGATCGCCATGCTTGTCGTGATCATGGTCGTCTTCATTCGCCGCGGCATGATCGTCGTGGCCATGATCATCGAAGGGTCCGCCCTCGCGGAACGGCCGCTTTGTCAGGTCGCTGCTGTCGATCAGTTCTACCGCGCTGGCCTTGGCGGCAATCGTCTCTATCGGCTTTTCGAGAAAGGCCTCCAGTTCATGGCCGACCCAGAACACAATGTCGGCCTTGGCAAGATCGGCCGCCTGCGACGGCTTCAGGCTGTAGGTGTGCGGCGACCCCGCACCATCGATGATAAGTCCCGGTTCCCCGACGCCCTGCATGATCGACGAAACAAGCGAATGCACCGGTTTGATCGAAACCACCGCCTTGACTTCATGGCTCACCGCGACTGACGGCGCAATCCCCACCATCGCTCCGATACCCAGAGCCAAACCCAGCGAAACGGCCGGACGGGCCGTGCCGGCGGTTCGGCCGGTCCCGGCGATCCGGGCAGGCAATCTGAACAAACTGTCAACCCGACCGGCGGGCATATGAGGGACCGGCATCAGACTCTCCATCGATGTCACGTTATAAGATCACATTGTTGCGTTATGGTATAACGTGTGGGATATAGCCCCGCAAGATGGAATCGTCCTTTTCATGGATCGCACGTGCTGACATTGACAAAACCGTCGGCGGACACGCTGGTTCGCCTCGATCACGCTGGCCTTGAGCGCAATGGGCGCTGGCTGGTGCGCGGAGTCGATCTGACGCTTCAGGCCGGTGAGATCGTGACCCTCATCGGGCCGAACGGTTCGGGAAAATCCTCGACCGCCAAACTGGCGCTCGGAATCATCAAGCCCGACGAGGGCAAGGCGATCCGGCGTCCCGGATTGCGGATCGGCTATGTTCCGCAGAAGGTCATGATCGACTGGACACTGCCCCTGACCGTCGAACGGTTCATGCAACTGACCGCCAGGCTTGGCAAAGGTGAGGTCGAAGCGGCCATGGCTGCGACCGGTATCGCGCATCTGCGCCGGGCCGAGGTCCGCACCCTGTCGGGCGGCGAGTTCCAGCGCGCCATGCTGGCCCGCGCCATCGCCCGCAAACCGGATCTGCTGGTACTGGACGAGCCGGTGCAGGGCGTCGACTTCGCCGGCGAGATCGCGCTCTACGACCTGATCGGAGAGATCCGCAACGAGCTCGGTTGCGGTATTTTGCTGATCTCGCACGACCTGCATGTGGTCATGGCCGCCACCGATCAGGTGATCTGCCTGAACGGGCATGTCTGCTGTCAGGGCACGCCGACCGCGGTCGCTGAAAGCGAGGAATACAAACGCCTGTTCGGCGCCCGCGCGGCGCCCGGCCTTGCCGTTTATCAGCACAATCACGATCACACCCACCTGCCGGATGGGCGGGTGCGTCATTCCGACGGTTCCATCACCGACCATTGTCATCCCGGCGACGGTCATCACCACGTTCCTTCGCAGACAAACGCGGACCCCGTAACGGCCGGACAGGCTACAGGTCTTTCGCAGTCGGGAGGCGATGATGCTCGATGATTTTTTCACCCGTGCGATGGTTGCCGGTATCGGCGTGGCAATGGTGGCCGGGCCACTCGGCTGTTTTATCATCTGGCGCCGAATGGCCTATTTCGGCGACACCCTGTCTCACGCCGCTCTGCTCGGCGTGGCGCTCGCGCTGCTGCTCGAGATTAACACGACCCTTGCAGTGTTTTTTGTGTCCGCAGGGGTCTCAATCGCCCTGATGGCGTTGCATCGGCGCGCATCGTTGTCTTCCGACGCCCTGCTCGGCCTCCTGGCCCATTCCGCCCTGGCGCTCGGGCTGGTTGTGCTGGCCTTCATGACCTGGGTTCGCATGGATCTGATGGGGTTGCTGTTCGGAGATATTCTTGCCGTGTCGAAGACCGACATTGCCATCATCGCCGTCGGCGGGGTCGCCGTTCTCGGCGTGCTTGCACTGATCTGGCATCGCCTGTTTGCCGCCACCGTCAACCGGGAGCTGGCCGAGGCGGAAGGCCTTGAACCGGACCGCGCCAACATCGTTTTCATGCTGTTGATGGCCACCGTGATCGCCATTGCCATGAAGATTGTCGGCGTCCTGCTGATCACCGCCATGCTGATCATACCCGCGGCGACGGCACGTCGCTTTGCGACCGGGCCCGAACAGATGGCCGTCATCGCCGCCCTGATCGGCGCTGCCTCCGTGGTTGGCGGACTGTACGGCTCGCTTACCTGGGACACGCCGTCCGGGCCCAGCATCGTCGTTGCCGCCCTTGGCCTGTTCATTCTCAGCCTGACCCCGGCCGCGGCCTGGATAACACGAACCAAAAGACTTGGGAGCACCAGCCCATGACCGTCGATCCTCACGCGATGTCCGGACTGACCAAGAACCAGTCCCTGGTCTACGGAGCCCTGTCGAAAACCGACGGTCCGCTCAGCGCCTACACGATCCTCGACAATCTGCGCGAGCACGGATTTCGGGCGCCGCTGCAGGTCTACCGCGCCCTCGACAAGCTGGTCGAGTTCGGCATGGTGCACCGGTTGGAAAGCCTGAATGCCTTTGTCGCCTGCCGGCAGCCGGAATGCGATACCCACAGGACCGTCGCCTTCACCATCTGCGAGACCTGCGGCCAGGTCGACGAAGTCGCCGACAACACGCTCGCCGAACAATTGAAGGCGCTCGCCCGGGAAGCCGGGTTTGCCCTGAAAAAATCGACCGTGGAATTGCGCGGCCTGTGCCGATCCTGTGCGGCGGCATAGGGTTTTTCGGTTCGCACCGGATCATCCTGACGGACGCGAAGACGCAGGAGTTTGGTCCGTTTCTACCGATGTCCGGTTTGTTTTCCGGCTGAATGGTTGGCCTCAAGGGCATTCGCGTCCTGCTGACGGGGAGGCGCCCAGCCAGCGTCGGTTTCCGCTGCGAATGCCCGCCCTTTGCCGAATATCTGCGCTTCGCGCTCTTCCATCAGCGTCTTCGATTTCTCCACATAGGCAGGGTTTTCATGGCTCGGAATCTCCGGGTCGTAGACCTCGGCCATCTCCCGAAGGATATGGCGATCGTCCTCGGTGAATTTCCGGGCCAGCAATTCCGCCTCGAAGGGATGCATGCCAAGGGCTTCATAGGCGGTCCTGCCGGTGCGGACACTGGAATCAAAGGATTCGCGGATAATGTCCCGGCACCCGGCGGCGTACAGATCATAGACGTGTTGCCGGTCAACGGCGCGAGCGATGATCGGCAAGTCCGGATGATGACGACGGACATGGTGCACCAGCGCATTGATCTGATCTTTTTCATCAATGGCGACGACAAGCAGTTTCGCCCGGTGAATGCCCGCCGCGTGCAGCAGGTCCGGGCGCGTGGCGTCGCCATAGAATACCTTGAAGCCGAAAGAGCGCAGCCGATCCAGATGGGATGCGCTGTAATCCAGAACCGTGGTGGAATAGCCCGCCGCCCGCAGCATGCGATTGACGACCCCGCCAAAGCGTCCATGCCCCGCGATGATGACATCCCCGTCCTCATCGATTTCATCGGCGGCCTGTTCCTGGGTTTGCGCAAAGCGCGGCACGATGACCTTCTCGTAAAGAATGAACAGGCCCGGTGTCAGCAGCATGGAAAGCGCCACGACGAGCAGCAATTGATCCGCAACGGATTGCGGGATGACCTGATTGGCGACGGTGAAGGACAGGAGCACAAAGCCGAATTCGCCGGCCTGGGCAAGACCGAGACCGAAAAGCCAGCGGTCGCTGCCTTCCAGCTTGAACAGCCATGCCAGCGTGATGAGAACACCCGATTTCAAGACGATCAGGCCGACCGTTAGCGCGACAATCATGCCGAAATTGCTGAACAGCAGGCCAAAATCGATACCGGCGCCGACAGTGATGAAGAAAAGGCCCAGCAACAGTCCGCGGAAGGGGTCGATATCGGATTCCAGTTCGTGGCGATATTCGCTGTTGGCCAGGACGACGCCCGCAAGGAACGTTCCAAGCGCGGGAGAAAGGCCGACTGCGGTCATCAAGAGGGCAATGCCGATGACGAACAGAAGCGCCGTTGCAACGAACAATTCCCGCAACCCCGCCATTGCGATAAATCTGAAAATCGGCCGGGTTAGATAAATGCCCAAAACGATCACCGCGCCAATCGCACCAACCGTCACGAGCGCGGTTTGCCAGCCATCAAGACCGTCAACCAGACTGAGGCTCATGCCATGCGTGTCGTGTCCATCGGCGGCATCGGCGCCATGCCCGGCAGCCTGGTGTGCCAATTGTGCGGCATCGCCGCCTGTATCCATAAGGCCCGGCATTGCCAGAAGCGGAATGAGGGCGAGCATCGGAATGACGGCGATGTCCTGAAACAGAAGCACGGCAAAGCTGGATTGACCGCCATCTGATTTCATCAGTCCCTTTTCATTCAGGGTCTGCAGAACGATCGCCGTCGAGGACAATGCGAGAACGAGACCGATCGCAAGAGCAATGGTCCACGGCTGCCCGAAAGCCATGGCCACGCCCGTGACAAGGATGGTGGTGCCGCCAACCTGCAATCCGCCAAGCCCCAGAAGCCTGGCCCGCATCGCCCAGAGCATTTTCGGTTCCAGCTCCAATCCGACGAGAAACAGCATCATGACAACGCCGAACTCGGCAAAATGCTGGATCGAGATCACATCGACTCCGAGCGCGTGCAGCAACGGGCTGATCGCGATACCGGCAATCAGATAGCCGAGCACCGAGCCGAGACCGAGACGGGATGCCACGGGAACCGCGACAACGCCGGCGGCAAGAAAAACAAAGGCAAGAAGAAGAAACTCGGACATGATTTAGCGCACACTGCTGATCGGGAGGGTGTCGTGGCTGAGAATTTCGTGCCGATCGGACGCTTCGAAATCATAGGCGTCGTCACGGATGGCGGCCAACAGGGCGGCGTAGCCTTGGGCATGGTCCGCAATTTCCCGGTCGGCTTCCGCGCTCAGTGCGCCGTAAAGCGCATAGGGCGTTGCGAAGCGCATCTTGCAAAGCCGCGCCGTCTGCTCAAGCGGCGTCAGAAAGGCCCGCAACGGATAGTGCTGGTATCCATTGGGTGTGTAGGCCTCCGGCGGCCCTCCCGCCGTTATCGCCAGCATCAGTGTTTTGCCGGCAAGCTTGTCTCCATCGTGGCCGTACGCAAATCCATGTTGCAGAACCAGATCCTGCCATTCCTTCAGGAGACTTGGCGTGGAATACCAGTAAAGCGGAAACTGGAACACGATCACATCGTGCGCCACAAGCCGATCCTGTTCGCGTTCTACATCGATATCGTGGCGCGGATAGTCTTCGTACAAATCGACAAAGGTAATGTCCCGGACCTTGCGGGCCGCGTGTGCCATGGCAACGTTCGTACGGCTGAAACGTTGTCCGGGATGGGCGAAATAGACGATGAGTCTTGCCATGCGTTTTTCCTGGATGAGAGGATGTCCGGACCGGTCGATTGGTCGCCGGGCCGGATGGCGACCAATCGGATCCGGCCGTAATGGTTAGTCGGTGATCTGCTGAACCTTCATGACAAGGTCATTCCAGTTGCGCTGATTTTCAATATCGTGCTCCAGACCTTGCGCGTCCGCAATTGCGAACCGCTTGACTGCGGGCGTTTTGCTGGTTGCCTGATACAGCCAGTAGGCTTCCGCCTTCAGGGCTTCGTCAATCGGCTTGTCGATGGATTCATAGACCATCTGTTTGCACGCATTGATGGACTCGGCCGGAAATTGGGCGATGCGCCTGGCAAGGGTATCGACATAGTCGCCGATTTCATCCGGCTCCAGCGCCTTGTTGATCGTGCCGAGGGCTTCCGCCTCATCCGCGTCGAAATCGCGGGCGCTGAGGATGATCTCCAATGCGCGGCCAAGACCGGTTTGCCGCGCCATCCGCGACGCCCCGCCGCCGCATGGCAAGATGCCCATGCCGACTTCCATCTGCATGAACTTGAACTTGCCGCGGGCGGCGAAACGCATGTCAAGCGCAAGCGCAAGTTCGTGACCGCCACCGCGCGCAAATCCTTCAAGTTTGGCAATGGTGGCCTGGGGAACCTTGCTGATGCGCTCGCAGACCGATTGAAGGTCGAGGAGTTGCGCCTCCTCCCGGGAAACGGCTTCTGTCGACATGTCCTTCAGCAGTTCGGTATCGTAGTGGCACACCCAGATTTCGGGATTGGCCGACTGGAAAATGACGACTTTGGTTTCCCGGTCGCGCTCCAGTCGCATCGCCAGGCTGTTCAGATCGGCGAGCATTTCCTGGCCCTGAACGTTGACCGATCCGTAATCGAACGTGACCGTGGCGATCGAGTCTTCGACATTGACATCAAATGTCTGGAAGTTCTCGTATTTCATTTGGATTGCCTTTCGCACTGATAGCGTATTGATCTGGTTGAGATTGGCTTGCTGACGCCGAGCCGGCGGCGGCATCCTGATACGAATATATTTTATCCGTTTTTCATGTTAAGCCGCCTATATTGAATTCAGTATTCCGCTTTTCATGATAATCATTTTCTCGACAGAGGAAGGAATCGCAGCAGATCAGAGGCAGGTATCCGCGCAAGGATTGTCCTCCTCCGGCAAATCGGGATCGACCGTCTCACGACGATTGACGGGACAGCCATTTGCCAGACGTGGGTATTGCGTGGTCTTCGAGATATTAATCGGTATGTTTGTTGGTCAGAATTCTGATTTCGGATATAATCATGGACACACAAGGCCTTCGCCTCTTCGTTCTTGCCAGTGAATTGCTGAACATCAGCGGCGCCGGCCGCAAACTCGGCATGGCGCCGGCCGTGGCGAGCGCGAAGCTGGCAAAACTGGAACACAGCGTCGGCGCCGATCTCATGCACCGATCGACGCGAAAGGTTTCCCTGTCGGCGGAAGGCGAAGACTTTCTGCCGTTTGCCCGGGAAATCATTGCGCAGGAAGAGGCGGCGTTCGCGGCCCTCGGCAAAGGCCAGGCACAGGTGAGCGGGACCCTGCGCTTCGCCGCGCCGAGCACCTTTGCCCAACTCTACATCGCCCCCATCCTGCCGGAATTTCTGGACAGACATCCCGGTCTGACACTTGATCTGCGGCTTTCCGATACACAGTTCGACCTGATCGAAGGCAGCTTCGACCTGGCATTGCGCAACGCTCCGCTGACAGATTCAAGCCTGAAGGGCCGCAAACTGGCCGACGACAGGCGTGTTCTGTGCGCATCGCCGGCTTACCTGAAACAATTCGGAACGCCTGAAAGTCCTTCCGACCTGGAACAGCACAAACTGATCGCCTTTCGCAACCTGCAGGCACGCCCGCTGAAAGGGCCCTCGGGAGGCGCCGGTGTCTTCGATCCCGATCACGCGACACGGCAATTGATCGTCGATGACGGCCTTAGCCAGAAATGCGCGACACTCGCAGGAGCGGGCATATCGTTGAATTCGCTGTGGAGCGTTCACACGGAGCTTGCCTCCGGTTCGCTTGTTAGGGTGCTGCCGGATTACGAGGGAGCCGACGACAATGTCCTCTGGCTCATCTATCCCAAAACCAACGTGCTTTCGCCGAAGGTCCGGGTGTTCATGGACTTCCTCATCGAATCTGTCGGCACGCGATTGGCCCGAACAATCGGCTCGCAATAAGTGTTTGCCGACAAAACGATACAAAAAATCGAAGAAGTGTTCATATCTGTCTGATAGTCAGCCCTCCTGTTGAACGGAGGCCTCTCAAAGCCCTTCAGATGCCCCCCATCCGGCAAGAGAGAACAACAGCGGGTCGTGGTATGGAAAAAGCAGCGATGGGCGCATTGCTGGCCCTGGCGATTGCAACCGCAACATCCGACCGCGCACACGCGGCACCGGAATGGGCCTGCCTTGAGCCGGCGCTTGAAGCCGAGCTTGCCGGCAAATTGAAGTTTCAGGACGATTTTGCGGCGCTTGTCAGCGAAGCGCGTCCCGACCTGTCCGAAATCGCGGCAAAGGGTGCGGAAACGGCACGGAAGAACTTTACCATGCGGTTCTCGCGCATTGTCTGGCTCTGGCGCACGGATCCCGGACGGTTTTCCTATCCGGATGCATTCTGGTCGTTCGCCTGGAACGACAGGGATGCCGCCGGCTGGCTCAACGCCGATCCGAACCACCGGGCAATGCATGACCGGCTCGAAATTCTCAAGCAAAGCCTGCGCGATCATCCCGACGCGACAGCGCTGCGAACCTTTGGTTCGCAGAACCGGACCGAAAGCCCCTTCGTCGAACTGACCACGGCCTTCGGCGAAGCGATGGGTGTCCTGCGGGACAGGGTCGCGGCCTGTTTCTGACAACGGAGCATGCCCGGCCGGATCAGCTTTCCCGCCGCAGCGCCTGCGCCATGCAATGGATGCCGCCGCCGGTTTTCGAAATTTCCGACGTGTCCACTTCGGCGACTTCGAATCCGCGGGCGCGCAGGGCCTTGATCAGATGCTGGCTGCGTTTGGGTGCAATCACCCGGTCGCCGCCCATCGACATGACATTGCAGCCAAGGTCCATCGTATCCTGGAACGGCACGGGAATGATTTCGATGTTCTTGGCCCTGAGCCAGTCGACCACGTCCGGAGCCGTGCATTCCAGGCAGACCGCCGCCAGCTTTTGCGCAATCATCACCACCATCAGGTCGATATGGACATAATAGGGGTCGAAATAGGTGAGCCGGACTTCCCAGCCTTCCGCATCGAACCAGGATTTGACCTGTTGCGCGGCCTCGTCCTGGGTGCGTTCGCCGCCGCAGCCGACCAGCACGCAGCCCGGTTCGATCACGTTGAAATCGCCGCCCTCGAAATGCCCGGCGCTGATCATGTCGTAGATCGGAATGCCCATTTTTTCATAGGTGCGGATCGCCGCGAAATTTTCGCCGCGGCGCCACCAGTTGCACATGTTGGTGATGACCGCGCCGAGCGGCGTCATGAAGCTGGAATCGCGGGTATAGACCTGCATCGGCAGGGCCGGATCTTCGACCTGCCAGTGCACCTTGACGCCGAAATGTTCATAGGCCGCGACCAGTTCCGCGTGCTGCTGTTTCGCCACGTCGATGTCGCATGGCGCCTCGCGCAGATATTTGCGCGACAGCGAACTGGTCGACAGGTGTTTCAGATTGGCCGGCGTGCCGAGCAGCACATCCGTGAGGACGCCATATTCGTCGTTCGGGCCCCAGTCCGCCATGCGCGGCGTGCCGCCGCCGTCGATCCGCCGTTTCAGCGTAAAGGGATCGTGAGCGACTTCGTTTTTCTGCAACATGGTGTTTTCCATCTGTGAATTCGGATGATGAATATTGGCGTGAGAGTGAGTCACCGTGTCAATCACTCCGCACTCTGCAGCACTTTCAAATCGACCTCATCTTGAGGTGCCCGGCGGAGCCGGGCCTCGAAGGACGGCTGGCGTCCACTGGATCGTCCTTCGAGGCTCCGCTTCGCTGCGCACCTCAGGATGAGGTTCGTGGGTTTCATTTTCTTTCTGCAACTGAACAAACGTCAGGTCAATTGAAAGATTTTCAGATCAATATGTGAATTCCATTCATATATGAGATCATTCAGCGTCCACCGCTTACGAGTCGAAAAGCGCCTGGAACTCCGCTTCCACCCAGGCAATGCCGGCGGCGCAGGCCAGCCTTGCCCGTTTCTCCTCCCTGGACACCAGATAATAGGCTTTTGGACCGGGAATTTCGTGCCGGAACAACCGGACCAGAGATCCGTCGCGCAACGCCTGGCGCACAAGGCCGTTGTCGCCCATGGCAATGCCGTGCCCGGCTATCGCCGCGGCAAGCGAATGGTTGATGTCGTTGAAGACGATGCCGGACGTGATATCGACCCTGGTCGCACCGGCGGCCGCCAGCCAGGCGGCCCAGTCCGAAGCGTCCACATGGTGCAGCAACCGGTAATTGGCGATGTCGTCGGGGCCGGAAACCTCTCCCATATGGTCGAGCAGCACCGGACTGCAGACGGGGAAAAATGTCGGCGCGTACAACAATTGCACGATCATGTCCGGCCAGTTTCCGTCGCCGTAGACGATGGAGAAATCGACGTCGTTGCGATAGACGTCGATCCTGTCGTCGGCCGTCAGCAGGCTGAGGGCAATGTCTGGATAGAGATCGGCAAACGCCCCGATGCGCTGGCACAGCCACGTGGTCGCAATGCCGCTGGAGCAATGGATCGAAAGCGTTCCCTGCGGTTCGGTCCCGCCGAGCGTTGCCGAAGAGTCCACGATCATGTCGAGGGCTTCGCCGATGCGTTTTGCATAGCGAACACCCGCCGATGTCAGGGATATTCCGCGCCCGGTCTGGCGCACCAGCTTGACCTCCAGAAGGGCTTCGATCTTGCGCAATTGATGCGAGATCGCGCTCGGCGTGATGTTCAAATGCTCCGCCGCCCGCACCGTGCTGCCGAACCGCGCCACGGCGTGAAGTGCCCTCAGCGACTGCATGGAGGGCACATGGTTTTGCTGCGATCGCCTTTTGTCTGTCTTGGATGCCGCGTCCATGTCATTCGTCCGCACTCTCGCGATGAACCGACAGCAGCCGGTAGCGACCGGTTTGCAGCTGCGCCGCCATCACGGTTCCTGTCACCGCACTGCCGCCGTCAAGGCTCAGCCGGCCGAACTCCAGGACATGCGGGTCCGGCCGGCCGGACAGTTCCCCATGCTGTTTCGGAATTGTGTGCCCGTGCACGATGACCAGGTCGCCGAACCCGCCGACATGGCTCAGAAACGGCGCCTTGATCCAGGCCCAGTGATTGCCGCCGATCCGGTCCCATGGCGCGTCAAGGCTGGCCTCGACGCCAAGCGCCGGATCGATGCCGGCATGCACGAAGACCAGATTGCCGACCCGGACATGGCTCGCCAGCCGGCCGAGTTCCGTTCTGACCGCGTCGCTGGTTGCCGCGCAGAACAGGTCCCAGGTGAGCGGTGCGCCGGGTCGCCCGGCCCGTGTCCGCACTTCCTCGACAAAGAGCGCGCCGCCCGCCTCCATCCAGGGCGTCACCGCCGCCTCGGCGTCGGGCCGGCCGCTGGTCGCAAGCAGCAGGAGCTGTTCGTGGTTGCCATAGAGACGGTCGATCCTCGCGAACGTGTCGGAAAGTTCCGGAGCCGCCCATTGTTCCAGCACCGGCAGGCTTTCAGGCCCCTTGCTGATCATGTCGCCGAGAAAGATCAGCCGCGGACTGGCGGCCGCGGCCGCGAGCGGGCCGATCCGGTCGAAGAGCAGGGAAAGATGTCCGGCGCAGCCATGCACGTCCCCGATCGCGAAGATCGTTTCCTCGCCGATCGAGATCGCGGCCTCGCGCCAGTCAGAAATATCGAACCGCATGCATTCGCTCCGCCCGGTTGGAAGTGAAGAAGCGTTTTGACATTAGAGCTTTTCCCGGTCGGACGGAATCGTCTGAACGGATAGAAATGCGAAAAACAGGAACTTTGAGCTTTTCGCCGTTTCTGCGAAACTGTGAAAAGTTCAAATCGATCACGGCTGAGCTGTCGGATCTGTTCGGGTCTGTTGCGGCCGTCGATCAATTTGACAGACAGCGGGGTGTCACAGGGTCCTGATTTTCGTTAGGCAGCAACATCAGCGCCACAGGTGCATTGAGCGCGACTGCTATATATTTAGCTGGCAAATTTATGAAGATGCATCCGCCACTTTACAGTTCGAGCTGGCGTGCCCCTCCGCTTAAATCGTCTCTCGAAGAAAGTTTTAATTAGCCGAATAATCACAAGGAAGCTGCAGCAAATCCGCGTCAGCCGGTATTGCATATCTCAGCCGCGTCATGGCCGGTCTTGTGCCGGCCACCCACCTGACAGGAGGCAAAACACGATCCCGGTTTGAGGCGGCGTGGTGGGTGGCCGGCACAAGACCGGCCATGACGTGGGTGGGGTGGTCAGGGTGCGGACAATCCGGATTCGGGGCCGTGGCGGCGGCTGTACGCGATTTCGGAAGAAACGGCGCGAAACGCCCCACCCACGTCATGGCTGGTCGTGTACCGGTACCAACCATCCCACGCCAGTCCGGCACCGTGATTTGCCGCCACGAGAGTCGATAGTCGGCACAAGACCGGCTATGACATGGAGGGGAAGCCTTCGGAGCGTAAACCGAAATAGAGGCAGCCTGCCGTAAAACGGAGGTCCAATTGCCATTTCACCCACGTCATGGCCGGTCTTGTACCGGCCACCCACCATCCCGCACCACAGCCCGGCACCGTGATTTGCCGCCACGAGAGTCGATAGCCGGCAAAAGGCTGGCAATGACAAGGGCGGACTCTTTCAGAGCACACACTGGGATACCGAATTGGCAGGCAACACGAAAACGCACCGCCACATGCCAAGACCGGCTATGACGTCATCGCCACTTCCCTCGCCAACCACGCAACAAAGGACTGTGTCCGCTGATCGCCGACAAGCGCCGCCGGCCAGCGTGCAATGTGGGTCTTGCTCGAGACCATGTCCCACTCGGGCGCAAGCACGCGGCAGAAGCGGCCATCGGCAAGGGCGTCGTGCGCAAGCAGCGAGCGCGCCAGCACCACGCCCGCGCCCTGCTGGGCTGCGGCAAGCGCCGTGCCGATCGTGTCGAAGCGCAGGCCGGCCGGCACCGCGGACGGGATGCCAAGCCGCTCGAACCAGACCGGCCACGACCATTCCGCGCCGTCGTTGCGGCCGACCGGCCCCTTGTGCACGATCGGCAGATCCGCGAGCGCGCCCACGTCCTCCAGCGGCCGGCCGTCTGGCAAAAGGGACGGGCGCGCGACCGGAAACACGCTCTCGTCGAAGAGCGGCACCTGTGTCGAACTCGCCCGCGCGCTGGCCTTCGGCAGCCAGACGATCTGGACATCGAGATCCATGGCGCGCGCCATCGCTTCGTTTTCGACGACAAAGAGTTCGGCCGCAATCTCCGGATGCGCGGCGGCAAATGCCGGCAACCGTCGCACCAGCCAATAGTCGGCCAGAGCCGCGCCGATCCCGATCCGCAGCGTCTTTGGCTGCACCGCTGCCCGCGACCGGGCGCGCAGTTCGGCCATCTCGTCAAGCAGCACGGTCAGACCTTCGGACAGCGTCGCCCCGGCCGCGGTCGGCGACAGGCCGGCGCCGCTCCGGTTCAGGAGCGCCGTGCCGACAAAGGCCTCGAGTTTTCTCAACCGGTGACTGATCGCGCTCTGGGTCAACCCGAGTTCCGCGGCGGCGAGCGTCATCGAGCGATGCCGCAGGGCGGCGTCGAATGCGATCAGGCCGTTGAATGGAGGAAGCGCGCGCATTCTCGCACTATGAAACAGATTCATGACTGTGTGAACACTATGAATTGGCGTTGGTCCCGCGTCCGGCCCTACGGTCACGACCTCCCCGCTCACGCTGAGGTCGACACCGGATATGCGCCAAACGGCACCCCAACCCTCCATGCTGCCCGCCCTCGCGCTCGGGTTCGCGGCCTTTCTGACCAATTTCGACATTACCGCCGTCGTCGTCGCCCTGCCGGCGGTTGCATCCGACCTCGGCTTCGGAATTGCCGGCTATGCCTGGGTCATGGATGCCTATTCCCTTGCCTTCACCGGCTGCCTGCTCGTCTCCGGCGCGCTTGCCGACCGTCATGGCCGCCGCCGTGCGCTCGTGGGCGGGACCATCGTCTTCGCCCTTGCGTCGCTCGCCTGCGGCCTCGCCCCTGACGGGCCGACACTCTGGGCCGCCCGCGCGGTGCAGGGCGTCGGCGCGGCCTTCATGGTCACCGGCGGCATTGCCCTGATCGCCGGCGCCTATCCGGATGCGAAAGCGCGCACCCGCGCCTTCGCCTGGCTCGGCGTGGCCTCGGGCATTGCCATGGCCGCCGGGCCGACCGGTGGCGGGTTGATCGCGTCCTGGGTCGGCTGGCGCTGGATCTTTCTCATCAACCTGCCGGCCTGCGCGCTTATCGTCTGGGCGGTACCGCGCCTTGTGTCGGAAGCGCGCGAGGCGCGGAGGCGGCCGATCGACTTTGTCAGCGTCGCATTGATGACCGCCGCGCTCGGTCTGTTGATCGAAGCCTTGCTGCACATCAGGTCCGACACAGGTGTCGCAATCGCGGGGCTCGCCTTGAGCGTATGTCTGGCCTTCGGTTTCGTGTTTCGGCAGAAACGCCGGGAGGAGCCGCTTCTCGACCCGGACGTGTTTGCCCAGCCGGTCATGATCGGCATCGCGGCGCTGCTGTTTGCCGTGTCGGTCGGATATTGGGCTGTGCTCGTCTTCCTCCCCCTGTTTCTAGCCTCGGCCTTCGGCTGGTCGCCTGAAACAGCCGGCCTTGCGCTTTTGACCGCGACCCTGCCGATGCTGTTTCTGCCGCCGGTCGGCGGGCGTCTCGTCAACCGGCTGGGCTGGCGGCTTCATTTCACCTTTGCGCTGGCCTTCGTCGCCGCCGGCAACATCCTGATCGCGGCCGCCCTCGCCGCCAACGATCCGGCGCTTTTGCTGCCGTCGATCCTCGCCGGCCTCGTCCTGGTCGGCATGGGCGCGGCGCTTGCACACCCGCAATTGTCCGGCGCCGTTGTCGCCCTGGTGCCGGCTGACCGCGCCGGCATGGCCTCGGCGGTCACCATCGTCATGCGCCAGGCCGGCTTTGCGATCGGCATCGCGATCCTCGGGGCGGTGCTCAATGCCGACAACGGGACGGCCCATTATGTCTGGCTTTTCGTTACAGCGGCGGCGGCCGCGCTGGCGGGGCTCACGGCGGCACTGGTCTTTCTCCCGTCGCGCGGCGACCGATCGACCGGACCGGATGGTTGAACCGCCTTCCACGGTGCCGGGCCTTTCCGTGATCGCAAGCACACAGACCGGCAACCGGATTACCGGCGCCCGCCGATATCCCTCGCCCGCACGGATTTACCCGTGACGAAATTGTACCCGTCGACGACAAGCTGGAACGTCACGTCCAGTTCCTCCATGGATTGCGGCGAAAACAGCATGACGAATCCTTCCCATCCCCGCCGCTTGTCGGCCCAGGGATGGCGCACCGCCCATCCCATTTTGACCGCCTGCCTGGCACGTTCCGGCGACAGCGAGGCGTGCAGGCTGCCGTCCGGGTGCATGTGCGCAAACTCACGCCCTCCGACAATCACATCCGGACGGCTTAACGCGAGCTCCTCCCTGAGCCAGAACCCCTTGGCGCCCGGCAGCGAAACCACCGTCGGGCGAATGTCCACCTTGGGCAGGGCCGCGACGCGCCGGAGCAGCTCGGCGTTGATTTCGGGAAGTGTTTCGACCCAGAGCTGCACATGCGGCACGCGTGTCGAGGTTTCCGGGGGCGGCGTCGGGCGCTTCGGCAGGTGTTTGTATCCCGCCAGGGCGGTGCCGGTTGAAAGCGCGATCGCGACAATTGCCGCCATCACCCAGAGGAAAAACGAGGCGTCCGCGCTGCGGGCGGCATGCCTGCGCCCTGCGTGTGAAACGCCGCCGGGCACTGCAATGGAAATCTGTTCTGTCATGGTTTCGCTCCTGCACGGAACCCGGCGGCCGAACCGAATTGCCCGGCCGCCGAGGCCCGGTTTATTTGCCGCTCAGCTGGCGCAGCGCGCCCGCCCAATCCTCGACGTGATGGGACAACACAATGCGGCCGTCCTTCACGGTGTGAATATCGATCGTCAGGATATCGAACGCCCGGCCCTGTCCGTCAACGCCGAACATCGGGCCCTTCGGCGTGCCCGTGGCGCGGCCGCGCACGATGACCTTGTCCCCCGCCTCGATCACCTCGGCCATCTCCCAGTTAGAGCGTCGGGCGAGTAATCTGGATCATTTGATGTTTCAATTCAGTTCACTCGGCTAGGCGAACATCGCCGCGCGATATGGTATATCGGGCAAGATGTTCAACGACGCCGATGGGCTGAATTGAGACACCGAAGGCCGGAAGATCAGGCTTGCTGGACGTCGTTGCGATCCTCTTGTGGTCAGGAAGACCACCGCGAAGATCGCGCCTAGCCAGCAAGCCTGATCTTCCGGTCAAATGAACCAGATTACTCGCCCGACGCTCTAAGATCCGGGATCAGTTTGCCGAACCCGGAAACCTGCTTGACGAACGCATCGGCGGACTTCGTCCGGCCGGAATAGTCGCCGATGCTTTTCCAGTCCTCCGCCAGGGTCGCGCGAACCGCCGCGGCGGCCTTTTCCGACGTCGGATCGCTCAGGAATTCATAAAACGGTTCGACGGCGGCCCGTTGCCCGGCCATGGCTGGCAGGCCCGCCGTCGCCGCGATCAGGGCCAGCGCCCCGCAGAATGAAATCAACAGTTTTTGCATCATGTCCTCCAGTCTGAATGGTGCAGACCGCGCCGGGCCAGTTCCCGACTGCGGTAAAGGCGAATATGGACAAGCGCGGTTTGAATAATAATATGGGACAAATAAGTTTCACTGTTCTGGAATTCGAACAATGCTCGATCAGCTCCGCCAGATCGCGATCTTCGCCAAGACGGTCGACCACGGGTCGTTCCGGGCCGCGGCCCGGGCCCTGGACATCTCTCCGTCGGTTGTCAGCCATCACATCGCCCAGTTGGAGGCGCAACTTGGCACGGCGCTGCTCTATCGCTCGACGCGCAGACTGTCGCTCACCGGCGACGGGGAACGCCTGCTCGCCGAGGCGCGGATCATGATCGATGCCGCCGAGGCCGGTCTGCAGGCGGTCGCCGATCATGCCGCCCAGCCCTCCGGCACCCTGACGGTGACGGCGCCGGCGGTGCTCGCCCATTCGAATTTCGTCGACCAGGTCGCGGCGTTCACCAAAACCTATCCGAGGGTCCGTCTCGATCTCGATTTCTCCGACCTGCGCCGCGAGCTGATCGCCGACGGCATCGACGTCGCCATTCGCATGGGCACGCTGCGCGACAGTGCGCTGCTGGCGAGAAAACTCCAGGACGTCGAGCGCAAGCTGGTCGCCGCGCGCACGTACATCAAGGGCCGCCCGGCGCCGGCCGCGCCCGACGACGTGGCCGCATGGGACTGGGTGGAACTGGCGCAGGCGCCTAGAAGGCCGGAATTCCGCAAACCCGGCACACCGCCGGTGCGGATCGACCCGGAGATCCGCATCAACGTCAACGACGCCCATGCGCTCTACCGGCTGGCGCGCGCCGGCGCCGGGCTCGCGATCCTGCCGGACTTTCTCGTCGAGGCCGACCTGGCGTCGGGGGATATGGTCCATGTGCTGGCCGACTGGGGCGTCGCCCCGGTCGGCGTCTACGCCGTCTGGCCGCCGAACGCGCCGAAGGGCGGACTGACGGCGCGGTTTGTGGAGAGCCTTGCGGGTCGGACGGCCGGGTTGCGGTGAGTGGGTGAGATCTTCGGGAGCTCGTTCGACGGATCATGGCCTCGATAAGCCGACGGCAGGATCATTTTTCGGAGCCCTGCGACGTCTCTACCGTCCGCGCCTGACTATCTTAGCGGGAATGGCGCATCGCCGCTTTCGGGCCAAACCGGACTCTTTCCATCGGAGCTCAATGATGCGTTTTCATCCCAGTTTTTGGACCTCGGCAGCGATCGCGAAAGTTGGACAGCGGACCATACTGACGTTCAAGCATATCACGAAGCATATGGTGACTCTTGCGCTGGAGCACAGCATTGCGACATACTGGTGGCCAGCTGGTCTTCCCGCTGACCTCAAGAGAACCTGCATCTGATATCGCTTGGGTTAAGCTTTCGCATTCGTGTGCATTTGGGCCGTCGATTCAGGCGGCTGTGTCTGGGAATGGGGTAAACCCTTGGATCTAAATTTTTGGTGCCTTGTTAGCTCGCCAAGTACCAAATGATCTGGATAGTCCCAGGGTGATACGTCCGGCGCAGATACAGAACCTTCTCGACGGCCCCGAAATACCGACAAGCTTTGGGGGAGTTGCCGATCTTCTCAGCTTGTTGGAGATCTTTAAATTTGCGCCGAAATGTTTTCGTTGGTCTTGAAAATTTCTTCAACTCAAATCACAAAATTTGCAGGAAGTGCCCCGAAATTCCGTGCAGATCTACACGCAAGGGTGCTGGCACTTCCCCAGATTTGACCAATGTGTTGTAGCGCCAAAGGCGCTTAATGGCACATGAAAACAAAGCGAAAGGCACTATCGTTGGTAAGGCCGCCGACGAGCCTGCAAAACCTGCGCGTTTATCGAAAGAATATTGGCCAAACAATGAGGGCGGCCCCTATCAATATCGCTGCGATGCGCTTGGCCGGGTCCAACGGTCCTCGGAACCATCCGGCAAATGAAATCGAAACGAGAGCAACGCCCAGCAGAGCCAATGGAATGGTCAGCATTCCGCTTGCGTCACCCGACAGGATCAGGGCGGGGTTGTATGCAAAGGCAAAGGGCAAAACGAATGCGGGCCAACCAAATCGAAGTGCTGCCAAGGCCGTCCGCATTGGGCCGGCGCCCGAAAGAGAAGCCGCTGCGAAAGCCGCGATCGCAACGGGCGGTGTGATCATCGACATCATCCCGAAGTATAGAACAAAGAGATGCGCTGCGATTGGCTCAATTCCAAGCCTCACAAGCGCTGGCGCAACCAGTGCCGCCAACAACACGTAAACCGCAATGGTCGGCATCCCCATCCCGAGTATGATGGAGACAGCTGCTGCCAGAAACAGAAGTGTAAGCACTTCGTCCTTTGCAAAGGATACGAGATATGAGGTCATTCCAAAGCTAAGTCCGGTCTCGTTCAAAACCCCTATCACGATGCCCGCCGAGGCGGTGATGACGACGATCTGAGCAAAGCTTGGGCCTCCCACCGCGATTGCGGCTGCCAATCGATCCGGGCGCAAGCCGCACCGCGCACCTGGAAGAAAAACGGCCAGAAGCAAGAGGGTGCCACAGGCGACCAGTCCGGCAGTTGCCGGTTGAAAGTTCAGTGCAAAAAGCGACCAGATCAGACCCAGGAACGGCAGCACGAATACCCAGCCCTTGCCGAGCACCTGGCGAGGTGTAGATCGCTCTTCGGCCGGTGTGCCGGAGATGCCCTCGCGTGCTGCCACGAGGTCCGCTTGCAGAAAAAGAGCGAAATAATAGAAGACAGCGGGCAGGAGTGCGGCAAAGACGACGTCGGAATAAGGGACGTTGAGGAATTCTGCCATCAGGAAGGCTGCCGCGCCCATCACGGGGGGCGTGAGCTGCCCGCCGGTTGAAGCAACAGCTTCAATGCCGCCCGCGTTCTCTGGCTTGAAACCTGACCGGCGCATGAGCGGAATGGTGATAACGCCCGTGGTCGCGACGTTGGAAACAGCACTTCCCGAGATGGAGCCGAAGAGTGCGGAAGCGGCAACTGATATCTTGGCTGCGCCACCGCGGAAACCGCCCATCACAGCCGTTGCGAGGTCAGTGAAAAACGCGGCACCGCCAAAATGGTCGAGCAGCCGTCCAAAGGCGACGAATACGACCACAACGGTCGCCGCGATGGCAAGAGGGGTACCAAGGACCCCACCGGTATCCAGCGCCAGTTGAGAAGCAAGCCGTTCGGGCGAAATCGGCAATGCCTGGAACTGCCCTGGCAGCGCCGAGCCCCAAAGACCGTATGCGGCGAATGCCAGTACAACGATCGTCAGGGGCCAGCCCGCAACGCGGTAAAGGGCCAGAAGGAGGGTGACAATGATTGCGACGGAGACCCAAAGCGCCGCAGCAGGATCGATGGTGGCCGCAAGGGACAGATCAGGATAGTTCAGCGCCAGCCACAGCCCTCCTGCCAGAGCAATTGCAGCCAGCGAGAAGTCGATGGGCCTGCCGATTGCTGTCGACACGCGCTTGATCGGTGAGGTCAGGAAAACATGGGCAATCGCCAGCCCGAGAACAGCTGCCAGAAACTGCTCTGTATAGATGGCCAGGCGCAGCGTCCTGTGCAGACCTGCTACCCAGGCCAGCGAAATCCCGCACATGCCAACCGCAATGATGTGTGCGGTCAGCAAAACACCGGAACGTGTCTCGGGTCTTGCGGGAGACGGGACTTTGCTCACTCAATCAGTCCGACTTCGCGGTAGAACCGTTCCGCCCCTGAGTGGAAGGTCGACCCCTCGACCTTCACCGCCATGCGCGACGGGTCGAAACGGCGGAAGGATCCATGTATCTCCGAAAGCGCCGCCTTGTTTTCGTAGAGCGCCTTCACAACAGCATAAACAGCGTCATCAGCAGCGTCTGCATGTGTCAGCAACGCATACTGATAGCCGACCAGGTCAACCGGCTCCGTGATTTCGGGTAGACGCTCTACAGGTTCGACGCGGCCGACATAGCTGCCGGGCAGGGATTTGCCAACGGCTGCTGCGGCTTCTTCGCCATCGATGACCGTGATAAATCTGACTGGCACCTGTGCCATTGTTTGACGCACCACTCCAGAGCCCGGCGCCAGCATCACACCCGCGACCGTTCCCTGCGCCAGCAGTTTTGCGCCTTCCACAAAGTTTGGCACCGGCACTCCGTCAAGATCATCAGAGCTGAGCCCGGCTGCTTCAAAAACGGCGTCCTGCATGACGCTGACAAGCTTCTGACGTGCATATCCGACAGGGAAGGGCTGCCCGCGCAGGTCTTCAAGAGAGGTGATATCGCTGTCTGCAGCGACCATGATCCCGACCTCGAATGGTTGAAGCATTGCAGCCACTCGGACGTTCGGATTGGCATTGCCGTCGAAGTTACCTGTGCCTTGTGTCGCAAAGACAGCCTCAAACGTGTTGGAGGTCGAGAAATCGATCTCACCACGGTTCAGTGCAGGGATAAAGACGGAAGAGCCACCTTGACCGACAGCGCGCATGCTGAGGTCGGTGTTCTCGGTGACGACCTGCGCGACACCTGCCGCGATTGTATAGCCCAGCGATCCTTGTGGCAGGGTCCCTATTGCGACGGGCCCTGACTCTGCTTGGGCGGTTGCACCGGTTGCGATGGCAAAAACGGCAGCAAACGCGCTGGCCTTGAAGGTCTTCATGGTGACGTCTCCTTTGTCGGTTTGTTATCGGATGGGCTCTGGCTCGGCCTTGATTGTTGGGAATTGGTTTTGTCCCTGCGCATTTTTCACGCGATGACCTGTGTTGTTTGCGATGTGAACTGCGGCGGAAGATCGGATGCGGAGTGAGGCATCGATATCAATGTCTTGAGCCAAGAGCCCGCGGGGGTACCCAGCGACGCCAGCTGATCCGCCATGTCAAAGTGATTTGCCTTCGGGATCTGAACACAGGCAGCAAGCTTGCCATGTCTTGCAAGGGCCGCGGCATAGGCGCGTGACTGTCGTATGAACTCCGGGGATTCCGCCTCACCGAAAAGAATATGCAACGGCAGGCGCGTCTCGCTTATACGTTCAATAGGGCTGAGAGCCTTCTGCTCTTGCGGTGTCAGGTCGATGTAATTGCGCCGAGCGCTCAAGAGCACAGGGGCAAGATCATATGACCCGCTCAGGCAAAGCACCGCGCGCAGTGCAGATACAGGCAAGGCCTTCCCCAAATCGCAGGAAGCCAACAAGGCGGCCATATGCGCGCCGGAGGAATGGCCCGATATCAGGATTTCCTGCGCCCGTCCGGTTTTCACAAAAGTCTCATAGGTCCAGACGAGGGCGCGCGTAATCTGTTCAAAAACCTCTGGCATTCGTTTTTCGGGCAGAAGGCCAAATTCCGGCACAACAAAGGGCACATTGATGGACTGCATGGCCGGCGCGAGAAAGCTGCAGCCTTCCTTTGACTGTCCTCGCCAGGCCCCGCCATGAAGGTGAAAGTGTACGATAGGGCCAGTGGCATCGAAGACGTCAATGCGCTCACGCGGATCCTGCCCATACGCGTGTTCGGAATAAAGGATTTCTGTTCGGCAATGTTCACTGCGCTCGGACCAAACCTTGATCAGATCGTCCATATTGGGCGCCCAACATGACTGATCATAGGCGCGATCCAACGCATTCTGGGTGTAATTCAAATATACTTTTTCGGTATTGGACGTGGACTTATACCCCAAGAATTATCTCCTTAATGGCCTGATGCCAAATGATCACACTATGAATACGTTTGGGTATTGCCTTTTGAAGCTGTTTTTATAACATTTTGTAATGTTGCTTAATCATAGAGAGCTTCGAGTATTCCTTTCGATCGCCCGGGCTGGTTCGATCAATGCAGCTGCTGAGCTCATTGGCATGACGCAACCCGCGCTCAGCCGCTCACTCAGACGACTGGAAGAAACGCTTGGTGCGCCGCTTTTTCAACGGCATGCGGGCGGGATGACGCTGACGTCTTTCGGTCAAGCGGTTAAGCGGCATGGCGAAAGAGTGGAGTTTGAGACCTCTCGTCTGATCGAAGAAATCCGAATGCTGAACGGTGCCGCCTCAGGTTTTGTCCGTGTCGGGCTTGTGCCCAGCGCGGTGAACACCTTGCTCACTCCGACATTGGCAGCGGTCAACAAGATCGCACCCGACATCCAGGTGCAGGTCATCGAAGGGGCTGGGGATACGATGCTGGGTGCGGTCGCCAGCGGCCATGTCGAATTCGCGATTATCGGGGACATTACCATCGATTTTGCGCCGGACGTGGTTGTCACCCCGATCGGCGATGAAGAGGTATGTGTCGCGGCCCGGACGAGCCACCCGATATTCTCTCGCGGTCAACTGGACCTCGAAGACTTGAAAACCTACCGCTGGGTACTCCCCGAAAAGGGCAACGCGATCTGGGTCGGTTTCGACAACCTGTTTCGCAGGAACGGACTGGAGCCGCCAACGCCGGTTGTCGCGACAAATTCGGTTCATACCCTCAAAGCACTCGTCTGTGGGGGAAACTACCTTACGATGATGACACGGGTTATCTTTGAGCAAGAAGAAAACAGCGGCCTTGTGCGTCCTATTCCGCTTCCCGTCACCCACTGGAGACGGGAGCTCATGTTGGTGCGGCGAAACCGCGTGAACTCATTTCCGGCAGAGAAGCTGTTCCTGGCAGAGCTCATTAGACAAGCCCAAAAAATGGATGCGCCTGTATGAGGCTCTCCGTACTTGGCTCAGATACTGCCTTGGCTGCTCGGTGACCGTTTGCCGGGTCCCGCCGGTGTTCTGTAGCCCGCCGCGCGCTATCTCGCACAACCTGGATGTCCGCTTCTACACTTGTTCCCGGATGCTTTCGTTACTTCGGCGAATGACCGGAATTTACCCAATTCCGTCAATACGGATCCTACCGCACGACGTGCCAAAACTACTCCCAGACTTCAATGAAACCCACTGAATGATCTAGCCTCGCATTGCAGCATCATATGGCGTCTTATCCTTCTGGGTCTGCGCCGACAAAAACACCCCTCCCGACAAGGACGGGATACGCGCTACAGGGGACACCTCTTATCTCATCGACGCCCAACACAGTCCGTTGTAAACATCTCAAAACCTCAATTTCGGAGACCCGAAACCATGGACCGTTTAACCGGCGGCTGCCAGTGCGGTGCCGTCAGGCTGGTGGCCTCCGGTCGCCCCGACCGGGTCGGCGTCTGTCACTGCCTCGATTGCCGCAAACATCATGGCGCCCTGTTTTATGCCGCCGCCGTTTTCCCCGAGGAGGCGGTCACGGTCGAGGGCGCAACACATCACTATGAAGGACGGCACTTCTGTCCGCGCTGCGGCTCGTCGGTCTTTGCCAGGAGCGATGACGAAATCGAAGTGCATCTGGGCGCGCTCGATGAACCCGACCGGTTGAAACCGACCTACGAACTCTGGACCGTGCGCCGCGAGAGCTGGTTGCCGCCGTTTCCGGGTGCTGAGCAGTTTGAGAGGAATCGGGAGTCCGGGGGGAGTGAGGAGGGGTAGTGCCTGAGGGTTTGCTGGCCGGGTGAGGCTTGTTCCGTTCGGGGACGGAGGTGGGGGCTGAGCAAAGCTGACCTCAGCGATTTTCTCGATTAAAACAGAGCCATGAAACCCAACAACCTCATCCTGAGGCGCGAAGCGAAGCGGAGCCTCGAAGGACGATCCAGTGCACGCCATCCGTCCTTCGAGGCTCCGCTTCGCTTCGCGCCTCAGGATGAGGTTGAGGAAAATGAACACGTTGTGTTGTGGGACCTCTCAACTAATCCCGCCCCCTCGACCGAAAGCATCGCCAGCACCTCGGCATGAAGCTCCCGCGTCGCCGCCGACACGATGCGCCTGTCCGAATGGAAACCCAGCGCGTCACCGTTCCAGTCGGTGATGACGCCGCCGGCGGCGCTGACGACACCCGCAAGCGGCAGGAAGTCAAATGGCTTCAGGTCATAGTCGACGACACAATCGACAAAACCGGCCGCCAACAGGGCGTGCGGATAACAATCATGACCAAACCGCCGCGTCTGTCCCGCCCGCATCAGCCGGGCATGGACCTCCGGCTCATGAACAAACAGCTTGTCGGCCTCATTGATGGTGAGGATCGCATCGGAAAGCCGTTTCCTGCCCGACGTCCGGATCGGCCTGCCGTTCAGCGTCGCTCGCCGCCCCGCCTGCCCGACGAACACTTCCTCCAGAGCCGGCATCGAGATCATCGAATAAAGCGGCTCGCCCTTTTCCAGACAGGCCAGAAGAAATCCGAACGCGGGATGGCCGGAAATGAAGCTGCGCGTGCCGTCGATCGGATCGATGACCCAGACATGGTCCCGGGTCAGATCCCCTGCCCCGAACTCCTCGCCGAGGATTTCATGGCCCGGAAAGGCGCATTGGATAAGCGCCCGCGCATCGCGCTCAATGGCAAGGTCGGCCGCCGTCACCGGGCTTTCATCCGCCTTCCGGTCGATGGCAACCGGCGAACGGAAATGTTTCAAGGCGGTCGCGGCGGCCATCCCTTGTATGGCGCCCGCCGTTTCCCGCACCGCATCCATCATCCCTGTATCCGCCCGCATCTTGCGCCTCCACGCACACGTGCGAAGGCTGGGTTTGTCATTGTCATAGCGCCTTCAGCCAGTCGTCCCATCGCGGATCCCGCATCACCGCCCGGGTCCGCATATGCTTCCAGGCGCCATATTTGAAATAGTCGAAATCGAGCGCCGACAGCCTGTTCTGGACCATGGCCCAGGTCGACCATTTCAGATCGACGAGCGCCTTGAAGATGGTGATCCGCGTCGCCGTCCGCGGATCGACCCTGCCGAAATATTCCTCGATCACCTCGTTTTCCGTGTCCGGGTCGAAGCACATTTCCACAAACCACAGGGCGAGCTCGGCGCAGCGGTCGTTGTTGGAGGCATATTCGAAATCGACGAGCGTCACGCCATCATCGGCATCCAGCAGGAAATTGCCGGCGAGCGTGTCGTTCATGCACGGCACCAGATCGAGACCGGCAGCGTTGAGGGCATCCTTTGCCTGCCGGTATCGGGCGTTCATCCAGGTGAAATCCTGCGGGAAATGGCCCCGGAATTCCAGCGCCTGTTCGAAATGCTCCTCGATCATGTCCATCGTCGTCTTCTGCAGGCTGAGATTGTCGGCATTGTTGAAGGCTCGGAGCGCGGCAACCGCATTGTTGCGCACCGTCCGGTCCAGAAAGTCGCCATTGGTGGAGGTGCGCAATCCTTCGATGAATGCGAAGACCTCGACGCCGGTTGCCGGGTCGAAATGAACGACCTCGGCGCCCACGCCGACCTCATGGGCGCGGACGCTCGCTTCATGGGCCGCCTTGCGCTCGATGAAATATTCCGTGCCTTCGCCGGGCACTTTCAGGAAATAGGTGCGCGCCCGGTCGGTGAGAAAGATCCGCCAGTTGGCATTGCTGATGCCGCCCGGAACCGGCTCATAGGCGAGCCCGTCCAGAGGCCAGCCGGGCACGGCCCGGATCGCGGTTTCGGCTTTCTTTTCGGCATCGGTGGCGGCGTCACCCAACAAACGTCTCGACATCGGGTCCCCCTAAAGCTTTGCCAGCCAGCGGTCGCAATGCGGACCGTCGGCATTGAAGATGGCGCGCAGCAACCGCCACTCGGCGTATTTGACGAACTCCACATGCGCGCGCTCGGATCTGGCGAAGCTGATGAAACCCCACAACGCCCATTTCAGGTCGTCGGCAATCCCGTAGAGCATGCAGCGGTTGAAATGCGCTTCGCGGCATTCGCCGTCATAGATTTCGAGAACCGACCGGGCGAGGTCCGGGAATTGCGCGATCTCGACAATCAGGCTCCCCAGATCGAAATAGGGATCGTGATTGCCGGCGCTGTCGAAATCGACCAGGCGAATATCCGCGGACTTGCCGATCATGACATTCGACGCGACGCCGTCGCCGTGCGCGGGAACCGGGGAGATGCCGGCCGCCGCAAGCGCCTTTGCGCAGAAGCGGACCTTGTCAAGAACAGCCGGCATCGTCTTCGGGACCTTGATGGCTTCGGCCTCGACGATGGCGACATAGGCTTCGATCGTTTCGAAGACCGACCTGCCTATTGGCAGGGCGGGCCCGTCATGGATCGCCTTTTTGGCTTTCACGGTGTTTTCAAGAACCGCCGGATCCTCGAAGTCGTCGACCTTGCCCCAGCGCCAATCGGCGTCGAGCCGTTCAAACAGATAGCTGCCGGTCTGCTCATCGGCATCGATCAGGCGCGCGCCGACCTCAAGATCCGAGGCCGATCTGGCCCCCGCGTGCACGCCGGCCTCCTCAAAGAAGCCGGCCATGTCGGGATAGCGCACTTTCAGGAACAGTTTTTGTCGGCCGATATCGACATTGTAGCAGGCGCTCTCCACGCCGCGATGAATGGGCGACACCACCGACCCGATGCTCGGTTCGTACCGCACGCCCGCACCCTTCGTGGCCGCGAACGTCATGAGGGCGGCTTCGGCCGCGGCCTCGCTCGGATTGTCTGGTGAACCCGGCGGCTTCATCTGTCGTTCTCCTTGAAACGGGCCCCGGCCGGCCGCGAAATCAGACGGGCAAGAATGGCGGTCATGGCTTCGAATCCGGCGCGGACATCCGCGTCGGTGGTAAATTCCAGCGGCGAATGGGTGATCCCGTTCTGCGACGGGACAAACAGAAGCGTCGATGGACAGACGGATTGCAATCGCACGGCATCGTGCCCGGCGATCGTCGTCAGCTTCAGGGGACCGATGCCGGCATCGGCAAGCGCCCGTTCGGCATCCTCAAGCGCCGTTTCATCGAAGCAGACGACGCTGCGGCGCTCGCGCGACGAGACGGCAAGATCGCATCCGGACTGCCGGGAGATCGTCGTCATGCTTTCGTCGATCCGGGCAGCGGCCCTCTTCAGGGCGGCTTCGCTCGGCGAACGAACCTCGATCCAGAGCTCGGCCCGCTCGACGATCGTGTTGGGAGAATTCGGCTCAAGCACCATCCGGCCGACCGAACTGTGCAGCGTTTCGCGAGCCTCTTGCGCGAGCGCTTCGATCTCGACGACCAGATGCGACGCGGCAAGCAATGCATTGCGTCTTTGCGCCATCGGGGTCGGACCGGTGTGGTCGGCCTTGCCTGTCACGACGACGCGGAGTTTCTCGGCGCCCCAACAGGCTTCGACGAGCGCGATCGCGCGTCCGGCTCTCTCCAGTTCGGTTCCCTGTTCTATGTGAAGTTCCAGATAGTGGTCGGGCCGCGGTGCTTCGCCGGAACCGAGATAGCCGGTCATTTGAAGCGCATCCTTCAGGAGGATGCCGTCGCCATCGCGGAGCCGCCAGGCGTCCTCCAGGTGCAGCGCACCGGAAAAGACAGAGCTGCCGATCAGGCTCGGCTGAAACCGGGCACCTTCTTCTCCGGTCCAGCAGGTGACGACATAATAGCGAAAGGCAGGATGAACCTGTCCCGCGGCAATCCGCTCCTTCAGGAACAGGGCGGCAACGCAGGCGCAAACCACGCCCAGGCACCCGTCGAAGTTTCCGCCATTCGGCTGGCTGTCGAGATGCGATCCGCAGAAAAAGGCCCTCTCACTGTCCGTGACACAGAGGTCGAGCACGCCGAATATGTTGCCGACCGGATCGATGATGACGGTAAATCCGTGATCCCTGAGCCAGCCGCACAGATGGTCTCTGGCGCGTTTTTCTTCCGGGCCGGCGGCCAGGCGCGAATAGCCGCCCTCCGCCGTCTTTCCAAAGGTGCCGAACGCCTGCAGCAGGTCCAGAACCTGATCCTGGAAAGCTCTCGGATCCGAGATGTGGCTATCCATGGATCACGTCCATTCCGGATCGATCGAACACGGCTTTGAAGTCCTTTGCGGGTTTTGAATCGGTCACAAGCCTGTCGATGGCGTCAAATCCGGCCGTGCGGATATTGGCGGTCTTGCCGAATTTGCTGGCATCCGCGAGCATCACCTTGTTGCGGGTGCTTTGCATCAGCGCCTGCCGGATCCGGGCCTCGTTCTCCTCGAAATCCATGAACCCGCGCTCGCCGTCGATCGCCGCCGTTCCCATGAAGACGGTGTCAAAGAGGTAATTGCGGATGTAATCGACGGTGTCGTAACCGACGAGGTCGAGTTCGATCTTGCGGAGTTCGCCGGGCGTGACAAAGACCGAAACCCCGAAATGTTCCCGCGCCGCGAGCGCCACATTCAGCGAGTTGGTGTAGAGTTTCAGATCCGAAAAACGCCCGAGCTGTTTCGCCAGCGCCTCGGTTGTCGATCCCGTGTCCAGGAAAATGGAGGTGTGGTCCGAGATCAGTTCCACGGCCTTCTGGGCGATGGCGATCTTCTCCTTGGCCGACTTCTGGGCGCGCTGCCTGATCGGTTCGTCGCGTATCTTGCCGACTCCGATGGCGCCGCCATGGATGCGCCGAAGCAGACCCTTCGATTCCAGATCTTTCAGGTCCCGCCGAACCGTTTCGTCCGAAACGCCCAGGCCGGTCATCAGCTCGGAAACGGTAATCTTGTCGTCCGCCTGGATTTTTTCCAGAATATATTCGTGGCGATGGCTGTTCAGCATGGTTCGTTTCCGTCTCTGGGTCATTCCGGAACCTGCGATGACGGTTTCTTGTCATCGATCAGATGGCAGGATACCTGGCCGCCGCCAGGAAGAGGCGTCGCGCCGGGATCAATCGTTTTACATTTTTCCAGGGCGCGCGGGCAACGGCTCCGATAGGAACATCCCGAGGGAATGTGGACCGGGCTCGGCGGTTCGCCCTCGAGCAGATAATCCCGGGATTTGAAAGGATGATCGTCGAGCGTCGGAACCGCGCTCAGCAAGGCCCGCGAATAGGGGTGCGTCGGGTCTTCGAACATGGTCCTGTTGTCCGTCAGTTCCACGATGCGGCCGAGATACATGACGGCGATCCGATGGCACACCTTCCGGACCAGCGCCATGTCATGCGAGATAAAAATGTAGGTGAACCCGTGGGTTTTCTGCAGCCGGTCGAACAGTTCGAAAAGTTTCGACTGCTCGATCTGATCGAGCGCCGACAAGGTCTCGTCCAGGATCATCAGCTTCGGTTCGAGCACCAGCGCGCGCGCAATGTTTATCCGCTGCCGGTCCCCGGCCCCGAGCCCGACCGTCAGTTCGTTCCCGATCGCCGGGTCGAGCCCGACCTCGATCATGGCGGCGCGAACACGTTCCCTGACCTCGCTTTTGCGGCAGATGCGGTGGATGAGCAGAGGCTCCGCGATGATCCGTGCAACCGACATGCGCGACGGCAGCGAACTGTAGGGGTCCTGAAGCAGGAGCTGAAACGACCGGCGCATCTTCGTCAGGTCCCGGCGACTCAATTGCGACAGATCCTGACCTTCAAACGTGATCACGCCGTTGTCCGGCTCTTCGAGCCAGGCCAGAAGGCGCGTCAGCGTGGATTTCCCGCAACCGGATTCCCCGACGATACCGATATTTTCGCCCTGGCGGATATCAATCGACATGCCCCGGATCGCCTGCACCGCGTTCATGCCGCGGAAGGTGCCCTTTTTGCGGACATGATAGGTCCGGTGGACATCGCTGACCGACATCAGCGTCGGGGCTTGCGCCGCTTCCGGCACCTGGACGTCGGCGCCCCAGATGCGCGGCAACCGTTCCAGGATCGATTTGGTATAGGCGTGCTGCGGCGCGGAAATCAGGTCGTTCGGACTTGCGGTTTCGACGATCTTCCCCGCCTGGAGAACCATGACCCGGTCGGCGATGGTCTCCACGACGGGCAGCGACGAGGAAATGAACAGGATTGCGGTCGAGAACCGGTCTCGCAATTCCCTGATCAGCCGGATGATCTGGGCCGCGACCGTCACGTCCAGCGCCTGGGTAATGTTGTCGGCGATCAGGATTTCCGGATTGGTGACGAGCGCGTCGACAATCATCACCCGCTGCATCATGCCGCCCGAAAACTGAAACGGAAATTCATGAAACCTCACCTCCGGAGAGGGAATGCGAACCGCACTGAGCACGTCCAGCACGCGCTCGGTGGCAGCGGATTTCGACAGGTCCGGCTGCACCGATCTCAGTTTTTCGACAATCTGGTCGCCGATGGGAAGGGTGGGGTCGAGCGCGCCGGTCGGGTTGGAGCCGATATAGCCGATCCGGTTCCCGCGTATGCCGGTCAGCTCCGCGTCGGAGAGTTGCAGTACGTCGCGCCCCTCGAACAGGACCTCGCCGCTCCGCGTCACCAACGGTTCGGAAAGTCCGTTGACGAGAGCGCGCGCCAACACGGTCTTTCCGGATCCGGCTTCGCCGATAAGACCGAGGACACAGCCGGTTTCGAGCGCGAAGCTGATGTCGTTCAGGATCTTCATTCCCGGGTTGGATTGCACACCGACGGTCAGGCCCTTGACCTGAAGAGCGATCTTGCTGCCAGACATCAGGCCGCCCCCTTCAAGACATCGTTGCGGGCCTTTTCAAGCGCTGCCCCCATCAGGTTCAGGCTGGTGAGCGTGACGAGCAGAAGCACGCCGGGCATTGTCGCGATCCACCACGCATTGATCAGATATTTTCGACCGTCGGCGATAATGCTGCCGAACGACGGTGTCGGCGGCTGAATGCCGAGACCGATGAACCCCAGGATCGATTCGAAGATCATCATGCGGGCAACGTCGAGGACAGCGACGAAGGCAATCGGCGGCAGAATGGCCGGCGCCAGGAAAAGAAACAGGATGCGCCAGTCGGAGGCGCCGAGCACGCGCTCGGCCCGGATATATTCCCTGCCCTTTTCGGAAAGCGTCACGCTGCGCGCGACACGGGCATAAAGCGGCCAGCTTGAAAGTCCGAGCACCAGAATGATCGCGGGGACGGTCGGCCGGGACACGCCCAGGATCGTGATCGCCAGAATGATGAACGGGATCGACAATTGCGCATCCGTGACGCGCATGATGATCGTGTCGATCCAGTTGCCCTTGAAGCCCGAATAGAGACCAAGGCCGCACCCGATGGTGAACATCATGATCACGCTGGCGCATCCGATCAGCACCGACCAGCGCAGGCCGACCAGACACCGTAGCAGCAGGTCACGGCCAAGGTGATCCGTGCCCAGAGGATGCGCCCAGGTCCAGTTTTCGCCGAGAAATAGCGGTGGCGCGAACCGGGCCCTGATATTCATTTTGGTCGGGTCGACGGAACTGATTTCAGGATAGATCAAAGCCGCCGCGATCAAGCCGATGAAAACGAACAATCCGACCTTGAAGGACGTCCTGGCCCAGGCGTCCCGGAGCATGCGCTGGGTCGGGGACAGACGGAGCGCGCCGCCGGCCGGCGATGGAACGAGAGAGGTTTTCAGGGCCGCGTCGCTCATCTCAATAATCCAGTCTCGGGTCGATGAAACTCGCGGCGAGATCGACGGCGATGTTGATGAAGACGAACAGGCCGGCGATGAAAATCGCGACGCCCTGGATGATCGGGAAATCCCGTTGCAGGACGGCGTTGATCGTCAGACGGCCCAGCCCCGGATAGTCGAAGATCAATTCGATGACCAGCACGCCGCCGAGCAGGACGCCCAGCTGGATGCCGAAAAGGTTCAGGAGCGGGATCGATGCGTTGCGGATGGCGTGGGCGGCGACGATCCGCGTGCGTTTCAATCCGCGCAGGGGCGCCACGGAGATAAACTCTTCCTGCATCACCTGGGCGATGGAGACCGAGAGCGTGCGAATGATGAAGGGCGACATTTCGATGGCCAGCACGAAGGCGGGCAGGATCGTATATTCGAACCCCCTGTAGCCGATGGACGGCAGAATGCCCCATTGAACGGACAATAAAAGCGCCAGAACCACGCCGAGCCAGAAGCTTGGAATCGAGACAAAGACAGACCCGGCGAAGAAGGCGAGCGTGTCCTGCCATTTTCCCGGGTTCAGGCCCGCCGCGATCCCGAGCGGGAAGGACAGGATCAGCGCAAAGACAATCGACAGCGCCGCAAGCTGCAGCGTGAGGGGAATGCGTTCAAGGATCAGATCCAGAACCTCGGCCCGGTCGGCCCTGGTCGGGTCGTCGTGAGCCGCCGCGCCGACCGTCGCGCCGCTTTTCGGCCGCAGGAACGAATTGCCGAAATCCCCTTGTACGATGTCGCCGAGATATCGGGCGAACTGAACGGGTATCGGATCGTTGAGACCGAGCTCTTCCGCCTTCTGTGCGACCACCTCGTCGGGCGCCATGCCGCCGACGATCAACCGCGCCGGATCGCCGGGCACGACCCGCAACAGGGTGAAGATCGCAAACGTCACGATGAGCAGGACAATGACGCCCTGGAACAATCGCCGGACCAGGAAGTTCACAAGGTACAAGATCTCCCCTCCCCTTTATCGCATGTCGCGTTCGATCTGCCACAGACCAAACGAAAACGACTTGCGCAGGAAAATGTCTGCAGCGTGTTGCGTGAAGCCGATTTCGCGCGACATGCTGCAGGGACGGGTGCCGGTCCGACCGGTCGGACCGGCGCCCGATCTCGTCGCTCAGGCTGCGTTGGTCGCGCTGACCGCGTCCATCATGCCGTTCGGATAGATGTACATCCCCTTCAATTCATCGCGGTAGGCGTGAATGAAGACCGAGGTAAAGAGGCTGAGCGCCGGCGTCTTTTCCGCCAGCATCGGCATCAATTCCTGCTGGATGATCGTCTTGCGCGCGGCCGGATCGGTCGCATTGCGTTCCTTGTCGAGCACCGCATCCAGGTCGGCGTCCTCGATGCCGCAGATCCGCTTCGATGACGAGTGAAAGTGCGTGCGCAGCACCAGATCGGGCTCCGGGGATCCCGTCGCCCAGCCGCAATCGATCATGTGGCCCGGGCCGCCGCCGGGGCGGTCGTAGAGACGGTCGGCCCACGCGGCGATCTCCATGGCGCTGAACTCGATATCGAAGCCCTGCTCCTGCAGCATCGCCGTGATGACCTCGCCATATTCCTTCGTCTTCGGGTAGAATCCGACCGAGGTGATATATTCGAGTTTCGGCAGGCCCTTGCCACCGGGAAAGCCCGCCTCGGCGAGGAACTTCTGGGCCAATTCCGGATCGTATTTCGGATAGTTGGGGGTGTCGACATAGCCGAATTTCACCGGTGAAATCCACGCGTTCGATGGTGTGCCGGAGACGCCGAGAACTTCGAGAATGAGATCGCGATCGATGGAATGGCAGACCGCGCGGCGCAGCCGCCAATCGTTGAACGGCGGTTTCGAGCAGCGGAACCAGAGATATTTGTTTTCAACCGAGACCGCCTCGTTGAGCGAGAAGCCTTGTTTGCTCTTGATCGTCTCGACCTGTTCCGCCTCAAGCCGCTCGATAATGTCGGCCTCGCCCGACAAAAGCGAAAGCATGCGGGTTGTCGCATCTCCGACAAAGGTGAAGTTCACGCCGGGAACTTTCGGCGCGCCACCGACGAAATCCGCATTGGCTTCAAGCACGGAAGTGTTGCCGTCCTGGCGCACGAATTTGAAGGCGCCGGTGCCGTTCGGACGCTCGGCGAGTGTCGCCGGACTGGCAACGTCCTTTGCCGACATGATCGGCAGGAAGGCCGACAGGAACCAGAACAGGCTTGCCGGATAGCCGTGGGCCTTGGTGTTCACATTGGCCGTGTGATCGTCGACCACGTCGACGGTCACGGGTCCCGGATACCATTGGGCCGGACGGTCCGGCTTCGAAGCATATTCGAAGGTCGCCTTGACATCGGCGGCCGTGAACGGCGCGCCGTTGTGAAACGTCACACCCTTTTTCAGTTTGAACTGCAGGGTATGCTCATCCAGAAGCTCCATGCTTTCAGCAAGCTCCATGACAAGTTCATCGGGATTGTCCGGCCGCATCGGGGCGCGGGTCAGATATCCGAACACAAATCCTTCGAAGTTGATCTGGCCCAGCGTGGTGTGGGAACTCGGGTCCCAGTTGCCGGTCAGGTTTTCGGCCGAAAGGAAACTGATTGCCTTGTCGGACCCTGCATAGGCCGGGCTTGCAAAGAACCCTCCGTTTATCAAAGGTGCGCCGGACGCAGCCAAGGCTGCGGCCATCGACGACCTCTTCAGGAATTCACGTCGGTCAAGTGCCATGGTTTTGCTCCCTGTCTTTGGTTTCGTGTTGTTGTGGTTTCGAACTCATTCAACCGCCTCCACCAGGTCCGGCAGGTCGCCGCGCATCACAAAAAACCCTGCCTTGTCTTCAAGATCCCGGCAGAATGCGAGCACGCTTGCATCGCAATATCGCGGGCCGATCACCTGCAACCCGACCGGCATTCCGTTGCGCGACAGACCTGCCGGGATGGATGCCGCCGGATTGCCGGAAATGTTGAAGGGGTAGGTAAAGGGGGTCCAACCCGTCCAGGGCAGGATCTCCGAATTGCTGCCCATGCCGGCCGGCGCTTCGAGCTCGGCATCAAACGGCAGGATCGGGATCGTCGGCATCAACAGGATGTCGAAGGTCTCGAAGAAACGATGAATCTGTGCAGCAAAGACTGCGCGCGCTCTGGTAGCGCCCAGATAGTCCTCCAGGTCGAACTGCCGGGACTGCCTGACGAGATTGGCAAAGCCTGATCCGAAACCGGGCGCCGCGCCGTTTGCCTGCTTGCCATAGGCAACGCCCCGGCCCGCGACCCACAGGGTCTCGAAAATCCGGATCGGATCGTCCCAGTCGGGCGAAACGGTCTCGACGGAAATCCCGAACGTGTCTTTCAACCTGTCGACCGAGTCCCTGACGACGCGGTCGACATCATCGTCGACATCCATTGCAAACAGGGTCGGCGCATAAGCCACCCGCAGTTCGGCCATGTCGATCGTCGTGGCGCAATAGCACAGCCCGTCATCCGGCAGGGCATGGTGATCGCGCGGATCGGGTCCCTTCAGGAGATCGAACAGCAATGCGGAATCCGCTGCCGTCAATGTCATCGGTCCGGCATGCGACAGCATTTCCGTGGCGCTCCACGGATAGGTGGGAATGCGTGCAAGACTGCCTTTCAGGGCGAAGTGTCCGCAAAACGCGGCCGGAATACGGACGGATCCGCCACCATCGGATCCGAGGGCCATCGGAACCATGCCGGACGCCAGCGCGGACGCGGAGCCGCTGGACGAGCCGCCGCTGGTCAGGGACGCGTTCCAGGGGTTTTTCGTGGCGCCGTAATATTCGGAGACACTGGAGCCGCTCCAGCCCATCTCGGTCGTCGTCGTTTTGCCGACGATGATCGCGCCGGCCGCCTCGAGCCTTTCCACGATCGGCGCGGTCTCCGACGGCACGAAGGTCTCGTAAGCGGCCGACCCGCGCGCGGTGCGTCGGCCTTTCACATAAAACAGGTCCTTGACGCCAACCGGCACGCCGTGGAGCGGTCCGAGAATTTTGCCCTTTTTGGCCTCTTCGTCGCGTTGATCGGCGAGCGACAGGGCGTCGTCTTCATAGACGTCGGAAAAAGCGTTTAAAGTGGAATTTTTGGATTTTATGGCAGACAGGCACTGCGCCATGACGGTCCGGGAACTGAGGTCCCCGCGAGCAATATCTCGCGCCATTTTCGCAACTGTTCTTGTCATTCCCGTAGTATCGCATGATTGAATTGTGGAAAATGTGGAATAATTGGTAGCAGTGGAAAATTCAGAAATCAAGTGGCTTTTGTGGAATTGATGGAATCGCTGGAATTGCCGGATGGGTCCGATTGCGGACTCAATCCGGATCCGGGTCGAAAAACCCGCGGTTGATTTTGGGAAAAAGACAATAAAAAACCCGGCACGGGGCCGGGTGTTTTATTGGTTGCGGGGACAGGATTTGAACCTGTGACCTTCAGGTTATGAGCCTGACGAGCTACCGGGCTGCTCCACCCCGCGCCAATGTGTCAGATTTTGCTTGGAACCGTCCGGCATCCCGGGTTTCCCTCGGAACTGTCGGCCGCCGCGTCGGCAACCGGACCGGAACGAACTCTTTCGCTCTCGAACGCTGCTGATGTAGCAAACCATGACGCGGAATAGAAGGGGGGTTGTGACATTTTTTTGTATTATTTTCCAAGCGCTCCGACAAAAGTCCGATTCACCGCAAAGTGCATTGCGATTCAGGGGCTTCCCGACGGGAAATGCAGCTCTATGGTCACCGCATCTGACCGATCGGATGCTGATGATATTTGCGCAGGGCCACCGAGACGAGGCTGGCGAGCACCGCCTTGACCGCATCGCCCGGCAGAAACGCCGCCGACCCGAGCGCTGCTTTTTGCGGATCGAAGCCGGCGCCGGCGATCAGCCAGCCGATGCCGAGCGCGTAGACGAGCGCGATGCCGCCGACAAGGTTGATGCCGATTGCCGCAACCAGATTGTAGCGCGACCAGGCCCGCTCCGTCAGGAAACCGATCAGGAAGGCGGCGAACGGCCAGGCGACCAGAAATCCGGCGCTCGGCCCGGCAAAGATGCCGATGCCGCCGCGGCCGCCGGCAAGCAGCGGCAGGCCCACGGCGACAAGCGCCAGGAAGACCAGCACCGCCAGCCCGCCGCGCCTGGCGCCGAGCACCGATCCGGCCAGCATGACGCCGAGGGTCTGGGCGGTCACCGGCACGGAAATCACCGGGATCGCAAAGGCCGGCACAATCCCGAGAACGGCGATCAGCGCGGCAAACAGGGCAACGAGAACGAGGTCTTTTGTCGTCATGGTCTGGTGTGTCTCAATGGTGTGATGGAAGAGGCCGCCTTCAATCGCCGACCCCGCGCGCCGTCAGCGCATCGCTGATCGTGTCGGCGCGCTGCAGCAGTCTTACAAACAGCGGGATCATCAGGGCAAGCATGTTGCGCTCAAGTCCGCGGGCTTTTTGCGCCGCGGCGATTTCGCGGTAGATCTCCGCGATCAGCGGAATGAAGCGGATGGTCATCGACAGCACCAGCCCGGCCTTTTCCGGATCGACGCCGAACAGGCGCAGCGGCGCCAGCAGGCGCTCCAGGGTGGCGACGAGATCGGACAGTTTCGTGGTCATGGCAAGCACCAGGCCGAGCAGGATCATGATCGCGAACCGGGCGACCGTCACCAGCCCGGTCTCGAGCGAGGTCAGCCAGGCATGGGCGGCAAAAAACACGACGATCATCACCAGGAACGGCAGACAGCGTTGCACAACAAAGCGGACCGGGATCCGGGTCAGGAGCGCCAGGCCAACAGCGGCGGCCAGAATCCCGCCGAGCGACCAGGGGTCCGAAAGCAGAAACACAAGCACGCCGACGGCGAGCAGGCCGACAAGCTTCGCCGCCGCCGGACAGGCATGAACGGGCGAGGTGCGGTCGATGTAGAGGCTCAGGGACATGTCTGGCTCGCCACGTAGAAATCGAGCGCCTCGGCGGGCGCGCCGTCGAAGGCCAACCGGCCGGCCTCGAACACCAGGATGCGTTCGAACCGCCGCAGGAAATCGAGGTCGTGGCTGATGCAGATCACGGTCGCGTCGAGATCGTCGATGGCGCGTTCGACCGCCAGCTTGTTTTTCAGGTCGAGCAGGGTCGTCGGCTCGTCGAGCACCAGATGGGACGGTTCGCGCGCGAGCACGCCGGACAGGGCCAGCAATTGCTTCTGGCCGCCGCTCAGAGTGTGGGCGGCATGGGTGCGGAAGTCCCTGAGGCCGTACCGCCCGAGGATCGCGTCGATGCGGGCGTCCAGCTCCGGTTTGCTCAGTTTCAGCGGTTTCAGGGAAAAGGCGATGTCCTCCTCCACCAGCGGCATGACGATCTGGTTGTCCGGATCCTGGAACAGGAAGCCGACGCGCTGGCGCACCAGCTTCGCCTCACTGCGCGTGTCAAATCCGTCGACCCGGACCCGGCCGGCCTGCGGCACGACCAGTCCGTTCAACAGCCGGGCGAACGTGGTCTTGCCGGACCCGTTGGCGCCGACGATCCCGATCCGGCGCTCGGCAAGCGTCACCGAGACGTCACTCAAAACCGGCCGGTCGCCGAAGGCATGACTGACGGCTTCGACCGCGATCACCGGTCCGGCGCTCCGGCAAAGACCGCACCGTCGAGCCGTTCGATGAGCGCCGGTTTCAGGGCGGTGCTTTTGCCGGTGGCGCTGTCCTTGTAGACCCAGACGATCTCGGCTTTGGCGGCCGGCGTTTCACCGTCATCGTCGCGGCAGATCGCCACCGAGAAGGTGAGGCTCGAACGGCCGAGCCGGCTGATCCAGACCGCGATCGCGACATCCGTGTCGAACCCGAGCGGCGCCAGATAGTCGACGGCCGTGCGGGCGATCACATAGATGCATCCGTCCGCGCCCGGCGCGATCAGGTCGCCGCATCGGCGCGCCTTCAAAAACTCGGTGATCGCCTGTTCCGCATAGACCAGGTAATAGGCATTGTGCACCTGACCGTGCTGATCGACCTCGAAAAAGCGGGTGCGCAGCCGGTGCCGGAAATCTGCTCCTTCGGGGATAAAACCCGTGGAATTCCAGACCGTTGGAGGTTTTTTTCCGATTTCGGACATGAGTCTTTGGCGCCCCAAATTACGCATTGTTTAATCGAATTACGGATTGTGCAATTCGAACAGGGTCGAAATTCCAAGTCCGCCGCCGATGCCGATCGTCGCCAGCGCCCGCCTTGCACAGGCACCCGCCGCCCCTCGTTGGCGCACCATTTGCGAAAACAGCCGGACTGCCAGGATCGCCCCCGACGCCCCCCAGGGATGACCGAAGGCCAATGCCCCGCCCCCGGGATTGACCAGCGCGGGATCGATGTCAAGCGCATCGAGGCAGGCAAGCACCTGGCTGGCGAAGGCCTCGTTGAACTCGACAAGATCGAGGGACCCGCTCGTCACCCCCGGATTGGCCGCAAAAAGCGCCCGCGTCGCGGCGATCGGACCGAGCCCGAGCACGTTCGGATCGACGCCGCGCGCCTTGCAGTCCACATGCCGGAGCGCCGCCTGCGGCTGCAATTCCTCCAGAACCCGCTGCGAGACGACAAGCACCAGCGCCGCGCCGTCATTGACCGGGCAGGCATTGCCCGCCGTTACCGTGCCGCCGGTCACAAAGACCGGCGGAAGCGCCGCAAGCTTTGCAAGCGAGGTGTCGGGCCGCGGGCACTGGTCGGCAACGATGTTTTGTCCGTCCACGGCCGCAATCGGCACGATCTCATCCGCTACCCGCCCGGCGGCGATCGCGGCCACCGCCTTTTCGTGGCTCGAAAGAGCGAACCGGTCCTGGCGCGCGCGGGTGATCCCGCAGCGCTCGGCGACGTTTTCCGCCGCCACCCCCATCTCCGGATCGCCGATCGCGTCCGGCGAAAACCGGGCCCGGTTGAAGAACCGATGCGATCCGTCCGGCAGGCGAATCGCCCGCCGCGGCGCGGTGCTCGGGCTTTCGACACCGCCGGCAAGATAGATATCGCCGGCGCCGGCCTTGACCATCAGGGCCGCCATGTTGACGGCCTCCAGGCCGGATCCGCACTGCCGGTCGACGGAGACCCCCGGAATCTCGAGCGGCAGCCCGGCCTCCAGCGCCGCCAGCCGCCCCGGATTGCCGCCGGGCCCCGCGGCATTGCCGACGATCACGTCGTCGACCCGGTCGCCGGCAATCCCGGTTTCCGCCAGAAGCGCCCCGATCAGCGGCGCCAGCAGGCGTTCCGCCGGCACGTCGGCCAGCACACCGCCGATCCGACCGATCGGGGTCCGTTTCGCCGCCACGATGTAGGCCGCCTTTTGATTGGTCATGATCCGAGTTCTGTCACTCCGGTTCCGGTTTCGATCATCGCCAGCACCGCCCGGGCGGCAACCTTGCCGCTTTCGGTCCGGGGCAGTTTTTCCGTGCAATAGAAATGCCGCGGTATCTTGTAGCGCGCCAGATGCCGGGCGCAATGGTCCCGGACCTCCGCGCGCGCCACGCCGTCGGCCTGCAGCACCGCGACGGCAATCTGGCCGAGGCGCGGATCCGGCAGACCGAGCACGCAGGCGGCGTCGATGCCGGGACAGGCAACGAGCACGGCCTCCAGTTCGGCCGGGTAAAAACTGTTGCCGCCGCAATTTATGACGTCGCCTTCCCGCCCCGCGAGATAGAGGAACCCATCCGCATCGCGCCAGGCCCGGTCGCCGACGCTTGCCCAGCGCCCGGTCCGGACGAAACCCGACGTTTCAGGTTCCCCGAGATAGCCCTCTGAGACCAGCGGACTGTCGACAAACAGGGTCCCGACCGTCCCGTCGGGCAGCTCGTGCGCCCCCGCCGCGTCGCGGATCGAAATTGTCACGCCGGGAAACGCCTTGCCGATCGAGGCCGGCGGCACCGGTTCGGCGCCCGGCCCGCCGCGCGGCGTCAGGGTTACGAAACTCAGTTCGGACGCACCGTAATATTCCAGCAATTCGGCATTCGGGAACAGGACGGCGGCGCGGCGGCGCAGGGTTTCGGACAGTTTCGCGCCCGCCGACAGGATGGTCGTGACCGACGGGATCGGAGCGTTGGCGCCGGCGACGAGGTCGTGCAGCATGGCCGGCACCAGGGTCAGCCGGGTCACGGCTTCGGCCTCGATAACGGCGAGCGCCGTTTCGGGATCGAACCGCTCGAGAAACCGGAACCCGGCCCCCGCGGCCAGGGCCTCGGCGGCGGCATAGGTGGTCAGGCCATGGGCGAGCGGGCCGGGCGCGAGCACCACGTCCGCGGCGGTCAGGCCGAACGCGGTTTCATGCTGTGCCAGGCTCAGCGACCAGGACCGGCGGCTGCGATAGAAGATCTTCGGCCGCGACGTGGTGCCCGAGGTCAGGCCGATCAGGAAAGTCGCTGAGGGATCGCCGTCGATATCCGCCGGGTCCCTGAGACGGTCAAGATCCCCGAGAGAGCCGAGATCCCCGAGATCCAGTGTATCCCGGACGGATATGAGATCCTCCGGGGTACCGATGAACCGGTCCGGACCGGAACTGCCCGGACCGGCGATCCGGTCGGCCCGGTCCGGGTCGGCAAGCACGCAATCCGGATCGAGGCGGACAAGTGTCTCCGCTGCGATCTCGTCGGGCAGGCCCGGCGGGATGATGGCCAACGCATGGCCGCCCGATGTGGCCGCGGCGAAGACGGGAAAGAACGCAAGTCCGTTGCCGACCAAAAGGGCCGTTATCGTTTCGGAAACAAAACGATCTTCCCGGCACCGTTTCGGCAGGTCGTCCAGGGCCTGCCGGAACGCAAGGGTCTTACGCGCCAGTTCGCCATAGGAGAGGGATTCGGCCGGCGAGGCGACGGCGACCCTGTCCGGTGTCGACCGGGCATGCGCAACAAGGGCTGACAGGATCGGCATGGGCCTCACGCTTGTCTCAGGCCGGGCACCGCGGCGGTCGCGCGATCTCAGTGTCCGGTCAACAGGATCTTTCCGGCCCGTCGGTTTTGCGCATTGTGCGCCAGCGCGGGCCCGATTTCGGACAGTCCATATCGTCCTTCGACGGGAAGGTCCACCGGATGGGCCCGCAAAAACGCGAACAGATCGGCAAACAGCGCCAGACGATCCGCCGGATCCATTGCATGCACGATATTGCGCAGCCAGAACAGGCGGATATCCACGCCCGCGGCGACCCGCTGCTGCAGGTCGCCCGGCAGCGTCTGCCCGGACAGGAGGCCGTAATGGATGAATCGCGCGCCGGCGGGCAGGCTCATCGCCATGGCGAGGCCGTCGGACCCGCCGATCGCATCGATGCCGGCCTTCAGGCCGTGGGTCGCCGCCACGTCTGCCAACGCCGAACCGATATCCTCACAAGCGCGATCGACGATCGTTTCGGCTCCGAGCCTTTGCCATTCGGCCCGCCTTTCCGCGCCCCGGACCACAGCGGAGAACCGGATCCCGCGCGCTTTTGCCATCGCCAGGAACAGGCGCGAAATCGCCGACCCGCAGGCATTGACGGCGATGCCGTCGCCGGGCGCGAGGTCCAGTTCCCGGGTCATGATCCACCAGGCCGTGGCCGGATTGATGTAGAGCTGGGCGGCGGTTTCATCGTCGAAATCGCCGGGCACGGGAATGCACCAGGCCGGATCGGCATGCACTTCGCCGGCCCAGGTCCCGGTCCTTCCAAGCGGCAGCACCCGGTCGCCGACCGCGAATCCGGAGAGACCGGCACCGACTTCGGTCACGCGTCCGACCCCCTCGAACCCTGGAACGAAGGGCGGCGCCAGCCGGGACCGGTAGGCGCCGGTGATCGGGATGAGGTCGGACGGGTTGATCGGCCGCGCGATCATTTCCACCCGCAGGCCCCCGCCGGCAAGCGCCTCGCGCGGCTGCGGCACGGTCTCGCAGACCGCCTGCGGGTCGCCGAAGCGGCGTACGAGAATCTGTTTCATGGTTTGATCCTCTCATCGGCGGTGTGCACTGGATCGTCCTTTGTGACTGCGCTTCGCTCCTCATGTCAGGGTGCGGTTGGTGGGGTTCACCGGCCTGATTGAACGCAGGATACCTCTAGTACAGCCGTGCTCGATTGTTGTCGATTGATGGGGTCAGACAATGGGTCGCAGCGGTTATGCTGCCCGCGCTGATTGTCAACGAATACCGCGTCAAACACAGGGAGTACTCCCGTTCGTCCACACGGTCCGTCATGGCCGTACCACCCGTCTCGTCCCTCGGCCAACATCCGCCCACGTCCTGGCCGGTCTTGAACCGGCCACCCATCACGCCGCTCCAAATCGGGGTCTTGATTGTCCGCGGCCTGTTGGATGGCCGGTTCAAGACCGGCCAGGACAGGTGGAGGGTGGCTTCAAGGGTTTGGGAATCCGTGCGGAGGTCGGTGCTGTAACCCGACGGCTTGTCCGCCCCGCAGGTCCGGCGCAACCGGCTCGCCGCCGCTTCACCGGGGCCAGCCCCCTGTCTCGCCTACCCCGTCGTGCCCGCGCCGCACTGCGCAACCCGCCCTCGTCCCCTGGCCAGCCCCTTCCACGTCCTGGCCGGTCTTGAACCGGCCACCCGTCACGCCGCCCCGGATCGGGGTCGTGATTGGCCGCGGCCTGTTGGATGGCCGGTTCAAGACCGGCCAGGACGGGTGGAGGGTGGCTTCAAGGGTTTGGGGATCAGTGCAAAGGTCGGTGCTGTAACCCGTTGGCTTGTCCGCCCCGCAGGTCCGGCGCAAACGGCGCGCCGTCGCTTTTCCGGGGCCAGCCCCCTGTCTCGCCTGCCCCGTCGTGCCCGCACTGCACTGCGCAACCCGCCCTCGTCCCCTGGCCAGCCCCCAATCCACGTCCTGGCCGGTCTTGAACCGGCCACCCATCACGCCGCCCCAATTCGGGACCGTGATTGGCCGCGGACTGTTGGATGGCCGGTTCAAACTGAGGGTGTTTTGCAGGTCTACTGCCGTGATTTTCCGTTCCCGTCCAAATCCCCTTGCCAATGCGGGCAGGTCATTCGACACTCTCCCCATGCCGGGATGGACCTACCTCATGGCTTCGAAACGCTACGGCACGCTCTATACAGGCGTGACCGGCAACCTCGCGCGCCGGGTCTATGAACACAGAAACGGCCTCATTCCCGGCTTCACCAGCAGGTACAAGGTGCATGATCTCGTCTGGTACGAGGAACATCCAACCATGCCGCTTGCCATTCAGCGCGAAAAAAGCCTGAAGAAATGGCGGCGTGACTGGAAAATAGATCTGATCGAAGAGCACAATCCCGACTGGATCGATTTGTATGGCACGTTGGTGATGATGTGAACCCGGATCGCCCCCACTCCTTTCGTGGCCGCGCCCCTTGCCCCTATACCCGGATCAACCCCCACCCACGTCATGGCCGGTCTTGAACCGGCCACCCATCACGCCGCCCCAATTCGGGATCGTGATTGGCTGCGGCTTGTTGGATGGCCGGTTCAAGACCGGCCAGGACGTGTGTGGGGGTAGTTTCGGAGGTTTCGGGCAAAGTGCGGAGGTCGGCGCTGTAACCCGATGGCTTGTCCGCCCCGCAGGTCCGGCGCAACCGGCTCGCCGCCGCTTCACTGGGGCCAGCCTCCTGTCTCGCCTACCCCGTCGTGCCGGCGCTGCACTGCGCAACCCGCCCTCGTCCCCTGGCCAGCCCCATCCACGTCATGGCCGGTCTTGAACCGGCCACCCATCACGCCGCCTCGGATCGGGATCGTGATTGGCCGCGGCTTGTTGGATGGCCATACATCAAGACCGGCCATGACGTAGAGTGGGGTGATCCGGGTGCGGACAATCGGGGACCGGGACGGCGGCTTTATGCGATTTCAGGGAAAACGGCGCGAAAACCCCACTCCCGCCATGGCCGCGGCTTGCCCCCTCACCCCTCCCGGTCCGGCGCGAAGGCGGCGTTGATGTCCGCGAACGGTCTGGTCTCCGACAGGAAGCAAAAGGTTCCCGCATCAAGAATTTCCCGCGACGCCTCCATGAACGCGCTCATGGCGCGGCGCACCAGGCCGGAGCCGACGCTGATGCGCCGGACGCCGAGGTCTCTCAATTCGCCGACCGTGAGCGGCGCCTCGCCGAGACCGGCCAGCACATTGACCGGCGCGCCGACCGATTGCACGACCCTTTCGATGTCTTCGGCCCGCTTCAGGCCCGGCATGAACACACAATCCGCGCCCGCCGCGGCAAAGGCCCTGAGCCGTCTTGTGCCTTCCTCGACGGCGTCGGGAACGCCGACGAGGATCGCCTCGCAACGCGCTGTCAGGACAAACGGGACCCCGATATCGTCGATTGCGTCGCGGGCGGCGCGAATGCGTGCCGTGGCCAGGTCGATATCGTAGAGCGGGCGGTCGGGAACCCCGGTCGCATCCTCGATCGAACCGCCGGCGCAGCCGATCGCAATCGCCTGCGAGATCGTTTCGATCACCTCCTCCGGCAGATCGCCATAGCCGGATTCAAGATCCGCGTTCACCGGCAGGTCGGTCGCCTCCACGATCTTCCTTGTATGGTCGAGCATCTCCTGGCGGCTGACCGCCCAGCAGGCGTCCTGGCGGCCGAGCCCGAAGGCCGCGGCGGCCGAGGAGGTGGCGAGCGCCCTGAACCCCATCTGCTGCAGCAGCCGGGCCGATCCGGCATCGTAGGGGTTGGGCATGACGAAGGCCTCCGGCCCGACATGCATTTCGGAAAAGAGTGTGCGTTTGTCGGTCACGGTTTTCTCCGGGCTGCTGTTTTTGTGTGAAGTCGGGTTCACGCGACAGGCCGCAGAACCTTTGCTGAGCAAATCGTATTCGTTTGATCGGAGGCCGATCAGGCGCAACATGCGATAGCGTTTCCTGCGCGGCGCTCTGCTTCTGGATCCCGGATCAGGTCCGGGAAGGCACCTGCGGGAATTATGGGCGCCTGCTTCCCGCCTGTTGAGCTTGCGACCAACGCCAATTGAAAGCCCTTTACGCCAATATCCTTATCTGGCGGCCTGTTCGGCCCACCGCATTTCGCGCCGCCCCTCCTCCAAGGTGCCCCGCCGGACCTGATCCGGCGCCCAGAGGATCGCAGGGCGCCATGCGGGAGTTCGGCAACACAGGCCAGCTTCCCGAATCAAGCCCGGGAAGACACAGACGGTGAGAAAGGGTCCAATGACCCTAATGATTATGCCGCGGCACGTGTTTGTTGCCGATGTCGCGATATTTGGTTGCCGGCTTGAGCACCATGCCCTCGTCGAACTGGTCGACGATCCCGCGCTGGATCTCCTGCCAGGGGCTTTGATGTTTCGGATAGGAATAGCCGCCCATCTGCTCCAGCGCCTGTTTGCGGGCCGCCAGTTCTTCGTCCGAAATCATGATGTTGGCGGTTCCGGCCCTGAGGTCGATGCGGATCCGGTCGCGGGTTCCGACGAGCGCCAGGCCGCCGCCGACGGCGGATTCCGGCGCCGCGTTCAGGATCGACGGCGATCCGGAGGTTCCCGACTGCCGGCCGTCGCCGATGCACGGCAATTCGGTGATGCCGCGTTTCAACAGGGCGGCCGGCGGCTGCATGTTGACGACCTCGGCGCCGCCGGGATAGCCGATCGGCCCGGCGCCGCGAATGATCAGGATCGAATTCTCGTCGATGTTGAGGTCCGGATCGTCGATGCGCTCGTGATAATCCTCCGGCCCCTCGAACACCACGGCCTTGCCCTCGAAGGCCTCGGGATCGTCCGGGTTGGAGAGATAGCGCGAGCGGAATTCCTCCGAGATCACGCTGGTTTTCATGATCGCGGATTCAAACAGGTTGCCCTTCAGGTTGATAAAGCCGGATTTTTCCAGGATCGGGTTGGCGAACGGACGGATCACGTCCTCGTCGCCGATTTCCGCGCCCTCGACATTTTCGCCCATGGTGCGGCCGTTGACGGTTTTGGCGCCCTCGCGCAGGAGGCCGGCCTTCTTCAGCTGGTTCATGATCGCCGGCAGGCCGCCGGCCCGGTAATAATCCTCGCCGAGATAGTCGCCGGCCGGCTGCATGTTCAACAGCAGCGGCACATCGTAACCGATCTCCTGCCAGTCGTCGTTGGTCAGCGGCACGCCGAGATGGCGGGCGATGGCCGCGAGGTGGATCGGCGCGTTGGTCGAGCCGCCGATCGCCGAATTGGCGAGAATGGCGTTTTCGAACGCTTCGCGGGTCATGATGTCGGAGGGACAGATGTTTTCGCGCACCAGTTCGACCGCGCGCAGGCCGGTGCGGTAGGCGATGGCGCCGCGTTCCTTGTGCGGCGCCGGGATCGCGGCGCAGCCGGGCAGCGACATGCCGAGCGCCTCGGCGAGCGCGTTCATCGTCGAGGCCGTGCCCATCGTGTTGCAATGGCCGGGCGACGGCGCCGAGGAGGCGACCAGCTCGATATATTCCTCATAGTCGATCTCGCCGGCCGACAGGAGCTTGCGGGCTTCCCATTTGATCGTCCCCGACCCGGTGCGCCGGCCCTTGTACCAGCCGTTCAGCATCGGGCCGCCCGACAGCACGATCGCGGGGATGTTGACGGTGGCCGCGGCCATCAGCAGCGCCGGCGTGGTCTTGTCGCAGCCCGCCGTCAGCACGACGCCGTCGATCGGATAGCCAAACAGGGTTTCGACCAGTCCGAGATAGGCCAGGTTTCGGTCGAGATTGGCGGTCGGGCGCTTGCCGGTTTCCTGGATCGGGTGCACGGGGAATTCGAAACACAGGCCGCCGGCGGCGGTGATGCCTTCGCGGGTGCGTTTGGCCAGTTCCAGGTGATGCCGGTTGCACGGCGACAGGTCGGAGCCGGTCTGGGCGATGCCGATGATCGGTTTGCCCGACTGCAATTCCTTGCGTGTGATGCCCCAGTTGAGATAGCGCTCGATATAGAGCGAGGTCATGCCGGGATCATCCGGATTGTCGAACCAGAGCTGGGACCTCAGCTTCATTGCCTTCCCGTTTCCAGATCCATTTTCGGTCATAATCATCTCCCTGTTCGATTGCCGCGGAGAATGCGCCGGGGCGATTTCGAAATCAATCCATTGTTGGAGATTTGTGTGTGTGGGGGGGGGAAGCCGGTATTGCTATCCGTTCGGGTTGGACCGCTGTATGTGTAAAGAAGATCTAATCTACGCACGCGCGGTTCGCAATTGGATTATGACCGGCGAGGTAATCGCATGACTTTCATCTCGGCAGCGGGTACCACACAGGACAAGTATTGCGAAATTAAAACAATTTGCACTGATTGCTCAAAATCCTCTTTACACCGAACGAAATCTAGGCGCTGCAGATTGCCAGAGCAATTCCGCTCCTGGCCAGATTCCCATTCGCAACAACCTCGATCCGGGTATTTGCGATCATGCTCCGATAGGGTTGGTCAACACACAATTATTCCCTCACGGTGGAATTGCCGGGATCCTTGTCTCTGGTGTGATTGGGTTAATCAGCACAGCTCTGCATTCATTTTCGCATATTCCCTGGTGTACGGTTTGCATTGCCTTGACCTTCAGCAGTGCAACGGCAGTCCTAATAAAGAAGGAAGAGCAGGCACCGCGCATTGTCCCTATGCTTAGAACGCTGCTATAGTATGGCCGTTCAACCGTAGAATTTACACTCAACCCGAATTGTAAATTTTAGCGCCTTACCTCATCGACAGTAGAGCTGCAAGAAATTTTGGCCAGATGCAATTAGTTAGGCTTACCGACCAAGAAACCGGTTTCCAGAAAGTCGAAATGACCAATTTCACGCAAGCGCATACCGGAAACATTTTTGCCCAGTGCACCCGGTCGTAGGTGCGATGATTGAAGACAATCCCGTCACTAATGAATTTGAAACGCGGGTCGCAGTCAATAATTTTCCGTAGTAAAGCGCGAATGCTTGGAGCAATTTGTCGATGACAATCATAGTGGAAAACAGTACCCGTATCACGACAGCACTACCAATCTACCGAATTCTAGGATCTAGAATGGCCATCGATGCAAATATCAATTTGTATTTAACATCTGGATTGACAGCGCTCACCCTAACATAAAACACCAAATCTGTATTATAAAGTTCATTTCAGCGAAACGTTCTCGCCGACATATATACAAAATTTTTCTATACCTCGGTCGTAAGCGGCTTTGAAAGCGAGTAGAATCAGACCCTTGTGCTCGCCCGCCAACGGAAATTCAGCTTTGAGCAACTCTACACAAGCAGTGACCGCGATTGTCGCCGACGCATGAAACGTTTCCCTTAAAACTGCAAAACGGTTAGTGGCCGTACAAAGGAACTCGTGAACTATTAGCAGCGCCCTGCGAAATACGTCCTTTAAATCGTCCGAAAAACCCTGAATCTCGAGAGAATCAAATGATTGATTTTCCCTTATTACCAGCTCTACACTCGAAGCGAGCCGCCGGACGGACGGATCAAAGTAATTTTCAGCCACAGAAAAATCCTGCAGGAAGGAATTCGGAAACTCTTTTATCATAAGATAGCCCACCCAAAGCTGGAAGAAAATTGGTCGATAAGCAAACCGCGAGTTTGATTTTGTTAAATACGCTAAACTATCTCGCTGAAGTAGTCCACAGGACTGAATCCGAATCTGCCGCTCTTTTCCGGCTTCGACGCAACGCCTGCTGGGAGTTTGTTGAAAGCTGCCACGTTAACACCGCAGGCGAAGCTTCCAAATCGCGGAAGCCAGATACAGTTGAATATCTCGAACATATTGATCGTATTATTAGCAGCACAGGCAGCAACATTGTTTTTGAAAATGGTGAAAAGGGCGAATATTTCCATAATTCTGCGATGATAATTGTCCGACTCAACCGACAACCAATTGCATGTATTTCCGTCCGAGGACTCACCCGTCGAGATAATTTAAAGAACGTAATCAATTGGGCACGTAATCGATATATAAAAGCTCTGGAAAATTACAACAGAGATCGTTTTTTGAAAAGAACTACTAATTTCTCGACGGCAACGTTGGAAAAAAGCCGCGTGTCTCAAATTTTAGAACAATTTACGGAGGATCTGTCCGCGTCATCTGTAATTTTAGTTCCCGAAAATATGGATCTTAATCGAGAAAATATTTATTTGAATGGAAATTGGGAACGCTCTCGATCGCGAAAATTTCTGAAGAACAAAAGAGCCTTAAGACGCGCCATTGCCGGAACAGCTTCTTCAGAAATAAAATTAGTAGACGGACAGTCTAATATCTATTCAATCCAATCTTTTACTTCCGTAAATAAGCCTTTGTTCTACAACACTGGGTCCGTATATTGTTATAGGACTATCAATTCTCCCGGAAACAATTTCATTTTGTTGATATGTTGGCACGATGGGTGCGTCCTGTTCCCAGGAGAATTCGAGACTCTTATGTCAATGGCAGACAAAATTTCAATCGCAGTGACATACCACTTTGATCACGCTCGGCAACTGGAAATCAACTCAAATCGTGTGGCCAGAAATCTTACATTTAGAAGCGACAAAATTTATCAATTTACTCGTCATGAGATAAAGAACCTGGCATCCACATCCAGTGCAACGCTTGAGGCTTTGCGAGACGATCTATCCCACTTTGCAAATAAGCATGAAAGCCCACTGCCAAAAAATGCCAAAATGCGAATACGCACACTTTTCGACAAGTTTTCTCGGATAAATCGCGCCCTAAGCTCTCTCGGGACTGTAAACGAAAATGAACTGAGTTGGCAACGAGATGTCTTTGAGGTTCGAGATAAGATACAAACTGTTGCAAATAGTTTTTCCGATCAGTTCGGTCGAAATGACATTAATTTTGACCTCGCAGGAGATCGAAAAAGGATTGACGGATACCCGCACATATTCGAGCAAATTTTCGTTAATTTATTCGAAAATTCACTAAAGGCTTTCGACCGAAATGTTAATTCTGGCGCCAAATGGATAATACTTGACGTTGAAGATGACGGCGAAATCGTAGAGATCGTGTATAAGGACAGCGCGGGAGGCATTCGCCTGTTAATTGAGCCTGAAGCAAAAGAAACAAAGCTCGCGACCGCTCAAGAGTCTGAACGGGTATTTGAAATAGGATTTAGCACCGATTCGGGAACCGGATTTGGCATGGCAATTGCCCGATCCTGTATCCAGGTGCACCATGGAGATATTAGAGTAGTAAACAACACTGAAACTGGGGTTGAAATTCGCCTAAATGTTAGGCAGTCTGCCTTGGCTACATCCGACGCGCTTTTGGTGCTCAGGACAGTTGGGAGATAGTTTTTTGAAACCATTAGTTCTTGTCATTGAGGATGATCGTGAATATGCTGACAGATTTATTCGACATTTAGGAGATTTGGGTGCCAAGGGCTTTCGAGCGGAAACCTTTGTGGACGCGTTAAAGTTGTTACGGACTCGTCCGGAATTTGATGGAGTGATAGCTGATGTTATGGTCCCAACAAAAAAGGGAAAAACTCCTACGTCAAGAGGAATCGATTTTGTCAGGAAAATAAAACAGGAAAACCGCGATATTCCCACCTTTCTCTATTCAAGTAATTTCTCTCCATCAGATTTTGATAAGCTTGAGGGAGAGGGAATCTGTGAGAATTATGCTTCCCGCGAGGAGCTGGACCAAAACGAGGGCGGCAACAGATTTGAATTTGTACAGAAACTATTGGCTTGTGCTAAAAATTTTAGTTCTAAGCGAGAGGCGATCGGCAAAGCATTTCATGAAAAAATGGACGCAGCTAATTTGGAAGACCTAAGGTACGGAAATGATGAACAAATAACATCCGTAGTTGATGACGGAATTCATATCGAAGTACTACAAAACGAAGATTTTGATCAAATAATACCAAAAGATGACCATACAGACAAGGTACTCAAACGCCCGATACCTATTTGGATCGTCAGAAGAGCTAATAATTTGTATTCTGCGGAGGTTTACCGCGCCAATACAATAAGGGCATTTGGTAAGAGCGAGGAGGAGGCGCGAAAAAATTTGGCAAAAATATTAAAGCACGCCATTATTTCAATATTTAACCCCGCGACAACAATTCATGGGGCAACTGGATTGACGAATGAGGCTATAATGTTCTTACGACCGTACATTCGCAATTCATCGCATGATTGACGAGATCACCGACGCCTTTCTTTGCGGAATATATGTAGAAAGTGGCCCCGGTAAGGGCGATGTTCTTTCTGCACGGGCAGAGGAGGTGTTTGCGGACTTTTTGCGGAGGGAGTGCAATCTAAGGGTACATCGTTATGAAAAAGGCGGTCATGGACTTGCGCGCGTGTTCCATTCTCAGGAGGAATTTCCGATTGACAAGGCATATACGCGTAGCGAAATTCTCTATAGTCTTCTGAGTTGGCTTGAGGAAATAGCCTGTAATGAAGGCAAGAATTGCTTATTGTATTTTTGCGGACACGGTGCAATTGATGCTTCCGGCTTTTCGTTGATAACCAGAGATGCTGAGCCAAAATTTTCTTCAGAAACGGGTTTTTCGTTGGCGTTCCTTTATCATTTGCTGCGCCGATATGACGAGAAAAACGTAAGGTTTTTAGTTATTATCGATGCTTGTATGACTGGTAAGAATAGAAGGTTTATGATAGAGCGGTTTCCGAAAAATACATCCATATTGTTTACAACAAAGAGAGGAGAGGTTGCGGTTGGAGGATACGGAAGTGTATTTATTAATAATTTTATTTCCAGCGCTCGGGCATCTGCGAAACCGCTTGAAAAAGACGGCAAAAAGTTGGCAATTTTGAGCGATATAATCTGGTCCCTTGAAAAACGCTATTCTGAATTTGGATTTGATCAGTTCCTTGCCCATCCCGACGAAGTTGCATTACCGTGTGCTGGCTATTCGATTTCCAGAACGCTTTCATCTCTGAGATATACCTTCTCAGAAGGGGTGCGGGAAAAAAAAGTTGCCCAACTGCATTATTCAGCACTTTGTGAATTGTTGCAGAATTTGCGATTTAGATATGATTCCTACATTGAGCAACTAAAGCCACAATTGGCTAGTTATTCAGACGGGAGGAGTGTGATTTCTCTGAAATTTCGGAGTAGGTCGCCTCTCGCGCATCTTGCATTAATTACGGACTTGACTGAAAAGTTTCCTATTTTTTCGGCCGTAAATATAGAAATGCGACGGTCAACGGAGCGAAAAATGCGCGAAATTAGAATGGGTGTAGAAAGAGGGTTTGACGCCCAGTTTTTTCTTGATGAACAGACTGGCAGCTCGGAGATGATTCTTCAGCACAACGAAGTAATGTACCAAATTATTCAGGTTGAAAATTTTCTCGATTTTGTGGCGAAGGGAAAATATCAAGGCATGTCATTGCCAGCATCGTTACTGAGAAGCGGACATTTTTTGGAATTTGTTCGTAGATATCTGGCAATCCTTGAACCAGAAAGAGATTAGTATTGGGGTTGTTGAAAAATAAGGTCACCGAATATAGTATAACTTGCAATTATAAGATGGTGTGATAACTTCCTACATAGACCTTTGACAAAGATTTGAGATTTGCGAGTAACCGACATATTCGGAGTGGATTTCTTCCGATTTGGTGGCCTTTGGTATTCCCTTTCGCTTTCGGTACGCTGTGAGACTTAGGAGGTACTGCTTGCTCAGCTTTTCAAAGTCATCGCGATCCATTTCTCCATGGATTCGGAGAAATCTGGACTTATCAATGAGGTTGAGTAATTACCGCTAAGCAACCATTGCCGAAATGTCCACTTTGTTTAGAAACAAAAATCAGGGAACCGACACCCTGTTCATTCGCCGCCCAAATCGTTTCGCGCGATTTGCAACAGATCAGACGGAAACCCTATTAGCGACCAAGAAAAAAGGGGCTGGGATCAAGATCCCAACCCCGCTCCTGCTGAAAAAAGCAAGTGCATTTTTGTAATATGTCGTATTCAGAACGCTACGCTTGGGAGCCAAACCTTCCCGCTCCCTACAAATAACAATGTAGGAACCAGTCCGGCACTTCGCTGTGACGCAAATCACAGCGAGGTGGAATCAGGTGATATTTGTTCAGAAAAGAACTCGAGGCCCGCGCAGGGATTTCGAGGACGAAAAAGCCGCGGGAACGGTGCCCGGCTGATCACGGCGCAATATCCCTGATGAAAATCGCGATCGCTTCGTCCTTGTTTGTCGCACCGAGTTTTGCGCGTGCGTTTCTGAGGTACAGGCGGACGCTGGCCTCGCTGATGTCCATGACACCGGCGACCTGTTTCGGACGCAGACCCTTTGCAATGTAGGCCAGCGTTTCGTGTTCGCGGCTGCTGAGCGGCTTGCGTTCGAGCGTTTCCGCATCCTCTGCCTGAAAGGCTTCGATCCGGCGATGCGCAATCAGACACAGACTTTGCAGATCACTCTGGTAGGGCAGGATTTGCCGTTCGAAATGGAACGCGTCGAGATTGTTGCCGATGATGAAGCCGCCGTGACGGCCCGTGCCGACAAGCCGGCAGGGAATCCCGAGGGCGGCGCGAAAGTCGTGGGCCGCCATTTGCCGAATATAGTCCTGCATCGGATCCGCAAGGTATCCGATATGATCGGACAGGAACGCGACACCCGCCTTGGTCACTTCGAATGTCGCGCAGCAATGGGCCAGGAAGGGTTCCACGAAATCCGGCCTGTCGAATTCGGACCGCGGCCAGGCGTCCGGCAATGTCGACAGGACAAAACAATCGCGCGGCGGCGAGTCCGCCGCCGTCATGTAGAGCGCCTGGTCAATCTCCACCTCTGCCAGACAGGTCAGAAAATGCTGCCAGACCAAGTCGACGGAATGAGACAATTCTATCTTGCGCGCGGCTTCGAGGACAAATCGCTTCATGACGGTTTTGATATATCCAAACCCTTAGATTGCAAGCCGCCGGGTTCACCTGTTTTTTGCGACGAACGGTCTGGCCGATGATTCATCGGCGTTTGGACCTGTGATCAAGGGTCTGCCGGACCCGTCACAAATTTGTCAGGGAGGTTTTTGCAAGTGATTCAACCGGGATTTGCACGCTTCAAGATCATGACGGCCTGCCTCGCGGTCGCCGGCTTGTGCGCACCGGCGGCGAACGCCGCCGCCGAGCCCTGCGAAATCGTGTCGGATAGTGCCGCCTATGCTCAGGCGAGAGACCGGGCGGTCGTGCTGCTGCAATACGGGCAGATGGTCCTGCGCGCGACCGACGGCAAGATCCGCTGTTCCGAAGACGCCGCCAACAAGCGGCAGATCTGCGCCGTTGACGGGCCCGGCGAAATGCTGATCGAGGGCGGGGATCGCGCGCCGCGTATCGTGCGATTGACGACACAGGAACCGGGCGAAGTCCAGATCTATGACACAGGCGATCTCAGTTGCGGACTGAAATCCGAATTCGACAAATACCGCTGATTGTTCGTTCCAGGTGGACCTTATGAAACACTTGCTCATTGCCCTTTTCATTGCATCCGGCACCGTGACGCCGACCTACGCGGCAGAAGAAAAGACGGAATGCGACAAGCTTGTCGCCCTGTTCGTCGAACTGGGGCGTCGGTCCGGCGAGGACGTGAGCGAGGCCGAAGCGCGCGCCAAAGTCCTTTCCGAAAACCCCACGGAAGCGGAATGCGCGGCGATGCTGGCCCTGTTTCCGGCACAGGAGTGACAGGATCCGCTTATTGTGACGGCTCTTGCAGTCTTGAGCCTTAGCGCGGCCTAAAATTTTGGGGACTGGAGGATAAACCGGATCGAACCGGATTACGGCGCCAGCGACCGTAAAACCGATTTCGGACGGCGTTTCCAACCCTCAAACCGACCAATGCTGAAGGTTCGGCCTTGTTTTGGACAAACAATTCGGCAGCGGTCACGGAATACCAGCATGGCTCATTACGAATCCGATGCGGCGCCCATTCCCCAATCGCTATTACCGCGAATAGATGTCGCTTGACAGGAATTATTCAACTGCTACCTCTGCCCGCAAGGTTTGGCGGTTAACGCGGTTAAATGCGTTCGGCACCGTCATGCCGGAAGTGGTGCAAACAACCGGTTGACAAGCATTGGGAGATGAAGTGGCCAATCGTTCCTATCTCTATGCAATTGACAGAATTCCGACATCCCATGACGATCGTCCCGAAATCATCATTGGTCTGTCCGAGTGGCCCTATGCAATTCCCCGATCCTACCGCATTCTTGCAAGTGGCAATCCCGTTTCCTGCCCCTCCCTGATCGTTGAAGGCGCCGAGACCAGGAGCGGTTTGCCCAGCAAGGTTCCGGCTGTCGTCGGTGAATTTGAGATCGGCTTCCGTCGATTTCAAAAATTCTCCAGATTGTTACGCCTGGTCGTCAAGGAATCCAATCCGGACTTGCTGGAACGCCTGGATGAAACAGAGCGGTTTCTGTCGGAAAATCAGGCGCGTTACGTCCTGATGGAAACATTCGAACTCGACGATATGGACGATGGTGCAGCAGACGACCCGCACCACTTCGAACGCAATGTCGCGATTGAAGCAGAGAATTGTGCGCACGTCGGCGCCGCAGTCGATCGATTGTCCGATATCGATTCCCTGGGAGCAACGCAGCTGGAAAGCGCCGTCAAAGCCACCGGAAACGCCTGGGGACTGGACGGTCTCCGGCTTGACCATACGTTTGACAATATCGAATTGTCCGACGATGCCATCGGCCTTGAGTTTTCCACTGTGCTTTATTATCGACCGGCAACTCGAAGCGAATCTGATGCACAATGAGCCGAGGAGATGACGAGCCACCTGACCGAAACAAGTGCATAGGCTCTCAGAAGCTCACGACGGCGCTCCTGCGATACGAGAGCATGAACCCGACAAAGGGTTCAAGCTCCGGCCTTGGGCTTCGGTCCGCGCTTCTGCGGCAGCAATCGGCGCTTCAGCCGCTTTTCCAGCCCGGCGATAAAATCGACGCTGCCGACCGGACGCCCGACCGCTTCCGCCCGGCGCAGCGGCTCGTAGAGTTGATCGTCGCGGTCTTCGGCCAGAAATGCCTCAAAATCCCCCGTGCGCGACAGGACCGGCCTGACCGTCGTCACCGCGTCGTCGCGGCCGGCCAGGTGTGCGTGCACGCTCGACCAGGGCCAGTCCGTCGCCCGTTTCACCAGCCCGGCGCGCACCGGATTGAGCGAGACATAGGCAATAGCGTTGAGGAGACGGGGTTCGTCCATGACCACGGAACCGAACCGGCCCTGCCAGAGGTGGCCGGTCCACCTGTTGCGGGCATTGATTCTCATGGAATAGCGGCGATGGGCGTCGGCGACGGACCGGCGCAGGCCGTCCGGGTCGCGGGGCACGACGATCAGATGGACATGGCTGGGCATCAGGCACCAGGCCCAGACCTTGCTGCGGGAGTTCGACAAAGCGGTCTTCAGGAGATCGAGATAGGCCTGATAGTCATCTTCGTTGAAGAAAATGGTTTCCCGCCGGTTGCCCCTCTGGGTGACAAGGTGCGGAAGGCCGGGAACGACAATGCGCGAAAGACGAGCCATGACGACCCACTTACATCGATTGCGGTCAATGAGCAAATTCGGATTACTGTCACTTCAATAGACCTTAATTGACAGCCTGGAATTCGAAGCCCGTTAACGATCGATAAACCAATTTAACGTATACATTGATCCGGAAGCCTCCATTGTCACAACCCGGCTTCCCAATGCGCCCGCGTCGAAACACCTGACCCCGACGCGGGCGTTTTGTTGAAGCGGTGGCCCGGGATCGACCCTCGTGCCGCATGGCATCCCGCCGACTTCACCCCCTGACGTCTCATTTCACCGCAAAGGGCGCCCGGCGCCATTGACCCGGCATGATCCGGTAAGGCAAATGAAGGCATGAGCGACACAAGCAGACTTCTTTGGGATATTGCGCAGGCGGGCCGGTTGCTGGACGTTCTGCCGGAGGGGACAAGACCCGCAACGCGGGCCGACGGCTATGCTGTCCAGGCGGGCTTTGAAGCGTTCAGCGCGCATCCGCGTTACGGCTGGAAGATCGCCGCGACCAGTGCGGCGGGGCAGGAGCATATCAATGTCGACGGTCCGATCGCCGGCAGGTTGCTGGCGGAAAGGATTTTTGCGCCCGGGGCCGATATCCCGCTCACCGACAATCGCATGCGCGTGTGCGAGCCGGAATTCGGGTTCCGCTTTGGCGAAAACCTGCCGGCGGGTAAGTCCTACAGCCGTGTGGAGGTGATGGACGCGGTGGCGACGCTCCACCTCACGCTCGAAATCCCGGACAGCCGGTTCACCGACTTTACCGCGGTCGGAGCCCCCAGTCTTATCGCCGACAATGCCTGCGCGCGCGAACTGGTCGTCGGCCCGGCGGTGGAAGCGAATTGGCGCAACGTTGATCTCGCCGCCCATCCGGTCCGGGCGGAGGTGGCGGGAAAGGTCACCCGCGACGGGTCCGGCGCGGCGGTGCTCGGCGATCCCCGTGACGCCCTGACCTGGCTGGTCAACGAGGTGACCGGGATGGGCATCGACATCCTGAAAGGCGAGCTGGTAACGACCGGAACCTGCATGATCCCCCTGGAAATCGTCCCGGGGGACGCGGTGATCGCGGATTACGGCGTCTTTGGAACGATCGGCGTGCGGGTTTCGTGAGGGCGCGGCCAGTCGGCGGCCCGGTTTGGATACGCGAGAGGCTCGCAAGCTGAAGATGGGCCACCTTCGGACCGCACGTCTTCAGCAAGGATCCAAGACACAAGGGTAGTCATTTTCTCCCACCTCATCCTGAGGCCGGTGGGTTCCACGTCCCCTCTTCGGCTGAAGATGGTCTTGAATCAGCGTGCTTCAGCACCTGTTATATCGTGTGACAAACCGCGTATTCGCGAACCCGGCCCCGACCTCACCACCGGGTCGACACGGGAGCAGCCCCGCAGGTGCGGGGCCGCCTTTCTTGCATCAGGCCGGATCTGTCAATAGACGGCCAGGGGCGCGCCGGCGGAGCCGGTGGCGCCCTTGATCGGCATCGGCGAGTAGATGTAGGCGAATTCGGACACGCCGGCTTCGATCAGTCTCTCGGTGGCGACGTTTTCATGAATGAAGATCCCGTTCATGGGAATCAGCGCCTGGTGAACCGGGAACGCGAGGTTGCCGTCCGGGTTGGGAACGACTTCAACCGGCCAGGTGTCGGCGCCGACAACGGCAACGCCCTTCTCGATCAGCCATGCGGCCGCTTCCAGACCGATGCCCGGAGCCCCGGAATTGAAAGTCTTGTTGTCCTTGATCCAGTGCCGGCCCCAGCCGGTATGGAACAGGACCACATCGCCTTCGGTCGGCGCGCCAACCTTCTGCATCTCCATCGCCTTTTCCATGTCGGCGACCGAAATCTCGTCACCGGCATCCATCGGAGCGCCGCGCACCGCGGCAATGTCCAGAACGATGCCCCGGGTGAAGAACGGTTTCACATGCTCCATGCCCAGTTTCTTGACGCCATAGCTGCCGACAACTTCGCTGGCCGGAATGCCGTTGTAGAATCGGCGCCCTTCGGCGCCGCCGATACCGATATGGCTGAGCCCGTCGAACTGAGTGCCGACCTGACCGATTTCAGTCGCCAGGAAATCGTCCATCCAGATGACGTTGTTTTCACCAAGCGGCCCGCCGGCAAGCCCGCCGGTGCCGCGAAGCGCAAACGCACGGGCCCCGAACAGGGGCATTTCCGCTTCATAGACACGGCCGATCGAAAGCACGGTGCCGGTTTTCATCAGCTTGGTCGCTTCCAGCGCCTTTGCCGGTGTCATCAGGTTTGACGCTCCGGCCATGTCGTCAGGACCGAATCTGGACTTCGTCCAATCCTTGTCCTCGGCCAAAACCGGATTTACCATGAGCCCCACGCTGCACGCCAAAGCGGCTAATATCTTCGCGTTCATGTTGTTTCTTCCCGTTTGAACATTTGTCGTCTTCCGAACATTCACTGACCGCCATTCGCGGCGGGAACATTTTCAGCTTGCATCCGGAAATATTTGAATACACTGGTTTATTTGCCCAATGAATTGCATTGGACAGGTCCATCCTCGATTGTCTGTCTGTGTGCGTCCCTCCTGTTCATCCAGATCCCCGAATGGGGCTGATCGATGAATCGATGTTGGCACAAAGCCGGCTTTTTCCCAAATCCGGACGGCAGCACCACGTTTTCCGGGAGGCCGGAGGCGGTCCGACAGCCCGCCGCGGACCGGTCCCAACCCCGCGAACCACGTAATAAAACCAGCTTCACAGGAAACAATATTTCTCGGTACACAGGCACAGCGGCATCGCGCGGGCCTCCAAGCGATCCGCTGCGAGGCTCGGCCGGTCCGCCGCATTTCCGTGTCGAGCCTCACCCCCTCTTCACTGAAGGGACGCTCGGGCGCGAATTCACTTTATCGCGGCGACAAGGGTCGGCAAGCTCACCGCAGGGAATGCAAAGCGACGGCCGGCAAGAGCGGGATCGGGCTTGCGAACGCCCGCTGTTCGAACGCGCGTCTGTTTCGGAGGGTCCGATGATCAAGCGCCTTTGTCTTGTGCTCACGCTGTCAATCCTGTCCGTGACAACCGCCAGGGCCGATATTCTGTCGGTTGCAAACCTGTGTCTCGATCCGGATCTGAATGCCGGGAACGGCCTGGCGGCGGGCCTGAAGGCGGCGGGCGCGTCGGCGGCGGCGGAACAACATCATGCGCTGATGGCCGAGGCCGTGGCCCTGATGGACATGTTCAACCGGCTCGACGACCGGCCGCCGAGCCCTCTTGCCGTTGCCAATGAACGCGGCCGGATCGACGCGCATATCGCCGAGGGCCGCGCCGGACTGGCGGTCCTGCCCGGCGGCGCGGTGCTGTATTGGGACCGGGTTCCCGTTGACGGCCAGATCGACTTGGAATGTTTCTTTGCCGGCAGCGGCGCAGAGCCCCTGATGGCGATCGATCAGACGCCGCTTTCTGACGTCGCCGAGACATCCGACATCGCCGCCGGCCCCCACAAGCTGCGTCAGACGTCCATGCGCGTCGGGTTCGAATGGGCGTTTGCCACCGTCGCGGACCTGGACTTGCAGGCCCTTGAGGACGGCATGAAGGATCGCGTCGGCGTGACATCCTTCGTTGCGACCTCGATCACGGTGCCGATGCTGAGCCCGGCCGGCAAGTGACGATCGGCGGAACGGGGCGGCGAGAACCTGGACAGCCGGTCCGGACACGATCGGTGACCGGAATATACGTGCGCTCGCATCAGGCAAGGCTCGCGCTCGGCAACCCTTTCACGACGGCGCTGCCGTTGACAGCATTTCCGCAAGAGCCATACTCAAATTCATGTCGAACCCGCCGATAAAGTGCGTGTGTGGACAGACGCCCGCAAACCTTGCCCTGGTTGACGCTGCAGCCTCGGGGACACGGTCACTCCTGTCAGCGCCGAGCCTCGCTGTCGAGATATGCCCCCATGATGCGCAAGGGTTGCGGCAGGTGCTTCACCGCAAGGTCACTGCCGCAAGGCAGGCTGCGCGCAGAAACAAATGGATCGGCGGAAGATGGTACAACCGGATGTCGGGAGACGATCCCGACTATGTTCCATTGTCAGGGACGCACCTAAGGCAGGCATTGCTCTTTGCGGAAATGGCTGTCCCTGACATCGTCGTGCGTTCCGGCCAATATCTCCTTCGATTGGATATCGCGCAGCAGGCGGAAGAGGCCCTGGTCGAATAAGCTTCTCTGGAGCAGTTCAGGTACGACCCTTCTCGTCCATCTTGCAAATGAACTGTGACTTCCTTTTCGGCACTTGCAGAATTGTTGCTTGATTTATGTCCCGTCAATCCCATCTCATCAATGATGACCGCATTTTCTTGCAAATAGAAATGCTGGATTGATTGTCGTTGGGACAGAGACAGAAGCGATTGGTACAGCCTTAGTTAAACAAAAAACTGTTTATACTTCTTCCATGAAAGAGGTTTCAACGTGTACTATGAAGATGTTACGCTGAAAGCAGGTGACACGGTCTATGAACTTGTCAAAAGTTACGGCCATCCAGGAACGGACTGGTCGACAATCTGGAACAACAACAAAAACAAGCCCTTGAGAGAAAAGCGCGGGCAACCGCGCTCGCTTCAGGTCGGCGATGTGCTCCACATTCCCATCGACTGGAAGATCCTGAACACGACGATGGTCTTCGTGCGGGCCAACACCCGGGTCAAGTTCGAGGCGACCCGGAGCGGCAGGAAGGGGACGAACATTCGCTGGGTGCAGACGGTCGACCGGCACAACCAGCCCTTCGGACAGGCCCCCTACGGCCAGCCGCGCTACGTGGTCGATCCCTCGTCGCCCCCCGACGACAACGAACCGTTTTATTACACCGCGGCCGAACTGACGGCCGATCCGAACCGCAGAACCACGTTTTCCGACACGCCCGGCCGCGCCGCGCCGGTTCCGCCGCTTGGAACGACGAAATGGCGCGCCATGTTGTCGGTGGCGGTGGTCACCGACAAGCGGGTGACGATTCTCGACACCCATTTCTGGGGCTTCGACATCGACAATGCCGGAACCGTGTCCAAGGTTCCCGGCAGAAAGGCCGCAGTGGGCGAAGTGCAGGACCATCTGCGGCTGCTGCAGAACGGGTTCGGCCTTGGCCCGACCAATGCCGCCGGAACCAAGGCCGATTTCAAGGATATGGGCTGGACCTTCCGGATGCCCCCGGCGCCGTGACGATGGCGCCATGACAGTCAGGAGCAGGCATGACCGTCCCCGAGACAGATCCCGGACTTTTTTCGAACACACGCCATGCCGCCGGCCTTTTTATCCGGGCGCTGGCCCTGGTCTTGATGATAGGATTGTCCGGCGTGGCTTCAATGGCAGGAATGGATAAAGACATGCAAAAGACGAGCTTCCTCAAACTCTCCTATGTCGGCATACAGGACAAGCCCATCTCCACGCTTCTCCTCCTGCCGCAGGAATTGTCCGACCCGGCCGGGTATGTCGAGACCGCCGGCCTCTTCAACGACGCCGACGATTTCGGGTTCGTACAGATCGTGATCAGCCCCGGCACATTCTCGCAACTGGCCGGCAATGTCCGGTCAAGCCTGCCGGCTACGGACCCGGGCGTTGCCGGGGGCCCGATCATCGTGTCCGCCTTCTCCCATGAAGACGGGTCAGGCCGCAGCTGGCAGGTCGACGATGCGGCGGCGACCCGGTTGTTCGATCTCGTGTCGGGCGCGCTCGCCGGCGAGGCCGCGGCGGCTGAAGCCTTTGCCGGCTGGCGCTTCCGAACCAATCTGTGACGGGCGGCGCGTCTTTTTCGCCGCATCGACGTGTGACGAAGTCACGCCGCCGCCGGCCTGCAGCCCGGAGTTAGGCGGCGCACACCGTCCCGATCGCGCCATCGAAAAGAATACAAAGATCCAGAAGGCGCAAACGCCCGTAAGGGAAACAAAATTGATTTAAAACATTCGCGCCGGTCCAGATGTCGAAAATAGAAATACCGCAGGAGCTGATGACGGCTTTTGAAGCGCTCTGCCTTGCCCAAAAACAATATCTCAAAGTGCATTCGGACGCGGCTTCGGAAGGTGAGATCGTTCGCGAAATGATCTCGAGAGAAAAGGCCCACGCGGCGCTTTGGAAAGAACTTGAAAAGCTGTGATAGCAACGGCCCCCGGGGGCCGGTTGCTTCAATCGGGGCCGCCGTTTGCATTTGAGACCGGTTGCGCGGTTCACGCAACCGGTCATTGCCATGCCATGACCGGAACTTGTTCGGCCAGGCTTCGGCCGTAACCGTCAGTGAACGGTCACCTGCCCGCCGGTCAAGTGCGTGGCCTTGTCGCGGGCCTCGCGCACCTTGTCCGGCTCAAAAAGCGGGGCAACGGCGCTGGCCGGATCGGGGCCGATCATCGGCCGCTGGAACTGCTCGGCGGCCTCGACCGTATATTCATGGCCCGATACACCAAGCGCCCCGACGAGGAAGACATTCGTCTTGATCTGATATTTCGAAATATTGACGATGATTTTCTTGACCTCATCCGGCGTGGCGTGGCGGTAGCCCTTGCGGGGTTTGCCGTAGAATTCGGATTCGCTGTGCTTGTGGTGAAAGCCGGGAACATGAACGCGGCCCTTGTCCCATTTCCAGCGCGGATCCAGGCCGATCATTCTCGCCGCCTTCGAGCGGTCATTATAGAGGCTGGCATTCAGGATCAGGGAGACGTTCTCAAAGATCGACTTGTAGCGATGCGCCATCTGCTTGTCGATGGACGATTGGTTGAGCTCGACGACGTTCAACTGTTTCAGGAAGTTTCCCGCCCATGTGCGTTTGGCGAGATCGTCGGAAAAACTCAAACCGGCTGCAACCTCGGCAACGCGGCGCATGATCTCGCGCCCCACGCCCGTGTTGGGAAAATTGATTTCCTCATCGTGGATCTTGTCCATGATCTTGTCGCGCAACTTGTCATATTCGAGCTGAAAGACCTTCAAACGGGCTTCATGGTCGTCCGCCGACGCGAACACGTCGCTCGCATTCTTCAGAATGCTCCACGGCACGGCCCATTGCGGCGCAACGGAAATGGATGCCGCCTCCAGGATCGATCCTCCGAAATCCTTGGCTCCGTTGAACAGGCCGATCGCACGAAACAGGGCCTGTCCGCCGGGAACACTGCCCTTTGCGGCGGCCTCTTTCGTGGATCTGTCGATCGAATTCTTGACCGCGTCTTCCCAATCCTCCAACAAATCCCTGAAGGGTCTTTCGACGTCTTGCGCGCTCAGCGCGTTTGCTGACGGAACTGCCATTTTTCCATCCTTGGCTGTTTTGCAATGAAATATGAATGCGTGTAGTCACGGCGGCAGATGGGGAATTGCTGTTTCAGTCCGGTAACGGCAGACGTGAATTTTGTTTCAAAAGTGTTTCACTGATACAATCGGGGCGGTCGGAGAGTGCAGGCGGAACCGCTCACCAGGTGGAAAACGGCCGGGCGACCAGGTTGGCGTTGAAATACCTTCGATCGCCGGTCACCTCGGCACCGATCCAGTCGGGCTTTGCAAAGGCCTGATCTTCCGACTGCAATTCGACCTCGGCGACGATCAGGCCGGCATTGACGCCGAGAAATTCATCCACTTCCCAGACGACGCCGCCAAGCGGGATCGTATAGCGGTTCTTTTCGACAAGCGGCTTTTCGCACAGGCTGTCGAGCATCTCCTCGGCATCGGCGCCGGGAATCTCATATTCGTATTCGCTGCGGGTGGCGCCGACCGAAAGCCCCTTGACGGTGAGCAGGCCCCTGCCGTCGACGGCGCGCACGCGCACGGTGCGTTGCTTGTCCGTCGACAGATAGCCCTGGCGATAGCGGCTGGCCGTGGCGAGTGCCCGCCAGTCCTCGCCCGTCACCAGGAACTTGCGTTCGATCTCCGTGGCCATATCCCCGTCCCCCAAGACTCACGCGTTTCACACTGTCACGGAAACGGGAAAAAGCTCAAGAGCCGGGGCAGCGCTCCAGGGGACCGTTGGACAAGAACACATCCCAGCGCAGCGTCAGCCGGTCGCCGGACCGTTCCAGTCCGACGAGATAGTCGCGCAACGAATCCTCGCCGCATTGCGCATGGGCGCCGGTGAAAAATCCGTCCGCGCGCGGCTCTATGGGAAACCAGCGAAGGCGGCACCAGATCGTGCCCTGCCGCAACCAGTCGGGACCGATCTCGAACGGCTGCGCCGGAACCGTCCCGCCGGGCTTTACCGGCGCGCGGGCGCATTGTTTCGCCGTGCCCCAGGTCCCGTAAAATACCGCGCGCTCGTCAGCGGCGGCGGGAAAGGCGAGCAAAACGATCAGGAGGACGTAGCGCATCCGATCTGGTTAATCCTGTCCAGCCGGAGCTGCCAATCAAATCGCCTTGATGCGTTCGCTTAGCATAGCGGGTTTCAAGGCGGCACTCCGGCCCGCTCAAAACACGCGACACACCGCCCGGCTTGTCAAACGCCGTGACCGGATGCGATAGGAAGCGGACAACAGGCACCCCAGTGGATCGGCCGAAACATTTGAACCCTTACCGCATCGCAAGATAATCCGGCGCAACGCATTCAAATGTTTCGATAAGCTGATCCGCAACCAAGAAACGTAAAGGTTCGAAGCGTTCGCTTCGGACCACGTGAGGCAGATCATGGTCCGCAACTACCCGGCCGGGTTTCGGGAAATCGAAAACATCTTCATTCCGCTCGCCGACGGACGCAAACTGTCGGCCCGGCTCTGGATGCCCGATGCGCCGGAGGCGTCCGACGCCCGCTTTCCGGCGATCCTGGAGTATATCCCCTACCGCAAACGCGACGGCACCGCCCCGCGCGATGAAAGCACCTATCCGCACTTCGCCGCCGCCGGCTATGTCGGCGTGCGGGTCGACATTTCCGGCAACGGCGAATCCGACGGCGATTTCGACGACGAATATTCACCCCGCGAGCTGGCCGACGGGGTCGCGGTGATCGCCTGGATCGCGGCCCAAGACTGGTGCGACGGCACGGTCGGGATGATGGGCATTTCCTGGGGCGGCTTCAACAGCCTGCAGATTGCCGCCCTGCGCCCGCCGGCCCTGAAGGCCGTCATCGCCATCGGCACCACGGTCGACCGCTACAATGACGACATCCATTACAAGAACGGCTGCCTGCTTTATTCGAACTTTTCCTGGTCGAGCTTCATGCTGGCCTATGCCTCGCGGCCGCCGGACCCGGACCTGGTCGGACCGTCCTGGCGCGCCATGTGGCGGCACCGTCTGGAAACCCAGCCGTTTCCCCTCGCAGTGTGGCTCGAGCACCAGACCCGCGACGCGTACTGGAAACACGGCTCGGTCTGCGAGGATTATGCAGCGATCGAAATCCCGGCGCTGGTGATCAGCGGCTGGGGCGACGGCTACATCAACGCGCCGCCGGCAGCAGCCGCCAACATGGCCGGCGCGAAAGCCGTCAACGGGCCGTGGATCCACAAATATCCCCATTTCGCCTGGCCGCGGCCGCGCATGGACTTTCACGCCGAAGCGCTCGCCTGGTGGGACCGCTGGCTGAAGGGCCGCGACAACGGCGCGGACGCCCTGCCGGCCTACCGGGCGTTTCTGTCGGAAGCCGTGCGCCCCGGCGGCCGGCGCGAGACCGAAGCCGGCCGCTGGGTCGCCGAAGCCGCCTGGCCCTCGCCCTCGATCAAGCCGCGGACCTTTTACCTGACCGCGTCGCAACAGCTTGCGGCCGATCCCGGTGCCGACGGGTCCGGCTCGATCTGTTCCCCCCAGGATTGCGGCGTCTCCTGCGGCGAGTTTTTCACCCTGAAACCGGACGCCGAACTGTCCGGCGACCAGCGCATCGACGATGCCGGATCGCTGGTGTTCCTGTCGGACCCTCTCGACCGGCCCCTGGACATTCTCGGTCGGCCGGAAGCGGTCCTCCATGTCGCCATCGACAAACCGGTCGCCAATCTCGCCGTCCGGCTCGTCGATATCCATCCCGACGGCATGGGCCATCGCGTCAGTTTCGGCGTGCTCAATCTCGCCCACCGCGGCGGCAGCGAAAATCCCGAACCGATGCGCCCCGGTCGGTCGGAAACCGTGCGCCTTGCCCTCAACGAATGCGGCTACCGGTTCCGGCCCGGTCACCGGATCGCGATCTCAGTGTCCACCGCCTACTGGCCGATGATCCAGCCCGGTCCCCATCATGCCACCGCGACCCTGTCGCTCGGCGCCGCCTCGTCGGTCGCGCTGCCCGTGCGCCCCGGCGACGACCGGATCGAAATCCCCGAACCGTCGGATCCGAACCCCTTGCCCGACTATGCCATGCACCGCGAACCGGTGTCCCGGCGATGGGTGGAGCGGGATCTGCAGACCGGCGAGACCCACTATCACATCCACGAGGACAGCGGCGATTTCGAAATGCCCGGTCACGGCCTGATTGCCGGCGAAACGCGCGAGGACCATTTCACTATTGCCGCCGACGACCCATTGTCGGCGCGCCAGGTCGGCCGCTATTCCTGCCGCATGCGGCGCGGCGACTGGTCGGTCAGGATCGAGACATCTTCGCGACTGACCTGCGACGCGGAAAATTTCTATCTGGAGGCCCGGGTCGTCGCCTGTGACGGCGAGGAAGTATTCAACGACCGGTCCTGGACCCGGACCATTCCCCGAACCATGATGTGAGGAAAAGACGTGCTCAAGACCATTGCCAATTTCGACCGCATCGGCGAGGAAAACGCCTTCACCGTGCTGGCGCGCGCGACCGCGCTCGCCGACCAGGGGCGCGACATCATCAATCTCGGCATCGGCCAGCCGGACTTCAAGACGCCGGATCATATCGTCGAGGCGGCGATCAAGGCCCTGCGCGACGGACACCACGGCTATACGCCGGCAACCGGCATTCTGCCCCTGCGCGAAGCGGTTTGCGAGGATATCGACAAGCGCCTCGGGGTCCCGGTTTCGCCCGACCGGGTTCTGATCGTGCCCGGCGGCAAGGTCACCATGTATGCCGCGATTCTGATGTTCGGCGAACCCGGGGCCGACATTCTCTATCCGGATCCCGGCTTTCCGATCTACCGCTCGATGATCGACTATACCGGCGCCCGCGCCGTGCCGATCCCGATCCGCGAGGAAAACGACTTTGCCTTTTCCGCCGACGAGACCCTGGCGCTTCTGACCGACCGGACCCGCTTGATCATCCTCAATTCGCCGGCCAATCCGACCGGCGGCGTCACGCCGAAAGCCGAAATCGACAAGCTCGTCGCCGGCCTCGCCGAACGCCCGGACATCGCCATCCTGTCGGACGAGATCTATGGCCAGATGATTTACGAGGGTCTCGGGCACACGTCGCTAATGGGCTACGAAGCCGTGCGCGACCGGGTGATCCTGCTCGACGGGTGGTCGAAGACCTATGCCATGACCGGCTGGCGTCTCGGCTATTCGGTCTGGCCGGAAGCACTTTACGACAAGGCGCGCAAGCTTGCGGTCAATGCCTGGTCCTGCGTCAACGCGCCGGCGCAATACGGTGCACTCGCCGCCCTGCAGGGTCCGCAGGACGCGGTGCATGCAATGGTCGCGGAATTCGATGCCCGGCGCAAGATCGTGGTCGACGATCTCAACGCGGTGCCGGCTCTGACCTGCCGGACGCCGCTTGGCGCGTTCTACGCGTTTCCCAACATCCGTGCGACCGGCTGGAAGGCCAAGGAACTGGCCTCGGCCCTGTTGGAGGAGACCGGCGTCGCGACAATCGGCGGACCCGATTTCGGTGTGCACGGCGAAGGTTATATCCGGGTGTCCTATGCCAACTCCACCGACAATATCCGCCGCGCCATCGCGCGGATCGCGGAGTTTCTGGGTTAGAGTGTCGGGCGATCAATCTGGTTGAGGGGGGGAGGAGAAAGCCAGCGGGTTGCAGCACCGACCTCCGCGCCGATCCAGAAACCCCCAACGCCATCCCAAACCCGTCATGGCCGCGGCTTGTCCCGGCCACCCAGCGGGCAGGAAGCAAATCACGATCCCGATTTGAGGCGGCCTGGTGGGTGGCCGGGACAAGCCACGGCCATGACGGGGAGTGAGGCGATCGGGTTGGGGAAAAATGGAGTTCACAGCATCAGCAGCGTTTCATACAAATCGATCCAGTCGGGATTTTGCTCTTCAATAACATTCAATTTCCACTCCCGCCGCCACTTCTTCAGGCTCTTTTCACGCTGGATGGCCAGAGGCAAGGTCGCATGCTCCTCGTACCAGACGAGAAGATGCACTTTGTAGCGTCTGGTGAAGCCGGGTGTGAGTCCGTTTCGGTGTTCATAAACCCGGCGCGCGAGGTTTCCCGTCACGCCGGTATAGAGCGTGCCGTTGCGTTTCGAGGCCATGATGTAGGTCCATCCCGGCATGGGGAGAGTGTCGGATCATGGACCCCGATTGGCAAGAGGGATTGGAATTGGAGCGCACAGTCGAGATTGTGCTTGCCCGAATTCACCCACCCCCGTCATGGCCGGCTAGGGAGGTATCGGGCGTTTGGGGATCTGTTCAGCGACGCGTGCCCCATCCTGCGGGACCTCGCCGCCGTGCAGGACGCTCCCGTGTTGCGCGTCGGGCGCAACAGGCCCGCCGC